>Ga0315535_1000288_pt1 | contig 35319 bp, 31 predicted proteins | sample SalMarSW160220MG_2_FD_203092 | JGI IMG/M metagenome (GOLD analysis project Ga0315535, IMG submission 203092) | Salt marsh sediment microbial communities from the Plum Island Ecosystem LTER, Massachusetts, United States - Salt Marsh Sediment SW1602-20 ... | reverse complement strand
AGGATAAGGACGGGGAGCAGAAGCTGCCCTGGCAGTCGAGCTGGGGGATATCAACAAGGCTGATAGGCACGACCATAATGCAGCACTCAGACAACAAAGGCCTTGTGCTGCCGCCAAGCATGGCGCCGAATAAGGTAGTGATAGTCCCTATCCTCTTCGAGGAGACCATGGACAAGGTGCTGCACAAGTGCCAGGAGATCAAGGAGCTGCTCAAGGATTTCGACGCGGTGCTTGACGACAGGGAGGATTACAGCCCTGGATGGAAGTTCAATGAATGGGAGCTCAAGGGAGTGCCGTTGAGGCTCGAGTTCGGGCCCAAGGACATGGAGGCAGACCAGGTCACCGCGGTAGTACGCGACACAGGAGAGAAGCAGTTCATCAAGGTCCACGACCTCAAGGCAGCAGTGCCGGAGCTATTGCAGCAGATGCAGAACAGGCTTTTCGAGAAGGCGAAGCAGAACCTGGAGAAAAGCATAGTCGAGGTCGCGGACATGGACGCACTTGTCCAGGCGATAAAAGAACGTAAGCTTGTCAAGACCGTGTTCTGCGGGGAGCCGGAATGCGAGGACTTGATAAAGGACAAGACAGGCGGAGCCACCTCAAGATGCATACCGATGGACAATCCACATGCACCTGAAGGCAGCAAGTGCGTGCACTGCGGCAAGGACGCGAAGTGGAACATCTATTTCAGCAAGAGCTATTAGGATACAGTTCCCTTTTTCTCCTATATAATCTGTAAAACTTAAATACGGTCCTTTTCGTACCACATGCATGACGACACAAGTTATTTATATTTTTAGGGTCATGTTTATCGCCTAGTGATAAAAAAGCGGTGATTCCTGTAGGGGGGAGTCAGACGGCTGTCTTCTCATAGGGATATATGGATGTATATCATACGGATGAATCATTCGTATGTATTTCATAATCATCTAATACCGATACAGATGGGGTGTAATTGAAAATGAGGAAATTCGCAAAATGCATGGCATTGATGTTATTCTTAGTGCTTCTTTCAGCAGCAGTCTCGGCAGCGAGCATGCTGGAGATAAGCGACCTGACAGCAGAGGTCGATGGCGACAGGCAGTCGGCTGACGAGAACGGAGGCACCATAGATGTGATCCCTGACTCGCTCCTCGTGCTGAAGATAAAGGTCGCAAACCTATATGGCTCTGATGTCGAAGGAGGGGAGATAGAGAACATAGATGTTGATGCTGTACTCGAAGAGATAGACGACGGTGATGACCTGGAGGAGTCTTCGGATGATTTCGACCTTCGGGGTGAAAGGGACAAGACAGTGAGGATAGAGTTCCCGATACCGCTCAAGCTTTATACTGATGATACCTATAAGCTCACCATCCATGTCGAAGGAAAGGACAAGAACAATACCAGGCATATAGTGGATCTTGACCTGGATGTGGATGTCAAAAAGAAGAGCCATGAAATCAGGTTCCTCAGAAAGGAGCTTTCCCCTGAAAAAGCAGAATGCGGAAGCTCTTCTACCCTGATAATCAACCTGATCGATACAGGAAAGGAAGACGAGGACGTGGAGATGGTAATAGACGCGCCCGGGCTTAACTATAACAAGCGCCTCGATTTCACGCTTGTTGAAGACATAGATGACGATGACAATGAGTATGATTTCTCAGACACGATAGACCTTGAAGACGTAAAGGAAGGTGAGTATCCGGTCAACATAAGGGTACTCTATAGGGATGGCAGGGAGACCCTTGAGGACGTGCTCTATCTTGAGGTGGACAGCTGCGCAGCACCTGAACCAGAACCGGAACCTGCGCCAGAACCGCAGCCTCAGCCTGTCCAGCAGCAGCCTCAGCCTGAGCCAGAGCCTGAGCCCGTGAGTGTCGTGACAGAGCCGGCACCGAGCTCGTCCTATGTAAGGCCTGCGACAATAGCTGTAGCGACACCAAGGACGACATACACGCAGCAGAGCTGGTGGGACAAGAACAAGTGGGTCGCAATAGTGCTCATCACGAACCTGGTGCTCATAGTGGCAGGCATAATCGTGATAGTCGCCGTGCTCAAACGCAGGAGATAAGGCGTATAAGCCTTTTTTTCTTTGTTTTAAGCTTTATCTTAGTTACTGGAGCCCTTAGAATACGAAAGCTTTAAATATAAGCGTTTTTTAAATGGATGCATAGTTCTTCGAGAATCGATAAAAATGAGTTCTGAAGGCTTATAGGTGTTATCCATGGCAGATGATATTGATAGGATGAAAACCGGCACAACAACAATAGCCCTAAGGTGCAAGGACGGAATCGTGCTTGCAGCCGACAAGCGGGCAACAGCAGGTAACCTCATCGCGAACAAATGGGTCGACAAGATCTTTCCGATAGAGGACTACATGGCATTGACCACAGCAGGCACGGTCTCTGATGTCCAGCTCCTGCTCAAGCTGATAAAGGCAGAGATCAGGCTAAAGAAGCTGAGGACAAACAAGAATGTGTCTGTGAAGGAATCCGCCAACCTGCTCGCAGGCATGGTATACTCAAACATACGCAAGATGAGCATGATACCGGGGATATCCCATTTCCTGTTCGCAGGAGCAGACCGCACAGGACTGCAAATATATGACATATACCCTGACGGGTCCATATCCGAGGCAGATGACTATCTGGCTTCAGGATCAGGCAGCGTGTTCGCGTACGGAGTGCTGGAGACCCTGTACGAGGAAGGGCTGTCAGTCGAGGAAGGCAAGAGCCTCGCAATCAAGTCGCTAAATGCTGCGCTGCAGAGGGATTCTGCATCAGGAAACGGCATTGACATTGTCGTGGTAACATCCTCAGGCGTGGAAAAAGTTCTGACAAAGAAGATAGACACGGGAGTGAAGGAATAATCCTTCTCTATTTTTTAATTTTCATTTAATCTTTTCCAAGATCTAGAAAACAAGAAATAAGACAATAAATAGGAATAAGAGAACAATCATTGGACAAATATTCTGATATGATAAGGTGATACTTTTGGGAAACATACTGAATGAGATACAGAAACACCTGCCGCCGAACAAGATAAGCGACATGGCGTTCGAAGGGGCCAACATAGTGCTCTACACCAAAGACAAGGACTTCTTCCTGGACAACAAAGGCATAATCAAGGGCATAGTGGACATGATCAAGAAGAGGATAGAGCTCAGGCCCGACCCTGCCATCTGCATGGAGATGGAGAAGGCAGAGAGCGTGATCAAGGACCTCGTCCCTGAGGAAGCAGGCCTCAGCGATGTGATATTCGACACCCAGAGATCAATGGTGATAATACACGCCGAGAAGCCAGGGCTTGTCATCGGCAAGCAGGGCGAGCTACTTAGGTCGATAAGGGAGAAGGTCCTCTGGGTCCCGCTGATAAAGAGGACCCCTGCGATAAGGTCGAAGCTCATCGAGAGCATAAGGGCAGTATTGTACGACAATTCAGATTACAGGAAGAAATTCCTCGACAAGACAGGGCACAGGATATACGACGGCTGGATAAGGGGCAAGAAAGAGGAATGGGTCCGCGTAACATATCTTGGAGGCGCGAGGCAGGTCGGAAGGTCAGCCGTTTTCCTCCAGACGCCGGAATCGAGGGTGCTGCTCGACTGCGGCATAAACGTGGCCTCAGACAACGAGGCATACCCGTTCCTGGAGGCACCTGAGTTCAAGATTGACGAGCTCGACGCGGTCATAGTCACCCACGCGCACCTGGACCATTCAGGGCTTGTGCCGTGGCTGTTCAAGATGGGATACAGGGGGCCTGTGTACTGTACCCTGCCCACAAGGGACATCATGTCGCTGCTGCAGCTGGACATGGTCAAGATAATGAGGTCAGAAGGCAAGGACCCCATCTTCACGTCTGAAGAGGTGAGGGAGATGGTGAAGCACACGATCTGCCTGGGTTATGATGAAGTGACTGACGTGACTCCTGACGTGAGGATAACGCTATACAACGCAGGCCACATGCTCGGAAGCTCCATGGTGCACATGCACATAGGCAACGGCCTGCACAACCTGCTGTATTCCGCGGACATGAAGTTCGCAAGGACCAGGTTGCTTGAGCAGGCCGAGACCCGCTTCCCCCGGCTCGAGACACTGATGATAGAGTCCACATACGGCGGAAGGGACAACGTGCTCCCTCCTGTGAAAGATCAGGATGACCTGCTCAAGAAGATAGTCAAGGACACTGTGGCGCGCAAGGGCAAGATACTCCTGCCCACTCTGGGATCCGGAAGGGCTCAGGAGGTCATGCTTCTCATCGAGGAGATGGTCAGGAAAGGCGAGATAGAGTCCATGCCTGTCTATATCGACGGCATGGTGTGGGACATAACAGCCATCCACACGGCATATCCAGAGTTCCTGAACTCTGCCGTGCGCAAGCAGATATTCCACAAAGACAATAACCCATTCCTGTCACCCATCTTCAAGAGGGTGGGAAGCCAGAAGGAGAGGAAACAGGTCATCGAGGAGGCAGGAAGCTGCCTCATCGTCGCGACATCAGGAATGCTCGTGGGCGGACCATCTGTTGAGTATCTCAAGGCGCTCGCAGACAACAAGAACAACTCACTCGTGTTCTCATGCTACCAGCCGGAAGGCAGCCTCGGAAAGAGGATACGCGAAGGCGAGAAGGAGATAGTGATGAGGGTCGACTCTTCCGGAAAGCCTGACGTGCTCGAGATAAAGATGGAAGTGCACAAGATAGAGATCACAGGACACTCTGACCGCAGGGAGCTCATGAACTTCGTGTCACGCTGCCAGCCGAGGCCGAAGAAGGTCATCATCAACCACGGGGAGAACTCGCGATGCCTGGACCTCGCGTCCAGTATACACCGTCAGTTCAGGATAGAGACTGTAGCGCCAAGGAACCTCGAGGCCGTGAGGATAAGGTAGAAATCTTTTTGATATTCTTGTTTTTTCTTTATTCTATTTAATAGGTATGTCGAAGTGGACCTTTTCTCCCCTTATCTTGATTATCATCTCTGCCATGCTGTCCTGGCCGTCTTGGTATGTCTCAGCGAGCATTATGCCCTGATAGCCCCTGATCACGTCCTTGCCGTCATAGTTGTTCTTGCTCGCGAACTCGGTGCCATTCCCGAAGAAGGTAGCTCGCAAGGTCTGCTGGTCATCCATGGATGTAGAATAGCTGATCAGGCAGAACACTCCCCTGCCTGGCCGGTACAGCTGGATATCGAGTATGCCAGACTCGAACCTCGCGCCAAGGTGCTCATTGCTCCTGCTCTTGCCGTCAAAGTATTCAGCAAAGCCAGGCACTGTCTTCTTGGCCTCAGAAAGCAGGGCGGCGCCTTTTACAGCGCCTTCAATCCCCTCGAAAAGGTTATTCAGCTCAAAGCAGTCAGACATGGTAATACCCCCCCTAAAAACACTAAAATAATTAGCTGAACAAGATTATTAAATGTTTAGGAAGGTTTTTAAATGGCTTAATCTGCGCCTCTGCCACTTTTTGTACTTCTTTACTTTTATATAATGTAGTGAGTGCTGGAACTCAAAATACTCAACCAATGGTCTCACTAGCTCCTCTTCACCTGCGAACCCTATCTCAAAGTGTGACACGCCTGCTTCAATATCAAAGTCAGTGCCTGCTTCAATAATCTCTTTTATCTTAATGCTGGCCAATAGTTCTTTTTCACCTTCATATTCTGTCGGGTCTCTCAGCGTCCTGTATTCAAGGCTGAATGAACAACGAGTGGTAGGACATTCTGCCCAGCAATACATAGTGACCAATGCTTCAAGTTCCATCTGGTTTCTCGGGACTTCTGCAAACAAGTCATGTAAATACAATCCAAGGCTCCTCTCATCATTTTCTTTTAATTCCCTGACAATCTGCGGTTCGCCTTCATAGCTTCGGGCATAGGGAACTGAGACCAATATTTTTACCATCTCACACCTCCTACGTGTAAAAGGATATGTTTTATATTTTAATAAGTCTTATTGACGAGAAACCGCAAAACTTGCTGATTTTCCAGAAACTTTCCGCTCAGTTCGCATACATTTCCGAAATATTGGTTTTATTTTAGAAATATTCAGGTCATTTCCGGAAATATTTTTTTAGATTCCTTGAGCACTCCCTACATAATGCGCCATTCTTCAATCTGTCTCTGCTTATCCTAACCCAATCACTTGGGACATGATCCCCTTGTCGCATAACGCATACGTTTGTGCAATGGTCGTTCTCTATATCATTCCCGGCACTCCTATAGGTGTTTTTTCCTTGGCCAGGCAGCCTGAACACGTGACCGAGTTCGTGTATTGCGGCAGTTTTCAAGCACTCATACAACTCCCTGTCGCTTAGTTGACTGTTTCTAAATCTGTTGGTGGATATCACTGCTCCAATATCCGGTCTCCCTTGGCCTACTAGAAACGCCACATCAAAGTACAAGGAAGTGACATCTCTATGGCAGATAAGCAGGTCATAATGGTCCTGTGTATCTCTCCAAGGCTCAAGTTCCAGATCATTCAGTATCAACTCTGTCTTCAGTTGTCCTGTCTTGTTATTCTTTCCTTTTCCTCTTTGTATGTACCACTCCACGCTCTGATACCTCTTCAATGAACCATCTGGATTGACATGGTCGCGGTTTCTCCACACACCCAAATCCTTGATCTCAATGAGGCCTTCAACACCTGCTATGCTCCGCAATTCCCTGGCTCCGTCCAGGATTGCTTTCTTTTCCAGCTCAGAGAGCCCTTCCTGGTTCATTATGAATACCGGCTTGATTCTTAGTCTTTGCATCTTTTCACCTTTAGTTCGTGTGTCTTCTGGTTTCACTTTCTCCAGAGCCAGTAGCAGGAATCATCCCTTGTGGCCATAGAATGCTCGTCCCTGGTCTGCAGTATGTCGCTGTAGAACATAAGAGGAAAATTCCTGAATGTTAGGGTTTCATCTACGGTCTCGCCTGTCTTCGAGCTGTAATTCACAGAAGTGTTATAGCTGTGCCTACCCATGCAAGCGCCATCATAGCCGTTCTCCTTGGCATAGGCTGCGAGCCAGTCCTCAGCATAATCAACAAGCTTCTCAACAGTCTCATTGCCTCCTGCAATGCCGAGCCTTGAAAGCTCCAGGCTGTTGCACGCCAGGACCTTGCCTTCCCTGTTGTCTTCATATCCTGTCTCGAAGGCCAGAACCATACCCATCCTCTGCCTCTTATCTCCTTCGACACGGTACAGGCCGAAAATCCTCACTTCCGGATGTAGCAGGTAAGCAGGGACAAAAGTTCCGTTATGGATCTTTTCCCTGTCCTCATCAACGAATATACAGCAGCCAGAGTCATTACCGAACGTGATGTCTGTCGGGTCTTTCGGCATCTCTTCCATGATGTATTTGAGGTGTCTCTTCCTCTTGAGCTTTGAGGGTGTGGGAAGGGCTGAGATGTCCGGCAGCTGCCTGAACAGCTCGTCCATCTGCTCTACAATCCTCTCAAGCTCCTGTTTTGTATCATCAGAATACTTTATGTTGGCAAAACCTGCATGGTTCTGCATACTGGAAACTTCAGTTGCTTCAGGATTCGTCACCGGTCCTCCTTCAAGGATCTGCTTGAAACCTATCGATGCGTTCCTGAACCTGTTAAGGAATGAATTGCGCATGTCAATGAAATACTGCCTGCATTGTATCGGGCTTTTCATCAATATCCCTACCAGCCTGTCGGTGTCAGAATTCTCCTCGTATGCCGCCTCGGAGAGCAATTCATTCTCAAGAAATGCCTCGACTATCAGCTCGTCACTTGAATTCCTCATGAATTCCCGTTCTAGCGGGTCAGGTTCAAAATCCATCAATCTCCTTTCATTATCTATTACCCTTTCCCTGGCAGTCCTTTTCCTCTCAGCTATCCATGAACTGAAAAGATGATCATTCGAACCAGGATCCTGCTGTTCAGACCTCAACACACTCTCGGCAATCCCGATGATTGTTGAGGATGATTCTTCAAAGATTCCCTTCAAGCGGTGCATGTCTTCATTGTCGGCATCTTTCATCTCCCTGCAGCAGGCTTCAAGCTCCTTGAATGCTCTCCTTGATCCTGCGTCTCCCGGGCCGGTCAGGTCATTCACTATCCTTATCTGGTCAACCAAAATATCTGTGGGAGCGTCCATGTCAAACATACGTTTGCATCTTTCTGTCCTGTTGAACAATGCGTTGTAGAAAAAATCCCTCGACTCGTAAGAACTGTCAGAGTCCTTGTATATCCTGTAGATCATGTCCTCGTCGTCATAGATTCTCTCTTTAAGCTCGCTGGCTATGATTATCGACCCTTCGGAAGCAAGCCTTTCCAGCTCATCATATATCTTTCCTGCCTTCCTTACGCTTTTCGTATCCACATTGCCTTTGACCTCTATCTCAAGAGGATTCATCCCGACTTCCTTTGGCGTGAATGTCTCGCAATCGTCCAGAGCGTTCTTTATTTTCAAAAGCCCGAGGTTCCTGATGAATTCTGCAGTCAGCTCATAGAAAGCATCTTCTCCGATGGAATCAACGACTTTCTGCTCCCATCTTTTCTGTAGCAATGTAAGAAGATACACAGGCCCTGCCCTTGTCTCAAGAAGGGTTGCCTGTCTAGTCAATCCTTTGATTCTCATCTGTTCTGCGATATGTTCGAGGTTCATCTTATTACGCTGTCTGGTTCTTGGTCATCGCCACAACCATCAGGCTCTGGCCCCATCCCAACGGAGTGTTCTCGTTGTGCTCGTCGGTGTTGGCGTAGTAGAGCTCAGGGAGCTCGCCTGCTTTGTTGACGACCTCAAGGGTCTTGCGCATGTAGAACGCTGCCTTGTCAGGTCTGTTCAGCTGCTTGTAGATGATTGCAAGCCAAGGGAATCCGAATGTCCATTCTGCTTCTCCATTCCTGTTAAAATAGAAGTCGGCTGCGTAACGGATCACTCCGCGCTGCCTGACAAGCTTTCTCTCAACATCCTGGAGTATCTGCATCCTCTGCTCATCTGAAACCACGTTGTACGGGTAGATCAGCGACAGAAGCGCCAAATCAGTGTCTTTGCTGTCAGATTCCCTTGGCAAGAGTTGGTTCAAGGTTTCCTCACCTTTCTGTATGAGAACTTGAGGAACATCAACTATCTTGGATATCTTCTTGAGGCCAGCTACGCATGCTCCGACAGAGGAAGCATGCACTTCCTCGTTCTCCTCCCACATGCCGCTGTCCTTGTCATGCCAATATTGTATTGAGTTAAGATAATATACGAGCTTCTGGATTATGCGCTCGTCATCCTTGTCACGTATGACCCTTATGCCTTTGGACTCGAGGTCGCCTATCTTGAAGAGCAAAGCTCCGATGGCGTCGTTCTGCTTGTTGCCCCAGTCCTCCTGGAACTCATCGAATGTCTCAGGGTCGAACCGTGCGTGGATGTACTGCCAGCGATGCTGCGGCTTCTCGACGATCGCCCAGTCTATCTTGTACTCGTGCTTCTTCAGCACGTCAAGCAATGCCTGGTATGCCTTCACGACCTCCTTATGCCTCTTAACCGCCTCGAAGCCGAGGCTCGCGTAGATGTTGTCGCGGATCCATGCCTGCCTTGAGTAGTGCGTGCTCTTGTCAAGCGCAGCCACGAACAGGCCTTTCGGATGCTGGAGCTGCGTGAGTATGTGTATTGATTTCTGGATCATTATTGCGCACCTCTATCTTTGTTCAGACTATTTTCTGTCTGTCGTTTGCCTTCATTTGCCTTCATGAACTCTTCAGGGAACACCCTTGCCCGCAGGTCGTCAGGAAGGAAATCCTTGGATGAGGGGTTGCTGTCGACATACACCCTCATCGCGACCAGCGCCCTGGCGTTCAGGGAGCTGTCATCCTTTGAAGCGAGGAGCAGCGAATATGCTGTTGTCAGGTCATGCATCCTGTCCCTGTTTCGCCTGGTCCTGTAATCCATCTTGGCATGGTCATCCAGATTCAGGGTCTTGGTGATGCACTCCTGCAGGCTTCCACTCCACTTTCCTGTGAATGCCGCCTCTTCAAGGATTGAGAACGCCCTATCGGTGTCTATCTTGAACTTGCCGCCGCACTCTGCATTGTAAAGCAGCCTTATGCCTTCAGCAGTATCATGAAATCCGAGCCTGACAGAGCTTGAAAGCGCGACAAGAAGGTCGAGCATCCTAGTGTACATCCTCTTTGTCTCATCTCCATCAATGTAGCTGCATTGCTCAGCTGTACTCAGATATAGATCGTCATCAAACCCGCCTTTATCAGCAAGCCTCTCCAGCCTAGAAATGCTTTTCTCTATCTTGTCAGGTAAGTACATCTCTCAGCCACCTCCAACCAACTAATGATATAAGGTTCAGAACTAATATATAAATGTTTCGTTTTGTTGTCTCTGTTAAGTGGTAACAGAAGGTCTGGGGATGGGTAATCCTGGCAGATGAGACTGCAGAATCATGGCTCTAGAGCCTCCCTACTGCTCGAATATCAAGGCTGCAGCGCCAAGCACACCGGCTATGTCATCAAGCCTGCTCTGCTTGACCTTGACCAGCTTTGCAGAGAAAGGTATGGAGTATTTCACGATCTCCTTCCTTAGCCGTCCTGGTTTCAGCGACTTGCTCACGCTGCCTCCCAGGACTATGGTGTCCGGGTTCAGTGTATTGACCATGGATCCCAACAACTTGCCCAGACAGTTGTACTCATCATCTATCACCTTCCTAGCTGCATGATCCTTTGCCGCGAATACCTGTTTCGGGATAGTGTCTTTTCCTCCTGCTTCAGAGTACCGCCTGCTGATGTTAGGGCCTGAGCACACAGACTCGAAATCATTCTTCTTGACAACAAGCTTATCTGTGGAATTGTCAAGCAGGTTGTGGCCTATCTCCCCTGCGCCGCCTCCGCAACCTGATATCAGCTTTCCGTTTGATACTATCCCGCAGCCCACGCCTGTGCCTACTATGAGGCCGAGCAGGACCTTTGACTTGTGCCTGCCGAAAGAGTATTCACCGAGCGCAAAGCAGTTCGCGTCATTTTCTACAGCAACGGGGCACTTGAACCTCTTATTGAGCTTATTCACTATGTTGAACCCGACAAGCGGAACATTGGGCATGAACACCACTTTCCCTTTGCTGTCTATGAATCCTGGCATGCCTATGCCTATCCCTTTCACGCTGATGTCCTTGTGCTTGTCCATCATCTTCTTTATCTCTGATATTATGTTTAACAGCACCTTCCTCCTGCCTTCAGGGGCATCGGTCAGCCGGCGCTCACCGTCGATTATCTTCCCTGTCTCGTCCACGAGGCAGGTGGTCATCTTGCTTCCCCCGACATCCAAAGCTATCGCGTATTCCATGTTATCGTCCTGTTTCATCCTCCCATCGTCTCCATCATCAGCTCAATGAAAATGGCAGCGCTCCATGCCTGCGCAAAGCACCCTTTCGACGAAAGATGCGAGGCAGAGCTTATCTCTGCATGGTCCCCTATCGCGCCGTGCCAGAGTATCTCCTCAGAGCTTGCCTTGATTATCTGTTTTATCCTTCCTTCAAACTCAATAGCATTGTTCCTGAACATGCATATCGCAGCAAGGTTGTTTATCCAGTACCATGAGTCCCCGCGGTGATAGCTCCTGTCATCCATTCCTGTATATTCCGGCGTGAAGAGGGGATTGCCCTTGTCTATGGATGAAAGGCCACCCCAGTCCAGCCAGATCTTCTTCAGTGCGTTCTCAAAGCATGTCTGCCACTCTCTCCTCGGGAGCAGGTCAGGATAAACGTAATACGCTATGAAAATATTCGGCCTTATAGTATAATCATCCACACCGTCAGCTATCAGCTTCCCGTTCCAGAAGCCCTTTATCACTTCCTTCCTCATCTTCGTCTCCTTTGTCTTGTATCTCATGTCGCCGCTGAGCTCATGCATCAGCCTGAGCATGTTGAGATGCAGGGCCTGCACCTCGATCCTCTTCCCGTCGCGCGGGTCCTGGCCGCCAGGGTCGGTGTCCATCCAGGTCTCATTGTCCTTGTTCGTTATGAGACCGCCTGACTTGTAGTTCTTCTCTATCTTTCTTATCGAGTCCGCCAGAGAGTCCCTTATGTCCTTCATCTCCTTGGGCGACAGGTATTTCTCGCGCAGGTGCAGCTCCTTGAGTGCTGCGATGAAATCTCCGATACGTTTCCAGAACCACCCCACACCGTCTGCAGAGCCGAGATGCGACGATGGCACGCGGTTGGCGAGCCTGCCGTCCTTGCCGATGTTCTTAAGGTACTTGAAAAGTATGCCCTTCACTGTCCTGAACTGCTTCAGCTTCATGAGCGCGCCAAGGGAAACGTTCTCATCCCTTGACCAGAACTGGAAGAACCAGGGATAGCCTGCGTACAGCCTCGTCGTGCCGTCGATGTCCTCTGACTTCATCTTCTCAAGCGACTCCTGGGCGCAGATGAAAGCGGCAGCGGCCTCAGCATCCTTCTTCTTGTCTATCGTCTTATAATCCTTCTTTCCTGCCTTGAACTTCTTCAGTTTATCGAGCTCTGCAATCGCATCCGCCTTTGTCTTGCCGACGCCGATCAGGAGCTGCTTCGCCTTTATCATGAAAGGCCTGTAGACATATCTCCTGTCAGGAGGGTCTTTCCTCTCCCTGTCATACCTGTAATCGCTCTCAAGCCAATAGTCTATGAACTTATAGTCTGTCTGTGGGCTGAACCCCTTAGGCTGTATCGCCGCAAAGAAGCTGAACTCAGCGACCCCGTCTGTGCTGTCCTCCCTCTCGTCGGTCATCTTGGTGAATTCGACCAGTATCCTGCCGTCTTCCTGCGTTACCTCATATATCCTCCCGAACGACCTCATGTCATCCATCTTGCGGAAGTCGAAGTCCATGAATATGCTCCCTTTCTTGGACAAGGTGTATATCAAGCCCTGTATGCTGTCAGGGCATACTATCCTTTCAGAGTTTCCAGGATACCTCCTGCTTATCGCCGTCAGGCTGTTCTCCATCTCGACAGGCGCCTGGTCGAGAAGACCTATGTTCTGCACCGTCTTGTACAGCTTAAGCCCGTAGTTCGTGAAGAAACCGTTGAACTTGGATATCGATGAAGGAGATAAGAAAAGGAAACTGCCCAGATTATTCGCAAGGACGCAGACATCCGCGTCGCAGCCGTCCCTGCTTATGCCCAGTCTAGGAAGCTTGTGTGATATCTTCATCTCTTTTTCTGCGGATTATCGCGACGATCCTGTCACGCATCTCCTCCATCCTCTTTTCCGTCTTGGCCTCGAGGTTCAGCCTCAGCAGGGGCTCTGTGTTCGAGGCGCGCACATTGAACCACCAATCGTCGAACTCAAGCTTTATCCCGTCGAGATGCGAAGTGACCTTCGCCTCCGCCCTGAACATCCCCTCGAGCTCCTTCATCTTGCCTTCCTTGTCCCCGACCTCTGAATTTATCTCTCCGCTGGGAAAATACCTCTTTATCGGCTTTACGAGCTCGGACAATGCCTTGCCCTCTTTTCGTATCAGGTTGATTATAAGCAGAGTGGATATTATCGAGCTCTCTGTGACGAATGAGTCCCGGTAATAGAGATGACCTGATAGCTCTCCTGCGAACAGGGCGTCCTCTTCCCTCATCTGCTTCTTTATGAACGCGTGGCCGACGCGGCACATGCCCGGCTTTCCGCCGTTCTCCTCGATGACCTCCTTTGTGGCCCAGCTTGACCTGAGATCATAGAGTATCCTTGCTCCGGGATTGTCCTTGAGAAGCTCTTTCGCGAGCAGGGCTGTTATAAGGTCAGCAGTGACTACATCCCCTTTCTCATCCACGAAGAAGCACCTGTCGCAGTCACCGTCTATCGCAGCGCCGAAGTCAGCATTGTTACTGATGACAGCTTCCTGGAGGTCCTTCACGTTCTCAGGCTTTATCGGGTTCGCCTCGTGGTTAGGGAATGTCATGTCTACGTCAAAGTAGAGAGGGACAACCTCTATGTTCTCGACCCTCTCGAATACCTTCGGGAATGTGTAGCCTCCCATGCCGTTGCCGGTATCGACCACTATCTTCAGATTCTTTCCTGACAAGCTGCTGTCCAGGAACTTGAGGTTGTGCGTGATGAAATCATCTGTTATGTCTTTCTTTCTGATGCTTCCCTTTGTTTCAGTATCCTTGAACCCGCCAGCAACCGCAAGGGCCTTTATCTCCTGCATGCCGCTGTCCCCTCCGATAGGCACTGTGCCGTCCCTGCACATCTTGAAGCCGTTGTACTTGGCGGGATTGTGGGAAGCAGTGACCATGATACCTGCCTCGTGGCCTGCAGTACCGAAGTAGAAGAAAGGGGTGCTGCTCTTCCCTATGTCTATGACATCGGCTCCCTGGTCAGTTATCCCTCTGGCGAGGGCATCGAAAAGCGAAGGGGAGCTGCTGCGCATGTCCTGGCCCACAACAACTTCCTTACAGCCAAGGAATGTCACGAACGCCCGTCCTATGATGTATGCTGCATCCTCGTCTATCTCATCAGGATAAACTGCCCGTATATCATAAGCTTTGAATATCTTTTCGTTCACCGTCATGATTATCACCAGTATTGGCTGGGTGTGGGGGATTTTTATTATTTATGCTCGCCCTTATAAAACAGGGCCGCGTCCTCAGGGCTCACGACGTTGATCGTGACCCCTGACTCCAGCTCAAACCCTGCCCATGTCGCGATGCGGGGCAGGAACTCTATATGGAAGTGCAGGTCCTCGCCTTTGGGCGCATAGTACATCACCATGTTGAAGTTGGCGTTAAGGTCCTTCAGCTTTTTCAGCACCCGTTTCATAGCAGCCGCAAGGTCGAACATCTCGTCATCAGAGAAGTCTCTCAGGGTCTTGTAATGGTTCTTCGGGAATATCCAGACCTCGAAGTTGAACCTTGAAGCGTAAGGCGTGAACGTCACAGTCGTGTCGTCCTCGTGGACATGCCGGTGGCCCTTTGCCTCTGTCTTGATTATGTCGCAGTAAGGGCATGAAGGGAACCTTTTTGCAGCCTCTATCTTCGCTGTGACCTCTGTCGGCACAGTGTTGAGCGATATCAGCTGGCTGTGCGAATGCACGATTGATGTGCCTGCCTTCTTACCTTCATTCTTGAAAACGCACACGTACTTAATGTTAGGCTCGTTTATCAGCACGTCTATGCGACGTGCGTATACTTTCAGCAGGTCCATTATCTCCTTTTCATTAAGGTCTATCATCTGCTTCATGTGGTCAGGAGTCTCGACAATGACCTCATGGTTCCCATATGCGTCAGAGTATGTGAAGAAATTGTTGTCTGTCTTGATACTGGCGTCGCCGCTCTTGTCGACAGCAGCGAACTTGTTCGCGAACCAGCGCAGCTTCCATCCGCCCTTGTCGTCCTTCACCCTGCCTATTTCAGGAGGGGTCATGGACTCGTTGCCAGGGCAGAAGAAGCATTTCTCAGGACCCTTATCATCAGCATATATGTCATCCTCGGTCTTGAACTCGTGGGGCCTCTTCCCTCTTCCGGTGGCTATGATGACCCACCTGTCAAGGATGTAATCTTTTCTCAGCTCCATTTTAGCATCTCCTTACCTAAACATATCCTCATCCGCTGAATACCCTGTCTATAGCCATATCCTCAGCGTTGAAGTAATTCAGTATCAGGCTGTCCCAGTCCGCAAGGCTGGCCATTTTCCTGGCCTCAAGCTTGTTGTCGACACGATTCTTCTTCGGCATCTCTGCGTACGTGTATAACCTGTCATACAGCGCGTCTATCACTTCCGCGTCCGGCCTGCCCAGCCTCTTCAGGACGCAGATGCCAAGACACTTCTCGTCAGTCTTCCCTTCAATGTATTTCCCGAATCCCGCAAGGTCTGTCGTTATCGATGCGACCCCGAGCGCTCCTGCCTCCAGAGGGGTGTATCCCCAAGGCTCGTAGAATGAGGGGAACACGCCGAGATGCGCGCCCTGTATTGCCTCATAGTATGTCAGGTCGAGAAGCCCGTCAGCGCCTGTCAGGTATATCGGATAGAATATCACCTTTACCTTGTCCTCTCTCGAGTTCAGGAGGCCTTCCTCAGAGAGGCTGCGCGTTATCTCATCATTATGGTCTATGAGATCATGGGTGCATATCGGAGGTGCGGTCTCTTCCCTCTTGAACTTCATCACTTTCTTCTTTATGTCTGCCAGGAACGCCTTGTCGAATATGGTCTCCTTTATTATCGGCTTGTCGCCGACGAAAGTGCTCAGCAGGCGCCACATGACATGCTCTGAATTGTCCTTCAGGCTGTCCTCGACATCCTTGAACATGGTCTTGTTCTCTACGATCTCCTGCTTGACGCCTCTCACTCCTGAAGGCACCCAGAAGAACGTAACGATGCTCTTCTTGGACCTTTCCTCCTTGAGCTTCTGGTTGAGCCTGCTCAAGGCCTTTATGAATATGTCAATGCCCTTGTCCCTCATCTCGTACCTGCTCGCTATGAAGTAGATCAGCGTGTTGTCTATGTCGAGGTGGTAGTAAGGGAAGAAATAATAGAGCAGGAAATGGTATATCTTGTCCCTGAATATCCTGTGCTTGATTGAGTTCTCCTCTACCGTCGGGAAATCGTCAAGGTTGAGGCCGTTCGGCACAAGCAGGTCCGGCTTCTTCCTCAGCACGTGCTCTGCCTCCATCCCGGTTATCTCCGAGACCGTCGCGAAGACATCCGTGGCGTTTGCGCTGGCTTTCTCGAGCTGGTGCTTCGATTGCATGTGGCGGTCATACGCCTCCTTATCGAAATCCATCCTATCGAGCAGGAGCTTGTCCTCTCCGTCACGCTGGTACAGGTCCACTCCTGCATTCGCCAGGCACCTGCCCATGACAGTGGCGTGCGTTATGAATATAGTTGCTATCCTGCACTTCTGGGATTTCAGGTAGAGTATCCCTGCGCCTGAAAGCCACTCGTGGAACACGGTGGCAATCTTCCATTCCGCGTTGTACCTATTGAAGAAACTCTCGATTATTATCCCGACGGCCCAGCCCCACACGGCGGGCTCGTCGAACTCGTTCGAGGAGTTGAGCGAATCTATCTTGTACATGTCCCACAGCTTCTTCTTCACCTCATCTTTCCTCTCAAAGAACGGCTGGAAATCAAGAAGCAGAGTGTTGGGAGACCCTTCTGTGAGCCACTTGCCGTAGTGGGGCACTATGCCTATGCCCTTCAGCGCCTCGCTGCCTTCCCTGTACTCTTCGGGCAGCACGAGCTCCTCGAACTCGCCCTTGACCTTGTCATGGAAATAGGGCCCTACAAGGCAGTACTTGTCCCCGTACCTGCTGACTGTCTGCGGTATCTTGCTCTTTATGACCGTGTTTATGCCGCCGACCTTGTTGCATACTTCCCAGGATACCTCGAACAGGAAATCTGCCTTAGGTTCTCTATGTTCACCTCTTTTTTCTTCCAAAATCATTCCCCCAACGGATACAGATGAGTACTTTTCTTTCTGAGTTGAGACTATGATCCTATGATATCCTATCTTCTGAAGATGGACGCCACTCTCGACATGAATCGCGGGTCCCTGTATTCCTCGCCTGCAAGCTTCGCTGCGAGAGAGCAGTACGCGACCGAAAAGTCCTTCTTCGGCGCAGCAAGCGAGGCAGGAGTCGTCTTCGAGAGCGCTTCCAGCACCTTCACGTCGTCATCTATGACCGAGAGCACGGGCACCCCTGTCGCAGCCTCTATGTCCTTGACTGAAAGCTCAAAACTCCTGTTCCGCACCTTGTTCAGCACCAGGCCTTTGATAGGTGTCTTCCTCTCCTTGGCCACCTTGATGGCGTGCATGGTGCAGCTCAGCGTCGGGTAGTCAGGGCTCGTCACGACCACCAGCTCGTCTGAGGCTATCATCGCGGACAGCATCTCATCATTAAGGTTCGGCGACGAGTCAATCACTATGAAATCATAATCACCCCTTATTCGCAGGAGCCTGTTGTGCAGCTTGTACGGGTTTATGCGCTTCTGCTGGCTCTTCCTCGGAGCCAATGCGCTCGGCAGGACATCGAATCCATAGCTTGATGTCAGCACCGCATCGTTTATGGGTGCGTGGTCATATATCACGTCGTGCAGGGTCTTGTCTGAATCCAGGACCCCCAGGTGCAGTCCCAGGTTCGGGGCTGTCATGTTTCCGTCCACCAGCAGCACCTTCTTGCCGAACTGGCCGGCAAGCACTGCGCCGAGATTAGACACAACTGTAGTCTTGCCCACTCCACCCTTTATGGAGATGACGCCTATGACCCTGCAATCCTTTCTTGCGCCGCTCATCTGTACACCTTCTTCAGATAGGACAAGATCTCATCTTTCTTGTCATCATCGCCCTGAGATGCCTTGATCGCTTTGACTGCGGCTGCGCCAGACAGTTCCGGCCCGCTGCTTTCATCATCATCTTCCTGATCCGCACCATCTGCCATGACGCTGTCATCAGCTTCGCTTCCCGATGCGAACACCTTCTTCATATCACTGGCGAAACCCCTGATGTCGGGGCGCGTGAATACGCTGGTCACTTCGCCTATAAGCCTGCCTGCGAATCCTTTCTCCTCTGCGAACTTTATCAGCTCTTCACAAGGGTCATCCTTGTCAGGCAGTCTCCTCGACACGCCTTCCTCGCTGATGGCTGCTGACTTGCTCTCAATCTTCTTCTCTATCTTTGCCTCGACGATGACCTTCTTCTCGAGTTCTCCTGCGTCCTCGAGCACAGGATTCTCCTCCTTGGCCGGCAGGTCCACAGCTTTCACAGGCGCAGGCCCGGCTTTCTGAGGTGCGACAACCACCATGCTGTGCTGCTTCTGCCGCAACGCGGGAACAACCTTCTTCTCAGGCCTGATCTTCTTCTCTATCTCGTATATCCTGCTGCCTATAGCCTTCACTGCTTCGTCTTTAGTGCCTGCAGAGAACAGGCTGTTCGCGAGCCTGTAGTCCTTGTGCACGTCCTTCACCCAGTTGCCGAAGTCGTTCCTCTCCTCATTCACGTGATGTTCAAATACGTGCGACTCCATACCCTGCAAGACTGAGTACAGCTCCTGCAGGTTCTTTATCGAGGATCCGTCCTTGAGCACGAAAGCCCTTTCAGGATGCACATCCTTGAGCAGGTTCTCCACGTCCATAAGCGTCATCTTGTCGTCCATCTATAGCACCTTGTTTGCCTCTATCTTTTCCATATCATCACTGATATTATTGATCCTATATCCTGTCGTGCAGCGCATGCTTGAGCAGCGCTATCTGGTTCTCCTTCCTGCACTTCAGCGCAAGCAATGAGTCAGCAAGATCCTCTTTGCCGAACACGTCCCTTATCCAGTTGGCGAAATCATTCTTCTCCTCATTGACGTGGAAGCTGAAGCTGTCATCGCTCATGCTGTCCATCATCATGGCAAGCTCCTTTATGCTCTTGATATGGGTCCCGTCCTTGAGTATGAAATATTTCTCAGGGGATATCTCCTCCTTCTTAGATGATACGCGCTTAGCGCTCTCCTCTTTGTTTTTTGCACTCTTCTTCATCATGGCCTCCCTCCGTTCCATCCTTTTCACGATAGGCCTTGCGGCTGATTTCCTCTTCTTATAATGCCTTGCCCATGTCATCGCCCTTCACCTCGCCAGCAGCAGCCTCACCTGATGCCGTCTTAGTCCCTGATTTCAGCCGTATCACTATGTCATTCATCACGTTCATGAAATTCATGAAAGAGTCGTATGGCGAGTCATAAGGGTTGAAGTACTTATGCACGTCGCCATCATTGAACCATTTGGTGCACATGTAGTAGAAATGATCTGATGTCTGTAATTTGCGCCAGTCGTCCAGCAGCTGCTGATCTCCTGAATTTTTTATGTCCTTCTCCAATGAGTAGAGCCTGTTCGCGGATGACTGCTGGATCCTGTTGCCGAGCCATGCCGACAGGTCGCGCTCTATGTCTGCCCAGGATATCATGTGGTGGCAGTCTATCTCGTCTTTTGCCTCGTGCGTGTCTATCAGCTCTGACGGTGTCTTGAAGCTGTTGTCAGGGTGCTTCAGCAGCTCGCCTGGCAGGTGTCGCAGGAAATCGAATATGCCTGTGTCCTCCCACTGGTGCTCCCCTATCGTCTCGTAGTCCATGAACAGGTTGATGCACTCGCCGCTGCCGTTGTATCTGTTCACCCACTGGCAGAACTTATCTGTCGTCAGGGGCCATTCCGCCCATCCCCTGTTCGAGAAGCGGAACGCTATGTCATCAGACAGGCGGTAGTTCTTGAGCAGGAGCCTGATATTCCTGGTCGTCTTTGGCCTGTAAACGAAGTTCGCGCTCTTCCAGCCCAGGATAGGGTCCCAACCCTCGGCTATGATTCCCTTGAAGCCCATTCCTTCGATGTAGTTCGCGATCTCATTGTTGTATATCAGCTCTGTGTTCCTGAAGACTCTTGGCGTGACGCCGAACACCTCCTCAATCTTCTTCCTGTGCAAAAGCACCTGCTCCTTGAACTCATCCTTAGAAAAAAGGTATGCGAGAGAGTGGTAGTAAGTCTCAGATAGAATCTCGACACGTCCAGTATCCACAAGCTTCCTGAAGCTCTCCAGCACTTCGGGAGCCCACTTCTCGCACTGCTCAATAAAAACACCTGACAAAGAATATGATATCCTGAACCCGGGATGCCTCTCAAGAAGATCCAGCATGAGGCTGTTCGCAGGGAGGTAGCACTTCCTCGCGACCTTCCTGAGCACCTCTATGTTCTTCTCGTCGTCAAAATAGTTCCGCTTCTTCCCTATATCAAAGATAGGGTAACGCCTCATCCTGAAAGGCTGATGCACCTGGAAATAAAAACACACGCTCACCATTTTTTCGATTACCTCTTGATAATTATAGCCTGCTCGTAGATCTCCCTGGTCTTCCTGGCCGGTTCGTCAAGGTTGAAGCCCTGTACTTCCCTGAAGCTGTTTTCCTTTAGCTCTGAATGCAGTTCAGGATACTTCAGCACATTGACTATCTTGTTGGTCATCTCAGCCACATCCCAGAAATCGACCTTCAGGGCGTGATTCACGACCTCGCTGACCCCTGACTGCTTTGATATCAGTATCGGCGTGCCGTTCTTTAGCGATTCGAGCGCGACGAGGCCGAAAGGCTCGGAAACTGAAGGCATCACATAAAGGTCTGCCATCTGGAATGCCTTGTGGACGTCAGCGCCCTTGAGGAATCCTGTGAATATGAAGTTGTTGAGTATCCCCAGCTCGTCTGCCCTGTTGATCATGCGCTCGAACATGTCTCCGGAGCCAGCGACCACAAACTTGGTATTCGGCACATACTTCAGCACATTGTTGGCTGCCTCAACAAAGTAATCAGGACCTTTCTGTATGGTTATCCTGCCGAGGAAAAGTACGATCTTTTCATCATCGAAAGGAGACTTATGATTGATCCCATAATATGGGTTCTCGGGATCGATTCCCCAGTGAACGACCTTTATCTTATCCGGATCGATGCTGTAATGCTTGATTACGTTCTGCTTGGTGAAATTCGAGTTGGCTATCACTACATCCGCAGCCCTGAGGCCCTGATATTCCATGTGGCTTATTATCTGGTTGGGATTGCCTCCTGTGCGGTCGAACTCTGTCGCATGGATATGTGCGACCAATGGCTTGCCAGAAGCGGCCTTGGCGTTTATGCCTGCCCTGTAGGTCATCCAGTCATGGACATGGATAACATCGAACTCCTCTTCCTCAGCTATGTCAGCAGCAGCGATGGAGTAACGGTATACTTCTTCATAGAGATTATTGCCATATACCTTATCCTTAGAGGTCGTGTAATTCGATGATGCCCTGACTTTGCTGAGCGCTTCGGAATACGAGCTGAATGATTGGTATGGTGTGAGAACAGAGCTTATTTTGCGGAGTTTGACATTTTTTGAGAAGTTGTTGGCACCCACGAGCTTGACGAACTGCGCATTGGCTCCTTCAGGAGCGACAGGCATGACAAAGGTGACGTTTACGCCCTGGTTCGAGAGACCCTTGGTTAGGTCATAGCAGGCCGTACCTAGACCGCCGCTCTTGAAGGGGGGGAACTCCCAACCGAACATCAACACTCTCATTTTGTCGTAACTACTGACCTAATCAGTATGCCTCTTTTTCACTCTATTTTCAATCTTTGACATCAATTTTTGCTACTGGACGTATTACTAACTGTATTGTGTCCCAGATTACGCCCTTTATAAAAATTCGTGTTCACTGCGCAGTGGTCTGTCGGATTTTCAGATGTTTAGTCACTAATTCAGAAGCCTCGTTTTCAGGCATTTCAGCTTTTTTGCGTCTTTTCACATGTCGCGTAAAAAACAAAAAAGTTATAAACCGTGCAAAATGAGATATGTGCTGAAAAAAGAGGTACTGTTAAATGCCAAAAAAATCTCCTGCTTCAGGCCCAAAGCATGCAAAGCCCATAGTCGGATTTTTCTGCTTCACGTGCTGCGAGGGGTGCGGGTTCACAGTGCTCTTTCTTGATGATCTCAGCAGGCTTCTGGAGAAGCTCGATATAAAGTATTTCAATCTCATAAAGGAGAAGAACAAGGAAGCTGAGTTCGACATCGCTTTTGTCGAAGGTGCGATAACCACGAAGAGGGAAGTCAGCAAGCTCAAGCAGATAAGAAAGAAATCCCGGCTTGTTGTCGCACTCGGGGCCTGCGCATGCTACGGGGGGATTCCTGCGATGCGCAACTTCATAGAGAGCAAGGAGCTGGGCAAGTATATCTATAACCAGCAGATGCTCTCGGACTCAATAGAGGCGCAGCCCATAGACCGATTCGTCAAGGTGGACCATTATCTCCATGGCTGCCCGATACTCAAGAAGGAGTTCATGGACTTCATCAACGGCTATCTCGAAGGGAAGAAGTTCGAGGAGTTCAAGGGCCCTGTATGCAACCAATGCCCGCGCAGGGGAAAGGACTGCTTCCTGCGCGAGAAGACAGTGTGCATGGGAGCGCTCACGCGCGGAGGCTGCGACGCGGTATGCATTAAGCAGAACATACCCTGCATAATGTGCAGGGGGCCGCTCGACACCGCAAACTTCCCTGCAGAAGTCGCGTTGTTCAAGAGCTGGGGCCTCGATGAGAAGGATGTCATGAACAAGCTGAGTAAGTTCGGCGAGCAGAAGGTAAAGGATGCCATTCTGAAATCAAAAGGTGAAAAAGATGCCAAGAAAGCTTGAGCTCGACCATATAACCAAGATAGAGGGTCATGCGAAGCTGCACGTGAAGATATCCGGCGGCAAGGTGGAAGAGGCCAAGCTCAACGTGCTCGAGGGCGCGAGGTTCTTCGAAGGCATACTCAAGGGCAAGAAGTTCAATGACCTGAGCCATATATCGTCGAGAATATGCGGGATATGCTCCGTGGTCCATGCCATAACTTCGATAAAGGCGATAGAGGACGCGTTCGGCATCAAGGTATCTGAGCAGACCCGTAAGCTTCGCGAAGTCCTCAACATAGGGGGCATAATACAGAGCCATGCTCTGCACCTCTACTTCCTAACCCTGCCGGACTATTCCGGCGTCGGGAGCGCGATAGGCCTGGCGAAGAAGCACAAAGCGCTCGTCGAGAGGGCGCTGCGGCTCAAGAGGCTCGGCAACCATATAGTATTCACGCTCGCAGGCAGGGACGTCCATCCTATCGGCTGTGTCATCGGCGGGTTCTCACGGATACCTGACAAGACCATGATTGATGCGCTCGTCGAGGAGCTCAAGCAGTGCAAGGTCGACGCTGTAGAGACGGTCAAGCTCTTCTCAGGGCTCTCGTATCCGGAGTTCGAGAATGACGCGCCCAAGTTCGCGCTGTCAGGAGGCACGTATTTCTACTCAGACAGGATCGTGCGGTGCGAGAGGGGAACATGCTTCCCGACAAAGGACTACAAGCAGCACTTCAAGGAATACCTGCGCGAAGGAAGCACCGCGGAGTTTGCGACACAGGAGGGAAAGAGCTATCTCGTCGGAGCGCTGGCGCGGCTCTGCAACAATTTCGAGTTCCTGTCGAATGAGGCCAAGCAGTACGCGAGGCAGGTCTGCGAGAATAAGTCCAATCCTTTCATGAACATAATCGCGCAGGCAATCGAGATCCTGGAAGGCATAAACAGGTCCATCATTATACTCTCCAACCTCGAGCTGAAATCGGAGAAGCCTGTCGAGTTCGATGTCAAGCCATGCTCATGCGAAGGGATCGGCGCTTGCGAGGCACCGAGGGGAATACTATTCCACCATTACAAGTTCGATGATGAGGGGTACTGCACGTTCGCGGACATAACCACCCCGACCACGCAGAGCCTTCAGCATGTAGAAGAGTCGATAAAGGCATTCCTTCCCTCGATACTTGACAAGGGCCAGGAAGAGATAAAGCTCGACATAGAGAAGCTGATAAGAGCTTACGACCCCTGCATTTCCTGCTCTACGCATTTCCTGCAGCTGGACTGGCAGGAGGATTGAGGCTGTCCAGCAGGCCCAGAATCTTTTTCTTGACTTTCTCTTTAATCTCTTTTATGTCGCCCTGCTGAGGGATGCCTATTATCATTATCTTCTCCATCCTACCTGTCTCCTTCATCAGCTTCAGGAAGAATCCGAGGTCAAAGTCGTGGAGCGATACTATCTTTCCTGACTGCAGCCTTTCTATGTCATCAATAATCATGACATCATCCGCGTCCTTGACAACATCGAGTATCACGAAATCCTTGTCAAAGTAGTTCAGCAGCTCGTCAGGAGAGATGCATTTCACTATCTCAATGCCGGGCACTTTGTCCTCTATGATAAGGTCAGCTACCCTGACTGCGAGACTGTCCTCTTTTAGGTACGGATTGCCGAATGCCAGGATGTGGAGCATAAGGTTTTTATAGGCAGTAGGGTTTATATGTTTTACTTATTGCTGCAGCTGCACGCGAGGAGCGGTGGTTCGAGCTCTGCTTGAACCCCACAACCGCAGGTTGTCGTGGTGCTGCCTAAGATGAGGATGATAAGATGTGCTTGGCTATGCCTGGGAAGATAGTGAAGATAGAAGGGGATGATGCTACTGTCGAGTATCCTGGGCAGACGAGGATTGCGAGGATCATGGATGGGGAGTATGCTGTCGGGGACTACGTGTTCGTGTCTGCGCAGATCATCGTGCAGAAGATACCTGATGAAGAGGCATTGAAGAGCCTCAAGGCGTGGGAGACAGTCTTTGAGAATGAGGATAAGGGTGTGGATGATGCCTGATATGCTTCCTGAAGTCTATTTCATGCGGTACGCGTTCCCATGCGCAAGGGTGCTTGTGGATTTCAGGAAAACCATGACAGAGGAGGAATACGAGCGCATGCGCGAGGCTGTCGAGAATGACACTCCCCTGCCTCGCGAATATCTCGAGAAGACATTCCCGAAAGCATTCGAGCGCCTCAGGCAGACCCGTGAAGACTTCTGGAATGTAGAGACGATCAGGGAATACTTCTGCGAAGGCCATGAGGCAATGCTGAGCAAGGACCTGCCGCCTCTGGTAAGACGGCTCTGCGTGGTGAAGCCTGGAAAGCTTGTCAAGGAGATCAAGGGATTCTTCAGGGCAGACCTGGGCGGGGGTGATGTCCGAATCGTCGCACCTCTCTACAAAGGCGCAAAGGAAGGAGACACTGCCATGATACATTATGGATATGCAGTGGAGAAAATCTAGTTCTTGATTTTAGTTCTTAGAAGGAAACAATATCCTGAGCTTTGATGTGATGTAAGAATATCCTGTTATGATAAGCACTCCTAAAATTATGCACACAGTCCCTGCAAGACCTGCTACAGTGACAGAACCTGCGTAGATGAAAGAGAGCAGAGTCGTTACCGCGCTTCCGAGCAGAAGAACACAGGCAGCCCTTGACGCAGGCACCAGCTTCAGGCCTGCATACCATGAAATCACATATAGGAATAGCAGGGCGGATGTAAGAACTATCCAGCCTATCTGCGGAGCAGTCAAAGCAGCAATATTTGTTATGTTTCCTGTCGCGCCCAGGAATATAAGGATGAAAAGCACACCGAATGACATCCTTCCGAAAGCGACAATCCTTGACGGAAGCTCTTTCAGGACATGCTTGGATATTATCGTCTCGACAGACCAGAACAGGACTGCGAGCATTATCAGCGCCTCAGGCATGCCGAAACCGAATGCTGCCTTTCCGAGCAGCAGGAGGTTGCCTGCGAAAAGCAGGACAGCCGCAATGATGAATCCCTTGTTGAGCTTCTCTTTCAGGAACATGACTGCAAAGATCGCTATGAATATGAACATGGACTTGTGCAGCAACGCAGCTGTTGCGCTCGGAGCCATGGAAAGCCCTTTGAAGAACAGGAGGAAAGGCACGGAACCGCCAAAAAAGCCTATGGCTGCAAGTTGCCCCCATTGCTTCGGCTCAAGAGTCTTCAATGTCTTGAATTCCTTGAATGCCAGCAGGAATGACAGCAGGAAAAGCGCCACTATGAGGTTCTTGAATCCTGTGAAGACATAAGGGTTTATACCTTCCACGCCGAACTTGTTGAGAAATATGGACACGCCGCTAACCAAAGCTGTCAGCAGGACGAATAGGTAGCCTCTTTTCATGCTTTTTCGCAGAGGGGGCGTCCTTTAAATAGTTTTTGATTGTTTCTGTAAGGTAACATTTATAAATGACAGAGGGTTAGGCAGTATATAAGAATATAATAATTAAGTTTTAGTTAAGCATCATCGGTCGATTATCGCTTTGGGAAAAAGAGGGTGAAATATATGGATAAGTCTAAAGAGTTCATTCTATGGTTCGATCAATTAGGCATAGAGGATGTGCCCTATACCGGAGGCAAGAACGCCTCTCTCGGTGAGATGTACCGCAACCTTACGGTGAAGGGTGTGCAGGTCCCCAACGGGTTCGCGGTCACGGCTTATGCATATGACTATCTTGTCGAGAAATCAGGCATAAAGGATAAGATACGCGAGGTCCTCGGAGACCTAAACACATCTGACATGAAGAACCTCGCACTCAGGGGTGAGAAGGTAAGGCACCTTTTCCTGAACGCAGAGTTCCCGCAGGAGCTCAAGGACGCAATCGTAAAGGCATACGCTGACATGTGCAAGCAGTACGGCGACAACGTAGACGTCGCGGTAAGGAGCAGCGCTACAGCAGAGGACCTTCCGGACGCGAGCTTCGCAGGACAGCAGGAGACATTCCTCAACATATGCGGACCAGAGATGCTTCTTGACGCTTGCAGGCGGTGCTTCGCGTCATTGTTCACCAACAGGGCCATATCATACAGGGTGGACAAGAACTTCGACCACTTCAAGGTCGCCCTTTCCATCGGCGTGCAGAAGATGGTCAGGTCAGACAAAGCATGCTCAGGAGTCATGTTCTCGATAGACACGGAATCAGGATTCACGGATGTCGTATTCATCACAGCAGCTTACGGGCTTGGAGAGAACGTGGTCCAGGGCGCGGTCAATCCAGACGAATACTATGTACACAAGCCCACGCTTAAGAAAGGATTCAGGTCGATCATAAACAAGGAAGTCGGTGAGAAGGCCATAAAGATGATCTACACCCACAATGGCATCAAGCCCACGAAGAACGTCCAGGTGAGCAGTGAGGACAGGAAGAAGTTCGCCTTGAATGAGGATGAGGTGATCACGCTTGCCAAATGGGCCTGCATAATAGAGGACCATTACAGCGAGAAGGCAGGCCACTTCAAGCCCATGGACATGGAATGGGCAAAGGACGGGGACACAGGACAGCTCTTCATAGTCCAGGCGAGGCCCGAGACAGTACAGAGCAGGAAAGACACGACAAAGATAGAGAATTATGTGCTCAAGGAAAAGGGAAAAGTGCTGATTGAGGGGCATAGTGTAGGTGAGAAGATAGGCGCAGGAGAGGCCAATGTGATAAAGGAGGTCCATGAAATCGGAGACTTCAAGAAAGGACAGGTCCTTGTCACTGATATGACTGATCCAGATTGGGAGCCTATCATGAAGATAGCAGCAGCAATAGTGACGAATCGTGGTGGGCGTACGTGCCACGCAGCCATCATTTCAAGAGAGCTTGGCATACCTTGTGTGGTAGGGACAGGAAACGCTACAGAGAATATACCGTCAGGGAAGAAGATAACTGTCGACTGCTCAGAAGGTGACATAGGAAAGGTGTATGAGGGAGTTCTCAAGTTCGATATAGAGACCACAGACCTCTCAAGCATGCCCGAGACAAGGACCAAGATCATGATGAACGTAGGCAACCCGGAGGAGGCGTTCGACTTCAGCTTCCTGCCTAACAAGGGCGTGGGGCTTGCGAGGGAGGAGTTCATCATCAACTCATTCATCAAGATACACCCGCAGGCGCTCCTGCAGCCTGACAAGGTGACTGACGCAAAGGTCAAGAAGCAGATAGCAGACCTGACCAAGGGATACGAGGACAAGGTCAAGTATTATGTCGACAAGCTCGCGATGGGAGTCGCGAGGCTCGCCGCTGCATTCTATCCGAAAGATGTCATACTGCGGTTCAGCGATTTCAAGAGCAATGAGTACGCGAACCTGATAGGCGGCACGTTCTTCGAGCCTAAAGAGGACAATCCTATGATAGGTTTCAGGGGATCATCAAGATATTATTCTGAATCTTTCAGGGAGGCGTTCGGCCTGGAGTGCAGGGCAGTGCTCAAAGTGAGGAACGAGATGGGCCTCACCAACCTGAAGGTGATGGTGCCTTTCTGCAGGACAGTAGAAGAAGGAAACAAGGTACTCGCAGAGATGGAGAAGAATGGGCTGAAGAAGGGCGAGAACGGCCTTGAGGTCGTATGCATGTGCGAGATACCGGCAAATGTCATACTCGCGGAAGAGTTCCTTGAGATATTTGACGGCTTCAGCATCGGCTCGAACGACCTCACCCAGCTGACGCTCGGGCTTGACAGGGATTCAGAGCTCGTGTCATCTATATATGATGAGCGCAATGAGGCTGTCAAGAGACTTATAGCGCAGGTCATCAAGGTCGCGAACGAGAAAGGAAAGTACATAGGCATCTGCGGACAGGCTCCTTCGGACTTCCCGGACTTCGCAGAGTTCGTGGTCGAGGCAGGCATACACAGCATGAGCCTCAACCCGGACACTGTGGTCAAGACAACGCTGGCGATTGCAGAGAAGGAGAAGCAGCTCGGGATAAAATAGATGTCATCATTTTTCCATAATTTTTTTCTCATATCTTCTCATACGCACCCTCTTATGGTCACCTCTTATTTTCACGACTTTTTGATGATTACACAAACCGCTAAAATCACGATAATATTTATATAGAAAGGCTTGTTTGGTTTCCTGGATGCATGATACCCTTATAAGCAAAGACATCATAGAAGTGGCACAGGAGCATGTGAAACAAGGGAAAATAAAGGGTATAACCGTTGAAGTGGGCGATCTGGGGCATCTTCCAGCAGAAGAGCTCAATAAGACTCTAAGCAGTATGGTGCCTGATTGGCATGTCAAGATAGTCACGAGGAAGGCAAAAGTCAGATGCGCCTGCGGATACGAGGGAGAGCCGGACATACTGGAGCACAGCCATGGCCATTCAGTATATCTCTGTCCCAAGTGCAAGGCAGTCCCTGAAGTCATCGAAGGGAAGGATATCGTGCTGAAAGAAGTGGAAGTCGAGTAGAAAAAGTCGCAGCGCCACGCGAGGCTCGGCGTGCGAATAATCCGCTGAAGGGGCTGTCTCCCCGGATGGGGCGTCCCCCGACAACGCCCGCATTGTTGTTGCTAAAGCGCCTCGTGAATTCGCGGTGGCACTGCTCATAAAATAAAAAGTGGTATATATGCTGAAGATAAACAAGTCGTCATTCAATGATTTCTTGTCAGATGTCATGAGATACAACGAGCTTGTCGCGCCGGTCATGACAGACGAGTCCAGGTTCGAGACCATAAAAGACGTTTCAGCGATACATCTTGACCTCCATACATACTTCCCTGTCAAGCATTTCTTCTTCAAGAAGCGGCAGACCCTTATGTCGTTCGACAAGGGCAAGGTCTCTGTGCCTGAGCTCCAGCCGGAGAAGAAGCAGAGGGTGATGCTGGGCCTTAAGAGGTGCGACCTCAACTCGATAAAACGCCAGGACCTAATGTTCATGAAAGAGACAGAAGACCCGTACTATACCGAGGAGAGGGAGCGGACGGTCCTTATCGGCTACCACTGCAAGGAGCCTTTCGACGAATACTGCTTCTGCTCATCTATGGACCTCGGTGACTATTACGACCTCATGCTCTATGAGAAAGAGGATGCATACCTCGTGGAGATCGGGTCTGAGAAGGGCAGGTCGTTCGTGGACAGGTACAGGAAATATTTCTGGGATACGGACCTTTTCCTCACGCCTGAGGACCGCCGCATGGAGACCGACCTCAAGCTCGAGAAGAGGGACATCGCAGCATACTATAACAGCCCTGACTGGAAGAAAGGGGTAGATATCTGCTTCAGCTGCGCGGCATGCGTCACGCTATGCCCGAGCTGCTACTGCTTTGACCTATATGATGAGATAGACTCCAAGCTCAGCAAGGTGGAACGAAAGAGGAACTGGGCGTCATGCCAGCTGACCTGCTTCACGAAAGTCGCGGGAGGACATGTCTTCAGGGACTCGAGGGAAGACAGGTTCAAGCACAGGATATACCATCAGCTGCAGTACTTCAGGGAGAAGCATGGCATGAACCTATGCACAGGCTGCGGGAGATGCATAAGAGGATGCCCGACAAGGATAAATTTCGTTAATATACTGAATGATATGAAGGATTGATGAAAAGGATTCATGATTACCTATTGAGGATAAACTCATGCCAAGGACAAAGACAAGGACTGATGAACCCGGCGGGAAGATGAGAAACCCTTACCTGCCTCAGCCGGCGAAGATAACGCTCTACAGGCGGGAGAGTTCGGATTGCTTCCTGATACGGCTGGCGCTGAAGTCACACTACGATCCAGGCCAGTTCTTCCAGGTCACTCTCCCCGGCATAGGCGAGGCGCCTATATCAGTCGCTTCCTGCTCTGACGATCATCTCGACCTCAACATAAGGGAGGTGGGCAATGTCACCAAGGCGCTGGCAGACCTGAAGAAAGGCGACTCTCTGTACGTCAGGGGACCATGTGGCAAAGGATACCCCATGGACAGGTTCTTCGGCAAGAACCTCGTACTCATAGGCGGCGGAAGCGGGGTCGCCCCCCTCAAGGGAATACTTGCGTATGTCGACAAGCACAGGAACGACTTCGGCGATGTCATGATATACTTCGGCTTCAGGACGCCGGAGGATATCCTGTTCAAGGATGATATGAAGCAGTGGAAGAAGAACTACCTTCTCAACCTCAGCGTCGACAAGAATCCCAAGAAGGCCAGCATATCCTGCGACGTGTGCTTCATCACCAACCTTCTCGACAAGGCAAAGCTCAACCCGGAAAACAAGATAGTTTTCATATGCGGGCCGCCTATGATGATGAAGATAACCATAGACATACTCAAGAGCAAGGGATTCAAGGAGGACCAGATGTACATAAGCACGGAACGGCTGATGAACTGCGCACTCGGCGTGTGCGGCCACTGCATGATACACGGGAAATACACCTGCCTGGACGGCCCAGTGTTCAGGTATGACGAGATAAGCAAGTACAAGAACGATTGATCCATAAAATGGCGAGACCTAATAAGAGCAACAAACCGGCAGTAGCGTTTTATGACCTGACGGGCTGCAATGGGTGCCTGCTGAGTTTCCTGTTCAATGAAGAGGAGCTGCTTGACCTCGCGGCGCATATAGACATAAAGGCATTCAGGTTCGTGAAGGAAATCAAGGATGACAAGCAGTTAGACATTGCGTTCGTAGAAGGTCTCGTGGCGAGCAATGATGATCTCGATATCCTAAAATCAGTGCGGAGCAGGGCAAAGGTTCTTGTGGCGTTCGGTTCCTGTGCCTGCACAGGATGCATCCCCGCATACAGGAACTTCATCGACCCCTCCAAATATTCAGGTCTCGTCTATGAGAAGCTCAAGGAACTGAGGGACATGCCGGCCACGCCCATAAAGGATTATGTGACTGTGGATCATTACATACCTGGATGCCCTCCAGACAAGAAGCAGGTATTAAACTTCATAAAGGACGTGCTTCTGGGCAAGACCCCTGTTGATTATGACAAGCCTGTATGCTTCGAGTGCAGGCTGAACCAGAACCGCTGTCTTCTCGACGATGGAAAGATGTGCCTTGGCCCCATAACCAGAGGAGGCTGTGATTCCATATGCACTAACGGCGGGCTTGAGTGCTGGGGATGCAGAGGACCTACACCTGACGCGAACATCCCGCTCATAATAAAGCTTCTTGAAGAGAAAGGATTCACCAAAGAGCACATAAAGCAGAGGCTCAGGACATTCGCAGGGCTCATGATAGAGAAACCGCCCAAGCAGAAAATGGTCAAGCCGGTCAAGATAAGGCCTAAGAAGGATAAAGCGAAGAAAAAGCCTGCCAAGAAGATGAAGAAGCATGACAAGAAGATGAAGAAGCATGACAAGAAGATGAAGAAGCATGACAAGAAGATGAAGAAGCATGACAAGAAGATGAAGAAGCATGCTAAGAAACTGAAGAGGCCCAAAAAGGCCAGGAAGGGGAAGAAAGCCAGTAAAGTGAAGAAGACAAAGAGGAAAGCCAAGAGCCATCCTTCAAGGAAGAAAGCGCTGAAGAAGAGGGTCAAGAAGAAGCCTGCCAGGAGGAATGCCAAGAAAAATGCAGTGAAGAAGAAAACAAAGAAAACGCCTGCAAATAAGAAAACCTGCGTCAAAAATAAGGTCAAGAACAAAGCACCAAAGAAAGTGGCGCCGAAAAAGCCCAAGAAACCGGCATCATTCTTCAGCAGGATGAAGCTCAAGAAGAAATAGCACTGTAGGAGATTTTTGAAGATGTCAAAGACAATAAAGCTCGAGCACATAACAAAGATAGAGGGTCACGCCAACCTCACCCTGTCCATCGACGGGAATGAGGTAAAGCGGTGTGAACTCGGCGCGATAGAGGGATCAAGATACTTCGAGGGTCTGCTAAAGGGAAGGAAATGCTATGAGGCTCCTGAGCTGACATCTAGGATATGTGGCATATGCAGCTGCATCCACACCATGTGCTCGATACAGGCGGTCGAGAACGCGCTCGGCATAAAGGTCTCTGAGCAGACAAAGATGCTCAGGGAGCTCATAGTTCTCGGAGAGAGGATACGGAGCCATGCGACGCACCTCTATTTCCTAGCGCTGCCCGACTATGTCGGTGCGGAATCAGCCCTCGCTCTTGGACCCAAGTTCAAGAACGATGTCCTGAGGGCACTCAGGCTCACCAAGCTCGGCAATGATATCATATCGACCATCGGAGGCAGGGACATGCATCCCGTGTCTGCCCAGGTCGGAGGGATGCTGAAGATACCTGAGCAGGAGCAGATAGATAATTTCAGGAGAAGGCTGCAGGACGCCCAGGCGGACGCTGCAGCGACCGCCCGCCTGTTCACAAAACTGAAATGCCCTAAGTTTGAGAATGAGACAGAATACTTCTCGCTCCAAGACGGCAGCACTTATCCTACCTTATACGGGAGCCTGGTCTCCCAGTCCAGCAAGTTCAAGAAAGACGATTACCTGAAATACCTGGAGGAGTACCATGAGCCTTATTCGACAGCGAATTTCGTCGTCAAGAAGGACAAGAGGTACATGGTCGGTGCCCTTGCCAGGCTCAACAACAATTACAAGTTCCTGTCTAAGAACGCCAAGAAGCTGCTCACCGACGCAAAGGTCAAGCTCCCTATAATGAATCCTTTCATGAACAACTTCGCGCAGGCGGTGGAGCTGGTGCACAGCATCGACAGGTGCATGGAGATCTGCCGCAAGCTCAAGGTCCAGGAAGAGACCCCTGCGGAGATGAAGTTCAGGAAGTCAAGAGGCATAGCAGTGACGGAAGCTCCGAGGGGCATCCTGATACATGACTATGAGATAAACGAGAAAGGGGACATAACAAAGGCCAACATCATAACCCCCACCTGCCAGAGCCTGCTCAACATGCAGGAGGACATAAGGGCTTTCCTGCCTTCTGTAATAAAGCTCGGAGATAAGAAGATCGTCTTCGAGATAGAAAAGCTGATAAGGGCCTATGACCCCTGCTTCTCATGCTCGGTGCATTTCCTGAAGGTCAATTGGGTGTGAGCTCAACGTTAATGCCAGAACATATCCTTGAATCATATCCTTGAATGTATTTCTTAGGGCCATGAATGGTCGCTCATCCCTTGTGCATTCTACTCAGCCTGAAGCTGATGTCCTTGGAGCTCTCGACCTGCGGCTGGTCAAACGGGTTGAGGTCCCGCAGCCACGCGGAATATACTGCAACGTAATGCCAGAATGCCATCAGTTCACCTACACTGAATGCAGAGACCTTGTCGAGGCTTATGTGCGCGACAGGTATCTTCTTGTCTATCGCATCCTCATAGGTTCCCCTGAACTCGTACTCAAGGGCCTTGGCATAAGGCACGCCGTTGACATCTCCTATGGTGCCGTCACGCGCCTTGATCTGCCTTATCGAAGGCGGGACCTTGACCTTCGTGTCATTGTCCTGCTGGTTCTCGACAGTCAGGAAGACACCCAGCACGTTCCTCTTCCCGCCGAAAAATCGCTGGTTGGTGTGGTGCTGGGACTCGGGGGCGTCAGCGCAGAATATGGTCTGGCCTTTCTTCTTCTTACCTACAGTCTCATGCATGAGCTGGACTATGAGGTTCTGGAACCCTGAAAGCTTCGATGAGTATATTGGGCAGAATATCTCGTCATATCCCTTCTTGTCGAGCAGGTAGAGCGAAGCCGCGAGCTGCAACGCAGGGTTCTTGTCTATGTGCACCTGCGGATTGCAGTACTTATACGTTGTCCTGGCTCCGTTGTCTATGGTCTCTACATCTATGCCGAAGAACAGGGCAGGCGCGAATGCAGAGGCGGTAAGCCCTGAGTAACGTCCGCCGACAGGCGCGTGCGGAACCATCTCGAAACCCTCTTTCTCAGCTATCACTGAAAGCGCACCAGTTCCTGGCGATGTCACCGGCAGCATCCTGTACCCGTCGAAAGCGAGCAAGGACTCTATTACCCCTATCGTGGTGCCTGATTTGCTGATGGGCATGACAAGCGTCTTTCTTTTCGGAAAAACCTCCTTCAGCTCGCTGATCAGGTCAGGCTCCATTGTCGTGAGGATGAACGCCTTCTTCTTGCTGTCCATCGGGACAAGCGCCTGATGGAATGCCCTGAATGATGTGTTAGATCCGCCGTTTCCGATGACGAGCAGGTTGCTGTACTTCCTGTACTTCTTGAGCGTGGCTGTAAGCCTTGTGATGTCTTCCTTGTGCTTCTCAAATGCCGGAACTTCCATCTTCCTTATCCTGTCCAGCTTTGATTTGATGGAAGAGTATCTCCTTATGTCCAGATGTGATATGTCCAGGTGC
>Ga0315535_1000287_pt1 | contig 35456 bp, 54 predicted proteins | sample SalMarSW160220MG_2_FD_203092 | JGI IMG/M metagenome (GOLD analysis project Ga0315535, IMG submission 203092) | Salt marsh sediment microbial communities from the Plum Island Ecosystem LTER, Massachusetts, United States - Salt Marsh Sediment SW1602-20 ... | reverse complement strand
CTCATATTTCTTAGTGCTTCATTGAGTCTCAAAACACTTCCAGCAAGTTGTCCATTTTGTAAAGTTGCTTTACCTTTCTCGACATTGACAACCTGCCCACCTAGGCTATAGCTGCCATCACACATGCAACCGGCACGCATAGCGTCAGTGATTAGGATAAGTTGCTCTTTTTTGATACGCCAAAAAGTTCTGAGCGTCGCATCATGCAAGTGAATCCTATCGGCAATTACATCACAAGTTATGTTGCTATCCAAAACGGCACCGATAACTCCGGGAACTCTATGGTGCATACCACTCATAGCATTACCGAGATGTGTTGCATGATCCATGCCGAGATCGAGAGCATGCATAGTTTCCTCATATGTTGCATTGCTATGACCGATGCTAAGACTGATGTGAGGATAATGCTTTTTAAGGTGTGTGATAAAAACATCTGAGCCTTCCATCTCGGGCGCCAATGTAATCATCTTGACAATGTCGCTGTATCTATCTATAAAACTAATATCCGCTTTTATGATATGGCTTTTATCTTGTGCGCCACATTTGAGAGGATTGATAAAAGGTCCCTCAAGGTGTGCACCTAAGATATTTGCCCCATTTACACTCGAAGCGTTTGATTGTATATTGTCAAGTGCGCTTTCGATGGAGTGTAAATCCATTGTCATAGTCGTTGGCAAAAAAGAGGTTGTCCCATTTTGAACTATGCTTTCACTTATAATATTAAGTGCCTCTTTTGTCGCATCCATTACATCACTGCCACCGCTTCCATGGATATGAATATCTATGAAACCGGCACTCAGATACGCACCGCCTGCATCAATAATCTGTAAATCTTTTGACAACTGATCTGCGTCAACAATGGAGTGAATCATTTTGTCAAATATGACAGCTTTCCCCTCTATAATTTTATCTGCAACTATCAATTTTGAATTTACGATGGCACTTAACAAGGCGTTTTTTTGTCCCTATTGACTTCTTTTTTTAATACTCTCTTGAGCACCTTTCCGGTAGCATTTTTTGGTAACTCATCGATAGTATATATATGTTTTGGTATCTTAAAATTTGCTATATGTTTTTTAAGATACTGTTTTACTTCTGATTCTTGTATCTCTTTAACATCCTCTTCAAGCTCGATATAAGCTATAGGAATCTCATCACACTGCTCGTCAAATACCCCTATAACGGCACTTGCCTTGATACCCGTATACATATCGAGCACATCTTCTATCTCTCTTGGATAAATATTAATCCCTTTTGAGATGATAAGATCTTTTTTCCTATCGACGATGAAGAGATAGTCATCCTCATCTACATACCCCATATCTCCGGTGAGTAACCAGCCATTAATAACCGTCTCAGCTGTCGCCTCGGGCTTGCCGAGATAGCCTTGCATCACATTATCGCCTCTGGTTATGATGTCGCCTATCTTGCCTATAGGAACCTCCAAGAGGTTCTCATCAACAATTTTGATCTCATATCCCTGAAGTGGAGGTCCAACTGATTTTACTTTTGTTCTCCCCGGGATATTTACACACACAGCCGGTGACGCTTCACTTAAACCATACCCCTCTATGAGAGTAGTTCTTTTGAATTTTTTGCCCATAGCATCAAGTGTTTTCTCTTGGAGTGCCGAAGCGCCGGAGACAAATATCCTAATAGCATTAAAACGCATAAAGTACCAAGGTAGCTTGGCTTTAACCAGCGCACTATACAAATCAGGTATTCCAAAAAATAGCGTGACTCTTTTGAGTAGTGTCTGCTTAAATATGTTTGAGAAAGGCTGCACTGATTGAATGACAACAATCGAACCTTTGACATAAAGCATCAAGATTACGCCAATAGAGAGCGTAAAAGAGTGAAACATCGGCAAAAAGACGATGGCTCTATCTTTTGAGTGTACACCTATGGTTTTTGAGCCTGCTATGCTGTTTGAAAATACATTTCTATAGCTTAACATTGCACCTTTTGGCTTGCCCGTAGTCCCGGAAGTATAAAATATCAAGGCAAGATCATCTAATGAAAGATTGCGACACTCTACATCTCCACCAAATTCAAGTGCTTTTGAGAAAAGTTGATCCCCGCCTATGATATTGGCAAGTTCACCCTCCCAAATAGTCGACTTTTTAATGCTCTCGGGCGTTCCCTCTCTTACTGTATTTTCGTGTACGGCGGAAGCGATAAGCATCTTTGCATTACAATCTTCAAGGATGTAATGTAACTCTTCAGACTTTAAAAAAGTATTGATAGGAACACTCACAGCACCAAGTTTAGAAACAGCAACAATAGCGACGATGTATTCGATAGAATTTCTTAAAAACAACGCTACATTATCACCCTTGCCTACGCCTCTATTGTTAAGATAGGCTGCAAAAGTATCTGCAAGTTTTAAAAGCTCCCCATAAGAGACTTTACGTTTATCTAGAAAGAGGGCGGTTTTTTTCCCGCCCTTTGTGGCATGAGATGCAATCATCTCATAAAAAGAAGAGAAAAGATATTCCTCGTCTTTAGAACTCATACTCTACTCCAAGAGTTGTGATATAAGCGCCACTACCACTAAATTCTCCTCCATAAGCCAACACTCCGTTGGTATTCGCGCCCGCTTCAAGTGTTCTTGTGTCTTTATCAAGATACAAGAATGCAGCGCCTACTGTAAGCGCATCACTCATTTTATACTTTACGCCCAATGTATATATCTTTGAATCACTATCGGGCAATTCAAAACCTAAAGTTGCATCAGGAGCAGGTGTCTCATCGATTGCAAATCCTGCCATTGCCGTAAGCTTCTCATTGACTTTATAGGTTGCACCTATTCTAAACGCATCAGTATCTTTCCAATTTTTTGGTTTAGGCGCATCAAAATAAGGTGCTAATGGTCCAATGTCTTGATCATAGTTAAAATCTAGATCTTTATATTTTGACCAATAGGTTCGCTCATAGTTAAGCTCCACCGTCAAATCACCCCATGTTTTACTCGCAGCCAATACCAATGCTGCAGGAAGCGGAATCTCTACTGAGGCACCATAAGTATTATAGCTACCCATAAAACCTAAAGTTGCATCACCCTCCGGCTTTAAGCTTACATTTGATCGATAGGTTGCTGCTAAATTGATATCATCAGTCGGCTTATAATGCAGTGCGATGTTATATCCAAAAGAGATATCATCGCCTTCCATATCCCTAGATAGTGGTGTGCCGGTATCTGCTGCATCACTTTTTACTACCCCTTGGGTATAAACCATTCTTGCGCCTACTCCCACACTAAAATTGTCACTTACTTTATAGGCAAGTGTTGGATTGAGCTCCAAAATCTTCAGTGTAAACTCCTGTGCACTCGCCTTTTGATAAGCGCTCTCCCATCTTTTAGAGAGTCCGGCCGGAGCTGTTAAACTCACCCCCCATCTAAAATCACCATATGCCTTACTTACAAAGTGTATATTCGGTGCTAAGATATCCTCGGTCTCTGATTTTCCGGAATATGTTGCACCTGCATTGCTTGAAAATTTAGCCGGAGGCAGATGAATATAGCTCAACCCTCCACTGATAAAACTCTTATCATCCATAAAGCTCATAGCCGCAGGATTATAATACGAGGCATCTGCCCCATTTGCGTTTGCCGTATAAGCAGCAGCTAATCCCATAGAGCTCACTGATTGTTCCGGTATCTTATACCCCGAAGCCAATACCAATCCCGAAGTAACCACACTTAATACAATAACCTTTTTCATACATTCCCTCCTTGTATATTATTATGTCCCCACTAAAGAATAAAGATCTTTTATCTCCTTTCCCCAGATGGTTTCATCAATCGTCTCTAAAATAAGCGGCATATCATCCATTCTCGGATCATTCATGATAAGTCTAAATGGCTCCCAGCCAAGCTCACCTCTACCTAAAGAGTGGTGTCTATCAACTCTTGAACCAAGCGGTGGTTTTGAATCATTAAGATGCATTGCACTTAGATATTTAAAACCCACGATATCCTCAAATGCTTGCATCGTCTTTTCATAGGCTTCTTCTGTTCTTAGATCATAACCTGCCGTAAAAGTATGGCAAGTATCCAAACAGACGCCCACTCTACTTTTATCTTCGATTCTTTCGATAATATACGCTAGATGTTCAAACCTGTAGCCAAGATTACTTCCTTGTCCTGCTGTATTTTCTATGACAAGTTTTACTTTTGAATCTTTTGTCTTTTCGATTGCTTCATTCATACTCGTAGCGATAACCTCTAAGCACTTATTCTCAACTGATGCCAAATATGCCGCATCTTCTTTCTCTTTTGAACTCAATTTTACAAGATGGCTTCCGGGATGAAAATTTAATTTCTCCAACCCCAATTGCTCACATCTTTGAAGCTCATCTAAAAATGCCTCTTGTGATTTTTTGAGTTTATCAGCTTCAGGATGCCCCAAATTGATAAGATAGCTATCGTGTGGCAAAACATGTTTTGGGCTTATTTGACTTGTTGCTAGGTTTATCTTAAACTCATCCATCTCTAGCATAGAAAGCGGTTTTGCATTCCATTGTCTCTGATTCTTCGTAAAGAGCGCAAAAGCCTTTGCTCCTATCGCCATAGCATTAAGCGGTGCATTTTGGACCCCGCCGCTTGCACTGACATGAGCTCCTACGAACTTCATAGATACGCCACCTTTATAGTTATATTATTTATTGTATCGTGAAAAACAGCTGCTCCATTTAAAACTTCATATTTGATGTTATAGTAACCATCTTTAACGATATTTTGAGTAAAACCGTTACGCTTTTTTACTACATGCTCCCCGTCAAAGAGTGCTCTTTGCATGATAACATCTTCGAGTATATCTCGAGGATAATAACTACTCAGTACCTGCTTGTTAAACGCCTCTTTGCTCATACACTCAAAAAAACTCATACAAATATTCTCTTTTGAAATCTTGAGTGAGACAACCGGGTTTCCATTTGCATACATTTGGAGCTTTATAAAGTCTTGATACTTATACAAAAAACCTGCATCAGCATACCCCGTCGAAGGCGTCTTAAATGTCATAAAAAGTGACTTCTGCTCTTTAGTGGCAGGATCTATGCAACCAACCAAAAAGAACAAAATTAGAAATGAAAATAGAGCCCTTCCCTTCATATTTCTCCCTGCAATATATTAAGAGTACTTTAAGCACTTTATTATTATAATTCCGTCCATTCACTAAAAAACGGCCCCATCGTCTAGCGGTTAGGATCCATGGTTTTCATCCATGTTACCGGAGTTCGAGTCTCCGTGGGGTCACCACTTCCGAATTATCTTATTATTCTATCAGAAAATTAAAAGATTTAACTAAATTTTATTTTAAATATATCTTAAGTGTGACTTGTCGGCACCTCACCCCTTTCTACCCTTTGTGCAAATTCACTCATCTCACCTTTGGCAAGTGCTTGTGCCTGCTCTACCCATTTTTCTCTTGCTGCTCTTCCTTGGAAAGAGAGATAGTTATCGATCCATAGCATTTCTGATTTTCCCCAAGAAGCAATCTGATCAAAATGATAAACACCAAGTTCATTGAGCTTATGCTCTATAGTAGCGCCAACTCCTTTTATGAGTTGTAAATTATCTTTTTTACCATCTCTTGGCTCTTGCAGAAAGTTCGGCTTCCCCTCATCCTCTCCATCTTTACTATGGTGTGCCACTGGACCTTGACACTCTATCTCTTTTGAACACGTTGAACGGCCAAAAAGATACCCTATTATAAATCCTAAAAGTGCTGCGATAATCAAACAAAGCAAAATTTGTGCTGCAATCTCTACCATATTATTCTCCTATTATTTTAAATTCAACGCGACGATTTTTTTTACGATCTTCTTCATTATTATTATCAACCAATGGTCTTTGATCGCCATATCCGTTAGCTACCATTTTCTTAGCATCAACACCCTGTTTCATCAAAGCATCTTTTACACTCAATGCTCTTTGTTTTGAAAGTTCTAGATTGTACTCCGGATCTCCTACGCTGTCTGTATGACCGGATATTTCTATGGCATAAGTGCTATTTTCTTTGAGTATTTCGGCTATCTTTTGTATAGTTTCTAAACTCTTAGGGGTTAATCTTGCGCTATCCTCTTCAAAATTGATGTCTTCAATCTCTGCTATCTCATTCATTTTCACCTCAAGTGCTTGTGCCTCAACGCTCAATTCAGGATAGGTCATCTCTACAAATTTCTTCTCATAAACAGAGTTATCAATATTTGGAATGAGCGAAGCACTCAAAAGTGAATCTAGCAAAGCTTTTGCATCAGGATCATCAGTCTTGCCTTCAATAGTAAGTAAGCCCTCTTTGTAGATGATAGAGCCCTCTTTATAGCGCTCTTTAAGAATATCAATCAATTTCGAAATCAATGCAACTACTTTAGTCGAATCTTGAAGATTCTCATCGACATTAACACTTTTTGTTACACTATAGGTCGCATCGATAAGTTTAGAGTCCAAAATCTCGTAGGCATCCTGCGAGTCTAATGTTGCATTAAAATAGATCTTTTCCCCTGTTTTGTTTATCTCGATAGTGACTGGCTCGCTCTTTGGTGTATCGGTAGCAGATGTGAGAGTATTTTCTTTATTTATCTGCCTATAGATACTATTCGTATGGCTATAGAGGCAGTAGAGAGAAAGAAATACTAAAGCTATAAATGCTAAAACTATTTTACTAGATGACTTCACGCAAACTTCTCCTAATATTTATCTATTGTAACAATTTACCAATAGTTAGATTATAGTAATTTTATCTTTAAATAAAAGGGGGTTAGTATTATTTGGGGAATATTATCAAGGCAGAAAGCCTCGATTGTAGATTTGTAGTAGTTATACTAATTCTATGATCGCCATCGGAGAAGCATCACCTCTTCTTGTGCGAGTTTTAATAATTCTTGTGTATCCGCCATTTCTCTCTTTGTACTGTGGCGCTATCTCTGTAACAAGCTTATTTGTAGTAGTTTTATCTTGAAGCATTGCAAAGACTGCTCTATGTGCATTGGAATCTCCGGCAGCAGCTTTTGTTATAAGCTTCTCATAATAACTTCTAAGCTCTTTTGCTTTTGGTAAAGTTGTTTCGATCTTACCCTCTTTCGTCAAAGCAATAGATAAGTTTTTAAGTAGAGCGGCTCTATGGGAAGAGGTTCTACCTAATTTACGATATCCATGTCTATGTCTCATTGGTTATCCTTTAGTTGTTTTATTTTCTTAATCAATACATTTCTAATTGAATCTTCAAGTGTATATTCAGATCCAAAACCATTACTCTCTAAACATTCATTGATCTCGTCAAGTGACTTTTTACCTAGGTTTTTGATATTTTTTATCTCATGCTCACTCATAAGCACCAATTCGCCTAGATATTTTATGCCTGATCTGTCAAGTGAATTAAACGATCTTGCACTCAGTCCAAGTGTATCTACTGTCTTCAAGAAAGGTTTGAGCTCAGACTCATCACTCGCTTTAATCGGAGCACTTTGAATATCGATACCTAATACACCGTTAAATACACTTAACTGTTTATTCATAGTCTCTAAAGCATTCGTAAATGCTTCAACAGGGCCTATTTGACCATCTGTCTCTATATCAAAAACTATCTTCTCATAATTTGGGTTATCCTCAACGAGAACATGCTCTATCTTATAGTTTGCTCTTCTAACAGGTGTAAAAAATGCATCTATTGCAATAGCACCTTCGGGTATCTCGCCCATAAGATCCTCACTTGGAACATAGCCGATACCTTTTGCAATCGTCATAGTAAAATTAAGTTCAGCATCTTCATTGAGTGTTGCCACAGGAAGATCACCATCTATTATCTCTACGAGATCATTTGCAAGATCACTTGCTTTAATGTCTTTAACGCCTGAAAATGAATAATTCACCTCAACCCTATCTCTATTTTCATCAAGAATCTTAAAACGAATATTTTTAAGATTTATAATCAATACGGCAACATCTTGATGCATACCTCTAATAGTATCAAACTCATGGCTTGCGCCTTCTATTTTGATAGAGATAGGAGCATAACCGATTGAGCTACCCATTATCAACCTTCTTAAAGGATGTGCCAAAGTAACCGCATACCCTGTTTCAAATGGATATGCAACAATTTCAGCTCTGTTTTGGCTCACTTCATTTACTTCTACCTCAGTAGGAATTGATGGCGCGACTTTTATTTTTCTCATTAGCTGACCCTTTTATAAAAATTATTTAGAATAAAGTTCGACTATTAGACGCTCTTCAACTGGTATGTTCACTTCATCTCTCTCCGGCACTCTTGTAAACATGCCAAAAAGTTTTTCTTTGTCAACATCTACCCACTCAACAATACCTGTTTGATTGGTAAGCTCGATTGCTCTTAGTATCTGAGAATTTGTTTTACTTTTTTCTCTTATCTCTATCTTTTGACCAGCTTTAACGCTATATGAAGGGATACTCACTCTTTTGCCATCAACCAAGATGTGACCATGGTTTACAAGCTGTCTAGCAAATGCTCTTGTCGTAGCAAATCCCATTCTGTAAACAACATTGTCAAGTCTTTTTTCAAGAAGTTCGATCAATAGGCTCCCTGTATTTCCTTCTCTTCTATTTGCTTCAACAAAAAGAGATCTAAACTGTTTTTCACTTATACCGTACATAAATTTAGCTTTTTGTTTCTCTCTAAGCTGTAAACCATACTCGCTTATTTTTGTTCTTCTTTGACCATGTTGCCCGGGAGCATAAGGTCTTTTTTCAAGAGCGCTTTTACCAGCTAGTCTTCTTTCGCCCTTTAGTCCTAGATCAACGCCAAGTCTTCTCTCTAGTTTTTCAACTGGACCTCTATATCTTGCCATTTAAAACCCTTTTAGTATCTTAAAAATTTGGGCACTGTTGTGCCAACTTGCATACATAAATTTCAAATAATGAAAATCTATACTCTTCTTTTCTTAGGTGCTCTACAGCCGTTATGAGGTAATGGAGTAATATCTTTCAATGATGTTACGCTGATTCCTTCTATAGTACCGATAGCTTTTACTGCTGTATCTCTACCTGAACCGGGACCTTGAACTTTGATTCCAACCTCTTTAACTCCATGCTCTTTTGCTTTATTTAAAGCATCATCTACAGCTTGTTGTGCTGCAAATGGAGTAGACTTTTTGCTTCCTTTGAATCCGAGTGAACCTGCACTGCTCCAAGAGATAACATTACCCATCTCATCTGTGACGGTTATAACAGTGTTGTTAAATGTTGCTGCAACATAAACAATACCCTTAGCTATATTCTTTTTTGATTTTTTCTTAGCCATGATGCCTACTCCTTAATTATGCCGAGCCAACGGTTTTTCTTTTACCTTTGCGTGTTCTTGCATTGGTCTTTGTTTTTTGCCCTCTAACCGGAAGTCCTCTTCTATGTCTAAGACCTCTATAGTTACCAAGATCCATCAAAGATTTTATGTTCATAGCGACCTGTTTTCTCAAATCACCTTCGACCATATAATTCTCTTGAATCTCATTACGAATAAGCGCCGCTTCCGCATCACTTAGCTCATGAACTCTTTTATTATAGTCAACTCCACTTGCATCTAGAATCTTGCGTGAAGTATGAAGACCTATACCAAAGATATAAGTAAGTGCGTACTCCATACGCTTCTTCTGAGGTAAATCTACACCTGCTATACGTGCCATATTTATCCTTGTCTCTGTTTATGTTTTGGATTTTTACAAATCACGCGTACTATGCCATTCCGTTTGATAATCTTACAATCATCGCACATTTTCTTTACCGAAGCTCTAACCTTCATTGGCTACTCCTGTGTGATATTTACACCTAAATTTTGCGTGGTATATTGAGAAAAATATACCAACTCTTGGATAATCGGTGTGTATTATTCAAAAGTTTCTTCTCGCAGACCTTTTAACCTTTTATACGTTCAAAGGGCAATGATTATACCTAAAAGATTGTTAAAGTTTACTTATATCTAAAAGTAATTCTGCCCTTATCAAGACTATATGGAGTAAGTTCCACCTTCACTTTATCGCCAGGAAGTATCTTAATATAGTGCATTCGCATCTTTCCTGCAATGTGACAAAGCACGATATGGCTGTTATCCAACTCTACTCTAAATGTTGCGTTTGGAAGTGCTTCAACAACTTTTCCATCAATCTCTATGACATCATCTTTTGCCATTTTTATCCTTTTTATTAGTTATTTTCTTCTTTTGCTCGAACAAAGTTTGAGCAAAATTCATCTCACTAAAGCTTCGGCTAGCGCCTCAGAAAACCTCTTGTTATTTTCTTCTTTTGTTTGAGCAAAGTTTAAGCAAAATTTATCTTCTTGGTTTTACCTTATGGCTCACATAACCTCTCTACTATTACTATCCATTCTATCTATAAAAAGATGTAAAAATATCCCTACTCCTCTTTTAAGATACGCTCGCTGCTACCTATCTCACTCAAGATAACAGCTTTGCCACCAATGATAGCAACTTGATGCTCGTAATGGCTCGTATTGAGTTGATCCTCACTGATAACTGACCACTCATCACCTAAAAGCAATGGTCTGCCACTCTTTTGGCACACCATTGGCTCGATACAAAAAACCATACCGTTTTTTATCTTTGGACCCTGGTTTGCTTTTCCTTCAATATAATTTGGGATATTGGGCTCATCATGGGGTTTTGATCCGATACCATGACCGCAATAATCACGCAAAGGCACATAACCTCTCTTGATAATGCCTTGCTCTAAAATCAAAGAGAGCTCTTTAAATCGCATACCCTCTTTGATTTGTGAAATTGCCTCATAGAGCACATCTTTTGAGCAATCAATAAGTGCTTGATCCTCTTGTGATACCTCACCTATAGGCATAGTAATCGCTGCATCACCATAATAATCATCAAGTTTTACACCAATATCAAGCCCAAGTATATCGCCGCTTTGTATGATAGTCTCTTCTGTTGGAACACCATGGATTACAACTTGATTGAGTGAGGTGCATACTGAGCCACTAAATCCATAGAGCCCTTTAAATGCCGGGATGGCATCAAATGAGCGGATATACTCTTCGCCCATTGTATCTATCTGTTTAAGGCTCATGCCCTCTTTGATATTTTTTTGAAGATAGTCGAGTGTTTGAGCTACAAGCTCACCTGCTTTGGCAAGCTTGTGTATCTCAGCAGATTTGCGTAGAGCTATCGCCATCTTAGAGACCTACATTTCCTAAAATGTCGTATTGATTCATGGTTCTTTGTGCTTCAATTTTTCTCATAGTATCAAGGGCAACTTGTACAACGATTAAAACAGCTGTTCCACCAAAATAGAAGGTTGCACCCATTGAATTAAACGGTAGCGTGGAGATAGTAGCGAGATAGAGTGAACCACTCATTGTGAGTCTGCTTGCTATCTCATTGATAAAGTCTTTGGTGTGTGCGCCCGGTCTAACACCGGGGATAAATCCACCTTGTCGTTTCAAGTTATCAGCAATATCTTTTGCATTAAATGCGATCGATGCATAGAAAAAAGCAAAAAAGACGACTAAAACAAATGTTGTTAAGTTAAAAACCAATCCGCCAGGAGCTATAAAGTCTGCAATTTTTTGCATGATACCATTTTGACTTGATTGCAACATGGTAAGAGGAAACATAAGGACTGCTGAAGCAAAAATCGGAGGAATAACCCCTGAGAGATTTACTTTAATTGGTATATAGTTCATCACTCTTTTTGTTTGATTTTGCATAATAGTTTTTCTGGAATAAGAGATAGGCACTCGTCTCTCACCAAGCTCAACATAGATAATAGCAAAAACTGTTATAAATATAATTGCCAAAATCGCCAATACAACCAAGAAATTCATCTCACTTGCATTAACTGCTCTTACTGTATTGGATATAGCATTCGGGATTCCCGAGACAATACCGGCAAAGATGATAAGTGAAATACCGTTACCAATCCCTTTTTGTGTAATCTGTTCACCAATCCACATAAGCAACATCGTTCCTGCTAACATAGAAAATGTAGCAATCACTGTAAATACAAACGGATCTATAAATACTGCTTGTTTACTTACTAAGCCCATGGAGACCCCAATAGCCTGAACAACAGTGATAAAGATAGTAAAGTAACGAATAATCTGCATATATTTTTGCATCCCGTCACGCTCTTTTTTCATCTGTCCGAGCGCAGGGAAGGTAGCAGCGAGTAGCTCCATGACGATAGAGGCAGTAATGTAGGGCATGATACCAAGAGAGATGATGCTCATGCGCCTAATGGCATTGCCACTAAACATATTGGCTAAGCCAAGCGCATTTTTTGCGTTTTCGCCATCAAAAAAGCCTTTGATGACCTCCAAATCTACTCCGGGAGTAGGGATATAAGCCAAAACTCTATAAGCAAATATAAACCCTAAGGTTAGAAGAATCTTTTGAGTTAAGGTATTTGACATATTATTTTCCGCTTGTTGTTATTGCTTCATCTTTAATCTTAGAAGCCAATTCTTTTGCATTTGCACCTATTAATTTTACTTTTGTAACATATTTTGGAAGTTTGTAAACCTCTTTAATCGTCTCCAAACTCAACTCTTTAAGCTCTGCTACTGTTTTGTTTTTGTCAACATTAATAGCATGTGCTTTGACAACTCTTGATATAAATCCAACTTTAGGAAGTCTCTTATAGAGTGGTTGTTGTCCACCCTCAAAACCTCTTTTTTCATTGTATCCGGCTCTTGATTTTTGACCGTTTTGACCTTTTCCGGCAGTCTTTCCTGTGCCTGAACCTTGCCCTCTACCGACTCTTTTTCTCTCTCTTGTCGATCCGTAAGCAGGCTGTAAATTATGTAATGACATCTTAGCTCCTTAAGATTTTATTCTTGCAAGAGCTTGTACTGTCGCTCTTACTAGGTTATTTGGATTATTTGAGCCAATAGATTTAGTAAGAATATCTTTAATGCCTGCAAGTTCGATTACCGGTCTTGCAGCTCCACCTGCGATAACACCCGTACCTTCGCTCGCCGGTCTAAGTAGTATTCTACTTGCATTAAATTTATGCTCTATATCATGTGCTATTGTTGAGCCTTTAATCTCGATTTTCACGAGATTTTTAAAGGCATCATCGACTGCTTTTTTTATGGCATCAGGAACCTCTTTGGCTTTACCAAATCCATACCCAACTGTTCCTTGTTTATCACCAACGACTACAAGAGCAGTAAATCTAAATCTTCTACCACCTTTTACAACTTTTGTAACACGGCCGATATTCACTATCGCTTCTTCGAAATTCTCTCTATCAATATTTTGCATCATCCGTCCTTAAAACTTTATACCGGCTTCTCTAAGTGCTTCAGCAAATGAAGCAACAACGCCATGATAGAGATAACCGTTTCTATCAAATTTTATACTCTCTATATTAGCGGCTTTAAGATTTTCTGCCATCTTTTTAGCCACCTCTTTTACATCTTCTTGGTTGCATTTCAAGCCAAGTTTTCTTCCGTCAACTGAAGCCAAAGTGTGACCTGCTAGATCATCAATCGCTTGAGCATAAAAATATTTATTTGACTTGTAAACGCTCAATCTTGGAAGTTCAGCAGTACCGGTTACTTTTGATCTTACTCTTGCTTTCTTTTGGGCGTTAAGTCTATTTTTTCTTCTTTGAATACTTTTTAACATCTCATATCCCCTTATTTCGCTGCCGACTTACCAGCTTTTCTGATAATAGTCTCGTCTGTGTATTTAACACCTTTTCCTTTATAAGGCTCAGGTGGTCTAAAATCTCTAATCTCAGCCGCAACTTGTCCGACAGTCTGCTTGTCGCTACCACTGATAGTGATAACATTTTTCTCGACTGTTACGTTGATCCCTTCAGGAATATCATAGTTGATATCATGAGAGAAGCCGAGTTGCAAATTAAGTACTTTGCCTTGCATGGCAGCTCTATAACCAACACCATTGATCTCAAGTGATTTTTTAAAGCCTTCGTTAAGACCGATTATGATGTTATTGAAAAGTGATCTATAAGTACCCCAAAAGGCAGCACTTTGATTATCATCACCAACTTTTTCAAACACAACTTGTCCATCTTCAACTTTTACATTCACACGACCATGTGTCTCAAGTCTCTTCTCAACATTCCCTTTTTTTGCAACTATTTCAGTGCCCTCAAGTGTTACATTGATACCGTTTTCGATTGCTACAGGTTTTTTTCCTATTCTTGACATAACCTCTCCTTACCAGATGCTACACAAGACTTCGCCGCCAATGCCGCGCTTGTAAGCCTCATCATTTGGAAGTACACCTTGACTTGTTGAAACAACCAAGGTACCGTAACCGTTTTTGAATGATTTAATTTCATCTTTGCCTTTATGAACACGACGCCCCGGGCTAGAAATTCTTTTAATCTCATTGATTACACTACGCTCGTTATCATCATATTTCAAGTTTACTTTTATAAACTTCTTGTTTCCATCTTCTTTTACTTTATAACTCTCAAGGTATCCCTTGTCTACAAGAATAGAAACAATAGCTTCAATAGAATTTGCATGTAAAAGTGTTGTTACATCCAATCTTCTTGTTGCTGCATTTCTTATTCGAGTAAGAGAGTCTGCAATTATATCTGTCATCATCTTTTACTCCTTAATTACCAGCTTGCTTTTCGCATGCCGGGGATGAGGCCTTCATTGGCCATTTTTCTTAAACAAATACGGCATATGCCGAAATCTTGATATACCGAGTGTGGTCTACCGCAAATTGAACATCTTGTATACGCTCTTGAAGAAAATTTTGGTTTTCTCTCTTGTTTATTAATCATAGATTTCTTAGCCATTTGTTCTTCCTCTCATAAAAGGCATTCCAAGCTTCTCAAGAAGCGTAAATGCTTGTTTGTCATCTTCAACACTTGTCACTATAGTGATATTCATACCGTGAGTTTTGATAATGCTATCATAATCAACTTCCGGGAACATTAACTGCTCTTGAAGTCCAAAGTTGTAGTTACCTCTTCCATCAAACCCTTTTCTAGGCAAGCCTCTAAAGTCTTTTACTCTAGGGAGTGCGATAGAGACGAGTTTGTCAAAAAAGTTATACATATTAGCACCTCGTAGTGTCACTTTGATACCGCTTGGTGCACCTTCTCTAGCCTTAAAACCTGCAACAGATTTTTTTGCATTAACGACAATCGCTTTTTGTCCGGCTATCAAAGAGATCGTATCTGTCATATTTTGTATAAGCTTCGTGTCTTTCCCCTCTTCACCTGCTCCAACGCTAATGACTATCTTTTCAAGCTTAGGAGTCTGCATCGGATTTTGTATCCCACACTCTTCTTGGAGTGCAGGCACGATGTCATTGTACTTTTGCTTCATTCTACTCATCGATTAGCCCTCTACTTTTTTTACATTTGAGATATGCATAGACATCTCAATAGATTTAAAGCCGCCGCTTTTGTTCTCTTCGTTCGGCTTTACTGCTTTTTTTGCCATCTTACAACCTGCAACGACAACAGCATCTTTTTTGGGATATACAGCTAAAACTTCTCCCTCTTTACCTTTGTCATCACCTGCGATAACTACTACCTTATCGCCTTTTTTTATCTTGAATTTTTTCATGATTACCATACCTCCGGAGCGAGTGATACTATCTTCATAAATCCGGCATATCTTGTCTCGCGACTGACAGGTCCAAAGATACGAGTACCTACAGGCTCTTTTTTATCATCAATAATTACAGCTGCATTATCATCAAATCTAATAAGTGATCCATTCTCTCTTTGGATCTCTTTTTTTGTTCTTACAACAACTGCTTTTACAACTTTACCTTTTTTCACTTTTCCGTTTGGAAGTGCTTTTTTAACAGAGGCAACGATAACATCACCGACAGAAGCATATCTTCTTTTACTTCCGCCGAGAACTTTGATACACATGATCTCTTTTGCACCACTGTTATCAGCTACATTCAATCTTGTAAAACTCTGGATCATTACAACTCTCCTCTTTTCACTATCTCTAGGAGTCTAAAACTCTTATTTTTTGAAAGAGGTCTACACTCTATAGCAGTGATAGTATCACCTATATTTGCGTTATCTTTTTCATCATGAACAAGATATTTTTTAAATCTTTTTACTGTCTTGTGATATCTAGGATGTAAAACCTTTCTCTCAACCAAAACAGTCGCTGTTTTTTCACCGGCTTTTTTAATAACTGTTCCTGTTATCTCTCTTTTTGGCATACTGTACCCTTTATTTAGATCTAACAGCACTAAGCGCTGTATTGATTTTTGCGATATCTTTTTTCGCAACTCTAAGTTCACTTGTATTTGTTAATTGCATAGTTTTTGACTTTGCTTTTAAAGTAAACAACTCAATTTTTTTCTCTTTTAACATCTCTATCAATTCGGCTTCGTTTTTGCCATCTAAATCAATATATTTCATTGTTATCCTTTTTAGAGATTATCTTTGTTTTAAAAGGTAACTTATGACGAGCCAAAGTTAATGCCTCTCTCGCAAGTTCTTCATTTACGCCGGCTAATTCAAATATGATACGACCCGGTTTTATATTCATTACCCATTTATCAACTGCACCTTTACCTTTACCCATTCTAGTCTCTAGTGGTTTTGCGGTAAGTGGTTTTGCAGGGAAAACTCTAATCCAGCTCTTCCCTTGACGATTTACTTTTCTTGTCATAGAGATACGAGCGGCTTCTATTTGTCTAGAGTCGATTCTGCCTGATTCAGTTGCTTTAAGCGCAAAATCACCAAACTCTATCTTGTTGCCTCTAAAGGCTTTTCCTCTATTTCTACCTTTTTGCTCTTTTCTCCACTTTGTTCTCTTAGGCATCAACATTTTCATCACCTCGCTTTCTCGATGGTTTTCTTCCTGCTTTCTCTTCTCGAGGCTCCGCTTGGATACCTTTTTGAAGTACTTCGCCTTTAAATATCCATACTTTTATACCTATGATTCCATAAGTAGTATGTGCTTGAGCAACACCGTAATCAATTTTAGCTCTGAGTGTATGCAATGGCACACGACCTTCAAGATACCACTCTGTTCTAGCCATCTCAGCTCCGCCTAAACGGCCTGAAACTGATACTTTGATACCTTTTGCACCTGATTTGAGTGCACCTTGAATTACTCTTTTCATCGCTCTTCTAAATGCCACACGACGCTCAAGTTGTGTTGCAATATTTTCAGCTGCAAGTTGCGCTGAAGCCTGAGGACGCTTCTCTTCTTTGATATTGATCGCTACTTCTTTTTTAACCATAGAAACAAGTGTCTCTTTGAGCTTCTCAATATCTGCACCTTTTTTACCGATGATAATACCAGGTCTTGCAGTTACTATCGTGATACGAATCTTTTTCACAGTTCTCTCGATGATGATATTACTCACACCTGCATAAAAAAGCTCTTTTTTCAAATATCTTCTGATTTTATAATCTTCAGCTATGAAATTTGCAGCTCTGCCTTTTGCAGGAAACCATCGAGACTCCCAATTTCTATTGATACCGAGTCTAAGACCTATTGGATTAACCTTTTGTCCCATTATGCATCCTTCTCGTCTGATTTTTTAGCTTTTGGAGCCGCTTTTTTAGCCGGAGCTTTTTTAGGCTTCTCTTGAGTTGCAGCTTCGGCTTTCTTTGCTGTGCTCTTCGCTTTTGGAGCTGCAGCTTTTTTTGTTTCGGCTTTTGCTTTTGGAGCTGCTGCTTTTTTTGTTTCAGTTTTTGCTTTTGCCGGCGCTGCTGCTTCAGCTTTTGCTTTCGGAGCCGCTTTTTTAGCCGGAGCTTTTTTTGCAGTCTCTTTTTTAGCAGGAGTTGCTTCTGCTTTTGCTTTTGTAGGTTTTGTCTCTTTTTTCGGAGCCTCTTTTACAGTTTCTTTATCTTCTGCTTTCCCTACTTCGACGAGTATATGCGATGTTGGTTTTAAGATTCTAGAGGCACTTCCTCTTGCTCTTGGTCTCCATCTTTTCATAACGGCTGCTTTGTCGATTCTACAGCTGAGTATCTCTACCTCATTAGGCTCATAAGAACCGTTAGCTATAGCTGATGCAATCGCTTTAGATATGATACCTGCTGCTTTATTTGGCATAAAGTCAAGTGAAGCAAGTGCCAACTCAGCGTTCATTCCTTGAACCTCTCTTGCAATAAGTCTTGCTTTTGTAGGAGAGACTCTTACAAATTTTACTAATGCTCTACTCATATTAGCCTACCTTCTTTTGCACGGTGCCTTTATGGCCCTTAAATGTTCTTGTTGGTGCAAATTCACCCAATTTGTAACCGACATGATTTTCTGTTACATATACAGGCACAAATTGTCTACCGTTGTGAACATTGATAGTTAGTCCAATAAACTCCGGGAAAATTACAGATCTTCTCGACCAAGTTTTGATCGGTTTCGTTGAATTTTCCTCTTTTGCTTTCAGTACTTTTTTCATAAGGTGTCCATCAATAAATGGTCCTTTTTTCGTTGATCTTGCCATCTTAAACCCTTACTTCTTTCTTCTTGAAATGATTAATTTATCACTAGCTTTTTTCTTTCTAGTCTTATAGCCTTTAGTAGGCATACCCCATGGCGTAACCGGATGACGACCCGAGTTAGTCTTACCTTCACCACCACCATGCGGGTGATCGATTGGGTTCATTGCACTACCTCTAGTTTGTGGTCTTATACCCATATGTCTTGTTCTACCGGCTTTACCTATAACTATATTAGAATAGTCTTCGTTACCGACAGTACCTATGGTTGCCATACATTCACCAAGAATATATCTCATCTCACCGGAAGGAAGTCTTAGTGATACATATTTGCCGTCTCTACCCATGATCTGTGCATATCCACCGGCACTTCTTGCAAGTTGACCGCCATGACCCGGGCTAAGCTCAATATTGTGAACAAGTGTACCAACCGGGATACTTGCTAATTTCAAAGCATTTCCTGTTTTGATATCGGCTCCTGCTTCTGCTGCTATAACCTTATCACCTACCTGAAGTCCTTTTGGCTGTAAGATATATCTTCTGTCACCATCAGTATATTTTACAAGACAGATTCTACAGTTTCTGTACGGATCGTACTCAACAGTAGCAACTGTTCCTTCAACGCCAAATTTATTTCTTTTGAAGTCAATGATACGATAAAGTTTTTTTGCTCCAGCCTCTTTATGTCTAGAGGTAATTCTACCGTTGTTGTTTCTTCCTGCTGCTCTTGGAAGTTTTTTGAGCAAGCTTCTGACGCTTGCTTTTGCTGTAATGTCACCGCTATCAAGATTCGTCATATAACGACGGCTTGGGGTATATGGTTTGTATGTTTTTATTGCCATCTTCTCTCCTTATACCGCTAGGCTTTCGATTTTTGCATCTTCCGGAAGCTTGACATAAAATTTCTTTACATCGGCTCTTTTCCCGGCCATACCTTTAAATCTTTTCACTTTGCCATTTACTCTCATAGAGTTTATTTTAAGTGGACTAATTCCAAAAAACTCACGGAAAACTTCTCTAAGACCATTTTTGGTCATCTTAGGAGAAGTTTGCACTACGATCACACCATCTTCTTGAAGACCTAATGTCTTTTCAGTGTATAGGATTGCTTTTATATCTGTAATATCTGCCATACTTAGACCTCTTGTACTATTTTGTCTAGAACTGCTTTTTCTATAACAACTGAATGGTATGCTGCTGCTAGATAAGCATTGAGTTCGTTACTCTCTATTAGATAGACATTTGACATATTTCTAAATGCTAAAAATGTTTTATCGTCTATCATCTCTTTTACTATCAGGACATCTCTTTGATTAAGAGATTTTACATATGACACTGCATCTTTTGTTTTACCTGACTCGATAACTACACTATCAGTAACAAAAAGTTTTTCATTTGCAGCTTTCTCAGCGAGCGCATGATGCAACGCAAGTTTTTTCTGCTTTTTGTTCACTTTTTGATTGTAGTTCTTATCGTTCGATGGACCAAAAGCTACACCACCACCTGTATAGTGAGGAGCTCTTATAGAACCTTGTCTTGCTCTACCGCCACCTTTTTGTGCGAAAGGTTTTTTACCACCACCGCTCACTTCACTTCTGTTTTTTACAGTTGCACTATTTGCTCTCACTGAAGCAGAATATGCTTTACAATAAAGATAGAGGTTATGTGGATGCGTCTCCAAAAATGCTTTTGGAAGATCTTTACTTTTTACTATATCTACTTTACTCATTTTACAATCCTTACTAATCCTCTAGCGCCATTATGTCCAGGGACTGCGCCTTTGACTACCAATACACCATTTTCAGCATCAAATGAAAGTACTTCATTTTTAACTGTTACTTTTGTGTTTCCGTATTGACCGGGCATTTTTTTACCCTTCATAACACGACCAGGCCATTCGCAGTTACCGATTGATCCCGGGGCTCTATGAAATCTAGAACCATGCGCGCCCGGACCGCCTGAAAAGCCATGTCTTTTTATAACACCTTGAAACCCTCTACCTTTTGAATTGATAGATGTTTTGATGCTCTTAGCCTCTCCGAGTGGAGTAAGATCAAGATCGCCTTTCTCAACACCCTCAGCCACAGCGATAGTCATAAACTTATTGAAATCTTTTGAGATTCCATATTTTGCTTGTTGCCCTTCGATACTTTTATTGATCTTTTTAGAGCTATGATAAGCAACAACTGCTTTGCCATCTTCTCTAACTTCACAAACTTTTGTATCAACTACTTTCAGAAGTGTTACAGGAACACTAGGAACTTGAACAGTTCTGCTCATCCCTATTTTCTCTATGATAAATTCCATTCTCTACTCCTTACTTGTCCATCTGTCTTATCTCTACTTCTATCTCCGGCGCTAGATCAAGCTTCATAAGCGAATCTATCGTATCGGATGTAGCAGAGACTATATCGATCATTCTTCCGTGAATCCTGATCTCAAACTGCTCACGCGAGTCTTTGTTGACATGCGGTGATTTCAAAACAGTATAGCGTTTAAATTTAGTCGGCATCGGAATCGGGCCTCTAATTTCAGCGCCTGTTCTTTTGACAGCATCAATGATAGAACCTACGGATCTATCAAGCACACGGTGATCATAAGCTTTAAGCTTCAGTCTAATCTTTTCCATTTTTACCCTTTAAAGAACTCGTCAACAATAGTGTTAACATAAATTTTGGACGTGAATTATACAAAAAATAGATAAAACTAACAATACAATTTAAGTTAAAATGGTTACAATTTGAAAAAACATTTCCTTTTCATAAGGAAGGATTGAAATGAACTTACTTGAATACTGCTATCTCAATAGACCAAAAAATGATTTTTTTGCTCCGAGAAAAACACAACTAGACCAAAGTCCGCTTATAAACTTTTATGGGGTCAGGGGGAGTGGCAAAACATCTTTCATACTTGATTGGTTTGACAACCTTGATGAGGAGTCACTCTATATAGATATGAGTGATCCTAAAATGCTCTTTGAGGCATTTACTCTTAAGAGTCTTCAGAGGTATATCCAAGAGAAAGAGATAAAAACGGTCGTGCTCGACCACTATGATGTTGCTTTTTTTGAAACACTTCCGGTTTGCGATAGACTCATCATCATCACGAGGATACAAGCAGAGATTAAAAGTGCCACAGCCATTAGACTCCACACGATTGACTATGAAGAGTTTTTAGGATTTGAGACAAATGTCTCGCAGACCAATGGCTTTTCACACTTTTTCAAAATGGGCTCTGTGCCTGCGCTTTTAAAATCAAATCGATCAACACAACTGCTTGCAAAAGATTTCCTACTCTCTCGTTTTGATCCCCAAGAGATACGCTTGCTCTCCCTTTTGGCGATTCACAACACAAAAGAGCTCACTATCAATCAGATATACACCTATGCTAAAAAAACGTTTAAGATATCAAAAGATTGGCTCTATAAAAAGATCGATGAATTTTTGCAAGAGGGGATAGTCTATTTTATAGAAGATATCTCCAAAAAGGGCTCTAAGAGAGTTGTGTTGTATGATATCACGCTCTCTAGCTACCTTACTACCGAGTTGAACTTTGGTATCCATTTTGAATCACTTGTGCTTTTAACGCTCCTCAAAAGAGACAACGAGATATATGCGCTCAACGCAAACGGCTACATCATACACTCCGATAAGCTCATCATCCCCGCACCTTTTGAAAGTGAAGATAGCGTCTGGGTGAAAACACAAAAGATATTTTCCGATATAAAGAAGAGTGGTATCAAAAGAGTAGAGATCGTTACGGTGTCCAATAGTTATAGATATACGATTGAGGATGTTGTGTTTGAAGCTTTACCATACTACGAGTGGAGTATCGTCGAAGAGGATTAGACCTCCCTCCAGAGTCCGCGGCACACAGTGAAGCGAGATGGGCTGCTATGTTCCCATCCTGACCCGGTGTCTCACAACTCCATTGCACGGATTGAAGAGAGGCAACTGAAATCATAACAAACTATTCTTAAAAAAATTCGTGTATAATTTCTTCTTCTTTAGAGGGGTGGCCGAGCGGTTGAAGGCGCACGCCTGGAACGCGTGTATAGTTAACGCTATCGAGGGTTCGAATCCCTTCCCCTCTGCCAGATAATTTCACGCAAATAAAGTCTTCCAAGCACAACTTGAAACAATAAACTCTTGTACTAAATATCCTAAAGATAAAGCAAAGATTATAAGCGCGATTATTTCTTGAATTTTTGTTTTCTTAAGTTCTTTATCTGTCATTTCATACTCTTCTTTTCTTCTTATAAATGCAATCCACTTTTTACGGTGAACTTCATAGTTATCTTTCAAAATGACATATCCTATTCTTCTGTGAAGTATATAGGTCATTGCTATTGCAAGCATGATGGCAGTAGGTAAATCTATTCTCCAAAGAGAGCAAGCAGTTACTTTCCCACAAACTACCCATTCTATAAAAATTAATAGTAGAAATATTACTACACTGAAAAATAGCCATCCAATAAAAGTGACTCTATTCATCTTTTTCATTGATTCACTTTTTTGCCACGACTCATATATCTCTATCTCTTTTTTTGCCTTTTCGGAATAAAACCTACGAATGTATTTTAAAAATAATGGTAAAAAAACTATTGTGGCTATTAAATACCATAGCCAAGGATTTGTGAGAAGTGCAACTAGCCTATCCATAATATCATCCCGCCTGATAACGATATTTTAATATTAAGAGTATATCTAAAATGCCTTGCTTTTAAAATCTACATAGTTTCCATTTTTTTCTTTGAGGAGCCTTTAAGTATACCATCCATTGGAGAATTAATGCTTTCATGCAATTCATCGCATAAAGCATTAAAAGCTCACCAAAAAATATAAATAATAATCTTGTTATGATATGTATTATGATTTGTTTCTTTGGGAACTCTAAATCTTGATAACAAGGAAAATTTATGGATGAAAAAAATAAACGCTCCAATATTTATGGGCTTTTAAATATATTTATGTTGTTAACAGCTCTATTTGCATTTTTAACACTTGCAAAAACCGTTCAAGATTTTTATTCTATTTACAACGCACTAGGCGACGACTTACTTAAGGTTTTATTTACAAACCTCATGCTCGTAACACTTACAATTACAAGTATCATGGCAATATTTCTTATATTTTACTCGGCATATTTATTTAAAAAAGAGAAGAGATCATTTTCAAAATGGTTTATTGCGACTATTATATTTATTGTCTTTACAGACTTATTAACTTTTGGATATCCAAGCTTTTCTCTACCAAAATTAATCTTTCATCTCTTTTTCTTAGTAGTTTTCTTTTTCTATCTGTTTTATTCTAAAGAAGCAAAAGAGATATTTATAAAATAGTTTTTAAAATTATTATAGCTAACATCTCTATTTATCTGTTTGCCGCTATGATACTAGGGCAATAAATAAGACACACTATATTTTGCAAAAAAGAAAATATTAAACCTAAAATAACTCCAATAATTTTATGATTTATTATGCTGATGCAGCAATGCGAAATCTCGTAGGCTGTTAGCCGAGGATAACTGTTTCAGCATCTCTACGCAATGTAAAATTGAGAGACCCCGAAGCGAGTTCAGGGTGATGGAAAAGCATGGATATAACACATGCATTATGTTCTAAAACTGAATATACTTACCTACATCTTTGACATCTTTAATGCCTTCTATCTCTTTTGCGGCAAGCTGAAGATATTTAGCGTAGCTTTTTTTATCAAGCAATACTATCTCATTTCCTAAGTGCAAATGAGGCACGGGTATTCCGCCGTTAATCATATCTTTTAGGCGATATGCCGAATTTTTGAAACTGCTTTTTAAAACAATTCTTTCATTTTTTGCCGTTATCTCCTTGAGTAATTTCAGAGGTATTTTATATTGAGGCGTCGGCCAAATTCCTATTTTCCCATCAATCCAAATAGGTCCTACGGGTTTATTTATTTTTGTCGCCATAATTTCTCCTTTTTATGGAATTTTCTTGCAAATCTTTTTGCAACCTCAAGTCGGATTTGTTATTTATAGTTTCTATACATCACCTCCTTATTTGGATTTATCTATCTTTATGTGTGTAACCGAGCATATGCTTTGTAAAAAGAGAGTTTTCTTGCAAAGAGTTAAATGCATACTTAGCAACGGTTATAGCATTACGTTCACTATGACACATCATGGCGCTCATCTTATCGGTTGCACCTGTCATATGATAGTTGGTACAACCACACCAATTCATACAGTATTTTTTAAAAGTACACTCCCCGCATTCTGCATTACTGCTTGCAAAATTTTTCCCGATAGTACATCGTGATAAAAGATTAACACCGGTATGAATATTGCCCATCATCATTTCAGTGTCGGTATCATTGCCGATAAGACGCTCACAAGGATAGGCATTACCGCTTGGAGAAAAGCCGAACTCGCTTTCACCCATCGCACAACGATCCGATGCTTCATAGCCGCCTTTTAGAAATAAAATCAACTTATTATCAAGTAGATTAACTGCCACTTCTTGATTATTTTTATACATCCCGATATATGTATCGGCAACCTCTTTGTAGCTCTGAGTAATCAAAGGGAGATGTTCCTCGCCCCAAGAAGCAGAGATATCAGGATTGAGATGGATATTGCGTATATTTTCATTAACCAAAAAACGCACTGTTTCATCTAATTTATCTATCGTGTCGGGACCAAACACGGCATTGACTTGAAAATGCTCAAGTTCTTGAGATATCTCTTCAAGATTTTTCAAAACTTTTTTGAGCGTACCGCGACCGTTTTTATATTTACGCTTTTTATTATGAACATGATCCGGTCCGTCAACACTGATGCTCAATTGTATATTATGCCTGCGTATAAATCGCAATATGGTATCATTGAATAATGTTCCGTTGGTTGTTATGTTGAAAGTAATAGGGTTTGAGACATCTTTGGTATGAATATAGGCAATGATATCTTCCATCAAAGCAAGCTCTAAAAAAGGTTCACCACCAAAAAAACCAAAATCAATCGACTCACTTGAAGGGGTAACGGCAAATGCAAAATCTATGATCTTTTTAGCCGTATCCATATCCATGATACGATTAAATTTTTCACCTGCATAACAATATTCACATCGTAAATTACAGTTATGGGTAATGCTGAGAGTTATTTTCATATATGCACTCCTTTTTTCGGATGCTTCTATAAAACTGATAAAAAACCACTCTTTTTCATTAATATATTATAATATTCTACATATATTATTCTTAAAATAATGTTATATTTTAAACTGTTCTATTTATATATCTACAGCTCAATAAAATCGATACAAGTATGATAAGATGGATAAAACGAGTGTGCTTAGAGATATATCATCTTTTTAGGCATATTTTAGCTCAATCGCTGTATCATTTTATTACAATCGCATAAAGGTTCGCTCATGGTAAAATGTTTCATCAAAAAAGGAACGAGACTTGAGATTATAAAAGATTTGGAGTTGTTAACAGATACTGCCGAGCTTAAAGATGTAGTTTGGATAGATATGCTCCGACCTACCCGTACAGAGATTAAAACAGTCGAAGAGATGTTTGATATCAGCTTCCCAACCAAGCAAGAGAGTGAAGAGATCGAGATAAGTTCGAGATATTGGGAAGAGGGCAAGCGCATAGAGATCAATAGTTACTTCCTTATAAGCGATGATCCAAATCCATACAATGAGACGGTATCTTTTATATTGCAAAACAGATTGCTCTTTTCGATTCGTTATAAAGAGCTTACGACCTTTAGTGAATTTAGCAAACGTTTCCTCTCAACTCCAAAAGAGTTCAAAGACGGTTTTGATATATTTCATCAAATCATCGATATAAGAATCGATGCGGATGCGGATGCGATAGAAAATCTCTCAAAAGAGATCGCGAAGATTAGACGGCATGTATTTTCAGACTATACTCACGAGGATGAAGAGATACTCGAGAAAATCTCCGCGTTTGAAGATCTCAATATGAAGATACGAGAGAACCTTACCGATAAACAGCGTATCCTCACATCTATGCTCAAATCGGCAGTCGATAGAATAGCGACCGATGAGGTTATCATCATGCTCAAAGATATCAAATCTCTCATAGAACACACAGACTTTAACTTTGAGCGACTTGATTACTTACAAAGTATCTTTGTGGGTATGTTAAGTATCGAGCAGAACAAAACAGTAAAGATATTTACAATCATCAATGTAATCTTCCTGCCGCCGACACTTATTGCAAGCATCTATGGTATGAACTTCCACTTTATGCCTGAGCTTAGCTGGAAATACGGCTATGTCTTTTCGATAGCCCTGATGATACTTGCTTCCGTGAGCCCTCTATATATCTTCAAGAAGAAAGGGTGGATATAAAATCGGGGTCTCTTTGGCTCAATTATCCACGCTACTGCGAAGCATTTCTCTAGAATTGTGGAGACTTTAACTATCTTTGATATATTTTTAACTACAATTAAAGATAAGGTTTTACTATCATATTTTAAAGGAAAGTAAATGAACTTCGACAAACTTATAAGTGGTTTCTTTATCATATTTGCTATGACGCTCAATTTCGGTTTTTTTTACGGGGATATCGCAACATTAGAACAACATAGTAAATATGAGCTTTTTGCTGCAATCGTCATAAATATCATTGCGACTACTTTAAAGATCGGCGACAAGACTCAGATAGGCTCTGTCCTTCTTGCTACCTCTCTTGTTGCTGATATTCAGCTTATAGCAGCGGCAACCATATGGACGATAGCATATTATACGAATGCTTTAGATGTGCATTCAACAGCGGTAATCATATCACTCTCAGGTGGGGCATTGATGGCAAATGTAACTTCTGTGATACTCTATATTGGAGAGACTTTAAAATCAAAAAGGTAACTCTTCATGAACAATAACTCTCTTTGGCTCCTCCTACAAAAAATGAGGAGACCTTTTATCGTCATAGTTGTTACCTATACTATAGCAATTATAGGGCTTATCTCTATAGGCGGTATAAGTGCAAACGGCGAGCCCTATCATATGACGATTTTTGATGCATTTTATTTTATCACTTACACGGCAACAACGATAGGTTTTGGAGAGACCCCTTTTGAGTTTACTTACCCTCAAAGAATATGGGTCTCAATGTCTATCTATGTAACGGTCATCGGATGGTTTTATGGAATTGGCTCGCTCATCTCGATACTCCAAGATAAACTCCTTATCCAGGAGATAGCCAAAACGCGTTTTGAAGGACAAGTAAAAAAGATAAACGAGTCTTTTTTTATCATCTTGGGTTATAACAATGTAACAAAAAAGATCATAGGCAAAGTACTCTCTAAAGGTTTTCGAGTCGTTGTGATAGAAAAAAATCGTGACCGAATCAACGAGCTCATCTTGGAGAATTACTCTCCACATGTTCCGGCACTTGAAGCAGATATATATGATCCAAATGCCCTAGAACTTGCAGGAATAAAGTCAAAATACTGCAAAGGACTCGTCTCGCTTTTTGAAGATGATAATCTCAATCTCAAGATAGCATTAACTGCAAAGATACTCAACAAAACAACAACACTTGCTATCAAATCAACAACCGATAATCACTCGGAAAACTTAAAAGATATCGGTGTGGAAATCATCGAAAATCCATTTGAGATCATCTCTCAACAGATTCATATGCTCCTCAATGCGCCGACACTCTATCAGCTTGAAAAATGGATCTATAGAATCGGGGATCTTCACTCTTCGAGTTTTACGCTCCCAAGAGGACTCTATGTGATCTGCGGTTATGGCAGAATGGGTCGAGGACTCCATAAAATACTCAATCAAAATAATATAGAGGCTGAGTTTATAGAAATCGATAACAAACTTGGTGAACCACTCAATGTCGAAGGTATCAAAAAAGTTCTTACTAAAAATGCGGACGACAAAGATGTGCTTATCGATGCCAATATAGAAGAAGCTGTTGCTATTATCGCAGGAACGAATGACGATACCACCAACCTCTCGATACTTGCAACGGCCAAAAAGATAAGCCCACATATCGTCACAATCGCGAGAGAGAACGAGATGGAAAATCTTTCACTCTTTGAATATGCAAATATACACTATATTTTTATGCCTTCGCGTCTCTTGATTCATAAAACTATCAATGCGCTTATCCATCCACTTTCCGATAGATTTATACATCTTATCTCGGCTAAAAATGAGATGTGGGCAAGAGATCTTGCAAATGAGCTCAGAGAGATAGGAGCAAATCCGTCGCTATTTGAGATGACAATCGATGAAAAACATGCATATGCAATCACCCAAAGAATGAAAAAGGGCGAAAAGATGTATCTAGATACTCTCATTCGCTCAAGATCAAACCCAAAAGAGAAAAACAGTATCAAAGTTCTGCTCTTACAAAGAGAAGGGAAACCCTATCTGCTGCCGCAAGCGGTGATTGATCTTAAAGAGGGCGATCAGATACTTTTTGCTTGTAGCGAAGATGCCGTGGATGATATAGAGTATATCGCGCAAAACATTTATGAGCTTGATTATATACTCAAAGAACAGTCATAAATTAATCCAAAATAAATTTAAAAAATTATCAATCCAAACTAGGCTCAGCATAAAAACTATTTTGATAGAATCACAAAAGTTAAAGAATCATTGGAGAAATAAAGCAATATCAACTATAATAGGCGGTTTGGAAATAATGAAAATCAAAGAGAGTGCTTAATGGTCAAACAAGATCAATATATATACGCGTGTGTCGATAGCTCAAAATTTTCAAAATATGTGTGTGATTATAGTATAGATTTATCTAAAAGCTTAGATTTGCCACTTAAATTTTTTAGCTCTACAAAGAATGGCAGTGCACTTTTAGAAGAATGTGAAGAACAAGCAAAGAATAGAAAAACAAAACAGATCGTCTCTTCGCAAAAAGAGGGTAGCCTCTATGAAAATCTTCTTGAGCTCCAAGAGAGTATCAGGGTTGCTGTTGTTGGGCTAGATGGCATCGATGAAAAAGGCAAAAAAAGCGGTATAAGCCCTCAAGTCGAAAAGATTATCAAAGACATAAGAGCTCCTATTTTGTTGATAAATGGCACATACAAACCTATCCATAAAGTACTCATCGCCTATGATGGATCGCTCTCAAGCCAAAAAGCACTTGATACTCTTATATCAAATCCTATCTTCCATGATGTTCAAAGAGATATCGTTAGTGTTAACAATGAAGCAGCACTCCAAGAAGCAAAAAAAAGATTGGCAAATACTGATATCAGTGCTAATTTTATCTACCTAGAAGGAGAGCCTGTTACAGCGATTTTATCGTATCAAAAAGAGTGCAACATTGATCTTATCGCTATGGGTGCCTTTGGACATGGCATACTTCATCACATCATCTATGGAAGCGTCACACACCATATGCTTTTAGAAGCCTGCGTGCCACTCCTTTTGGTTCGATAAAATCAAGCGCTAATTATCTCTACTACCTCATCGACACTCGGCACTCTTCCACTCATCTTCACTTCACCATCAATGACAAGTGCCGGAGTACTTGTCACACCATAACTCATAATCTCAACAATATCTTCTATCTTATTTATCTCCGCAAATTTCCCACTTTTTGCGAGTGCTTCTTTTGCTACTTCAAACAATGCTTTACATTTAGCACAGCCGGTTCCCAATATATCTATCTTCATTAATTGCCCCCAAAAATAAAATTGAATATGTATCCCACCAATAATATCCCAAATGTTACTATACCAAAAAAAGTAACTATAAGTCGCATATGAAGTATTTTTTTTAGTATCATCGCCTCGGGTAAGCTCAATGCAGTCACTGCCATCATAAATGAAAGCGCACTACCAAGCAGCATTCCCTTTTCACTCAAAACCTCAACTAACGGCATAACACCGGCTGCATTTGAATACATAGGCACACCCATTAACACCGCTATGGGCACCGCATACCAAGCATCACCTCCTGCATATTTTGAGACAAGCTCTGTTGGGATGTACCCATGGATAAGCGCACCGACTCCGACTCCGATCATAACATACAAATATATCTTTTTGAATATATCCACAGTGTATGCCCACGCCTCTTTTATCTTCTGCTTAAATGGTTGCTTAGTCATCATATCTTTGAGCTCACCTTTGAGCGGGGTTATCGGTATAAGGACATACTTCTCTACTCCTTTGATTTTCCCTATAGAGTATCCGCCGAGAATAGCGACCAAAAGACCAAAACCGATATAGATTGCTGCTATTTTCCATCCAAAAAGTCCAAAAAGCATCGCTATAGCTATCTCATTGTTCAGTGGTGCAGAAATGAGAAAACTAAAGGTAATCCCGATAGGAATCCTCGCTTGCATAAAACCTAAAAAAAGAGGAATGGCACTACAGCTGCAAAAGGGTGTGATGATTCCAAAAAGTGCGGCTAAAATATTGCCTGTAAATTCACTCTTACCTTGGAGGTAACGCCTTACTTTTTCAGTGTTAAAATAACTTCGCAGAAAACTCACTAAAAAAATGATGCCAAGAAGAAGTATAAAAATCTTGATAGTATCATAGATAAAAAAATGTATAGCGCCCCCGAGTGCACTTTTTGGATCCAAACCCCAAGCTCCATAAACCAATCCGTCAACTATCTTTTCCCACCAATCAAACATCGAGTGCCTTTTTTAGCATAGGGAGCAAAAATGCCTCCATCTCTTCATATATTTTCCTAAATGCTTTAAAACCTTTACCATCCGGGTCTTCAAAACCTACATGTATCTTCGGAGTCGGTCGTGGAAATATCGGACAACTCTCTTTTGCATGGTCACACACCGTTACAACCAGATCATAATGATTATCTATGATGCTATCTAATGTTTTTGAATGATACTCATCTTTCCAAATTCCTTTTTCTTCAAGTAATTTTTTCGCATTTGGATTTACTTTACCGTTCGCTTTTACTCCGCTAGAATCTGCACTTACGCCTTCTAGTTTTGCATTGATAAGTGCTTCAGCTATGATGCTTCGACAGCTATTACCCGTGCAGAGAACCAATACTTTTTTATCCATATTTTTCCTTTAGATTAATGTTAATAAAACTATAAGTAACACAGGCGGTGTTACTATAAGTCCAAATCTACTGTATTGTGCAAAGCTTATTTTTACACCTTTTTGCGCTAAGACATGCAACCACAATAGCGTAGCTAGGCTACCAAACGGTGTCATTTTCGGTCCTAAATTACATCCAATGATATTTGCATACATCATTGCTTCATTTCCAATATTTGTGAGTGAGATATCCATGATCATAATGGTTGGCATATTGTTCATAAAGGCACTTAAAAATGCCGCTATGAAGCCGGTTCCAACAACTGCTACAAAATCACCTCGTGTTGCTAAATCTTTAAGTATTATCTCAAGGTAATCTGTAAGTCCTGCATTTTTCAATCCATACACAACAATATAGAGTCCTATACTAAACCATACCACTTGCCATGGAGCATTTTTGATAATCTCTTTTGGTCGGATTACTCTTGCAAAAGTTGCAATGAGTAAAAATAACAGCCCACCGCCAAGTGCAAAAAGTGAAACAGGAAGATGATACGCATCCCCTATAAAATACCCTACAAGTAGAATTGTGAGAAAAACCCATGAAAATTTAAAAAGTATTATGTTTTTCAGTACAGTATCCGGATTTTTTAGAAGTGTGGTATCTACTTTTTTTGGGATATCTTTTCGTAGAATTATCCACAATACCATGATAGAAACCATGGTGCTTATCAGATATGGGATTATCATGTTGGCTAAATATTCTCCAAAACCGATATCAAAATAATTTGCTGTTACTATGTTGGTCAAATTTGAAAAGACGAAAGGCAACGATGCACTATCACTAATAAACCCGCCTGCAAGTAAAAAGGCGATAATTGTTTTAAGATTGAGCCGTAATATTCTCATCTTAGCAAGCAAAATCGGAGTAAGTATCAATGCCGCTCCATCATTTGCAAAAAGTGCCGACACGAAGCTTCCGAGTATCAATGCATACACAAACATCAAATGTCCATTTCCGCGTGATAGTTTTGCCATATGCAACGCACACCACTCAAAGAAACCAATTTCATCCAGTACCATTGAGAGGATTATAATACCGACAAACGCCAATGTTGCATCCCAAACTATATTTGCAACAGTAAGAACATCATTGAAACTTACAATACCAAAGAGCAATGCTACAATAGCACCGATAGTTGCCGTTGTTCCTATCTGCAAGCCTCGTGGTTGCCAAATTATAAAAATAAGCGTAACTACAAATATAGTACTCGCCAAAATCATCAATTACACCCTTTTTTAAGTATCGGGATATCCATATCGAGATAACTAATCTCTTTTAAAATTGATTGGCGAAATTGGTCAAGTGGATCTCTAATGCTATAGTATGCCCATCTTCCTCGTCTATCTACTTTTAAAAACCCACTCTCCTTAAGTATCTTGAGATGCCTTGATACTCTTGATTGAATCATCTCAAAAGAGTTTTCTATATCGCAGACACATACTTCACCGTTTATATCTATAAAACGAAGTAAGCGTAGTCTCGTTGCGTCATTTATCGCGCCGATTGTATCTAAAAATAGCTCCAAAGTATCTCCTTTTTTGTAAGTGTATCACAAATATATTTATATATCAAGATATATTGATATATAAATAACAAACGCATAATCCTTTTGTAAAAATATATCCTTATTATATTTTGCTTCATAAAGAAACTCTTTTGGAAATGAGTGTATAATGTTCTAACGAAAAGGAGATTCTATGAGATTTTTTTATGTAGTTTTTGCGGCTATTATGATTGCTCTACTTGCAGGCTGTGCAAGTTCGGGAACTTCTGCAAACACTCCTTCGACTTCTAACTCAAAAGATGTTGTAAGAGAATATTTTACCGGTGGTAAATTGATGAGTGAATTTTTTATCACTGACCAATCAACACAGAGTGGTATCCTTAAAAGATATGGATATGATGGCAAATTGACATCGACTGCAGAGATAAAATACGGAAGAAAGAACGGGATCGAGACTATGTATGACCCGGGTGGTGGAGTATTGCAAAAAACACCATATGTCAATGATGTCGTTAACGGTGAACAGATAGCATACTATGAAGATGGCTCTCCCATGATAAGTATTCAATATGTAGATGGCGTCAAAAATGGATCCTACAAGACATATAAGAGAGATGGAAGCCTTTATAGAGAGGCTATCTTCAAAGATGGAAAACTCGTAAAATAAGGATAGGAACATACTTCCTGCATTTACACATATCATTAACCCGAGACTAAAAAATATCACGCTCTCTATCAATAAAGATGGAGAGCTTATAGTCAAATCCCCTAAAAATTGCGAAGATAAGATAGCTGCTATCATTGCTAAAAAAAGCCTATGGATCAAAGAGGCTAAAAAACGAATGCACACCAAGAAAGGTGTTATCTATACTCTTGACAATGACACAACAATCTACTTTTTAGGAGAAGGCTATCCGGTAGACTTTGAAAAGAATGAGAAAAATTCTCTAAGATTTATCATGCAAAAGGGGTTTAAGTATAGCTACAAAAACGATCTTGATAAAGCAAAATTTTTAGAGATACTTGATAGCTTTTACCTTCAAAAAGCTCAAGAGTTACTGCCAAAAAAGATAAAAGAGCATGCTGAAAATATGGGGCTGCATCCAACAAAGATATCCTTTAAAAAAACAAAATCCCAGTGGGGTAGTTGCTCCAAAGCAAATGCGCTGAGTATAAATACCGGTGTTATGAAACTCCCTTGGCACCTTATAGAGTATATCATCATTCATGAGCTCGCCCACATCAAACACAAAAATCATCAAAAACAATTTTGGACATTGGTTGCTCAGTATGTGCCCAATGCGCAAGAGGTAAGAAGAGAGATGAAAACCTATGCATGAATTGACAATTTTAGGCATAGGCAACATCTTGCAGGGAGATGATGGTATCGGTGTTTATGCTACTGCATTTCTTAAAAAAAATTATGATTTCTCTCCAAATATTCACTTCAAGGAAGGTGGAGTCGCCGGTATGGCACTGCTCGATACTATCGAAGAATCCTACTCGCTTATCATCCTAGATAGCATAGAGATTGATGATGCTCCGGGGTCAATCTATGTGATTCCGGCAAATGAACTTGGAGGATACGGCATTAATTGCGGAGGCGCGCATGAGATAGGAGTGCTTGAATGTCTTGATATGCTAGAACTCCAAGGCAAAGAGTTGCCGAATGCAACAGTGATCGGTATCGTCCCGCAGGAGATTGATCTTCAAATCGGACTTAGTGCCCCACTTAAAGAGCATTTTGAGGATTATATCAAAACGGTTATCTCTGCTATAATGAAACTTGATTTTAAAATCGAGAAAAGAAAAAAGCAATACTCATTGCAAGAGATAATTGATGGATTTAAAGATTGATAATGGAGGGGTTCTATGAAAAGATTGTACCTTATTCGTCATGCCAAGTCAGACAAGGATGATCTGAACATAAAAGATATAAGTCGCCCACTTAGTGAGAGGGGGAAGGAGAATGCACTCTTTATGGGAAAAGAGCTTGCGAAGCACATCACTCCTAAACTTATCCTCTCAAGCAGTGCAAAGCGTACCAAGGCAACAGCAGCGTGGATAATGCAGTCTGTCAATAAGACTAAGCTACTCTATGATGATCGACTCTATGAGGCCTCAAAGGAGGATATACTCCATGTGATCAGTGAAGTTGACGATGCTCTTGATACACTCTTTATCATTGGGCACAATCCTGGAATCCATGAACTTATAGAGTATCTCAGCGGCAAGAAATTAAAGAGAGTGCCTACATGTTCTGTAGCACTTTTAGAGGGCGATATGAAAAGTTGGGGTGGGCTCAAGAAAGAGAATATGATACTAGAATTTTTTATCTATCCAAAGATGCTTCAATAGGATAATAAAATTAGGGATTCAACCAAAATCAAGAAGCTTTAACGACACTGCATTCCCAGCCATCATACATGCCACCATGCTCTTTACTAAGTG
>Ga0315535_1000286_pt1 | contig 35627 bp, 24 predicted proteins | sample SalMarSW160220MG_2_FD_203092 | JGI IMG/M metagenome (GOLD analysis project Ga0315535, IMG submission 203092) | Salt marsh sediment microbial communities from the Plum Island Ecosystem LTER, Massachusetts, United States - Salt Marsh Sediment SW1602-20 ... | reverse complement strand
CTGTTCGCCGATTAAAGTGGCACGCGAGCTGGGTTCAGAACGTCGTGAGACAGTTCGGTCCCTATCTGTTGTGGGCGTAGGAGATTTGAGAGAACCTGACACTAGTACGAGAGGACCGTGTTGGACAAACCTCTAGTGTACCTGTTGTGGCGCCAGCTGCATCGCAGGGTAGCTATGTTTGGAAGAGATAAGCACTGAAAGCATCTAAGTACGAAGCTCATCTCAAGATGAGATCTCCTTTAAGGGTCGTTGAAGACTACGACGTTGATAGGCTGCAGGTGTAAAGGCGGTAACGTCAAAGCCGAGCAGTACTAATTACCCGTAACTTTCAGGGTACGGTTTTATTAACTTTTTTCCGATATGTCATGATATTAAAGACAAAAGACTAAAGGCGAAAGACAAAAGTCAAAAGACGAAAGACAAAAGTCAAAGCCGGGACAAGAAAAAAGTCCGGTCTTGAGTCGTAAGATCTTAAGGTGACTATAGCGACGGGGTTCCACCTCTTCCCATTCCGAACAGAGAAGTTAAGCCCGCCAGCGCCGATGGTACTGCAATCGCGGGAGAGTAGGACGTCGCCGACTTTAAAATGATAGGTCCGGTTTTTAGCCGGACCTTTTTTTATATATTACTATTTAAAATCATTATTTTTGGGATGACACTTATTTCCTATGGAAAATAACAATAACGATAAGAAATCTGAAATATCAGCCCTTAATATTCCTGAAGGGACCTTGCTTGGGGATACTCTTCTTCAAATGCTTAAATATAACATTCTTAACAGGGTCTATTCCGAATCTCACGATAAAGATCCTTTGTTCCTGATCGATTCGCTGCTGAATGAACTTGACCTCAAGTATGATATTCCCGAAGAAGATCTGAAAAACATACCGTCGGATGGTGCATTTATTACAGTTTCAAATCATCCATACCGGGGAATAGATTCCATGATATTGTATAAGATCATATCCCGGGCAAGAAGTGATTTCCGTATAATGGCCAGTTACCTGTTGCACCAGATAACACCCCTTAGAGAAATTGTTATACCTGTAAATACTTTTGAAACGGCCGGCAGTGTAGTTTCTTCGTTTGCCGGAATAAAGGAAGGTATAATTCACCTTAAAGACAGCCACCCTCTGGGGATCTTCCCGGTTGGAGAAGTATCGTCACAGATTGAGGTTTCAAAGGTGATAGTCGATAAAGAGTGGCAGAATGCGGCCCTTAAGTTCATAAAGAATGCCGGTGTGCCGGTGCTACCCGTATATTTCCACGGTACAAAACCACGTTTGTCACATATAGTAGGTAAAGTACACCCGCTGCTTCGTACAGTTAAACTGCCGGCAGAACTGACACAAAAAAAGAACAGGACAGTACAGGTGAGGATAGGATCACCTATAACTGTCAGGGAACAATCGGATTTTGAAAATGTATTCCAGTTCGGACAATACCTGAGAGCACGTACCTACTCCCTGGGATCCGCCCTGAAAGTAAAGAAATTTTTCAGCGATTACTCATACAGGAGGAAGCCTGTTCCCGAACCACTGGCCGACCCGGTGCCTGTCGATGTCCTTACAAGGGAGTTCAACAGCGTTCGCAAAGACTATGAGCTTTTTACAATAAAAAATTATACCGTTGTTTGTGCACCAACAGTTAAAATTCCGGATATCTTCAATGAAATTGGACGTTTAAGAGAGCTTACTTTCAGAAAGGTGGGAGAGGGAACTAATAAAAGTGCCGATATTGACAGGTATGATATCTATTTTAATCATCTTTTTATCTGGGATACCGATGAGAACCGGATTGTTGGAGCCTACAGGATCGGTAAAGGGAGAGAAATTCTTGATATTTACGGGATCAGGGGATTTTATATCGATTCACTTTTTAAAATAAGTTCTGAATTCACAAATGTTCTGTCCCGGTCCCTTGAGCTTGGACGATCATTTATCGTGGAAGAATACCAGAAGAAAACCATGCCCCTCTTCCTTCTGTGGAAGGGTATTATGGTTTTCCTGCTGAAAAATGCAGAATACCGTTACCTGATAGGACCTGTCAGTATAAGTAATGATTTTTCGAAGTTTTCAAAAAGCCTCATAGTTGATTTCATCCAGAAATATTTCACTGATGAGGAATTTGCCAGGAATATTGATCCCAGAAAACATTTTGTTGTAAAACCTGACAAAACGATCGACAGGAATATTTTCATTGATACATCCGAAAGGGATATCAATAAAATTGAGAAGATAATACGTGATATTGAACCCGGGTACCGTTTGCCGGTGTTGCTTAAAAAATACCTGGAGCTCAACGGAAAGATTATAGGCTTCAATATCGATCCAAAATTCAACTACTGCCTCGACGGGCTGCTTATACTGGACATATACAATGCACCGCAGGAGTTTATTAAAGGTCTGTCAAAGGAGCTGAACGACACATCCATTTTAAACAGATTCCTGAAGCAATAGATACAGAAATTGAAGGGCCGTTCGGCCCTTCAATATTTCTAATAGAATTTGTAACGCTTGTCTACAATATTAGCAGCTTTTCTGAGAGCTTCATATGCTTCATAGGCCCCCCTCATCTGGAATGTGGTTTCCAGCCTTTTCTGGATAGCCTTAACGTCTTCATCCTTGGAGGTAGTCACGTTATTTACTTCCAGAACATAAACGCCGTTAATCCCCTTAACCGGTCCGGAAAGTACCCCCTCCTTTGCAACTGTAGAAGCAGCTATAAGAGCAGGTTCTGATCCAACCCCGGGTACTGTGTATGATCTGAAGTTTATATTGGTTGCATCTTCCACGTTAAGGTGCATTTTTTGGGCCAGGGCCTCTATGTTACTTTTTGTGGACAAGTTCTTTTCAAACTCGGCAGATATGACATCAGCCTTCTTGTCCTTGATAAGAGCAAATGTTATATCATTCTCAACATCTTTCAATGGAGCAATACCTGTTTCCTGAACCTTTGTACAATATGCAACAACATAATCATCCCCAATCTCAAAAACGGCCTGCTGGTTGTTATCCAGTACAATTTCATCTTTTTCAGTGGTCTGGAAGAGAGCCATGATGAGAGGTCTCGGATTTTCCAGGCCCGGCAGTGTTTTCTGCTGTGGGGCCACGTTATCGGCTACTCTCTTGTTAAGTCCCTCCTTGGCTATGGCTTTGTTGAACTTATCGTAAGTATTATTTACTCCGGCAAACTTGCTTGCTTCACTGTAATACTTTTGTGTAGTTGAGGAACTCGGAAGTATCTTCCGGTCGATGATACCAATATTATATTTCCTTACCGGTTTCGACTCGGCCAGTATATCTATAATATGTATCCCGTAAGTTGTCTGTACTATTTTAATGTCTCCTGTTTTGCCTGAGAAGCAGGCGTTGTTGAAAGGCAATACCATTCTTCCTTCAGTGAACCAGCCGAGGTCGCCACCCAGCTGGGCCGATCCCTGGTCATCTGAGTTGGCCTGGGCCAGCGATGCAAAAGATGTTCCTGCTTTAATGAGAGCTACAAGGCTGTCAGCCTCGTGCCTTGCTGCTTCAACAGTCCTGTTCTGACCGGTTGCCAGAAGAATATGACGTACATGAACAGAGTCAGGACGATTGGCCACAGCAAGCAACTTTGCTATCTTAAATGAACCATCTTCAATATACGGTCCGAATACGGTTTTCAGATCATCCTTTTTAACAAAATCCTTTAATGTATCAGGAACTTCACTGAGAGGAACATAATAACCGGTATACCTGGTATCGGCGGTTGAATTGATAAATTCAACAGGATCTGTTGCAGTTTCAAAGTCAGCCTTGGTTCTTTCAATCCAATCCCTGGTCTGGTTTATATCATCCTCGGAAGGTACAATTTTGAAAGTAACATATTCAACATCCCTGAGAGCCGTCCTGTGATAATTATTTTTGTGAGTTTCATAATAATCATGTTTATCACTTTCAGTTACCGTAACTGAAGAGTCGGACACTGAAGCATAATTTTTGAGGGTATAACTGAAATCTACAGTATTGCTGTTGAGTATTTTGTCAAATTCAGCCTGTTTGGAAGTGACATACAGTCCTTTGGATACAAGAGTATTGTATTTGGTGTTTTCGCGGTCGTTCACAATCTCATCCTCAAAAAACATCCAGTATTTTTTTGCAGTCGGATCAGTTTCTGTCTGTTTGAGGAAGTTGACAAGCATTGATTTGTTGAACGCACCTGTCTGCTGATCCGTAAAAAGCTGTTGTACAATTGGATGCGGGCGATTACCGAGTACAAGTTCATCCAATTCTTCCGTACTTACACCAATGCCAAGTTTTTTATACTGTGAGTCGAGTATCTTTTCCCTGATCATCTGCTGCCAGATCTGCTCCCTCAGCGATTCATTGGTAGCCTCGTCCACGTTTGTTCTACCTGATAACTTGTAAATTTCCAGGAGATTCTGCAGCCTGGCTTCAAAATCCTGGTACGAAATGTACTGCCCGCCTATTTCGCCGATCTCATAATATCTTCTTGCCTTAAGTCGCTGTCCCCTTCCTTTACCAAAAAAATCACTTACCACAAACAGGAACAAAGAAAGACCGATTACCGCTGCTACCAGTACCCCGGCTTTCTCGCGTAAAAATTGAAGTGCTGACATCTAATATATTCTTTAGTCGTTAATAGTTATATACCTTGTTTTTATACAGGCGACAAATATAACAAAATTCATTTTATTATAATCTGTTGAAAAACTTTATTCTTATACTGCCTGGAATAACTGGTACGACAGCCAGGCTGTTTTGCCGGTTTAACAGACTAACAGCAGAATAACGGATGATCAAATTCACAATATATCCGGTATATATTTGTTGATGCGTGATCATTAAAAGCAAAAGGGTGGCATTTTTAATGATATCGAACGGGAATGGATTAGAAAATATTTAAAAAATCAAAGACACCTTAAAAAAATAGGGGGTATGTGTTGAATAAATGTAAATAAATCAAAAAACCCCCCTGGAAAATGTAGGATATATCAAAAAATATTTATTTTTGCAAAAAAAATTACAAAGAAATGGCAGAACTCAGATTTAGTGCATTAAGAGAAGTATTCAACAGAATTCCTGTTGAGGTTACCAGACCATCCAAAATTGTTTCCGATTTTTTTGGATCGAGTGTTTTTGATCTTCCAAAGATGGAACGTTATCTGTCAAAGGAAGCGTATAAAGCGGTTAAAAGAGCAATTAATGAAGGCACATCATTAACAAGGCCTGAGGCCGATATGGTTTCAACAGGACTGAAAGCATGGGCTATCAGTCGTGGCGCCACACATTATACTCACTGGTTTCATCCACTTACTGACGGAACGGCTGAAAAGCATGATGGGTTCATCGATTTTGGTGATTATGGAACCGTGGTTGAAAAGTTCTCAGGAGAAGTACTTGTACAGTCGGAACCCGATGCATCAAGCTTTCCAAGCGGAGGCATACGTAATACATTTGAGGCGAGGGGATATACAGCATGGGATGTTTCATCTCCTGTCTTTATAGTAGGCAGTACCCTTTGTATACCGACAATATTTGTATCATATACTGGTGAGGCTCTTGATTACAAAGCCCCGTTGCTTAAAGCACTTACAGCACTCGATAAGGCTGCAGTTGATGTCTGCCAGTATTTCGACAAAGATGTAACCAAAGTAATCGCTACACTGGGATGTGAGCAGGAGTATTTTCTTATTGATGATGCATTGTATTATGCTCGTCCCGACATTGTACTTGCTGAAAGAACGCTAATGGGTCATCAGTCTTCCAAGGACCAGCAGCTGTCTGATCATTATTTTGGATCTATTCCTGAGAGAGCTATGGCGTTCATGGAAGATCTTGAAGTCGAAGCATATAAGTTGGGTATTCCTGTGAAAACACGTCATAATGAGGTAGCACCTAACCAGTTTGAATGTGCACCGATTTTTGAGGAAGTCAACCTTGCCGTTGATCATAACCAACTGCTAATGGATATAATGAAAAAGGTAGGGAGAAAACACAAATTCAGGGTATTGTTCCATGAGAAGCCTTTTGGGGGGATCAACGGATCAGGAAAACATAATAACTGGTCGATGGCTACAAATTCAGGAGTAAACCTTCTTTCACCTGGTAAGAATCCAAAAACGAACCTGCAGTTCCTCACATTCCTGATAAATGTAATCAAAGCAGTTAACGATAGTAATGAGGTTCTCAGGGCTTCAGTTATGAATGAGACAAACTCGTACAGACTTGGTGGCCATGAAGCTCCTCCTGCAATTATATCAGTGTTTGTGGGTTCATATCTTAGCAGTGTGCTCGAGGAACTGGCAAGAAAGGTTACAGACAAGAAGATGACACCTGAACAGAAGACAGAGCTTAAGCTTGGTATAGGTAAAATTCCTGAGATACTTCTTGATAATACCGACAGGAACAGGACCTCTCCTTTTGCTTTTACCGGCAACAGGTTTGAGTTCAGGGCTGTAGGTGCATCAGCTAATTGCAGTACAGCGATGATAGTACTTAACGCTGCTGTAGCATACCAGCTTACTCAATTCAGGAAAGATGTTGATCAGATCATTAAGAAGGGAAGGAACAAAGATGAAGCCATTTTTCAGGTACTTAAAAAGTATATTCTCGATTCAGAAAGAGTATTGTTCGAAGGAGATAATTACAGCAAGGAATGGCATGCTGAAGCAAAGAAAAGAGGCCTTTCCAATCTGTCAAGTGTGCCTGAATCAGTAAGCAAATATCTCACCAAGGAATCCAAAGCGATGCTTATCGGTAGTAAGATATTTACTGAGAAGGAGCTGGAGAGCCGTGTTGAAGTTGAGTATGAGAAGTTCACCAAGAAAGTCCAGATTGAAGCACGAGTGCTTGGCGACATTGCTATGAACCATATCATCCCGACAGCAACTACCTATATGAGCAGTCTTATTGAAAATGTGAAGGGTTTGAAGGATATCTTCAACAATACTGAATACGAGACACTGGCCGGGGCAAGAAAGGAAGTTATAGTAATCCTTTCCGATCATATAAGCCAGATCAAGAGACTTATCAAAGAGATGGTTGATGAGAGGAAAAAGGCCAATGTTATTGAAGATAATTATAAAAAAGCGCTTGCATATGAAAGTAAGGTTAAGCCATATCTGCAGGAGATTCGTACTCACATTGATAAACTTGAACTTATAGTCGATAATGAAATATGGCCCCTGCCTAAATACAGGGAATTATTATTCACGAGATAAAAGTTGGTTAGTTATTTTTTATGGTTCAGGAGGGAAGGTGCCTTTACGGACACCTTCCCTTTTTTTATATATTTATTAATTTATGGGAGATATCTGACAGGGTCCTCACATGCAGAAATATTAAAACAAAAGCTGTTTTTGACAGGAAAGTATATGGCCGGGTTTTGGCAGCAGTCACAATTTAATAAAATAAAAGACCGGGGTCGACGTTAAATATTATTACCAGTAATCTTTAAATTGATTACTTTTATGGTCAAATTGAAGGTGGATTTATGAAACGATTTTTATCATTTATCATAATGCTGATTATAATAGCTGTGCCGGAAGTCACTGCACAGAAGCGCAAGGCGGAGAAAGCATATTCAGCCTTCAATGCAGGTGAGTATTACGAAGCTATTGATCAGTTCAAAAGTGCCTATTCAAAGACGAGGAGATCCGACAGGAGTGCAAGAGCGGAACTTGTGTATATGATTGCCGAATGCTACCGTCTCACCAATGAGCCAAGGTCAGCGGAAACATGGTACAAACTGGCAGTAAGGACGCCCAATTCTAAACCGGATGCTGCTTTCTGGCTCGCAGAGTCGATGAAAAAGAACGGGAAGTATTCAGAAGCCATAGATGAATTAAGGAAATATAAACAGGTGGCTCCGGCTGATGCAAGGGCTGACCAGGAGATACGCGCCTGTGAGCTTGCCCTTGAATGGGAGAGAAATCCTGATGGTTATAAGGTTGAAGAGATGAAGGATCTGAATTCAAGGTCATCCGATTTCAGTCCTGCCTATGGACGAGATGATTATGGTGATGTATTCTTTACATCCTCGCGCGACGGAGCTTCAGGGAAGAAAACACACGGGGCAACAGGTCAGAATTTTGCAGATATTTTTGAGAGCAAGGTAGATAAGAAATCGAAATGGAGTACACCTGTCCCTGTGATTGGCATCAATACCGCTTATGAGGAGGGCACTCCCTCATTTTCATCAGATTTTCGCGAGATGTACTTTACGAGGTGTGAGGTTGGAAAAAGAGAAAAAAAGGGATGTAAAATTATGTTTTCGAAGAGGAGTGGCGACAAATGGAGCGATCCTGTAAATCTCAAAATACTACCTGATTCCCTTGTAGCAGCACATCCCGCTATATCCCCTGACGGAAACACACTCTATTTTGTGTCGGATATGGAAGGGGGCTATGGGGGAAAGGATATCTGGAAGGTAACAAGAACCGGGGCGAGCGGATCATGGTCCAAACCAGTCAATCTCGGTCCGGATATAAACACACCGGGAGATGAGGAATTTCCTTATGAAAGAGAGGATGGTAGTCTTTATTTTTCGTCCGATGGTCTGATAGGAATGGGCGGACTGGATATATTTAAAGCTACCCTTCAACCAGATGGCAGCTGGCTAGTGCAGAATATGAAACCACCAATAAACAGCTTTGCCGATGATTTCGGAATAACATTTGAAGGCAACAGCGAAAAAGGGATTTTTAGTTCAACGCGTAAGGGTCGTGGCAATGATGATCTTTATTCCTTCGAACTGCCACCTCTTGAATTCAGTGTTACAGGACTCGTTAAAGATGAAAAGACCGGTTCTGTTATCTCAGGATCGGTGGTTAAACTGATAGCCAGCGATGGCAACAGTCTCCAGGCTGAGACAGGCGCAGGGGGAGATTTCAAATTCCAGCTGAAACCTGATGTCGATTATATCTTCCTGGCATCTAAGAAAGGATATCTTAATGGAAAGGATAAAGAGACAACCAAAGGCCAGGATAAGAGCCGTGAGTATATGGTTACCATAAACCTTACTCCTATTGACAGACCTATTGAACTGCCTAATATCCTGTATGACTTTGGGAAATGGGATCTCAGGCCCGAATCGATGGTGTCTCTCGACAAGCTTGTTGAGACACTGAACGACAATGAGAATGTTACTATCGAACTTATGTCACATACCGATTCACGTGATACGGAGGAATATAACCAGGAATTATCACAGAAGAGGGCCCAGGTAGTTGTCCAGTACCTGATAAGCAAAGGGATATCACCTGACAGGCTGACTGCCAGGGGTTATGGGGAATCACAGCCGAAGGTTGTTGATGCAGCCATTGCTGCACAAAATCCGTTTCTGAAAGTTGGAGCAACGCTCGACGATCAGTATATTAACAGCCTGGCAAATGATGAACAGAAAGAAATTGCTCACCAGATAAACAGGAGAACAGAATTCAAAGTACTCAGGACTGACTATGAGGCTCCAAAGAACTAGAAAAAAACCATCCTTTTTCCTATCTTCGTGGCTCTAGAAAGTTATTATGGCCACAGAATCAAAATATAGTAAAAGAGGAGTGTCTTCCTTAAAAGAGGATGTACATGCAGCAATAAAGAATATTGACAAAGGACTGTATCCCAGGGCATTTTGTAAGATAGTGCCGGATATTCTGGGAGGAGACAGTGATTATTGTAATGTAATGCATTCCGATGGAGCAGGCACAAAATCATCCCTGGCTTATATATACTGGAAAGAGACAGGAGATATGTCTGTCTGGAAGGGTATAGCCCAGGATTCCATCGTGATGAATGTGGATGACCTGCTTTGCGTGGGTGCATATAATAATATTCTCTTATCCTCAACCATAGGTCGTAATAAGAATCATATACCCGGGGAAGTCATTTCAGCATTGATTAATGGTACCGAGGAAGTCCTGAAAGAATTTAGGGATCTTGGGATCGGGATCTGGCTAACAGGAGGAGAAACAGCAGATATCGGTGACCTGGTAAGATCTGTTGTGGTCGATTCTACAGTGATAACAAGGATGAAGAGGGAGGATGTCATCACAAATCGTAACATCAAAGCAGGTGATGTTATTATAGGGCTTGCATCTTTTGGAAAGACTACCTATGAGAAAGAGTATAACAGTGGTATGGGAAGTAACGGACTTACATCAGCACGCCATGATATATTCTCGCCATACCTGGCATCGAGGTATCCCGAGAGCCTCGATACGGAATTGCCTTATGATCTTATCTATGCCGGAAGAATGAAACTTACTGATACGGTTGAGGAGATTGGTACCGATGCAGGCAGGATGGTGCTTTCTCCAACACGTACTTATGCCCCGGTAATAAAACAGGTTCTTGAAACGATGCGTCATGAAATACATGGCATGATACATTGTTCCGGTGGCGGACAGACCAAGATCATGCATTTTGTCGACGATCTGCATGTTGTTAAGGATAACCTGTTCCCCCTGCCGGTGCTGTTCAGGATAATACATGGACAATCAGAAACATCCTGGCATGAAATGTACAGGGTATTTAACATGGGACACAGGTTTGAGATCTATATAAATGAAAAAAACGCGGATGATATAATCAGAATAGCTTCCTCTTTTGGTCTGGATGCCAGGATCATCGGGCATTGCGAATCATCCCGCAGGCGTAAACTGACCATCAGTTCAGAATTCGGCACATTCGAATACTAGTTCTCCGGTAACCCCAGCCTGACCAAACCCGGCTGAAACAAAATTTTATCCGGACAGTCAGTCGGGCAGGGGTTGCCGGTGACCGGGAAAAATCCCTTCTCCTGAATATCAGCACTTGTAAAAACAATCTCTTTTCTTATTATCTTTGCACCCTGAAATTTATCATTCTATGGCAAACAATATGATTCTTGAGAGGCTTGAAGGTGTCAGGACACGCTTCATTGAGGTTGGTGAGTTGCTTACCCAGCCTGAAATACTCTCGGATATGAAAAGGTATGTCAGGCTTAATAAGGAGTATAAGGGTCTAACACCTGTTGTGGAGGCATATGAACGTTATAAGACAGCTCTGAGTAATCTGAAAAGTGCCAGGGAGCTACTGGCTTCCGAGAAAGATGAGGAGATGCGTGAGATGGCAAAAGCCGAGATTGAGGAGTTGTCTGAAAAGATACCTGAAATGGAGGAGGAGATTCAGCTCCTTATCATACCTGCCGATCCTGAGGATGATAAAAACGCCGTTATGGAGATTAGAGCAGGGACAGGAGGTGATGAGGCAAGTATTTTTGCCGGTGATCTCTTCAGGATGTATACTAAATACTTTGAGACCAGGGGCTGGAAGGTTGATGTAAATAATACTTCAGAAGGTACAGCGGGTGGTTTTAAGGAGATTGTCTTCAGTGTTTCCGGTGATGGTGTATACGGAGTTATGAAATACGAATCCGGTGTTCACAGGGTTCAGAGGGTGCCGCAGACTGAGACACAGGGGAGGATACATACTTCTGCCGCAACCGTTGTGGTACTTCCTGAAGCGGACGAGTTTGATATTGACCTACGTCCGGAAGATATTCGTAAGGATACCTATTGTTCCTCAGGTCCGGGGGGCCAGTCAGTAAATACTACATATTCCGCTATCAGGCTTACTCATATTCCAACCGGTATTGTCGTGACATGCCAGGATGAAAAATCACAGATCAAGAACTATGATAAGGCTTTGAAAGAACTTAGGACAAGGCTATATAATCTTGAATATCAGAAATACCTCGACGGTGTGGCACATAGGAGAAAAACCATGGTTTCAACCGGGGACCGTTCGGCAAAGATCAGGACCTATAACTATCCACAGGGAAGAATGACAGATCACAGGATAAATTTAACAGTATATAACCTGCCGGCCATACTGGATGGCGATATACAGGAGATACTGGACAAGTTACAGATGGCTGAGAACGCTGAGAGGCTTAAGGAAAGCAATTTATAGACCTTCGATAATGAACCAGTCAGCTTTATTTAATAACATCGTAAAAAAGAAATCCTATCTATGTATCGGACTCGATTCCGAGATGGAAAAGATCCCCGCCTTTCTCCTTAAGGAAAAAGACCCGGTCTTCGAATTCAACAAAAGGATCATCGATGCAACACATACCTTTGCAGTGGCATATAAACCGAATGCTGCATTCTATGAATGTAATGGTCCTGACGGTTGGAGGTCATTTGATGCCACTGTGAGATATATTAAGGAAAACTACCCGGATATCTTTGTCATTGCCGATGCCAAACGAGGTGATATCGGAAATACCTCCAGGATGTATGCAAAGGCTTTCCTTGGGAATATGCCATGTGATGCCATTACGGTTGCACCATATATGGGAGAGGATTCTGTGACACCATTTTTATCTTACAATGATAAATGGATTATCCTCCTTGTCCTTACCTCCAATAAAGGAGCCGATGATTTTCAGTATCATAGTGATGACGGTCTGCGGTTGTTTGAAAGGGTACTGAATGTATCGCGTAAATGGGGAAATATCAATAATATGATGTATGTTGTCGGTGCTACACGGGCTGAGATGATCAAGGATATACGAAGGATAGTACCTGACCATTTCCTTCTTGTTCCTGGTATTGGGGCCCAGGGGGGTAGCCTTGAAGAGATCTCAAAATTCGGGATGAATAAAAAATGTGGTCTTCTTGTCAATTCTTCCAGGGGTATAATCTTTGCGGATAATACCAAAAACTTTGATAAGATTGCAGCAGAAAAAGCTGCAGGGGTACAGGTTGAGATGCAGGGGCATCTTCTGAAAAAAGGTCTTATTTAAGTTAGTTAAGTTAGTGCGGATTTGCAATCTGCGATAAGACCACAATATGGCACGGATTACAAATCCGTGCCAACATTGGTAGCCTCAGTCCAATGCCTCATATTCTTGCGTCTGATCTTCAATTTTATTACCTTTACAGATAGCTGCTTATTAAATTCGTGCTGCAATGAAGGAGGAATTTCTGCACTACCTGTGGAAGTATAGCCTGTATTATTCAGAAAATCTGGCAGATCGTGATGGTAACAGGATAGCTGTAATTAATCCGGGTGAATATAACCGTGATGCCGGTCCGGATTTCTTCAATGCCCGTATACGTATTGGAGATACCGTGTGGGCCGGTAACGTTGAGCTTCATACCAGGGCATCACAGTACAACCAGCATGGTCATAACAACGATCCGGCCTATGATAATGTCATCCTGCATGTTGTTGCTGAGGATGATAAAAAAGTATTTAATTCAAAAGGGCAGGAAGTGCTGACTGTCGCCCTTGAATTTGATCCCGGTATTTATAACAGGTATCTGTCGCTCATCAGCAATCCGTATATTATAGCCTGCCAGCAAGACATTGACCGGGTGGACAGGATGCAGCTACGACATTGGCTTGGCCGTCTGGTGGCAGAACGTCTTCAAGAGAAGTCGGAGCTTATATTAAGGGTCCTTGCAGAAACAGGCAATGACTGGAACGAAACTTTTTACAGGGTGCTCACACGTTATTTTGGTTTCCGTGTTAACAGGGAACCTTTTGAAATGCTAGCTGCTGCACTTCCTTTCAGGATCATCAGCAAGCATGCTGATAACCTTTTTCAGCTTGAAGCATTATTGTTCGGTGTTGCAGGTATGCTTGAAGAGGGACTTTTCAGGGAGGCATTAAATGACATTTATTACTGCGATCTTATAAAAGAGTTTAAAGTGTTATCATCAAAATATTCCCTGAAACCGATGGATGGCTGGATATGGAAATTTTCCAGGCTCAGGCCTGTAAATTTCCCGACAGTGCGGATTTCACAGCTGGCTTCTATGCTTTCGGTTACAGGAGGCCTTTTTTCACGTGTTATTGAAGCAGGTGACATGGGAGAATTACGTGATCTCCTTGAAGTTTCTTCATCGGAGTATTGGAACGATCATTATGTATTTGGGAAAAAAAGCAAAAGAATAAAAAAGAAAGCAGGGGTTCAGGCTACCGCCATTCTTCTTATCAATGCCGTAATACCAGTAATGTTCGTTTATGGTAAGAGCAGGGGAATCAACGATTTATGTGAGAGGGCCCTGGATTTTCTTGATCAGACAGAACCTGAAGAGAATATTATTATCAATGAATGGAAGAATTCCGGTATTACTGCGGGATCTGCTTTTTACTCACAGGCACTTCTGCAACTCAGAAACTGTTACTGCCGTAACCGGAGGTGTCTTGACTGTATAATAGGCAACAGGCTTATAATGTACGATATCCGTCTGATGAATAATGATGAACTGTTGCTTGAACCATAATACTTCAGTTTTTGTTTATTAAATATAGAATGATGAAAACTGACAGAAAATTTATGATATCCGGTATCCGGGAAGGTAAATAATAAGAATCTTTTGACAAATGTTAATAATTTTGTGACAAATACCTGAAAGATAATTATTTTCTACGCAACGTTTACCCCTTTTTTCACGTCTATATTGCAGAGATCGATAATAAGCATAAGCCTTTTGTCGTTTCTGTAATATGAAAATATTCAATAACTTTTAAAAATTTTCACAATTGTTTGATAATTTACATAAAAAAGCTGTATTTTTGCGTTCCAAAATTGGAGACTCGATATATTTATGGATAAATAATATTTTAATTAAGGATATGTACTTAACAACGGAAAAGAAGCAGGAGTTTTTCAAAACCTTTGGAACGTCTGAGATAGATACAGGAAATGCAGAGGGCCAGATAGCGCTGTTTTCATACAGGATAAATCATCTTACTGAGCATCTGAAGAAGAACAAAAAGGATTTCAGTACTCAGCAGGCTCTTATCAAGCTTGTAGGGAAAAGGAGAAGGCTTTTGGACTACCTGAAAGTTAAAGATATCGGGCGGTATCGCGAAATCATAAAAGCATTGAAATTACGTAAATAGTAAAAAGGCAATTTAAAATTGCCTTTTTTCGTAGTATTTAGATTACTTTGTAATTTCAATTTTCACAAATCAAATATATAATGTTTAAAGTAAAAGAGAAGATTATTGACCTCGGCAATGGGAGGACAATAACACTTGAAACAGGCAGATTCGCCAGACAGGCTGACGGAGCTGTTATGTTAAAAATGGGCAAGACTATGTTGCTGGCCACTGTGGTTTCAGCAAAAGAAGCTAAAGAAGACACTGACTTTATGCCCCTGTCTGTTGAATATAAAGAGAAATATGCATCTTCAGGACGTTTTCCCGGGGGATTTTTGAAGAGAGAGGCTCGTCCTTCTGATTATGAAATACTTATATCACGTCTGGTGGACAGGGCTTTACGACCTCTGTTCCCTGATGATTATCATGCAGAGACTTTCGTTACTATAAATCTTGTATCGGCAGATATCGATATAATACCGGATGCACTGGCAGGTCTGGCGGCATCAGCTGCCCTGGCTGTATCTGATATTCCTTTTAACGGCCCTATCTCTGAAGTCAGGGTGGCACGTGTAAATAAGGAATTTATCATTAATCCCTCGGCTACACAGCTGAAGGAAGCAGACATGGACCTTGTAGTGGGCGCCACATATGAGAATATTCTTATGGTTGAAGGCGAAATGATGGAGGTATCTGAAGAGGAGATGCTTGAAGCACTGAAAATCGCACATGATGCTATTAAGGTGCACTGCAAAGCCCAGATGGAGTTTGCAGAAGAGGTTGGCTCCACTGTAAAAAGGGAATATGACCATGAGAACAACGATGAGGATCTGCGGAAGAAAGTATGGGATGAGACCTATGCAAAGTGTTACGATGCAGCTAAAACGCTGACAGCGGATAAACATGAGCGGACAGAGAATTTTGATGCTGTTCTAACAGAATTTCTTGAGCAGTTTACAGAGGAAGATCCTGTCGATGAAGTCCTGGCCAGAAGATATTACCACGATGTACTCAAGGAAGCATCAAGACGTCTTGTGCTGGATGAAAATGTCCGTCTCGACGGAAGAAGAACCGATGAGATACGTCCCGTTGAATGTGAAATAGATCCTTTGCCTGCAACCCATGGTTCTGCACTTTTTACCAGGGGTGAAACACAGTCTCTTACAACTGTTACACTTGGGACCAAGCTCGATGAGAAGATCATTGACGAGGTACTCAACCAGGGAACAGTAAAATTCACGCTACATTATAATTTCCCTCCATTTGCAACAGGAGAGGCAAGGCCTGTCAGGGGCATAAGCAGAAGGGAAATAGGTCATGGAAACCTTGCACACCGTGCTCTTAAGAACATGATGCCACCTGAAGAAGAGAATCCATACGCAATAAGGGTTGTTTCCGACATCCTTGAATCAAACGGTTCTTCTTCCATGGCCACTGTTTGTGCCGGTACCCTGGCATTAATGGATGCCGGGATAAAACTGAGAAAACCTGTTTCAGGGATTGCCATGGGCCTAATAACCGACAAGGATTCTGATAAATATGCGATACTGTCCGATATACTTGGTGACGAAGACCATCTTGGTGACATGGACTTTAAAGTAACCGGCACCCGTGATGGTATCACGGCAACACAGATGGATATCAAGGTCGACGGACTCTCATTCGAGATCCTTACAAAGGCGCTTAACCAGGCTAAAGCTGGCAGGATGCATATACTTGATATCATGACTGATGTAATCGCAGAACCTCGCCCGGACCTCAAACCACATGCTCCAAGGATAGAAATGCTTACAATACCTAAGGAGATGATAGGAGCCCTTATTGGTCCCGGCGGAAAAGTTATTCAGGAAATTCAGAGGGTTACAGGCGCTACCATAATAGTTGAAGAGACCAACGGATATGGTGATGTTAATATCTTCGGAGAGAACCTGGAGGTTATTTCAGCAGCAGTTGAATGGATTAAGAAGATAGTGGCTGTTCCTGAAGTAGGGCAGGTTTATAAAGGTAAGGTAAAGACAATAGTGCAGTTTGGCGCCTTTGTGGAAATATTGCCCAACAAAGACGGACTGCTTCATATCTCTGAGATTGACTGGAAGAAGGTGATGAAAGTGGAAGACGTCCTTAAGGAAGGGCAGGAGATTGAAGTCAAGGTAATCGATATAGACCCCAAGACCGGAAAAATTAAACTGTCGAGAAAGGAATTGTTGCCCAGACCTCCACGTCATGAGCATGACAGGAAGGATCATGGGTACAGGCCGGAAAACTAAAATTTTAATTTGGCCCCATAATTTCACAGAGAAATAGACTCAGGGGATGAAGATCAGGTATAATTATGTGGTGATTGAAGGGAATATTGGAGCCGGCAAGACCACCCTGGCCCGGAGGATAGCCGATCAGTTCAATGCCCGCCTGGTACTTGAACGGTTTGCAGATAACCCGTTCCTTCCGAAATTCTATAAAGACCCTGGCAAATATTCATTTCCCCTCGAGCTGTCTTTTCTTGCCAGCCGTTACAGGCAGCTTAAGGAAGAACTGGTACCCCAGGATCTTTTTAAGTCATTTACAGTGGCTGATTACTATTTCATGAAGTCGCTTGTGTTCGCTGCCTCCACACTCGATAGCGATGAGTATAACCTTTACCGTCAGATCTTTTATATTATTTACGGATCCCTGCCAAAACCCGATATATATGTATACCTGCATATGACACCGGAACGTCTTCTCAGGAATATAGAAAAAAGGGGGAGGAAATATGAACAATCGATAACAGGGGAATACCTTCAGAAGATACAGGACAGTTATTTTTCATTTTTTAAGCAGAATCCTGAGAACAAATATCTCGTTATTGATGTTAATGAGATAGATTTTGTAAGCAATGAAAATCATTATAATAAAGTAATTGACGCTATATTTTTTGATAACTATCCTGTTGGGTTAAATAAAGTTATCTTGTAAATATTTTGTTTAATTTGTTCTATTATAAGTTATTTATTTTAAATTTGTAGATGTTTATAAATCACTATAATATTAATATTGAACAACAAATAAGGTATCATAAACAAATAACACTTTTTACTATGAAAAAATTCAGAAGCTATTTTATCCTTATCCTTGCCGCACTTGTTATGACAAGCTGCAGTGGCTTGAATAAAATGAAGAAGAATTCAGACCTTGTCAAATATGAAGTCACACCAAAAGTGCTTCAGACTGATGCCGGAGTAGTTAATGTTACTATAAAAGGCACCTTCCCTTCAAAATATTTTGACAAGAAGACCACACTAACAGCTACCCCTGTGCTTACTTATACAGGAGGTGAAACAGCTTTTGATAAGGTTCAGGTTGTTCAGGGCGAAAGTGTTCAGGCAAATAATAAGGTGATCAGTTATGACGGTGGCAACTTTACCTATACTGGATCTGTCCCTTATAAGGATGCTATGAAAGTATCGGAACTTGTTCTCAGGATCAAGGCCACCAGGGGATCAAAAAGCGTAGAATTTGATCCTGTAAAACTGGCCGATGGTGTTATAGCCACATCAACACTTGTTGATGAGACCGGCACACCAATTCTTATGAAAGATAACTATAAGCAAATTGTACCTGAAGCAAAGAAAGCCCAGATTCACTATATAATCAACAGGGCCGATCTTCGAAATTCAGAGCTCAAGGATGAAGATATTGCCCTTCTTCGTGACTATATCAATACTGTTAATACAGATTCAGCTCTTGTATTCACAACAACAGATGTCAGCTCATATGCCTCTCCTGATGGTACAATGAAGATCAATACACCGCTTTCAGAAAGAAGGGGTAAGACAGCTGATAAATTTATCAGGAAAGAGTTTAAGAATGTTGATGCAGCTTCCGGTGAAGGATTCTTCGATGAGAAAACCACTCCGGAAGACTGGGCAGGCTTCAAGGAACTTGTTGAGAAATCAAACATCCAGGATAAAGACCTTATATTAAGAGTACTGTCCATGTATTCAGATCCTGATGTACGCGACAAGGAGATAAAGAACATGTCTGCTGCTTTTGAAATTCTGAAAACAGACATTCTGCCCAAGCTGAGAAGATCGGTCATGACCGTTAATGCTAATGCTGTTGGGAGAACAGACGAACAGATACTTGCTCAGATGAGATCAGATCCAAAAGCTCTGGGTCTTGAAGAAATGCTTCGTGCAGGTGTTCTGACAAATGATCCTAACGAACAGCTTAAATTCTACCAGATTACTTCTGAAAACTTCCCGAAATGTGTTCGTGCTGCCAATAATATCGGTGTCGCCGACATGAGGCTCGGGAAAGTTGATGATGCTATAGCAGCTTTTGAAAAAGCTCAGGCCATCATGAATAATGATGTTGTTAAGAATAACCTGGGTATCAGCAATCTTGCAAAAGGCAACGTGGCAAAAGCAGAGGAATACTTCAATTCAATGACTGCTGCAACTCCTGAGTCTAAATGGGGTCTTGGCGTTATTGCGATTACAAAAGGTGAATATGATAAAGCTGTTAACTACTTTGGCAATAAGCCATCATTCGATCTTGCTCTTGCACAGCTTCTGAAAGGTGATGTCAACCAGGCCAAATCAACTCTCGATGCAGTTAAAGTTGCCGGTAAAGATGGAAGGGTTGATTATCTCAAAGCAGTCGTTGGTGCACGCCTTGATGATAAGGACTATATGCTAAACGGTCTTCGTGAAGCTGTTGGAATGAATTCTGACTGGAAAGCTTATGCAAAAACAGATATAGAATTTGCAAAGTATTTCAACGATGATACATTCAAGTCAATTGTTCAGTAAAATTCAATAATTATATCATTGGTAGGCCTGTTTAATTAAACAGGCCTACTTTTTTTTGTAGTGATATCCCATAATACTATACCAACGCTAATAGCTATATTAAAAGAATGCTTGGTCCCGAACTGGGGTATTTCCACGCAGGCATCACACATGTTGATAATATCCTGGGCCACTCCGTTAACTTCATGTCCGAATATCAGAACATATTTTTCATCGCGGATGAAATCCATATCCTGAAGTTCAACTGATCCTTCAGCCTGCTCAATGCCTATTATCCTGTATCCTTTCGACCTGTATTCATTTACGGCATCGGCAGTGGAAGGATAATATTTCCACGCAACAGATTCAGTGGCACCCAGTGCGGTTTTCTGTATTTCGCGGTGAGGTGGCACAGCAGTAATTCCACAAAGACATACAGCTTCCGTCAGAAATGCGTCAGCCGTTCTGAAGATTGATCCGACATTGCTCTGGCTCCTGACATTATCAAGAATTACCACAACAGATGATTTATCTGTCTTGCGGAATTCTTCCACACTCTTTCTGTTAAGTTCACTGTTACGGAGCTTCCTCATAATTTTATACGAAAATAGTCAAATAATCCTGTAATTATTGCTATTTTGCGATCGTTGGTTTCTTTGAAATTGACTGTTTTATTCATATAACTAATAATGTAAAATGAACGTTCATGAATTTCAGGGGAAATCCATATTGAAATCTTACAATGTGGATATCCAGGAGGGAACAGTTGCCGGGACCCCGGAAGAGGCTAAGGAAATAGCTCGGCAGATGAAAGAAAAAAACGGATCTGATTTTTTTGTGATTAAGGCTCAGATTCATGCAGGAGGAAGGGGCAAAGGAGGTGGAGTTAAACTGGCCAGGTCGGTGGAAGAAACAGGAGAAATCGCAGGCCGTATCCTGGGTATGCAACTCGTAACACCACAGACAGGTCCGGGAGGAAAGACGGTGCATAAAGTGCTTGTTGCAGAAGATGTCTATTACAAGGGAGAAACAGAACCGAAAGAATACTATATAAGCATCCTGCTTAACAGGAACACAGGTCATAACATCTTTATGTATTCACCTCAGGGAGGTATGTCCATTGAAGAGGTAGCCGAGAAAACACCTGAACTTATTTTTACCGAGGAAATAGATCCCGGTCTCGGACTGCAGCCATATCAGGCACGTAAAATAGCATTCAACCTCAAACTTTCAGGACTGGCATTCAAGAATATGCAGAAATTTCTTAACGGTCTTTATAAAGCCTATACAGGAAGTGATGCACAATTGCTGGAGATCAACCCGGTCCTTAAGACCAGTGATAACAGGATACTGGCTGTCGATTGTAAAATGGTGCTCGACGATAATGCTCTTTACAGGCATCCCGACCTTGCGGCCATGAGAGATATTGCAGAGGAAGATCCTGTTGATGTTGAGGCGGGGGAATATAATCTGAATTTTGTTAAACTTGATGGAAATGTAGGATGCATGGTAAATGGAGCCGGACTGGCGATGGCTACTATGGATATAATCAAACTGTCCGGCGGATCACCTGCCAATTTTCTTGATGTAGGTGGTGGTGCCAATCCCAGGACCGTAGAGGCCGGCTTCCGTATTATACTGAAGGATCCTGCTGTCAAGGCCATCCTGATCAATATTTTTGGTGGAATTGTGCGATGCGACAGGGTCGCTAATGGTGTTGTTGAGGCTTATAAATCGATAGGTGAGATCAAAGTACCCGTTATTGTCAGACTTCAGGGTACCAACGCGGAAGAGGCCAAGACTATTATCGATAATTCGGGACTTTCTGTTTATTCGGCACTGTCATTCAGTGATGCTGCATCACTTGTAACGAAAGTGCTGAACTGATAACATGAAGATACCCCTTAATGTATATTCTGCAATCCCGGTTTTAAGGATTTTCTTAGCACCGCGATTTTTTATGTTGCACCGGTTCAAAATGATTTCCCGGCATTAATTTGTATACCTATCTCTTATGAGATTCATCACAGAAAGGCTTGTTGGATGACTTGCCGCACCTGCATAAAAGTACTTCATTTAAGGATCTTTCCGTCTTGCGTTTAAGATCTTTCAGGATAAAGTTACCGGTTACTTTAACCGGTCCTGTATCAGGTATGTCAACTTTTACCTGGTTATTATTGTTTTCACTGTTTCCCATCACTGAATAATTAACCATTGAACCCTATCTTCCTGTGCTGCCCGTCACAGAACGGCTGATGATCGCTTACACCACACCGGCATATAGAGATAAGGCTGTCTTTAACTTCTTTTGTGTGTCCGCTGTAAGTCAGTGTAAAGGTGCCTTTTATGACAATAGGTCCGTCAGTCATAACCTTGACACTGACAGGCGATTCCTCGGGTTCCCGGATTAACTGATCAATAAGTTCGGGCCTTCTGAATTTTATATGGTTGACCTGGTCGCTGGTCACAGTCTTATTCTTTTCATCATCATTCCATTTCCATGTAAGTGCTTCAGTCGGACACATGTTCACAACTTCTATGATTCTTTCAGTTGTTGATCCGCTCATATCCACCCATGGCCTGCTGCTGGGATCAAATACCTCAATCAGTTCCCTGTAACAATAAGATGCATGCACACAGGCAGATGGCTTCCAGTATACTGTAATATCATCATTTCTGTATCTTCTTCCACCTGAAAATTTTTTATTGTCGTCACTCATAATTATCCTTTTAGTAATCAGCCTGTATAAAACATATATAATCAATGCCTTATAAACAGGTTCCGGTTCCCCGGCCAGGCCTGTTCCTTTATGCTCTATAAAATAAATTGTACGCAATTTAGTATTTTTATGGCTTTGGTTAAATAATAAATCAAATGAAAATTAATAATTTAGATATGTCATATTTTAATTGAGTAAAATTCATTTAATTAGTGCCGTCATAGATTTTTAAACTCCGCCTTTTACAGGCTTTTTTATATCACAGATTCAAAAGGAATGGTACCTTTGAAATAGTTGTTTTTATGCTGGTTACTGGTGGTTGAATTCATGCCGTTTTGATTTATGAGAAGAGAAGAACGAATCGTCTGGTATAAGATTATCAGAAGATATTTGTCTTATATTATATTTTCTGTTGTTCTTATTCTGGCTTCCGTACGAGCATTTGCAGCGGGAAGTCATGACAACAATGTTGTTCCGGACTCAGTATCCGTAAGCGGGTACCATATCCTTGCCTATTCCCTCTTTAACATGTTTATTTTTCTTTCCCTGTTCCTGGTTATTTTGTGTGGTATACTTGTGTTTTTTTCCATACGGCTTACATTGTCAAATAAGGACCTGCAGGAAAAAGCAGACAGGATGAATGAAGAGAACAAAAACCTGTCAGTCGAAAATGAGGAGCTTGCCCACAGGTTGAATACTATTGGAAGTCAGGGAAATGAATCAGGCAGGTTTTACAGCATGCTGGTCCGGTCTGCAAGCGACGGAATAATTTATTATGATAAGGACTGGAAACTGATCTATGCAAATCCTGCGTTTTACTCCATGATCGGATATGATTCTGAAGAATTCAATACTGTAGAACCAAAGGACCTCATTCACCCCGACGACAGGGATTTTCTTAAATACCGTGATAAGAGACTTCTTGAAAAAGGATATTTTGAATGTGAATTAAGGTTGAGACACAGGGAAGGCGAATATTTTAATATATCAGAAAGGGCTGTTCAGGTGAAGGATGAGAAAGACAATACTCTGGGCGCCCTTGTTATACTGCGCGATATAACCAGGATAAAACAGGTTCATGAAGAACTGGTTAAAGCTAACCTGGAAGCTGAGGCAAGCAGCAGGCTGAAGTCAAGTTTCCTGGCTAATATTTCCCATGAGATAAGAACCCCGTTGAACAGCGTTGTCGGGTTTTCCAACCTGCTCCTTACAGATGATCTGGATAAGGAAGTAAAGGAGGAATATATTGAGCAGATAAATTACAACAGTGAAAAGCTTATCCAGATAATTGGCGACATTATAGACCTTTCCCGTCTTGAAAGCTCACAGATTGAAATAACATATGAAGAGACATCCCTTAATTCTATTATAACCGAGATCACAGAAGAAGCAAGACAAATCATTAGAAGAAATGAGAAATCGGTTATTCTGAATGTTGTGAATCTGTATGGCGATAGCAGTGACCTGATATTTACTGACAGGGTATGGCTGAAGAGAGTCCTTACCCATCTTATGGATAATGCCATCAAATTTACACTTGATGGATCTGTCGAGTTATCCTATTTGAGGGACAATGACAATATAGTATTTAAGATAAAAGATACAGGAATAGGTATCAATAAGGAAAATCTTGAAAGGATATTTGAAGAGTTCAGGCAGGAAATTAACGGTCACCATCGCCCGTTTGAAGGACTGGGTATAGGACTTACACTGGCAAAGGAGGTAGTAGAAAGGATGGGAGGAACCATACATGTTGAATCGGAGAAGGGGATTGGATCTGAATTCAGTTTCGCTTTACCATATCGTCCTGCCGGAGGCATAAGAATAAAACCCAAGACTTCCCTGGAGGAGCAGTTTTTCAAACCGATTGACTGGGGTTCAAAGAAATGTCTGATCGTCGATGATAATAAGGATGTTCTGATATACCTCAGCAGGATACTTACAGATACCGGCATGTCTGTTCTTATGGCACGTTCAGGTCGTGAATCTGTTGACCTGATAAAGTCACATTCTGATATTGATGTTGTCCTTCTTGATATGCAAATGCCCGAGATGAACGGCATTGAAGTGACAAAGGAGATCAGGAAGATTCGGAAGCATATGCCTATCATAGCACAAACTGCTTTTATCTTTGAGGATGATAAGGACATTATCCTTGAAGCCGGCTGTGACGCCTGTCTTATTAAACCTATCAGAAAAGACCATCTTCTGACGGTACTCTCCAGCTTTATAAGGTCCTGACCGTTTCCCGGCTGTAACATACATTTCAGGCAGGAATGTTATATGCGCGTAAAGTCTTGTTTAAGGGCCAGTGATCCGTAAAATTATTCTTACTTTGTACCGGGATAAAGCGAATGACAGGAAACCGTTTTGCAGATATTATTTTACCGCTGGCTGTAAGGGGAAGGTACACCTACCTTATACCGGAAGAACTTTCAGGAAAGGTAATAGAAGGGGTACGGGTATTTGTGCGTTTTGGGAGTAACCAGACGTATGCGGGAATAGTACTCAGTATACACGATAATGACCCGGGAATACCAGGAATAAGACCTGTTATAAAAGTGCTTGATGAGATTCCCCTGATAAACAGGTTTCAGCTGCACCTCTGGACATGGATCTCTGAGTATTACCTTTGCGGCGAAGGTGAAGTGATGAAAGCTGCATTGCCTTCCGCAATAAGCCTGGCCGAATATAAACCAAAGTTCAATACCTGTATCAGGTTATCAAGGCGTTACAGTGATGACGAACTGAATGATATTCTTGACAGCCTCAGGAGAGCAGGAAGGCAGCAGGCACTGCTTATGACTTTCCTGAGCATGACTGAATATTCAACTGATTCTGAAAAACCGGAAATAAGCAAGTCGGAATTACTTGCAAAGTCAGGTGTCTCAGCTGCGATCCTTGATACGCTTGTTGCAAAAGGTATTCTTGCTTCATTCTCGCGGCAGGTGTCAAGGATCCCGGGTGATGCAGCCATAGCTGAACCTGTCAAAAAATTGAGTGAAGCACAAAAGATAGCATACACATCAATTAAGGAACAATTTATGGAGAAGGAGATTGTACTTCTTCATGGTGTTACCTCAAGCGGGAAAACAGAAATATACATACATCTTATAGAAGAGCAGCTTAAAGCCGGGAAGCAGGTTCTGTACATGCTTCCTGAAATTGCCCTGACAACGCAGATCATCCAGCGACTCAAACGTCATTTTGGGGAATCAACAGGGGTATACCATTCGAGACTGAACGACCGGGAAAAGGTAGAGATATGGAGAAAGGTTGCTGATGATGATCCTGCAACAGGATTCAGGCTGATACTCGGTGTAAGGTCATCGGTATTTCTTCCTTTCAGCAACCTGGGATTAATAATTATCGATGAAGAACATGACGGCTCATATAAGCAACATGACCCTGCTCCCCGTTATCATGCCCGCGACACGGCAATAATGCTGGCAGCTGTTCATAAGGCAAAAACAATACTGGGATCTGCATCCCCTTCAGTGGAAAGCTTTAACAATGCCCTTAAAGGCAAATTCGGACTGGCCGAACTGACAGAGAGGTATGGAGCCATAAAGTTGCCTGAGATAATTATAGCCAATACCAGGGATGCGTACCGCAAGAAACTGATGGTATCACACTTTACCCCTGAGCTTTTGAATGCAATTGATGAGGCTCTGGTGAAGGAGGAACAGGTTGTCCTTTTCCAGAACAGGAGGGGTTTTTCGCCATATATTCAGTGTTCTGAATGTGGATGGATACCTGTTTGTGTTGATTGTGCCGTAAATCTTACATATCATAAGGCGATCAATAAACTTGTATGCCATTATTGCGGGTATACTACCGACCTGCCTCATGCATGCGGAAACTGCCATTCAACAGGAATGACAACCCGTGGATTTGGTACTGAGAAAATAGAAGATGAAATAAAGATAGTCTTTCCCGGTGCAAGAGTGGCGAGGATGGACCAGGACACAACACGCAGCAAGAATTCATTTTCCAGGATAATACAGGACTTTGAGGAAAGACGTATAGATATACTTATCGGAACACAGATGATTTCCAAGGGACTCGATTTTGAGAATCTCACCGTGGTAGGGATTCTTAATGCGGATAATATGCTTAATTTTCCTGACTTCAGGGCACATGAAAGAAGCTTTCAGCTTATGGAGCAGGTAAGCGGAAGGGCTGGCAGACGCAGCAAGCAGGGTAAGGTCATCATTCAGACAGCAGACCCGGCTCACCGGATCATACGACTTATGCTAAGGCATGATTACAATACCATGTTCAGGATGCAAAGTGAGGATAGGATGGCTTTTAACTACCCTCCTTTCTGCAGGATGGTCAGGATAACAATAAAGCACAGGGACAGGGACACTCTGAACCATTTTGCCCATCTGCTGGGAGAAGAACTTAAGATCATCTTTGGTAAACGAGTCCTTGGTCCCGAAGCACCGGTCATTTCCAGGGTGCAGGCATGGTATATAAAAAATATACTTATCAAGATAGAAAGGGAGAAACCACCCGCAAAAGCAAAACATCTCCTTGAAGGTGCAATTGAAAAGACCGGGAAGATGAAAGGTGCATCTTCCCTGCGGATCTCGGTAGATGTGGATCCTTATTAATAAGTCGTGCAAGTCGTGCAGGTCGTGCAAGTCGTGTATCGGGAACCGTGATGTCAGGAAAGGTCTGCCTTTCAGACACGAGGACATTCTCATTTATGTATCAGAAAATAATGTTATTTTTGATAAGCTAAAAAGTCATTAATGAAAATTGAAGTATCAAACGGCGAGATCATAGACAAGCTCACTATCATCCAGATAAAACTGGAAAGGATAAAGAATGAAACAAAACTTGTCAACCTCCGGAAAGAATTCGATATTCTTACTGAAGCTGCAGCATCGATAATCAGTACTGATGATCCTCTATATAAAGCATTGTATGATGTTAATTGTGAATTATGGGATATCGAGGACAGGATACGCGACCTTGAACGTAAAATGGATTTCAGCGAAGAGTTTATTTCTACGGCACGGTTGGTATATTTTAAAAATGATCGCAGGTCAGAATTGAAGCGTGAGATCAACTTAAGGACCTCATCGGGACTGATCGAGGAAAAATCGTACGAAAAATACTGACATGCGTCTGCTTGTGATCAGGACATCGGCAATGGGTGATGTTGCTCTCACCATCCCGGTACTTAAGGCGGTCAGGAAGAAATACCCCTCGCTTCAAATTACAATGGTCACAAGAAAATCATTTAGCCCGTTTTTCAGTTCTGTTGAGGGTATTGACCTTCTTTTCTCCGATTTCAGGCAAAGACATAAGGGCCTGGCAGGGATTTTCAGGCTATTAAGGGATATTAAAGACAGATACGAACCGGATCATATCATTGACCTTCATGATGTACTGCGATCAAAGCTGCTTCGGTTCTTATTCAGGATAACCGGAGTACCGGTATCTGTAATTGATAAAGGCAGATCCGAAAAAAGGGCACTCACAGGGGGAAAGGAGAAAAAGCAACTGAAGCATTCCATAGAACGATATTGTGATGTTTTTGCAAAGGCTGGCTACCCTGTTACTCCTGAGAGGGACCAATTGATTATTCCATCGGCAAATGCTTTAAAAAGAGTGTCAGAAGTAATGGGAACCGGTGACACAATACATATCGGTTTGGCCCCATATGCGAAGCATAAGCTTAAGATGTGGCCGGAAGAGAAAATGATAGCTCTGCTGAAGCTTATTTCGGAAAAGTATAAATGCAGGTTCTGGCTTTTTGGCGGAATGGAAGAAAAAGACAGGCTGGATGCTTTCTGTTTAAAAGTTCCAGGATCGACAATTGTTGCAGGTATGCTGAACCTGGATGAGGAGCTCGCTCTTATGAGCAGGCTCAGACTTATGATAGCCATGGATTCCTCCAATATGCATATGGCTGCTCTTACCGGAACCAGGGTTATTTCCATATGGGGTGGGACTGATCCTCTTGCGGGATTTGGAGCATGGATGCAGGATGACGCCTTCTCGGTGCGGATTCCCGTTGAGGTACTGACATGCAGGCCATGCACAATTTATGGAAAAGGGGAATGTAAAAGAGGTGATTTTGCCTGTATGAACTGGCTCACACCGGAAGCGGTGTTTGAACGTATAGAAAAAATTAACTTATAACATTAATAATTGACAATGAACCAGGAAGATCGTATTACCAGGCAAAAAGTAAAAAACAGGGCAGATATTTCAGGAAGAACCATTATGGCTCTTATAGTGGTATTTTTAATAGCTGCTGCAGGTTATTTCCTGAAACATAAAACAAAACAGGTTAAAAGCGATCCGGCAGAACTGGTGAATCCCCTCATGGGGACAGACTCGGAGTATGAACTTTCAAACGGCAATACCTATCCGGCAATTGCCCTTCCATGGGGGATGAATTTCTGGACTCCCCAGACACGAAAAATGGGTAACGGATGGTGTTATACATATAATGATCACAAGATCATGGGAATAAAGCAGACTCATCAGCCCAGTCCGTGGATCAACGATTATGCTGCTTTCTCCCTGATGCCTGAGACTGGCAAGTTGAAGCTCTCGGAAAGTGAAAGGGCTTCATGGTTCTCGCATAAAGCTGAAATATCAAAACCCTTCTATTACAGAGTTTACCTGGCTGATTATGATGTGACTGCAGAGGTTACGCCAACAGAACGTTCGGCTCTCATCAGGTTTACATTTCCGCAGAGTGATTCTGCATTTATATTACTCGATGGATTCAACAGGGGATCAATGGTGAAAATAATACCGGAGGAACATAAGGTAATCGGGTACTGCAGGAATAATCATGGTGGGGTGCCTGATAATTTCCATAATTATTTTGTAGCCATTTTCGATAAGAATTTCACTTCAACGGATACTTTTCACGGAGATACTCTGAACCCGGGAAGTTTGCAACAGGAAGGATATCATTCAGGTGCTGTCCTGGGATTCAATACTGTGAGGGGAGAGAAGATAACTGTACGTGTTGCTTCTTCATTTATAAGTCCGGAACAGGCTATGCTTAACCTGACCCGGGAGACCTCGGGTAAGGATTTTGAGACAGTAAAAAAGGAGGCTAAAGAGGCATGGAACCGACAGCTTGAAAGAGTAAATGTTGAAGGTGGAACAGCTGACCAGCAAAGGACATTCTATTCCTGCCTGTACAGGATGCTGCTCTTCCCGAGGCAGTTTTTCGAGGTAAACAATAAGAACGAAATAGTGCATTACAGTCCATATAACGGGAAGGTGCTTCCGGGGTACATGTATACCGATAACGGTTTCTGGGATACCTTCAGGGCTTTGTTCCCTTTCCTTACTTTAATGTATCCCGATGTAGACAGCAAAGTGATGCAGGGACTTGTCAACGCTTATGAGGAAAGCGGATGGTTACCGGAATGGGCAAGTCCCGGTCACCGCGATTGTATGATAGGATCCAACTCGGCCTCACTGATCACCGATGCATATATGAAAGGTATAAGGGGGTATAACATAGACACATTATATAATGCCATCATTAAGAACACCAAAGGTCCCGGACCCGTGTCGTCGGTAGGAAGGACGGGGGCCTCATATTATAATGATCTTGGCTATATTCCATATAATGTGGGTATCAACGAGAACGTTGCCAGGACACTTGAGTATGCATACGCCGATTTTTGCATATGGGAATTGGCTAAAGCACTTAAACGTCCGCAATCTGAGATCGATCTGTATGCCAAGAGGGCGATGAACTACAAGAACGTCTTTGATCCGGGCAGGAAGCTTATGCGTGGACGTAACCTTGACGGGCAGTTCCAGTCGCCATTCAGCCCGTATAAATGGGGAGATGCCTTTACTGAGGGTAACAGCTGGCATTACACCTGGAGTGTTTTTCAGGATGTGAATGGTCTTATAAACCTGATGGGCGGAAGAAAAGCATTTGTTGCAAAGCTGGATTCTGTCTTTACTGTACCCCCGGTTTTCGATTACTCATACTATGGTGTTGTGATACATGAGATAAGAGAGATGCAGATCGCTGACATGGGCAACTATGCACATGGCAACCAGCCTATACAACATATGATCTACCTGTATGATTATGCAGGAGAACCATGGAAGGCACAATATCATGTTCGTGATGTTCTTACAAAACTGTATAACTACACTCCCGATGGGTATTGCGGTGATGAGGATAACGGCCAGACCTCCGCCTGGTATGTCTTTTCATCCCTTGGCTTCTATCCTGTTACTCCCGGCACTAACCAGTATGTGTTCGGATCTCCCTTATTTGACCGGATGACACTTACATTTGAGAATGGAAAGAAAATGGTTATCAGCGCACAGAGCAACAGCAGTAAGAATATATACGTACAGGATATAGTCCTTAACGGCAGATCACTGAACAGGAATTATATAACACAGGATGAACTTACAGGAGGTGGTGAACTGGTGTTCAGGATGGGGCCTGATCCCAATAGGACCAGGGGTATAAAACCGAAAGATGCACCTTATTCGATGAGTGGAGAGTGAGAGGCGAGGATTTGTAATCCAGGCCTAATTATTATAGTCTTAATCTAATATGGAAGTGCACCAGCAGTTTGGTCAGCCATACCATCAGCAGTGCCCATGCTATTGATCCGGCAATTACTACCAGCGGGATCCCTGAATGCTTATAATAAAGTACCGGAACACCCGTACTCCATATGAGGTAATAAAGAATATCGGGAGCGAGGTATGTTGTCAGGGAATTTTCACCTGCAGGTCTCAGAAAAGCTGCCCACCTGCTTTTCTTCCTCACATCGATGATCCAGTACAACAGGGCAAAGAGAATCATGCTGATACCGTTACAGATCATTCCCCAGCTTGGTGTGGCTATTATTTTGGAAATTATGAACCATTTGCGGAGGAAGAAACCAATTCCCAGACTTATAATTCCGAGTGAAGCTATAATGGCGGTTGTCTTAAAATGGTCTTTTGAGGCATATTTTTTAAGTATGAGAGCTGTCAGAACGCCTGCAAGTACTATTGATGGCACATTTCCCTCAAAGATGATCCCCAGGATGGGCCTTACCGGATCAAGGAACGACAGGAGACTGAGCATATCCAGGATGTTAAGAGCCAGGAATATAAGAAAGGCAATTGCTATTTTCAGAATACTATCACGGAAAGCCAGGTAAATCAGACCTGCGGTCAGATAGCCCCAGCCAATGAGTCCCAGTATTCCCCACCACGATGTTATGAAAGAACCGTTATTCTCAAGCTTCCCCGAATTGAACTTAAAGGCCAGCAACACCAGCAGGGCCATACCTGCATACTTAAGCCCGGTGACTGTAAAAAAGTTGTTGTCTGTTTTTTTATAGTCATTCCATACCAGGAAAACGCCCAGGTACATAAGTATTGCCCAGAGGTTTCTATTGATACCTGTCAGTTCGGAATCCACTCTTCCTGAGTTAAGCATAAGAAGTCCGATGATCAGCAGACTGATAGTCCTTATAACTATATGACGGGCTGTGGAATATGTTGTATCACCGCGTGATATTCTCTTCCCGATAGCATATGGTATAGCCATACCCACCATGAACAGGAAACCCGGAAAAACCCAGTCGGCCAGTCCCATACCGTCGTAACTGGCTTCCATATGCCCCAGCCAGGAAGGCACGCCCGGCATGTACAGGTCGTTGACAAAGAGCATAAGAACGAGGGTGAGACCCCGCATGATATCTATCGAAGAAATTCTTTCATTCTGTGCCATAGGTATAAGGTTGATTTCAGGATGTCAAGTTAAAAAATTAAAATAAAATTATAACAGATGCTGATTATAATGAGTCATCAAAGAAGAAAGAAGGATAAACGTTGTAAAAAATTATTATTTTTGCGGCTGGATAATGGTGAGCGAGGCTCACCTGACGCAGGTAATGTAAGACAATCCTCCTTCGCGACCACCTTCGCTGAAGCTACGGTGGTCAGAGAAGGCTACGGAGGACAAAGCGGGGTGTGGCGCAGTTGGTAGCGCACTACGTTCGGGACGTAGGGGCCGGAAGTTCGAGTCTTCTCACCCCGACAAAAGAAAAAGCCTTTCCGCGTTAGCGGGAGGGCTTTGATTTTTCAATGTGTTGAAAGCTTGCTTTCATAAGCATTTGAAAAATTAAAGACCGGAAAGGAGCGGAGCGACTGAAAGGCTTTTTCTTTTCAGCCTCCCCCCTGGAAGTCCGCCCTGACCTCACGCAGTGAGCGTCAGGGCAATCTTCTCACCCCGACTCATTAAATCAAATGGCCTTGTAATTCAGATATTTACAAGGCCATTTTTATTAGTAGTACAAAATGTAGTACAAAATTATTCCTGTTTATAAATCAATCAATGGCTTTCCAAGCGTCATTTATTGAGTAACCTCTGCCACGAGCAGTTGTATTGTGAAAATTAATTACTATCTGATCCCGGATATTCAGTAAATCAAATGTTTTCTGAACTTGAGGAAATACATTAGCATAATCAGCTACAAAAATACTGAACATAAAAAAAGCTATTTTAAGATTGAATATGGTCAAATCTCTAAATGCTTCTTCTCCCTTGTCAAACATATTTGCAAATTGGAATATTGAAACATTTGAAGGATGGGAATACTGTGAGAAATATGTATAGATATTCTCTAATAAACCTGCCTTTATCTCCATCGTTTCAGTTAGTTGATGCCAATGCATAAAAACTACATTGGTTTCATCAAATCTTATTAAATACTCTTTTTCTTTAAGTCTATTCTGAATTTTAGCCTTATTTCTTTCATCAAGTTTTGCATATAGTTCAGTTTTTTCAATAGCTGTTTTGATACTTTCTATCTCTTCCTTTTCTTTTTCAAACTTCAATCTGCTCTCAGGGGAAGTGATGGCACTTTCAAATCTTTGACGATATAATAGGCCGGAGTGCACCCATAATAAATAAGTTATATACTTTTCATCAGGATTTTTTGCATATCGGTAAATTAGATTGAACAACCCTGTTGTTTCATAGATATTCCTTATAAAAGAAGCGACGATTGTTGGGTCAATTATTTTTTTCAAACGAGAACCGTCTTTTGATTCATAAGAAATACCAATTATCACGCTCTTTAGATGTAATACCTTGGTTAAAATCATTTGCAGGACTATTTTAGCATCTGCTTCATGACTGCTATAAACTGGTTCGTTATGATGCTTTTGAACAACCTTAAAAAGGAATTCTGAATAAACATCAAGCAAATCAATGCAATCATCCAAAGTATTTACCTTAAATAATCTGGAGCATTCGTTTCTAAGATTCTCTTTATCCATTTCTTGTGTTTTTCAAAAAAGGAAGATTGAATAACTTAAAGCTACTTCATTGATAAATTCTGGCCGGCACAAATAAGATTATTTATTGTTAAAGCGCAATAGTTACGTTTTAAACTGGCAACACCAGTCCTTCAAGTTGATCGGTATAATTTAGTTCAGTAATTTTTATTGATTCTCTTTTGAATGGGAAATTGATTGATGGATTGATATGAATGATATTCGTTAAATTATCAGACGTATCAATTGAATCGGTAATAAGCTTATTGACATGATCATCACAAAACGAATAGCCAATGATCATAAGCGTTTTACAAAGCATAATTCTTTTTTCTGACTCACTAAATAAAGCATTGTAAATGCCTGCTTGTGAGATAATCTCATCTTTTTTTGTCCCGGTTATAAAGTTAGGATCAATTGCCCAGTGGAATGATTGAACCTTTTCACCTGTTTCTGGATTGTGTCGATATGGCCTTTGTTTGGTGTAATAATCATTTGTTTTAAAATATAGATACTCCCCAGTTAGATTTACGAATGAACCTTTCTCTTCTGCAATTTCATATCTGTAAGTATCAATACTACCATGTAGTTTAATGATGATTATATTTTTATCAAATATCCCACTGAACATATTAATTTTTTCACCCTCCAGAGTTTTTAAAACTTCATGATTACAATCAAACCCATCTGAATATTCACGTTTATCATTATTTATCAGCAAATATTCAAGCAGACAGTCGTGATTAAGAGTAATAAAATCAATGCTTTTAGTGTGTCTAATAAAATCCAAAAACACTTTGTATTGTTTAAAAATTTCTTCTTGTGAAATTCTAATATATAATAAGTCTGCGATCAAGTGGTTTAACATACTATAGATTTCCCGGATCTGGAGTTCCCTTATTGCACGAGTATAGTCTTCATAAAATCTATCCTCTATTTTTATTTCAGGAAATGCTTTGTCAAAGCTATTTATGCTCCTTGTCTTGAGTTTTATAATAAAGTCTTTATTTGCGGTATTGTCGATAACAAATTGATAAAATTCCTCATAATTGAATTCTTCGGCTTGATCACAATAGAGTTCAACAAATTCGTTTAATAGAATCCCATATGCTAAGTAGCTGTTAGTTAAACGACCATTATTTTTTTCTGCATCATTTGCAGTTTCAAACCATTTAAATTCACCGGAACCAAAATGCAAAATCTGTTCTTTGTTGTCACGGAGGAAATAATCAGTAATATCATTAACTAATGGTAAATCAGCTGGACATGAAAAACCAGATCCAATTATTACTCCTAATTCTGCCATAATAAAAAGTCTTTCTTGTATTAATCTCCTATTGGATCATGAAATAATTGTTTCACTGGTCCAGAAAGATCTAACCATTCATTTAGAATGATCAAACCGGACTTTAGCAATCTGTAATTTCTCGATACATCCGGTTCAAATTGGCCATTGAATTTTCCACCATGCATTAAATTGTTTCTGATATCCCTTATTGCTTGACACAATTTATTAATATCAGGAGTATTATCCTGATAATGTCTATCTTGCCAGAATAAACCATTATTTTGCTGGATCTGAATTTTGGGAGGATGGTTTAATAAATATATGACACCATCCCTAATTTCATAGGTTTTCTCTGGATTAAAAACACTCCTAATATCTGAAACAAACAAATCCCAGTTAGCTTCCACTTTACTATTTCTGGAATTTAAATAAGTCATACTATTCTTTAAGGCACATTCAAATCTGGAATATGTTAACATGAATTCATAAATGAGTTCTTTTCCTTCGGCAGTAATTTGCCGATGAAAGTTGTTCAGAAATCTTGTGCTATTTGACTGATTATTCATTTTATTTACCTACTACCCTCTTTCAGACCAATGGTTAACAAATATAAGTTATCTATCATGATGATGATAATGTAAACTGAGTGTTACATAACCGGAAATAACTC
>Ga0315535_1000285_pt1 | contig 35650 bp, 27 predicted proteins | sample SalMarSW160220MG_2_FD_203092 | JGI IMG/M metagenome (GOLD analysis project Ga0315535, IMG submission 203092) | Salt marsh sediment microbial communities from the Plum Island Ecosystem LTER, Massachusetts, United States - Salt Marsh Sediment SW1602-20 ... | reverse complement strand
CGCCCCCCCGCTATCTAATCTGTCCGGGACAGGATCTTTTCAGTAATGCCCTTGGGAAAATAGCGCTGAATCTTGTCCAGCTTCTCGTCAAAGGAGAGCTCTTCGGGGGCTTGCTCAAGAGGGAGGGTCAAATTGTGGCCGCACTGATCACAAAAAAGCTATCCCCAGGAAGGTTTTCAGCACCACACTTGGTGCAGACAAGCAAGAACCTTGTCCCACATTTTCGACAAAATTTTGCCTTGTCTACGTTATCCAAACCGCATTCCGGACACTTCATAGCGAGCCCTCCGGGTGGGATTAGGTGATGGGGAAAATAGCGAGAAATGGAAGATAACCGGTAGATCCTAACGGCTAAATTACTTTCCGTTAGGATGAATACCCATTTTGAGTGGTCTCTCCATGACAACCTGCAAAGTGGAGATTTTATTCGGACGGGATGTTCGGAAATTAAAGACCAAAAGGAGAGTTTAGTCAAGCTTTATACAAGTCCTTTCATGGGGTACAGGCCATTGAACCAGACCCCCTTTCCAGTATTGTTCGAATGGGTATATCTGCTATAGATCACAATATCACCCAACCCTGCGATAAGAGAATAATATCCGGAATGACAATCGACGGTGGAGATGTGCATCTCTGGCAAGTGACCTGCAATTCCACAGTATATTTTGTCGGGCATTCTTGGTTTACTCCCAAAAGAGAACCGAACATGGCCAATGAAGGGTCACAAGGTGTACCGACTTTCCATCTTCGAGAAGAAAGAGAAGGATGGAAAGGAGTACCCTGCCGTCTCATCGCAAAACGAATATCCCTTCCTCCTCCCCGCCTGGCGAGTCGACAAGATCATGAAGGACTCCCAACCGTTGTTGATGAAACCCGCCAGGCAGGAAAAGATACCGGTCAAGCCATTTACACCTAAGGAAGCATAGTCGGATCAAGGCTTCGGGACAACATCCTGAGCAGGGATTTTGCTTGACCCACGAGAACATTTCCACTATGATTCGTCTTCGATAAAGCGGCCTCTTGTCCATTGAACATACATCCCCTACAGATTTACTTCATTGATAATGAAAAAGATTTTACTGATTAATCCGCCTGTTTCCATTTATGTCAACAGAACAGCCTTCGCTCCCTTGCCCCTGCTAGCCTTGGGCACTTGCCTGAAAAAACTTCGAAGAAGAGGCCTTGCGTTTTCTCATGAGGTCGTCGATCTGGATTTTATGCTCAAGCAAGGTCTTTTTTCGGATGACGAGAGTTTTTATCCGAAAGCCGGTGATTTCCTGCTTGAAAAAAAACCTGATATTCTTCTCTTCACGGTTCATGGGGTGAACCATATTGTGACCCTGAAGTTATCGGAACGGATCAAGCGGGAGCGACCATCGTGCCTAATTTTCGTCGGAGGTATCGCTCCCACGCTTATGGCTAATGAGGCCCTGAGGAATTGTCCGAACATTGACGGCATCGTAAAAGGGGAGGGCGAGCCGGTCCTCGATCACCTCATATCTGCGGCAATGACCCATGGCGATTACGCCGAGGTCCCGTCTTTTGTGCACCGAAAGGATGGGAAAGTCGTCGAAACGGAGAGGATTTCTCCAGAGCAGCTCCAGCCGATCCCTTCGCCGGATTACTCACTGATCTGCATTGAAGACTACCTCCTCCACAATAAGACGAACCCATATGTTCATCCCGGTTTCGTTTTGATCGAATCAGGAAGAGGCTGTCCTTACGGATGCTCGTTCTGTGCTCCCGCCAAGATTTGGGGACACAAGGTGCGCTATCGTCCGATATCCGAAGTCATGGATGAGATGAAGTTCCTGGCGGCCAAAGGCGGTAATTTTAGTTTCTTCACCCAAGACAACCTCGAGGAGAGCTTTCTCAGGGCGTTGTCCGAGGCTTTGATCCGGGAAGAAGCCAATATCTCCTGGGGATGCTATTCTCGCTTGGATCGGCTTTCCGATGGTTTGGCCGGTTTGCTTTCTAGGGCGGGATGCCGACTGATTTTCACCGGCTTCGAAACCCCTAACACCAGTGCCCAGAAAATGATCCGCAAGGTGGTCAACTCTTCCGCCGCCTTTGGGAAACTGCAGAAGTTCAACGCAAGCGGAATATCCTTCATTGGCAGTTTCATCGCGGGGTTCAAAGGCGAGACCGAAGAAGATCTTGACCGCACCTTGCATTTCGCGATCCAGTGTGCCGCTGGCCTCCAATGGGAAGCGCTCCATGAACGTGTCCGATCCGCTGACAAAGACAATTTGCCGCCGAAAGGGGCCAATATATGCTTGGTCCACCCTCTTGCCCATATGCCGGGGACCGACGCCTTCGAACAGGAAAGAAAGAACTTGCACATTGCAAAGTATTCCCTGCATCCGGATTGCTACGGCAGCTTCTTGTTCAGTCACGACGAGTTTAAGAACGACTGGTCTTTTCTCGGAGTCAATCCCTACCTGAATCATCTTCCGGAAGACAAGGTGATGTATTATTGTTCTCTTCTACGGGTATTCAATCTGCTGAACAGCCGCCCTTACTATTTTGCTTTGCTCATGTCGACTTTGGATCAGGGAGCTTTGGAACTGATAAAAAGGATGGTAGCCGAGGTGGGTGAAGATCTCGTGCTTACCGCAAAGATCGACCTATTCGAGGCAAAAATCAGAGATTTTGTAGCAGAACATTTAGGATTTGCGCCTGAATGGACGGTGAAAAAAGGTCAGGGGTAGTTGGGACATTCAAATCCAACGGTAACTCTCAATGTATACGCACGCCTACGGTTGATATCCCGTAACCCCTTGATTTTCCTGGTGGGCGGTGCGAGGTTTGAACTCGCGACTTCCACCGTGTGAGGATGGCACTCTCCCGCTGAGTTAACCGCCCAAAATCGTCTTTTCTTTACTACGAACCGACCGGGTTGTAAATAAAAAAACGCACCCGTCCACGCATCCGAGGCCAAAGAGGTCTATTCCAACCCTACCAAATTTTTCAGCGCGTCCACCTCCGTCGATTCAAGAAGGCGATATTGACCCACCTTGAGACTCCCCAGTTCCAGGGTGCCGAACCCGATGCGTATCAGATGGATCACTTCATATCCCACGGAGTCCAGCATACGCCGCACTTGCCGTGTTCTGCCCTGGGTGATGGTCATGCGAAGCAAGGTCTTTGCAGGGTCCCGGCTGATCAGCGAAAGCCGCGCGGGGCCGCTGGGGCCGTCTTCAAGGAGCACTCCTTTTTTTAAAGAAGTGAGCGCTTCGTTGGAGATGTTCCCCCGGACAGTAACCTTGTAGGTCCTTGGCACCCGGTATCGGGGGTGCATGAGACGGCAAGCCCATTCTCCGTCATTGGTCATCAGGAGAAGGCCGAGGCTGTCGAAGTCAAGCCTGCCCACGGAGTATATCCGTCCAGGGACATCTTTGACCAAATCCGTTATCACGGGCCTTCCCTCCGGATCGCCAAGGCTGGCAAGATAGCCGAAGGGCTTATTGAGCATCAGGTAGATTTTCTGTGGGGGACCGGGTACTTCTCTGCCGTCCACCTCGATCTGGTCGCGCCCCCACATTGCCCGCGTGCCGAGCTGTTTAACCACGTGGCCGTTCAGCTTCACGCGGCCTCCAAGGATCAAGACGTCTGCTTTCCTTCTCGACGTGATGCCTGCACTGGAGAGGATCTGGTTAATCCTTTGGGCCTTCGGGAGCTGCCTCGTCTGCTGCTTCTTCCTGGATGGCATCTGACGTACCTTCGAGAGCTTGGAGGGCCGGGACAGCACCTTCTCCATTGGAAAAAAGTGTCTTTATCTCTTTCATTTTTGGCAGTGAATTAAGATCTGTTAAATCAAATACTTCAAGGAATTTCTTTGTCGTTCCATAAATAAAGGGCCTCCCGGGAAGATTTTTTCTTCCGACAATGCGGATGAGGCCCTTTTCGAGTAATGTCCGCACAATTCCTCCCACATCAACACCGCGCAGTTTTTCGATCTCCTGCCGCAGTATAGGCTGCTTGTAAGCGATGATGGCAAGTGTTTCGAGCGCTGCCTGTGAGAGCCGGGATGGTGATGTCTTATACATCTTGAGAACGTAGGGGGCGAATTCTCTTTTTGTCCTGAACTGGTAGCCGCTGGCCACTTCCTTGAGGAAAAAGCTGCGTCCCATGCTGCCGTATTCCATTTCCAGTGCATTCAGAGCAGCACGTATATCCCGGATGGAATACTCAGGCAGCCAGTCGCTGATTTCTCGCGGGGAAAGCGGATGATCGGCAGCAAAAACAAGGGCCTCGAGTATCGGTTGAAGTTTTTCGGACACGTTTATGGATTCCTCTCCTCGGGAAGAGCAGCATTCAAAAGAATATCACTGTCATGATCGGGCTGGAACAGCTTAAGAAGCCCCCGGTGGACCAGCTCCAGCAAGGCCAGGAAAGTGACGACCAATTCGGAAAGTCCCATGCCTTCAGGAAACAGTTCCTGGAAATACAAAGTCTGCTTTTCCTTCAACCTGGCAATGATCTGATCTATCTTTTCGTTGATTGACCATTCCTCCAGCCGAAATCGGAGCTGGGTCTCGGGGAGTCTTTGATCGACGATTCGCCTGAAGGCGTCAATGAGCTGAAAAATGTTTGCTTCGAGAGGCACATCTTCGCTGTCCGACAAGGCGGAAAGCTCAGTTGAAGGTATCCTGCTGAAGACGTCCCGGCCCAATACATCTCTCTCAGAGAGCTCGTGGGCGAGATCCCTGATCCGCATGTATTCAAGGAGGGGCCTCGCGATCTCAAGCCGCGGGTCCTCTTCATCTTCCTTATCATCTGTGTCCGGGAGCAGCATCTTGGACTTTATATGCATCAGCGTGGAAGCCATGAGCAGAAAATCGCCCGCTACATTGATGTTGAGCGCTTTCATCATGTCGATGTATGCCAGAAACTCGTCGGTTATGGTTGCGATGGGAATATCAAAGATGTCCACCTCATTCTTCCGGATCAGGTGCAGAAGAAGGTCCATGGGACCTTCGAATATCTCCAGTTTAACCTCGTAAGTCATGTCAACAACCTGCAAGCGTTGAGTATTCAGCCTTCGGTTTTTTGCTCCCTATATCTTAACAGCCTCTCTCACTTCCTCCATGGTCTCAACAGCAATTTTCCTGGCTCGGCGGTTTCCTTCCAGGATGACCGTATCGACATGCTCCCGGTTTTCCTGCAGTTCCTTTCTTCTCGCTTTAATGGGTTTCAATCCCTTTTTCAGACTCTCCGCCATCATTTTCTTGCATTCCACGCAACCCACCTCTGCGGCACGGCACTCCTTGTTAATGCGCGATACCAGATCATTTCCGGAATAGATTTCGTGAAATGAGTACACGTTGCAGATGCCGGGGTTACCCGGATCGGTTTTCCTCGCCCTCTGGGGATCAGTGATCATCTGCATGACCTTCCTGTCGATTTCGTCGTCGTTGTCAGTGAGGTAAATGGCATTTCCATAGCTCTTGCTCATTTTCCGCCTGTCCATACCGAGGAGTTTCGAGGTGGGGGTCAGAATAACATCGGGCTCCGGGAAAACGGTTCCGTAGAAATAATTGAACCGTCGCGCTATCTCTCTGGTCAACTCCACGTGAGGAGCCTGATCTTCTCCAACCGGCACGCCGTTCGCCTTGTACATGAGGATATCCGCGGCCTGGAGAACCGGATACCCGAGAAATCCATAGGTATATACGTCCCGTTGAGTCAATTCCTTCAACTGCTCCTTGTATGTGGGATTTCTCTCCAGCCAGGGCAGAGGTGTAATCATGGAGAAAATAAGGTGCAATTCAGCATGTTCCTTAATGCTTGACTGGATAAAGAAGGTGCAGATATCGGGATCAAGTCCCACCGATATCCAGTCAATGATGATATCACGGGTGCTCTGCCTGATGATGTCAGGTTTGGCGTATTCGCTGGTCAGGGCGTGCCAGTCTGCGATGAAATAGAAACAATCGTAGTCTTCCTGGAGCCTCTTCCAGTTCAGAAGAGCCCCATGGAGGTGTCCGAGATGCATTTTTCCGGTTGGTCTCATGCCGCTGACGATCCTCTTTTTCATTCGGTATTATCTCCTCCCAAAATGGTTTTTCTTTTCCTCACTCACTTACCTGCTCAGTTCCGTATTCTCAAAGTGCTCGTGGACGAAGGCTATCTCATCGCCTCTCGTCTTGACAACCCCGTTCAGGCGTGCTTCGAGCAGCTTTTCCAGCATGTCCTTAAAGACGGGGCCGGGCTGGAAACCCATTTCTATCAGGTCCTTCCCATGGAGCAGAATCGCGGTCCCTTTCAGCTTGGTAAAGTACAGTGAAACAAGTCGCTTTGTCTTGTCATTGTGCGTCTTTGCCATAAAAAAAAGGAGGGTCTCCGTATCATATTTGTCGAGCAGGGTATAGAGCTCATAGTGTGTTCCCTCAAATCGAAACAGCTGATCAAGGAGTTGATCGGAGTCGTCTCTCTGTGCGGTCATTCTGCAGCTCTCCTGATCCACCATGCCCATCCGATTCGCCAGGCGCTTCAAAATTTCCGGTTTCAGACCGGAGGTGAGGCCATGCCAATACACCTTCCAGGGCTCCATATATTCTCCCAGGTAAAGCAGATTATACCAGGCAATCACCCGTTTGATCTCTTCAAAAAGAATATGGAGCTCTTCGTTGAGTTTTATGTTCGGATGTATGACACCGAGCAGGTCGAGCTCATCCATGCGTTCAATGGCCTTTATGGGATCATGTTCTTTGAGGACAAGCTTTAATTCCGTAAAGAGCCGGTGCCCTGAAAGATCTTTAAAGCAGTTGATCTGTAAGGCGTTCTTTATGAGGGCAAGTGTCAGCCTTCCGATCTTGAAACCAAAGCGCTGTTCGAAACGAATCGCACGCAGTATACGGGTAGGGTCCTCCACAAAACTCAGGTTATGGAGGACCCTGAGGACCTTCTCCTTGATGTCTTTCTGGCCGCCGAAGAAATCAAGCAGCGTGCCCCAGGCCTTGCCATTGAGTTTGACGGCGAGGGTATTTATGGTGAAATCCCTGCGATAGAGATCCAGTTTGAGGCTGCTGGTTTCCACGATCGGAGGAGCTGCGGGAGATTCATAGTATTCCATACGCGCCGTGGCGATATCCACCTTGAAACCGTCGGGAAAAATGAGAACGGCAGTCCCGAATTTTTTGTGGCTCCTCACACGAGGACCATACTCCCGCGAAAATTCGTGGGCGAAGTGGATACCGTCCCCTTCGATGACAATGTCCACATCCAGGTTTTCCCGCTTAAGCAGGACGTCCCTCACCAGCCCCCCCACAAGGTAAGCGTTATATCCAAGCTTATCAGCTACTCTACCGAAATTCTTCAAAAGTTTTATAATATCCACAGGAAGCCTCTCCTTCAGGCTTCCAGCCAGATTTTTCCTACGCAGAAAGTGCGAGGCCTCTTTCGATTCGTACAGGAGTTCCGGAACCAGGGATTCACCCAGAAGCGTGTTCAGCAGATCAGTGCGTGTGATGACACCCACAACCCTTTTTCCCTCCATGACCGGCAATATTCTCAGCTTGTTCTGAATGATCAGATTCTGCACTTCTTTCAAGGGTTCATCAGGGTGAATAGTCGGAAATTCGATATGCATGTAATCACTTACCTTGACCTCTTCGAGCCCGAAAAACACCGCCTTTTCAACTACCTGCCTTGTGATATATCCCTCCAGAGTGTCATCTTCTCCCATGACCAGAAGCACGTTGATATTGTATCTGGTCATCAGCTTGGCAGCTTCACTGACATTAGCATCCGGAGCAACATGAATGACCGGGGAGGACATCAGTTCCTTGGCCTTCTGAACCGGCCTGATCCTGCTTTTCAACAGTGTCTGGAGGGAGCGTTCCACCTGAATCAAGGTCTTGTTCTTGATGGTCGCGGAAGCGGCGTACTGGTGGCCCCCCCCACCGAGAGACACGGCAATCTCAGCAACGTTCACCTCGGGAATCCTGCTCCTGGCTACGAGGTAGATACGGTCTTCCATTTGCGCGAGCGCAAAGAGCACGTTCAGGTTTTCCATTTCCATGAACTTGTGTACCAGCACCGCGAAATCTCCCACGTAATTTTCCCGTATCACTTTTGCGATGACTACATCCGTCCCGTTGACGTTCCGGGTTGCTGCAGATTGGATGAGGTCGTTCAGGAGCCATATCTGTTCTGCCGTAAGTTCACGGGTGAGCATATCGCTGATGACATTGTGATTCGCTCCTTGTCCTGCCAGCCACGCTGCAGCTTCGTAGTCCTCCGCGGTCGTTGATGAAAAAGTGAAGGAGCCCGTATCTTCATGGATTCCGAGGCACATGATGGTTGCCTCTTCAGAAGTGATCTTGATTCCCTTTTCCCTGATGATACCGGTAAGGATTGTAGTGGCGGACCCGGTGGGACGAATGACTTCCACCTCTCCACGGATATCATCCTTGAAATCAGGATGGTGGTCATAGATATGGATTTCAACGTCTTTCCGGCCGGCAAGCGCGGCGAATCTTCCGATGCGGCTTTTCTGGCGCGTATCAACCAGGATGAGTTTCTTCAATCCGTCGAGGCGAATGTCCTTGATCTTGGTGAAATTGAAAAGGTAGGAGGTGGAATGGAGGAAAAAATTCCGCAGGTTCCTTTCCTGGGCGCCGGGAAACACCAACGTGGCTTCCGGGTAAATCTTGCTGGCGGCGATCATGGAGGCCAGGGCATCAAAATCCGCATTGATGTGCGTGGTGATCACCTGGTCGTGTGAAGTCTTCTCTTTCCGAACCTGTTTTGATATTTTCCTCTGTCCGGTATTCATTGGCCTCCCACTATGTCCGACTGTTTCGGCTGATAAGGCCTTCTTCCTGCCTTTCACCTTCGGCGTAGGACCCGGAAGCGGCCTGGAGGTGCATCGTGCAGGGCTGCGCCAGTTCTTCTTCGGGTGCCTTCTACCCATTGATTTCCCGACCTGTCTGCAACGACGGCCGATGAGAAACGCGGGACAAGGGATGAAGGAAAAAAAAGCCGGGCATGACCCATGCGCCGGCTGTGTGCGTCCTGTTCATTCAATGGATATGGGATCGGCTACAAGCCCTTCAATTTCTCTTCAACTTCTTGTTTTTTCTTGCAGTCAATGCACAAGGTAGTGACAGGTCGGGCTTTCAAACGCTCCTCGGAAATATCTTCTCCGCATTGATCACAAATCCCAAAAGTACCGTTGTCGATTCGCTCGACGGCATCCTTGATTTTTTTGATGAGTTTTCTTTCCCTGTCCCGGATTCGAAGAGTGAAATTCCTGTCTGACTCCAGGGAGGCACGGTCGGTCGGGTCAGGGAAATTATCACCCTGGTCGGTCATCCCGGTCACGGTCTTGTTCGCTTCCTGCAGGAGGTTTTCCAACCTCTGATTGAGGAGATCTTTGAAGTATTTTTTCTTTTTTTCGGTCAACATGTCTTTGCGTCCACTCTTAGTAATAAGAAGAAGTCAATTACCAAAAAAATATGGTGATGTAAAGAGAAATTACCATCTTCCCTCAAATCCCGCTATTTCGTGACTTTCTTCCAGAAGTTCTTCCCCTTCCTCTTTTTCCCGGAAAAAGAGATGCCCTGAGTCTCGGCAAAAGCTTCCAAGATCTCACGCTGTTGCTGGGAGAGCTTTTGCGGTATCTTCACGAGGACCTTCACGAACAGGTCACCACGACTGCGTCCGTATTTGAGGCTCGGCATCCCCTGGCCCCTTATTTTTATGACATCCCCTGGCTGCGTTCCTTTGGGGATGGTGATTTCATGTTCGCCTTCATCGCCAAAAACCGGAATCTTAAAGGTGTTTCCCAAGGCCGCCTGGACAAACGATACCGGGATTTGACAAACGAGGTCGTCCCCGTCTCGAGAAAAAAACTCATGGTCCCTCACATGGACAACGACAAACAGATCCCCGGGCGGCCCGCCGTTATCACCCGGTTCCCCCTCGCCCTGCAACCTGAGCTGAGAACCGCTGTCCACCCCTGCAGGAATCTTGACCGTTACCTTTCTTTCGATTCTCACTTTTCCCCGACCGCCACATTCCCTGCAGGGATTGGTGATGATTCGCCCCTGCCCATGGCAGGCAGGGCAGGTTGTGCTGATCTGAAAGAATCCCTGTGACCTGATCACCTGTCCTCTTCCCTGGCAGGTAGAGCAAATTTCCGGTTCAGTACCCGGAGGCAGTCCGGTCCCCTTGCAGGCTGTGCAGTTGTCCAGCCGGTGAAAAGCGATTTCCTCTTCGGTCCCGGAAAAAGCTTCTTCAAGGGTGACTTCCACATCGTACCGGAGGCTGGAGCCCTGGCGGGCGCGCGGTCCACGATTCGATCTTCTGCCAAATCCGAAAAAATCTTCGAATACGTCCCCAAAACTTGAAAAGATGTCTTCAAAACCGCTGAACCCCCTGAAACCGGTCCCCTCAAGGCCGGCATGGCCGAACCGGTCATACAATTCTCTCTTCTCGCGGTCCCGGAGTACCTCGTAGGCTTCGGCAGCTTCCTTGAAGCGCTCCTCGGCGTCCTTGTCTCCGGGGTTTCTGTCGGGGTGGTACTTGAGAGCGAGGCTTCGGTAGGCTTTTTTTATCCGATCGTCATCAGAGTCTCTGGACACACCAAGAATTTCGTAATAATCCCTCTTCTGCATGGTTAAATCCCCTCGGTCGTATCCTCCTCGCCACTTGTCTCGTCGGGATTCCCATCGGGGACTTCAGGCTGTTCAGCAGGCTGGGGGAGTTCGCCGGCTGTTTCCTGGTCCGAACCGATCGCGAGCTGGGCAACCTCTTCTTTGGCGGTAGGAAAGACTTTTCCCGCCGCAATTTCTCTCAGCGCCACAACCACGTCCCGGTTCTTCGACGCAATCAGCGGTTCTGCTCCTTTCCTCAGCTGTCGCACCCGTTTGGCCGCAAGATGAATAACTGCGAACCGGTTATTGACCTTACTCAGACAGTCTTCAACTGTAATTCTTGCCATGTTTGTCTCCTGTCAGTAATATTATTGCCTGTCCGGAAATCCAATTTCTCGGCAGATGGAAATACCCATAAATCTAGATTAAACTTTACTTTATATCATTCCATATGCTAAATGTAAAGCCAATTTGTAATCGATCGAGTTCAGACTGCAGACTTCGCAGTATGCTGAGGAAAGAAAGTCATCTGGAACACGGGAGAGACAGGGATGCTGGCCAAGGTGCTCAGCAGCGCCGTTATCGGCATTGACGCGTATATTGTGGAAGTGGAGGTTGACATTACGCATGGCCTGCCTGCTTTCGCAACGGTTGGCCTTCCTGAAGGCGCCGTCCGGGAGAGCAAGGAACGGGTGAAGGCCGCCATAAAAAACTCGGGGTATCACTTTCCTGCTGACCGCATTACCGTGAATCTGGCGCCCGCGAATGTAAAAAAGGAAGGCTCCGCCTTTGACCTCCCGATGGCCCTCGGAATTCTCACTGCAACGGACCTGCTGGACGAAGAAATCCACAGGGATTACATTTTTCTCGGTGAGCTGGCCCTCGACGGCATGGTGAGACCAGTCAAAGGGGCCTTGCCAATGGCCATTACAGCCAGGGATTTCGGCCTCAGGGGCATTTTTCTTCCGCGCGAAAACGCACCGGAGGCGAGTGTGGTGGACGGTATTCCCATCTATCCGGTTGACACCCTATCGCAGATAGTCGAATCATTGAAAGGGATTTCTCCTCCAATTTCTCCCGCCAGGGTAGAAAAAGAGAATCATTGCGATCTCCCGGGCTATGATATGGATTTTCAGGATGTCCGTGGACAAGAGAATGTCAAGCGAGCCATGGAAATAGCCGCGGCGGGCGGGCACAACCTCGTCATGATCGGGCCGCCGGGATCGGGAAAGACCATGCTTGCGCGACGTTTGCCGACCATTCTCCCATCCTTGAGTTTTGAGGAATCCCTTGAAACCTCAAAAATTTACAGCGTCATGGGCCTCATGCCCGAGGGACAGGGCCTGCTCTTCCAACGGCCTTTCCGGTCACCGCATCACACGGTGTCTGATGCGGGTCTTATCGGAGGAGGCCAGATTCCGAAACCGGGGGAAGTGAGCCTTGCCCACAATGGCGTCCTTTTTCTGGATGAATTGCCCGAATTCAAGAAAAATGTCCTGGAGGTCTTGCGCCAGCCCATGGAAAACGGACAGGTGACCATCTCGAGGGCCAATTCAAGCATAACTTATCCTGCCAATTTTATGCTCGTGGGCGCAATGAACCCCTGCCCGTGCGGATTTTTTGGGGATCCAAAGCGTGAATGCACCTGTTCGTTTGCTCAGGTAAAGCGATATCGTGGGAAGGTCTCAGGCCCGCTGATGGACCGGATCGATATGCACCTGGAGGTACCGGCCGTACCTTATAAGGATCTCGCCTCGAGAATGGAGGGGTCTTCATCGAAGGAAATCCTCGGACGGGTCGTTATGGCAAGAAAAATGCAGCAATCACGCTTTCGTGGCGCCAGAATTCACTCGAATGCCGGGATGAATACCCGCCTCATTAAACAGTTCTGTAAGGTTGATGAGCAGTCAAGCTCTCTGCTGGAGAGGGCCATGGAACGCTTTGGCCTGAGCGCGAGGGCCCATACGCGGATCCTGAAGATCGCCAGGACTATTGCTGATCTGGAGAATAGCGAGGAAATCGGCTCGCCCCATCTGGCAGAGGCAATTCAATACAGGACCCTCGACCGGAGAAAAGCGGAGTGAAAACGTTCCTAAAAATATGCGCGTGGTTTTTTTCAATTACGGTCTTTCTGGGTCTGGGTACAGCCGTGATCTTCTGGTACCTGTGGTCCAGCAACCTCCCCTATATCGGATCCCTGCAGGATTATCGTCCATCCATTGTCTCAGAGATACTGAGCGAAGATGGACAGGTTATTGGCAGCTTCTGGGAAGAGAAGCGATTCGTCGTTCCTGTTCAAGATCTCCCGGCGCACCTTATTCACGCGTTCGTAGCAGCGGAGGATTCTCGATTCTACGAACACGAAGGGGTGGATCTCTTGGGGATTGTTCGAGCTTTTGTAAAGAACCTCAAGGCTGGAAAGATTGAACAGGGTGGAAGCACCATTACCCAACAGGTAACCAGGTCACTGCTGCTGAAGAACTCCCGTAGAACCTACCGCCGCAAAGCCAGGGAGGCCATACTATCCATCCAGATCGAGAGAAATTTTTCAAAAGACCGCATCCTTTTTCTCTATCTCAATCAGATCTATCTTGGGCAAGGGGCGTATGGTGTTGAGGCCGCGGCGAGAACCTATTTCGGAAAACCCGCGAAAGATTTGGACTTGGCGGAATCAGCCATGCTTGCAGGCCTGCCCCAGGCTCCTTCACGGTATTCTCCCCTGAAGCATTTCGAGCTGGCAAAGGCGAGACAGAAGTATGTCCTCGGCAGGATGCTCGAAAACGGGTACATAACGAAGAATCAGATGGAAGCCGCCCTTGAGGAACCTCTCATCTTTCAGGAAGAACGCGACAACCCATTCATAAAGGCTCCCTACTTCACTGAGTATGTCCGCAAATACCTGCTTGATAAGTATGGACATGATCTCCTCTACCGTGGTGGATTAAAGGTGTATACCACCGTAAACCTGAAGATGCAGGATGCAGCAAGGGAGGCCCTCCGGAAAGGCCTGCTGGAACTGGACCATCGGGAGGGGTACGGAGCACCAGTGAGGCATCTCTCGAGCGATGAGATTCCGCTCTTCCTCGAAGAAGCGGAAAAAATGATCGCTGAAAAGTCGCCGGCACCGGGGGATGTCGTACAAGGACTGGTGGAGAAAGTGGATGACAGCGGAGAAAGGGTGGAGGTACAAGTGGGCCATGTGCGATGTCTCCTGCCTTTCAGCGAAATGAAGTGGGCCAGAAAACCGGATCCCGACAAGGCCTACTATACGGTAAACCTGAAGAAGCCTTCTCAGGTGTTGAACAAGGGAGATGTGATTCTTGTTCGCGTGAAAGAAGCGGCGACCCCTCCCTTCTCATGGATCGTTTCCCTTGCCCAGAAGCCTGGAGTGCAGGGTGCAATCATCTGCATGGATCCTTTCACAGGAAGAGTGAAAGCCATGATAGGGGGAAGGGATTTTGATCTCAGCCAGTTCGATCGGGCGATCCAATCGCGGCGTCAGCCCGGCTCGGCCTTCAAGCCTCTCATCTACGCCGCTGCATTGGACAAGGGCATGACTCCTGCCGAAGTTCTTATCGATGCCCCGTATATCGGCATCAAAGAGGGGCCGGAAGAAGAAGACTGGAAGCCTAAAAACTATAAGGAAAAATTCTTTGGTCCGACACTGTTCAGGACCGCGCTGGCAGAATCCCGGAATGTCGTTACCGTGAAAATATTGAAAAAGATAGGTGTTTATTATGCCATCCAGTACGCGAAGAAACTGGGAATAGAATCGGAATTAAGCCCGGATCTCTCCCTCGCACTCGGTTCATCCGGACTTTCGCTCATGGAACTTACACGCGCATATTCGGTATTCGCAAATGGCGGCATGCTTCTCACTCCGATTTTCATTGACAAGGTTGTGGACCGGAACGGGCAGGTGCTGGAGGAACAGGAACCCCGGACCAGCCAGGTCATATCTCCGGAAACGGCTTATATCATGACCAATCTGCTTCAGGCGGTGATTCAGGAAGGAACCGGGTGGAGGATCAAGGCGTTGAAAAGACCTGCCGCAGGGAAGACAGGCACCACAAATGACTTGAGGGACGCCTGGTTTATGGGTTATACACCGGAACTGGTTACCGGGGTGTGGGTCGGGTATGACGACAGGCGATCCATGGGTAAGGGTGAGACCGGTTCACGGGCGGCCAGCCCTATCTGGCTCTATTTCATGTCGGCGGTGCTCGAAGGGAAGCCGGTAAGCGATTTCGTCGTGCCGGAGGATATCGTCTTCGCAAAAATAGATGACAAAACCGGCCTCCTCGCCGGCCCTTATTCCAAGAAAACCGTCTTCCAGGCCTTCAAACAGGGCACTCAGCCCGAGGAATATTCACCGCAACCCACTACGCCGAAAACAGGACAATTCCTCCAGTTTGACATGGATTCCGGACAGTAGGAGTCTTCTCCCGCAAAGCGGACAGGGCGTAAGGCAGTCTCTCTAAGCAAGGTTCAGAAAGGAAGCCTTTTCCTCCCTGAACACGATCTAGGATTCTGTCCCTCCGTGTCATGCACAAAGGCAAGTTTTAGGCGGTCCCTTCCACGTCCTGTATTCCCTGGAGAACGAGGTCGAAAAATTCCCGTATGTCTTCCTTTTCCAGGCAGGAAAAGGCCACGCGAGCATCTGTTTTCCCGAGTGAAATCAAACCGACCCCGTATTTTTCAAGCAGATGAACCCTGAGGGCGTCGGCATCCACGGTCTTGAGTTGAAGACACATGAAATAGCCGGAGTTGAAAGGGTATGGTTCCCAGGCGTTCTGGTACCGGGAATCGGAAAGCACTCGTTTAACCTCCCTGGCGCGCTCTTCCATGATGCGCAGCTTTTCCGCTTTACTCACGAGATATTCTCCCGAATTCATTGCTTTCAAGACTATTTCCTGGCTCAGGCGAGACGCGTTGGATATGGAGCCGCGCACTGCGCCCGCTGTTTTCCGTTCAAGGGCGTCGTACAAGGGGTCCAGTTCCCCCTCGGCCGTCGCGCCATAGGTGATGAACCCAACCCGCAGCCCCCACACAAAGTCCTCCTTGGTCGCTCCGTCCAACTTGACGCAGAGGAGCCCGGGATGGGCGCCTGTCAGAAAAGAGAAGATGGACTCCCTGAGACACCGGTCATCGTAAAATAACCCGAAGTAGGCATCATCTGTCGCGGCGATAACATTGGCGCCGCTTTCCGCGAGGTTTTTCAGTATCCCCTTGATTCCCGCCGCCTCTTCGGGGGTGACCGTGTAGCCCGTCGGGTTATTGGGGAAATTGAGAAGCACAATGATTTTTCCTCTTTTTTGCGCTTCGGAAGTGACGCAGGTCTCGAACGCCTGGAGGTTGAATCTTCCCTTCGCGTCGAAGAGGGGATAGCAAATAATTTCCGCGCCCCGCCGAACCTGGAATATGAGATTATAGTTTCCCCACATCTTGTCTGGAAGAATGAGGGCGTCACCCGGGTCAACCCACATGTCCGCCACCACGCTCAACCCATGGGTGAGCGCCTGACTGACGATGGGAAGGCTGATCGCTTTGGCCGAAAGAGACGGGTTCTTCTGTACGATGGCGGCCTTCCATGCTCTCCGGAGAAAAGGGAGACCGAAGGATGGGGCATACGTCAGGGCCTGTTCCGGAGTGAGGCCGTTGAGCATCGCCATCACGGGAGGCAGGTGCATTGCGCCGCCTTTTTCAGTTGCCATGCCGATCGTCGCATTGAAACGGTGGGCCTTTTCTCTTGCCTCGGCACTCTGGGAAAGGATTCCTTTCGGAAAGAAAAGGGCCTTTCCCACTTCTGAAAGCATGTCGTAGATGCGGGGATTAGACCGCCGGATGGTGTTGTTCAATTCTTCTGCAATCGCGTTTCTCAATGCCATTTCTCCCTTCGATCATTCCTGCCACAAAAGAACCTGTAGGCAGGAGAACGGCATATTCCCTCCGCTTCGTTCGCTTCAGGAACATCCCGTTCCCTGCTCTCCCAGGACAACCGGTTTTGAACAGACTTGAAACGATAATATATTCAAGCTTCCGATGGTTTTGGTGATTTGTCAAGCAAAAGAGGGAGTTGATTTGACTTGACTTAGAAACGGCTCTCCCTATATATAAAAGCAGTTGAACGCTTCTGAAAGGGAAAGGGGAACAGATGAGAGATGTCGTAATTGTCAGCGCATGCAGGACAGCGATCGGAGATTTTGCCGGCTCACTCGAGAGCATTTCGGCAACGGACCTTGGCGCCAGGGTAATAGAGGAAGCCATTTCCCGCGCAGGCATAAAAAAGGGGCAAGTGGACGAAGTGATCATGGGCTGCGTGCTGCCGCACGGACTGGGGCAAAACCCGGCCAGGCAGGCAATGGTTCGCGCCGGTCTTCCGTGGGAGGTGGGGGCCATAACCGTAAACAAGGTCTGCGGATCGGGGCTCAAGGCGGTCATGCTCGGGGCGCAGGCTATTAAGTGTGGGGACGCCGATGTCGTCGTTGCGGGCGGCCAGGAGAATATGAACCTGTGTCCCTATCTGCTCAAGAAAGCCCGGAGCGGGTACCGCATGAATAACGATTTTGTCGTGGATGGGATGGTGCATGACGGTCTCTGGGACCATGTAAACGACTTCCATATGGGGATAAGCGCCGAACTGGTGGCGGAGAAATACGGCGTCACCAGAGAGGACATGGATTCCTTTGCTTTGCGCTCCTACGAAAAGGCCTGGGACGCAATTGAGAAAGGAACATTCAAGAACGAGATCGTGCCGGTGGAAGTCCCCGTAAGGAAAGGGGACTCGAAGATATTCAACACAGACGAGATTCCCTTGAGAAAGCCGAAGACCACAGCAGAGGCCCTGGCAAGACTGCGCCCCGCCTTCAAGAAGGATGGAATAGTCACTGCGGGGAATGCGTCAAAGATAAGCGACGGAGCCTCAGCGCTGGTGCTCATGTCGCGGGAACGGGCCGAGAGCCTGGGATGCAGGCCACTCATCCGGGTGGGTGCCCAGGGAGCTGCTGGAATCGACATGAAGTATGTCCTTGCGGCCCCTATCTACTCCATTCCAAAGGTCCTTGCCAAGGACGGTCTCAGCATAAACGATGTGGATCTCCATGAAATCAACGAGGCCTTCAGCTCGTCGTCCGTGGCCGTCAACCGGGAGCTTGGCATTGATCCGGGCCTCGTCAATATACACGGCGGGGCCGTGGCCCTGGGCCACCCGATCGGTGCGAGCGGTGCGAGGATTCTCACGACCCTCATCTATGCCATGAAGGAACGGGGCGCCGGCATCGGTGAGGCCACGCTCTGCCTTGGAGGCGGGGAGGCTGTAACTCTGGTGCTTTACAATGAAGAATAATACATTTCCTACCGCGAAGAATAGTCCTCTTGGCAGGCAAGAATACCCGCGGATACCTCGAAGGAGCGTTTGACCGGTTTGTGCGCTTGCCTTGCGCCTTACGACCTTATGCCATACGCCTCAAAAATCTAAGGAGGAAAGATAAGATGAGAGATGCGGTTATAGTTGCTGGTACGAGGACCCCGGTGGGGTCGTTCGGGGGTACCCTGAAATCGGTTCCCGTGGTGGAACTCGGAGCCCTCGTATTAAAGGAAACACTCAAAAAAGTGAATGCCAGGCCGGTCGCTTCTTCTTCCCTGACCCGGTATGAACCCGATGCCCTCAACGGGACCGGCATGATCGATCTGGAAGCGAAGGGATATGACTATGATGATTCTTCCCAGCCCCTTGAGATCAACGAGGTGATCATGGGAAACGTGGTGGGCGCAGGGCAGGGGCAGAATGTCACCCGCCAGGCCATGATCAGGGCAGGCATTTCAAAGGAAACGCCTGCGTGCACCGTCAACAAGGTGTGCGCGTCCGGCATGAAGGCTGTGGCGCTTGCGGCCCAGGCAATTCGCTATGGGGAGGCTGACATTATCCTGGCGGGCGGCATGGAGAACATGAGCATGATTCCCTATGCCCTTCCCGCAGCCCGGTGGGGAGCACGGATGAATAACACGGAGCTCGTTGACCTGATGGTCTTTGACGGTCTCTTCGAAATATTCTACGGCTATCACATGGGCATCACCGCTGAAAATATCGCGGAGAAGTACGGTATTTCAAGGACTGAACAGGACGAACTGGGGGCCGTGAGTCACCAGCGTGCCAGGAAGGCCATTACCGAAGGTCTGTTCAAGGACGAGATCGTTCCTGTTAAAATTCCCCAGAGAAAGGGAGACCCGATGATCTTTGATACGGATGAACGCCCGCTGGACACCAGCGTGGAAAAGATGGCGAAACTCCGTCCGGCGTTCAAGAAAGACGGCACCGTCACCGCGGGAAACGCGTCCGGCATAAACGATGCCGCCGCCGCGCTCCTCCTCATGTCGGCGGAAAAGGCCAGAGAGCTGGGGTTGACACCGCTGGCGAAGGTGCGGGCTTGCGCGTCAGCAGGCGTTGATCCTGCTTTCATGGGCCTGGGACCGATACCCGCGGTGCGCAAGATCCTGGAAAAAGAAAAACTCGGGATCGATGATTTCGGGACCATCGAGCTGAATGAGGCTTTTGCCTCCCAGGCCATTGCATGCATGCGGGAGCTGAAATGCGACCAGGGAAAAACCAATGTTCTGGGAAGCGGCATTTCCATCGGCCACCCCATCGGATGCACCGGCGCCCGCATCATTCTGACCCTCCTCAACGAAATGCAGAGGAAAGGCCATGGCCTGGGACTCGCATCCCTCTGCATCGGCGGCGGCCAGGGCATGGCCACCGTGCTGGAGCAGGTATGAGTTGAAGACATACAATTGATTCCTGAACAGCGGGCTGTGAACCGTGAACCTTTGAACCATTACGGACATAGGAGTGAATCATGGGATATGAAAACATCATTTTTGAAAAAGACGGGGATGTGGCGGTCATCAAGTTCAACCGGCCAAAAGCGTTAAACGCCATCAATCCGGCTGTCCTGGCCGAGGTGAACAGTGCCCTCGAAACCATCGAATCCGACCCGGATACAAAGGTCCTTATTCTGACCGGAGAAGGGGAGAAGGCCTTTGTGGCGGGCGCCGATATCTCTCACATGGTCAACCTGAGCCCGCTCGAAGGAAGGAAATTTTCAAGGGAGGGGCAGAACCTCCTCTTTCGCCTGGAAAGGCTGTCGATTCCGGTCATCGCCTGTGTAAACGGTTTCGCCCTGGGAGGCGGGACTGAAATAGCAATGGCGTGCGACTTTATCTACGCATCGGAAACGGCCAAGTTCGGACAACCCGAGATTAATCTCGGGATCATCCCCGGCTTTGGAGGAACACAAAGGCTCTCCCGGCTCGTTGGGAAGGCAATGGCCAAAGAACTATGCATGAGCGGTACCCTGATCAGCGCGGCGGAAGCAAAAGAAATAGGACTGGTAAACAGGCTGTTTCCTGCTGAACAACTCTGGATTGAAACAATGAAAACCGCTCGCCTGCTTGCCTCCAAGGGCAGGGTATCCATGCGCGGCGTGAAGCATTGCATAGATCGGGGGTTTGATGTGGACCTGAAGTCGGGCTGCTATATGGAAGCCGATGCCTTTGCCATGTGTATGGCAAGTCCGGATGGAAAAGAGGGGATGTCTGCTTTTCTGGAAAAGAGGAAACCGCAATTTAAAGGGGACTTATAATCGTTCACTGGAGGCAGACCGTTCGACAAGACACACTGATGCTTTTCGGGGGTGCAATAGCATGGATTTTGAGCTGACTGAAGAACAGCAGATGGTGCGCGATATGGCGCGGCGGTTCGCCGAGGCCGAGATCAGGCCGAAAGCCGCGGAGTTGGACGAGAAACATGAACATCCCGAGACCATCATCAGACAGCTGGCTGAACTGAAGATGCTCGGTATAGCCGTCCCTGAGGAATACGGCGGCGGCGGCATGGACAATGTCAGCTATTCTCTCGCGCTGATTGAAATATCGAAGGCCTGCGCCTCTACCGGCGTCATCATGTCCGTGAACAATTCCCTGTACTGCTTTCCTGTTCTGGCCTACGGAACAGAAGAACAGAAGAGGAAATACCTTGCCCCGTGTGCTTCAGGCGAATTCCTGGGGTGTTATGGACTCACCGAGGCCGGCGCCGGCTCAGACCCCAAAGGGATGCGCACGATGGCTGTCAGGGATGGTGATGAATGGGTCCTGAACGGGGAGAAAAAATTTATTACAAACGGCAACGTCTCCCGGTACGCCGTATTGGCGGCGGTAACAGATAAGGACGCCGGCTATAAAGGGATTACTTCTTTTGTGGTGGACCTGGAAAATACGCCTGGTTTCAAAGTGGGCCGTGTAGAGGAAAAGCTGGGGATTCTTGCCTCGGGAACAGCGGAGCTTGTTTTAGAAGATGCCAGGGTCCCGGGAGAGGCCCTTCTCGGTAAAGAGGGGGAGGGCTTCAAACAGATGCTCACTACCCTTGACGGGGGGCGCATCGGAATAGCCTCCCAGGCCGTCGGGATCGGACGGGCGGTATTGGAAGGGTCACTGGAATATGCGAAGACGAGGGAACAGTTTGGAAAGTCCATCACCTCGTTTCAGGCGATCCAGTGGAAACTCGCGGATATGGCCACGGAGATGGATGCGGCGGAACTGCTGACATTACGGGCTGCCTGGTTCGAGGACCACAAAAAACCCTATGAGAAGGCGGCCGCCATGGCCAAAATGTATGCCTCGGATGTGACCATGCGGGCGGCCATAGAAGGTGTCCAGATACTGGGGGGGTATGGCTACTGCAAGGAATACCCGATGGAACGCCACATGAGGGACGCCAAGATATGCCAGATCTATGAAGGCACTAATGAGATCATGCGGTTGGTTATTGCCAGAAACCTCGTGCGGGGAACATAAAAATAGTCTCCGGTACCACGGAACCGGTTTCCGGACTGCGAGGCCGGATTCCCGATCGGGAGGTGAACCATGTCGCTGACATACAACAAAGACATCTTTGACGAGATCAAGAAGGGAAAAGATTCGTGGGACGAAACCTGCGGTACTGCTTTTGCGGGCAAGCCGGAGCGGCTCAAGCGCTTTTCAACCGTTTCTGACCAGGAAATCAAGGGAATCTTCACTCCCGCAGACGTGAAAGATCAGGATTTCATGAAAGACCTTGGATTCCCCGGCCGGTTTCCTTTCACCAGGGGAGTGCAACCTTCCATGTACCGGGGCCGGTTATGGACCATGCGCATGTTTGCAGGCCTCGGCTCCGCCACTGATACGAACCGCAGGTTCCACCACCTCGTGAAAGAAGGACAAACGGGTCTTTCCACCGCTTTCGATATGCCTACGCTCATGGGATACGACTCGGATTCATCCAAAGCAAGAGGCGAGTGCGGGAGGTGCGGGGTTGCCATTGATACCCTGATTGACATGGAGGACCTCTTTGCCGGCCTTCCTATTGACAAGATAACCACTTCCATGACCATAAATCCTCCGGCGGCGGTCATCTGGGCGATGTACATCGCCATGGCGGAAAATCGCGGTATTGACCGAAGGATCCTGGGAGGGACCATCCAGAACGACATGCTTAAGGAATTCATTGCCCAAAAGACTTTTATGTGCCCTCCTGAGCCCTCGCTTCGGATCATCACCGACACCGTGGAATTCGGCACCAAGGAAATCCCGAAGTGGAATACCATCAGCATCAGCGGATACCACATCCGTGAGGCAGGTTCTACCGCGGTTCAGGAACTGGCATTCACCCTTGCCGACGGGATCGCCTACACGCAGGCGGCCATTGACCGTGGGCTCAGCGTGGATGACTTCGCGCCGAGGTTCTCTTTTTTCTTCAATTCCCACCTGGATTTCTTTGAGGAGATCGCGAAATTTCGCGCCGCGAGACGCATGTGGGCGACGATCATGAAGGAGAGGTTCAAGGCAACGAACGAGAGATCCTGGTGGCTTCGTTTTCATACCCAGACCGCCGGGTGTTCACTCACGGCACAGCAACCGTACAACAACGTGGTCAGAACGGCCATCGAGGCACTGGCAGCGGTCCTGGGAGGGACCCAGTCCCTGCATACCAATTCACTCGATGAAGTTCTGGCTATCCCGACCGAAGAGGCTGCCACCATAGCGCTGAGGACCCAACAGATCATTGCGGAAGAATCGGGAGTAGCCAATACCATCGATCCCCTCGGCGGGTCGTGCTTTGTAGAGGCCCTGACAAACCGCATGGAAGAAGAGGCCTTTGAGATCATCCGGAAGATAGATGCCATGGGCGGCATGCTCTCTGCGATTGAAAAGAATTACCCGCAGCAGGAAATCGCTGATGCGGCGTACCACTATCAAAGACAGATAGACAGTCTGGACCGGACCGTGGTGGGGGTGAATAAATATGTGACAGAAGAAGAAATCCCCGTTGAGATTCTGGAAATAGACGAAGAGCTTGAGCGGATCCAGATTGAAAAGACCCAGCGGATAAAGAATAACAGGGATAACAAGAAAATCTCCGAAGCATTGGAAAAGGTGGGCGAAGCATGTTCAGGAACACTGAACGTTATGGAACCGATCATTGAAGCGGTGAAGGCCCATGCGACCCTGCAGGAGGTGTGTGACGTCTTTCGAAGGGTCTACGGTGAATACAGGGATCCGGGGATTTATTGAGAAGCCCCGGGTGAAAAGGGAAGCGGGATTACCCTTCGTATCGAGTGCGAGGTTGTTTATGGTACACAAGCGGAAATTGAGAGTCATGGTGGCAAAACCAGGCCTGGACGGCCATGATCGCGGGGCTCGTATTATTGCCAGGGCCTACCGGGACGCAGGATTTGAAGTAGTGTATACCGGGCTCCACCAGACCCCCGAGGAGATTGTTGAAGCGGCCATACAGGAGGACGTGGACATGCTGGGTCTTTCAAGCCTCGCGGGCGCCCACATGTACCTCTTTCCTCGTGTCATAGAACTCCTGCGTGAAAAAGGCGCCGATGACATCGTGGTTTGTGGAGGAGGCATTATTCCTGACGAAGACATCCCCAGGCTGAAAAAGGAGGGCGTCAAAGAAATATTTACCCCGGGCTCCCCCCTGGACGAGATTACCTCCTGGGTGAAGGAAAATGTCCATCCGAGAGGCACTTAGCCAACCCGCTGGTGGGTGTCGAGGATCCCACTCCGCGGAGTCAGAGACCAAAGGGCCGTACCGGAAACAGACAAGCCCGTCCGAGGTAGCCCAAAGCCGGGCCCTCGGGAAGGCGATCTTTATTTATGGATGGACACGAGTTGACAGGAAATGACGGAAACGACAGCAGAAAAGGTAATTTCCGGTGATGTCCGGGCAGTGGCCCGGTTGATCCGGGATATTGATGACGGCATGCCCGGCGTTCAGGCGGTCCTGAAAGAGATCTACCCCCATACGGGCAGGGCCTATGTGATTGGAATTACGGGCGCGCCGGGAGTGGGGAAGAGCACGCTGGTTGACCAGATGGTCGGGCACCTGAGAAGTCAGGGCAAGACCGTGGGCGTACTCGCCGTGGATCCGACCAGCCCCTTCAGCGGAGGTGCCATCCTCGGGGATCGCGTTCGCATGCAGCGGCACAGCCTGGACGAAGGTGTCTTCATTCGTTCCCTTGCCACGCGCGGGCATTTCGGCGGGCTCACCCAGTCGACCAGAAGTGCCATTGATGTCCTGGATGCCATGGGCAAGGACGTGATCATCGTGGAGACCGTGGGTGTCGGGCAGGACGAGGTTGATGTGGTGAAGAGCGCCCATAGCACGGTTATCGTGGTCATTCCCGGTATGGGTGACGATATCCAGGCCATCAAGGCCGGTATCCTGGAGACAGGTGATATTTTTGTCATAAACAAGGCGGACAGGGAAGGTACCGATAAGACCCTGAGCGATCTCAGGCTGATGATCGACATGGATCAAAAGAAATACGAGGGTGGAAGGTGGAAACCTCCCATCATCAAGGCCCAGGCGGTGTTCGATAAAGGGATAACAGAGCTGCTCGATGAAATTGAAAATCACAAGAAATTCCTCAAGAAAAGTGCTGAAGGTCTTTATTTCCGAAGAAAGAAAGAGAGAGTACGCGAAGAACTGGCCGACATGGTGAAACAGCGCCTCATCGATGCCGTGCTGGAGAAAATTATCGATACCGGGGAATTTGAGGAAGCGGTTGATTCTGTAGTATCAGGGGAGATGGACCCATACAGCGCGTGCGACAACCTGGTGCGGTCCGGGTTTGAAATTAAACCGCGAGAATGACGCTGCTGCGTGACCAGGCGTGCGGGGCGTGACCATGTCGAATGCTTTTTGGTGGATACGACAGATTGTCTTTATCTTGGCGGCAGTTTTTTTCGCGTTCTTCGGGATCCAGGTGCTCATTTCCGCCTACACGGTTAATGATCCATTTTCGTTTGTAATGATTTTCTTCGCGTCCAACCTGATCATACTGATCAGTCTTGCGCTGCTGGTTGCTTTCTGTATCCAGGCTTGGAAAGTCATCAAGAGAGATAACCATATCAAATGAATAATATAAATAATGTAGTTAAAGTTACTTATTAGTATTTATGCAGGACTAAGAAGTCAAGGACCAGGATACAGAACCCGACGAGAACCGGAAATGATGCCTTTATGCCGGTCCCGGACTCCCGTGTTCTGGATTGTTGTACAGTTGAGGAAGGAGAGACTGGATGCCTGCAAAAAAAACGGGAAGATCCATCGGAAAAAGGCTTTTGAAGCTGCGGCGTGAAAAGAAGTTCACCCTGAAGCATATGGCTAATGAGACCGGACTGGCGACCCAGTATATCTCGAAAATTGAAAAGGGGGAAGTCATCCCTCCCGTGGCAGTGCTTCTCCAATTGTCCAAGGCCCTCGAAATAGATTCAAGCCTCCTTTTGCATGAAGAAAAGAGTCGGGCAAGCAGGAAATCGGCAGAAGACTATCAGCGGCGAACCGAGGATTACACTTACGAAACGCTGACGCCCGAAGCGAGGCACAAGCACCTGAAGGCATTCAAAGTTTTCATCGACCCCAAATCTCGTCACAAAGGCGTCAGCTACCAGCATGTGGGTGAGGAATTCATCTACGTCCTGGTTGGAAAGATCGAAGTCAAGGTCGGAGAGAATAATAACCAGCTCGATCCCGGTCAATGCATTCATTTCAATTCATCCATCGTGCACAAACTCAAGAATCTCAGTTCCGAAAAAGCGGAGTTGCTCGTAGTCCTTTATACGCCCTGAGCGGGACCTGGGCAAAATTTCTGTCCATATATATACTACTGAATATATACTGACGCGAGCAAGGAAGGGAGTATGGCATACCATTTGACCGAAGAGCAGAGAATGATTCAGGCAATGGTCCGGGATTTCGCCCGGAATGTCCTGCTGCCCACGGCTGCGGAGAGAGACCTCACCGGAGAATTCCCTGCTAAGAATATTAAACAAATGGGTGAACTGGGCCTTATGGGAATGAACGTCCCGCCCGAATACAACGGCGCCGGGGTTGATACAATCAGCTACTCCGTTGCCCTCCAGGAAGTGGCATATGCCTGCGCGGCAACAGCCGTCATTATGTCCGTGCACAATTCAGTGGCCTGCGGGCCTGTCTACCTTTTTGGCTCCGAATATTTGAAAGAGAATTATCTAAGACCCCTTGCAGCAGGCAAAAAATTGGGATGCTTTGCCCTGACGGAACCAAGCGCTGGGTCGGACCCCGCCGGCCAGCGTTCCCGGGCGGTGAAGGATGGGAACAGTTACGTGATCAACGGCACCAAAATGTTTATCACGAGCGGAAAAAACTCCGACGTAGTTGTGGTTACCGCCTACACGGATAGAGAAAAGAAGCACCGCGGAATCAGTGCGTTCCTCGTGGAGAAGGGCACACCGGGATTTACCGTGGGGAAAGAGGAAGATAAGATGGGTCTCCGGGCCTCTGACACGGTAGAACTGATCTTTGAAGACTGTCGCGTGCCTGCCCGGAATCTCCTGGGTAACGAGGGCGATGGTTTCCTAATTGCTATGGCTTCCCTGGACGGCGGGAGGATCGGCATTGCTTCCCAATCGGTCGGGGTGGCCCAGGCATGTCTGGATGCGGCAGTACATTACGCACGTGAACGGATTCAATTCAACAGGCCAATCTCGCAGTTCCAGGGGATACGGTGGATGATCGCGGATATGGCCACTCAGATTGAGGCTGCGAGACTTCTGACCTTTAACGCGGCGGCCATGAAAGATCGTGGAGAAAATTTTTCCGCGGCCGCCTCAATGGCCAAGGTCTTTTCTTCTGAAATGGCCAACAAGGTGGCCTACCAGGCTCTTCAAATTCACGGCGGGTATGGGTACATCAAGGAGTACCCGGTGGAACGCTTCTACCGGGACGCGCGAGTCTTTACTATTTACGAGGGCACCTCTGAAATTCAGCGAAGGGTCATCGCCAAGTATATCATTGGGAAATAGAAAAATCGGTTTTGAAAAACAAGGTGAACCAAGAGCGTGTTATTCGAGCAATATAGAGATTTTATTCCGGATTTTGATTCGTTTCAACAAAGTCTCCGTAAACCCCTTCCGGTACACCTGCGGATAAATACCCTGAAAGCCGCTCCTGAACAGCTGGTTTCGCGCCTGAATGAAAAAGGCGCTCTGCTTGAAAAGAGCCTCCCACACGATGAAACGCTCTATAGAGCTTCAGGCCTTGAATTCCCCGGGAATACCGTGGAATACTTCATGGGGCACATTCACCCCCAGGCGCTGACTTCGTGCCTTGTTTCCCTGGCCTTGCATCCCACGGATGGGTCCCTTGTCCTGGACCTGTGCGCGGCACCGGGTGGAAAAACGTCGCATCTCGCCCAACTCATGGGAAATGCCGGCCTGATCGTTGCGAATGAGCTCTACGGAAATCGTCATATTCCCCTGGGAAATACGCTCACGAGGCTGGGAGTGCTGAATGCAGTGGTAACTGCCTACCAGGCACAGGAGTTTCCCCTGAAACAGCAATTCGAATTCGTTGTGGCCGATGTGCCTTGCTCGGGAGAAGGGAGGTTCAGGAAGATCAGAGAGGATTTCACCTACAGGGAGACAACGGAAAAGATTCTGCTTCCGGAACTCCAAAAGAAGATTCTCCTCCGCGCCTATGAACTGCTTCAGCCGGGGGGCAAAATGATTTATGCAACCTGTACCTATAATCCTGCAGAAAACGAAGCCGTTGTCGCGCATCTCCTGCATGAGCGGAACGTGACACTTTTTCCCTTGAACATTGATCTTGCCTCTGAACCAGGGCTCACTCACTGGAAAAATGAAACTTATGGAGAAGAACTTGAAAGGGCTCTTAGATTTTACCCGCACCGCGTCGATTCAGTGGGATTCTTCGTGGCCGGAATTGGCAAGCCCTGCTGAACGTTCCTCCTTGCTTTTCTATCTGGAGGACCGTTTCGGCATAGACAGGGCCCTGTTCGAGAGTTTTATTTTCTTCAGAAAGAAGAACAGCTGGTGGGTTTCCACCGACACTCCGCTCCTTGCCCATATTTCGAGGTTCAAGATTTCAAGGATGGGATTGAAGGCATTTCAGAAGGTGGGGCAATTCCTGAAGCCGACGACCCGCATGATCCAGGTCTTCGGGACCCATGCGACAAAATCGAAGATAACCATTTCAGAGGATGATCTCCTGGATCTCCAGAAAGGGCAATGCCTGGAGACCGTTCTCGGCGTCGGCCAGGGCTATGTTATTTTGTGCCTGGATGGAAACCGGATTCTGGGTCTTGGCCTTTACGTAAACGGCAGGATCAGGAGTCAGATTTCCATGAAGGCGCTGAGAAGCGCAATGATAGGAGCGTGAGATATGCTGTCAAAGGAAAAACTTGAGAAATACGCCGATGTGCTTCTATGGGGGCTGAAGACCGCCCGGACTGAAAAATATGGACGCGGAGATATCGTTTTAGTCCGGTATGATCACCCTGCGGTGGCTCTTGCCGAAATCCTCCAGGGGAGACTCCTGGATATGGGTCTCAATCCGGTAATGAGGGGGACTGTGACGCCGCTGATGGAGCACAATTTCTACGGGAAATCAAATGCCAGGCAGCTCGCCTTTATAGCACCGGGAGAGAAAGAGCTTTGCGAGAATCTGCATGGCGCTATCTCTCTCCTTGCCCCTGAATCGTTGACCCACCTGAGAGATATTGATTCCCGACGGATTGGAAAGACCGCGGTGGCACACAAATTTTTGCGGGATATCCTGCAGGAGCGGGAGAATCTGGGCGCGTTCGGCTGGACCCTCTGCATGATGCCTACGGATGAATTGGCGAGACAGGCAGCATTGACAGCACGCCAGTACACGAACCAGATTGTGCGCGCGTGTTATCTGGACGCTCCGGACCCCGTCCGGCAGTGGAGATCCATTCATAGTAACGCAGTCGCCATCAAAAAGTGGCTGAACAACCTTGCTGTGAAACAAATTCGTGTGGAATCCAAGCACATTGACCTCAGGATCACGCCCGGCAGAAAACGAAAATGGGTCGGCATATCCGGCCACAATATCCCCAGCTTTGAGATCTTTCTCTCACCGGACTGGCGGGGCACCGAAGGAGTGTATTATGCGAACCAGCCATCCTTCCGGAGTGGGAACTACATAAAGGGAGTGCAGTTGGTGTTCAAAAGGGGCTCGGTTGTGCACATCGAGGCAGAAGAGGGAAGGGATTTTGTTGCAAAACAGATCTCCATGGACCCGGGCGCAAAACGGGTGGGGGAATTTTCCCTGACTGACAAACGTTTTTCCCGGATCAACCGATTCATGGCGAATACTCTGTTTGATGAAAATTTCGGGGGGACAGAGGGAAACTGCCACCTGGCCGTCGGCGCATCATATTCGGACACCTTCGATGGCGACCCGCAAAAACTCACCAAAGCGAAGAAAGAAGAACTGGGATTTAACGATTCCGCACTGCACTGGGATCTGGTGAATACCGAGCCGAAACGAGTCACGGCTCTTTTGCAGACCGGAGAGCGGAAGGTGATCTATGAAAAAGGGATATTTACGTTTTGAAGGATCAGCACTCCGCGTGTCTACACACGTGAGAAATGCTCCTTTTCTCAGCCATGCTTGAGCACACCTTTATTCATATCCCGGGCGTTGGCCCGAAAAGCGAACAGATGCTCTGGGACAAAGGTATCACTACCTGGCGGCAGTTCCTAGAGGAGAAAGTGAGCGTTTTCTCTCCCGGCAAAGACGCAATGATTCACGAATTCCTGCTCAGGTCCCTCGAACACAGGCAAGATATACGTTTTTTTCAGGACCTGCTTCCCGGGAGAGAGACGTGGCGTTTATTCAAGGCATTTCGGGAAAGGTCCGTTTACCTGGATATCGAGACCGACGGTGGTCTTGAAGGTGTACACGAAATTACCCTTATTGGCATCTATGATGGAGAAAAGGTCCAGACATTCATAAATGGAAAGAACTTGCAGAAATTCGAGTGCGTGATCGCTGATTATGACCTGGTTATCACCTTCAACGGTAGTCTTTTTGACCTCCCATTCATCCGACGCTTTTTTCCCGGAATTTCTTTACCGGCGGCCCATATCGATTTGAGATTTCTCCTGGCCAGACTGGGCTACAAGGGAGGTTTGAAACACATTGAACAGCGCTTGGGAATGCGCAGGAGTCCGGAGATTGACGGATTGAACGGCTATGACGCCGTTCTGCTCTGGAGAGCCTACGAATGGGGAGACGCGCCATCTCTTGACAGATTGATCCGGTATAATACCGCAGATATTGTGAATCTGGAGCCCTTGATAGAGCTGGCCTATGAGGCGATGAAAGAAAAATTATTGAAAGGGCCATAAAACACTTTTAAGATCCCCATTCATCGCCCTTTTCAAGATCTAACAACCAAAATGTAACAAACTGATAAAACAACACTATTTTCAATAGCCCTCCTCCACCTGCCGCCTCTCGAAAAAATAGGGAAAAAGGCGAAGGAAAAGAACAATGGAGGATTCAGTTCTTCCCTATTTATACTATTTTTCTTGACATTCCATTTGTTTAAGTGTATGAATCATCCCCGCAAATTGACATAGTAATGAAGAGGGTATTTAATCAGAAAATTCTGCCGTAACGCGACCGGGAAGGGCCATCTGAATCTTTATTATTATTGGATAGTGTAGACCTCTTTCGAATCCTTTTTTCTGGGCAAATTTTCCCGTTTTGCCCGGATAGAGCAGCAGCCTTGATAGGGATTGAAGATGGGCAGATCCTCCTTTAATAGGACTTCTGAAGAAAGGAATGCTGCTATCCTCACAGCACATGGCAAGCCATTTACGCCTTTCTGGCTCCCCGAACAGGGCTTGGCACCGGACAAGGTAGACTACGTCCGCACAATGGGACGAAAAGCGCTCGTCAATGTTCTCAATTACCTCCACTTTTCCGACCGGTCCCTCCTAATACACATGCAGGAGGCCGGCTATCCTAACGGTTATCTCCTGGCAGCGGACCCTGAACCTTGCCTGGACGGAGAGATCATGTGCAGATGGCCCGAATCTTCCGTCCTGAATGATCCTGCGGCATTTATCCGGAACCTGGTCATAGATGACGGGAAGTCCATGATCATCGTTCCCTTGGAGCAACCGACGTCCGACATAAATGCACTGAAGGCTCGACTCCCCGAAACCAGTTATGTGCTTTCAAGGAGGCAAGCCAAACGTTACCCATGCTCGGGGGTATCGGTTGCGCTACAACTGAAGGGACGACGTTTTGAAGGAGAGCTCAGAGATTTCAGCCCCTCCGGCTTTCGTGTGCGATTCGAAACCGGGTCTACCTTCAGGCAACCCTGTGTCAATGCCGGAGATGTGGTGGATACAGAATTGAAGAGGGATGACAAGGTCCTCCTTTCCGGGAATTGCTCCGTCCGCAGGATCCAGGAACATGCCGGCACCTGTGAGATCGTTCTGCAACCTTCCTCTTCGGCGGTTCCGGTATTTTCGAAAAGGACTGTCCGCAATCCTCGTGTCCGGCTGAAACCATCACCAACCATTTCTTTTGAGCACCCGTTGTTGCAAATGCACCTCCAGATGGAAGTGGTTGATATTTGCAGTTCCGGCTTCTCTGTTTGTGAAGACGGGAATGAATGCCTTCTCTTTCCCGGGATGCTCATCCCGGACCTCGCGGTGCAATACGCGGGTTCCATTATCATGCATTGCTCAACTCAGGTGGTCTATAGGAATAAAGATGGGCAGGGAAATGTGAATTGCGGCATAGCTATCCTGGATACGGAAATAGTTGGATATACCAGGCTCAATCAGCTGGTGGAAAGCGCATTGGATCCATGCGCGCAGGTTTCGGGGGAAATCGAACCCAACGCCCTCTGGGAATTCTTCTTTTCCACGGGATTTATCTATCCAAAGAAATACCATTCCATGCAGTCCGCCAAACAAGAATTTAAGGACAACTGCAGGAAACTGTACCAGAATAACTCCGAAATTGCCCATCACTTTGTCTACCAAAAGAGTGGCCGGATTTTTGGACATCTGTCTATTTTGCGGGCTTACGAACGAACCTGGATAATTCACCATCACGCAGGAAGAGCCTTGGAACGTAGAAAAAGCGGCCTCATGGTCTTGAGGCAGGTTATGCATTACTTCAATGATTTCTATAGATTATCATCCCAAGAGATAGACTATGCCATGTGCTTTTTTCGGCCGGAAAATCGTTTTCCTAGTCTGATTTTTGGTGGCTTTGAAAGGCAATTGAAGAACAGGCAAATTTGCTCAATGGACTTATTTTCCTATCTGCCACTGGCCAAATTTGCATTAGCGACGGAATTCGATGATGGGTGGGACCTGGAAGAATGCACCCGTTCACACCAGAATATCTTTGAACAATTTCATGCCAAGCATTCAGGAGGCGGGTTGCTCTTGAATGCCATGTCGGTCGCCGGAACTGATAAAAGTGAAAGCCGCATAGAGGCTCTCTATGCCCGAAATGGACTCGTGCGCAGGACGAAACTCTATGCCCTCAAACATGAGGAGCAACTCGTCGCGCTCTTTGTAGTGGACCACTCCAGCAGGGGAGTCAATTTTTCTGAGCTCCTGAACTGTATCAAGGTCATAATTCTTGGGGAGAGGGAGTTGCCATGGAAGGTACTTCATAAAGCAGTATCCCAACTTTCCAATGGGTACAATGTGAAAAAGGTGCCCGTCATGTGCTATCCGTCAACATATCTCGAGACTCAAGGAGTGGTCAGCAACAAAACCTATCAACTGTGGGTTTTTAGACTCAGCTTCGTTGATGCGTTCATTAAATACATGCAGGAACGGTTCAGGTTTTCCTAATTGGAGAAATGGGGGATGTAAATCTCAAACTGGTTTCCTCCCCTTGCAAATAATGACAGGTGTGTAGGTGAACCGTCTTGGATCTGTGAAAAACCGTTTGAAATCTTTCAGAAAGCCTTCATGTCCTCCAGGGTATGCGCTGAAGAGCTTCTTTTCTCTGGCCGTTGTCACCTCCACTTTTTTCACCCAATTGAAGATATCATTCTCGCCGACCTTGCGATAGAACAGGTGATGGGCCTTGACATCAACTTCCACTTCCTCGTATCCCAAATCATACAGATATGCGTACAATTTTCTTCCCATGTAAGGATCAAAGTTGTGTTCCAGCTCCAATGCCTTGGTAAGGCGCACGATCATATCTTCCATTTTGGTGGGGAGCTGATAGTGGGTGAGGCAGTTATAGTCCAAGTCAATCAGACAGAGAAAGCCTCTCGGTTTTAGGCTCAGGCTCAGGTTTCTTACAATTTCAAAACTCTCAGCCCTGTTATATTCAAGGACAAAGCGTGTCCAGATGAGATCAAACAGCCCCATATGCTCCATGGGATGCCTGAGGTCATGGAGGCGAAAGTCGATGTCCCCTTCGCCACCATATTTTTCCTTCGCATATCGGATTCGCTTTTCTGAATAGTCTACCCCCAGAATACTCCCGCCGGGGTGAATTAAACGCCGCAAGAGAGAGGTCGTCTTCCCGGGACCGCAGCCCGCGTCAAGTATGCGCATCCCTGGTTTGATGCCGCACCATTGCGCCTGCGCTCGCACGGACTCTTCTTTTGTTTTCCTTTCCAAACGGAGATTTTCTTCCGGGTTTTCCATTAAATAATCATAACTGCTAAGCACGTTGCCCCTCCTCATTCATTGCCCCTTTTTGCTTGAAGGGTACCTGTGTATATGCCATATTAGGAAAAAAGATAACAGAAAAAACATCCGCTAATTTACTCCATTTCCACAAAAGCTCTCAACCTCACGAAATATATGACCGATAAAGAATAATGAATAAAAAGACAGACGACCATGAACATGAACGATACCAGACCCCTCTATAATAGCCGTATCATGAAGGTCTACCTGGATTATCTGGAAAAATATTATCCAGATGTGGATAGACAGTCTCTATTGCAGGCTTCCGGCATGACCATGTACGAGGTTGAGGACCAGGCACACTGGTTTACCCAAGAACAGGTTGATGCATTTCAATCTAATCTCATAAAGGATACCGGTGATTCCAATATTGCCAGAAATGCAGGACGATACGCTACCTCAGCGGAATCGATAGGGGCCTTGAAACAATACACCCTCGGACTTATGAACCTACCCGCCATGTACCGCATCATGGGCAGATTATTTGGAGTAATGAGCAAAGGGGCAAAAGTCAGGACAACGAAACTAGGCCCTAGAAAGGTCGAAATCATTGCGGTTCCCGAGCCGGGTGTGAATGAAAAGCCGTACCAATGCCAAAACCGGATGGGAATGTTTGAATCCGCAGCAAAATTGTTTACGAAAGAATTCGCGAAAATTGATCATCCAGAGTGTTTCCACAAGGGAGACAAATGCTGCCGGTATATAGTCTCGTGGGAAAATCCTTCTTTTGCGCGTTGGAGAATAATCCGCAACTACGCGCTTATGACATCTTTAATTGCCACTGCGGTTTTGCTCTTTCTTGATGCCATAAAAATCTGGCCCGAAATCTTGATTGGAAGTGCTGTCCTCAACCTCATTTTGTTTTTTGTGTCGGCATGGCTTGAGAACAGGGATATGAAAAAAGTTCTCGAAATGCAGGGTGATGCTGCCAAGGAGCGCATGGAGGAAATCAACAGCCGGTACAATAACGCTCTCCTGGTGCAGGAAATCGGGCAGGCTACTTCAACTATCCTGAATCCGAGAAGCCTCATCAAGGCCGTGGGCGAAATCATGGAAAAGCGCCTCGATTTTGATCGCGGCGCCATCTGGCTGGCGAGCAAAGACCGCACCCGCCTGGCGTTTCAGTTTGGATATGGCTATGCCCACGAACACGAATTCCTGCTTCACAAAACCCATTTCCATCTCGACAAACCTGAATCAAAAGGACCATTTGTGTCTTGCTTCAATGAACAGAAGCCCATGCGCGTGAGCGATATCACGAAAAACGTGGGGGAGCTCTCTGGAAGGAGCTTCTTTCTGATAAAGGAACTGAACGTTCAATCCCTGCTCTGCGTCCCTATTGTGTATGAAAAAGAGTCTCTGGGCCTGATTACCGTTGATAACCTGCATTCCAAGCGCCCGCTGACGCAGACCGACGTGAGCCTCTTGATAGGCGTCGCTTCGCAGGCGGCCATGAGCCTGGTGAACGCCCGTTCCTTCCAGAAAATGCAGGACAACGAAAAAAAATACCGCGAACTCGTGGAGAATGCCAACAGCATCATCCTGCGCGTAGACCATGAAGCGAATATTAAATTTTTCAATGAATTTGCCCAGCGTTTCTTTGGATTCAAGGAAGAAGAGGTCCGGGGAAAAAACGTAGTCGGTACTGTTTTGCCGGCAGCAGCAGCGGTGAGGAAAGACGTGCAGGACCTCATGGGGAGGATTCGAGAGTATCCTCAAAAAAGGTTTACCATTGAAAGCAAGACCAGACGGAAAGATGGGAGACCGGCGTGGATTGTCTGGACTTTCAGGCCCGTTGCCGACAGCGAAGCGAATATCTACGAAATCCTTTGCATCGGCAACGACGTAACGGAACTCAAAGAGGCGGAAAGAGAGCGGCGTGAGTTGGAGGTACGTTTGCAACGTGCTCAGAAGATGGAGGCAATAGGGACGCTGGC
>Ga0315535_1000283_pt1 | contig 35665 bp, 32 predicted proteins | sample SalMarSW160220MG_2_FD_203092 | JGI IMG/M metagenome (GOLD analysis project Ga0315535, IMG submission 203092) | Salt marsh sediment microbial communities from the Plum Island Ecosystem LTER, Massachusetts, United States - Salt Marsh Sediment SW1602-20 ... | reverse complement strand
AGCTGGATTATCAGATGGACATATTGACCAGTTTCGGGTCTTCTGTTATGGTGAAGCAGATATCGACCGTGTTGAGATATTCAATGAACATGTGAAGTTCTTTGGGGATGTTGACTATACGGAAACAGTTGATGAGAGAGGATTTCACGATCTCAGATATTCAAGTGTCTTAGGGAGGATGCTTGAGAAACGTGGGTTCACTGTAGGCGATAAGACGGTTCAGAATAGAGGGATTCCAGAATTTATTCTAAATGGGCCGATTGAGGTCCAGATAGAATACCTGAAGCAGTTATGGCCTGAGGATGGCCATTTTATCAATGGAGAAAATTGTCACACCTATTTTGGATGGACTCGATCAGCATGTCTAATGGATCCTGAAAAGGATTTGAAATATGGGATTGACCGTACTTCTGAACAAAAGATACTGTCTTTTATTCAGGAATATGGTACTTTTACTGAGGAGAGCTCATTCGCAAACCGAGAGTCATACCCTCGATATATCCTGACCGGAGCAGATTTACTAAGATTCACAAAATCAAGTGATGTAACTGTTTCAAATCCAGCAAGCTGGCTACATTCGTTTATCGAATCCAATAAACCTCTTCTAATGAAGCATGAAATGGGACTTCTGAATAACATTGGAGCTGTAACTAGAGACACTTGCACTGAGATTACATATTATGTTGAAACCGGTAGGGTTTCTGTAATGTTCCGTGCAGCTACTAAATCTCTCGACGATACTATGGTAGTAGCATTAATTGTGCCTCCTGATGATAAACAAAAGAAAATGAAGGTGGAAGAGTGGGTCAAATCAGATTTAGTAAGGTACCAGCGAGTTTCCAGTGAAGTTTTGGCAAAGGGATATCAGATAGCACTCGACTTAAAACCTTGGATGCAGTAGTGAATCTTATCCTGACTAGTTTGGCCTGAGGAAATCGTTCCAGTTCATGTGTTATTCATAGCAAGTTATTATGCAAGACCGTGTTCCTTCAACCAATCGTCGGCTATTGCCGCCACACGTTCGTATAAGGGACCAGACCCGTCAACACCTTCGGGTGTGATTCTGATGCGGTTCATGACAACGATCACGCCGGTTTCAGGGAAGAAACGAACACCACCAGGTGGGAATGTCTTCTCTAACTCTTTTGCTAAGCCTTCGATGCTAATTTCTTTTTCAGCGACGGAGAATGAAACAATGCTATCTCCATAGATGAAAATCTTGGCGATGTTTGCACCATCTTTTAGGTCTACAACTTCGGTCATTACAATACTCAAGGTAGTCTGATCAATTCCTTTCAGAGTACCAGAGTATGTTTTTCCATCCTTTGTTGCCACTTCTATTGTGGAGCCTACAATCGATGCAAGTTCACGATTGAATGCTCTCATTGCTGCGACTTCTGACATATAGATTCACCACTAAAGCGAGTAGCTTCCGAACTTCTGGCTGCGGAGTTCTAGTTTTAAAATTGCTGTTATCACTGAAGTTTGATTGTTATCGGTGCTTAAATTGAAAGAAACGGACCACTTTGCAGCTCATACTAGAATTGAGGCCAGACATATGGTAACAACACAAATCCAGGAAAAAACTGAACTAGAACAAAACGATACTTCAAAATGGACATCTACTGGTCTCATCAAGATAGCAGGGATTATGCTAACAATAGCAGCAATCTGGAGAATTACAGACCAATTTGTGCTCGGTCTTGGTAGCACTTGGCTGAATATTCTTCCTTCAAAGCTGTTTCCGTTTCTAATCATTCTCGGCTTTTTCTGGAAATATCGACCAAGAGAAATAGACTCAGTTCTCGGTCTGTCAAGGAACAACTTTCAGGTCCAGCTAGCAGTTGGACTTTTCATCGGTATAGCAATCTCCTTTGGCATTGATTTTGGTGGAACAATTATATACGGGCTCTTTGTCGACCCGACCTATCCTTTGGAGCTCAATATTCTAAATGAAGAATTGTTAGGATACATGCTATTCTTCTTTTTGACAAACGCATTGCTCGAAGAAACTCTATTCAGAGGTCTCCTGATTAACGCCTTCAAGACCCGTCAAAGTTCTAACAGGGCAATTATGTTGTCTGCCATCATTTTTGGGATTTGGCACGCAGGATGGCCCCTAGTAAATGGGTTTGCTGATTCTGAAGTCATGAACCAAGTTTTCTCGATGGTCTTTTTCACTACAATTCTGGGGATATTCCTTGGTATTTACTATGAGCGATTCAACTCTAGTCGATCGTTAGTAGGCCCAATAGTAATTCATACGATGTTCAATTACGTCAGTGAATGCTTCAAGATTGGTCCTGAACCTGTTATTCAGGGTCCTGACATAATATTCTCAAATCCTGGACTTATGGCTACTACACTTTTGATGTTCTTCTTGATATTCATCCCATTGGGCATTTTCCTGTGGAAGTTCAAAATCGAACAGGTTTCGGTCATGTGGCATCGATTCATTGGAAAAGAAAACGACGGAGAACAAAAAGAATCTGAAAATGAAATTATTACAAGTACAAAAGATAGTGAGGTTTAGAAAATGCAAATTGGTACAGACCTAGTTTTGTTATCGAGTATGGCAACAGTAGTTATCGCCGTTACTCTCTCCGGATACCTGGGCCGTAAGTGGCTCTCTCAAGAAAACCGACTCATGACTGACCTTCCTTTGGTCTTTGCAATCGCCTTTGTGGGTCAAGCCTTCAACATCGCGATAGTCACACTACAACATATTGGACTATTGCCTCCCGAAATGATATTCTTCCGAATTCGGACTATAGGGATTGGCGGTTCGATTGTTCCAGTATTCGGTGCCATTCTTCAAATCTGGGCTCCCTCTATCCAGAGATATCACAATCGGATGGTCTATCTCCTTACTCTCTACTGGTTAGGGATAGATTTTCTTGTAGCTACTGAAACACTGATCATGAGCCTATTGATTCCAGTCTTAGTGGTTTTTGGACTTATGATGATGGCTACCTTCATCATAACTTGGAGAACTGGTCGGCTCAAAGAGGTTCGAAGCGAACTCATGGTCTTGTCCGTCTTATTCGGATTGGTCAGTCAGGTACTTCGAGTTCCTCTTCTAACCACATCTCTGTTCTATCTTCCAGATGTATTGCTGATGATTTCAATGATTCTAACTGCAGTCGCATTTGGTAATCCATGGTATAATAGAGGAAAGAAAGCCATACCTGAGGAAGCATCACATATGGTCGCAGTTCCCTAGGTTTCACAACAGAGAGAACTACAGCAAGGACCAGAACATCTTGGTCCTGCTGTAATATTTCTATTACTGTTCATGTATTCTTCTTCACGAAGTCTGTTTAATGTCCTAGAGAGCGTGTTATTAGTTTCTCATATTCAAGCCGAGTTAGATGAATGTCTTGTTCACTCATCAAAAACACTTCTCACGACATTTCCTTCGGGAGCAGGATCTATGAGTATCGCTCCTCATATATCCTGTACTTTCCCAAAGCATATAATACGAAATCAGCGATTTTAATTAATTATTATGAATTATGATTCGTATTCTTGGCTTCATTATCTCGGCATTCATTTGTCAGATCGTTTCACTGCATCAGTAAGGCTCAACGATAGTCCAGTAGGTTCAAACTTACGCTGCCTTATCTTCACAAAAGTTGGCACGGATACAGTTTCTCCAATGAATAAAGCTTCTCCAATCTCAAGCGTGGTAATTGCATCAAGTGATGATCGATCGATGCCTTCACTTGACTTACCAATATGGTCTAAGTCGTATGGATTAGTACATCGTAGAATAGCTTGATTGCTGCATTGACTAAGAACGGTTGTTGATAGTTTGACAGGTCTCTGTGATATCAGGCACAGAAGTGCATGGAATTTTCTACCTTCTCTAGCTATTGTTTCAATTTGATTTTTGGGCAGAGCTAGTTCATGACGGCTCTCTGGACAAAACTGATGGGCTTCCTCTAATACAAATAATACTGGAGGAATTTCATTCCTTCTTCTAAGGTAGAGGAGTTCGTTTGCTAAGTGAGATACAACGATTTGTTTCTTCTTCAGGCTGATGAAATCACTAAGATCAATCAACGTGATTTTCCCTGGTTTTACGATATTCTTAATTTCAGGAACGGAACTTTTTCCGAAAAGACGTGTGTCTTCAAGATTTATCAACCATCCAATAAGGGCCTCTCTTGTGTTCTTACTGATAGTTTCGTCATCCTTCACACGATTGACAATATCAGTAAGTGTATACCCATCTTTCATCGTTTTACGCATTTCAGAGATGACTCGTCTGAGATCGCGAACTTGAATTGAACTCATATCAGCCACAAGAGAACTTATTGCTTCAGCAGCAAGTGATTGAACAGGAATCTGGATATGGGACCCTCTTATGTGCTCGACTTCGAACTCGTTCTCAGGGAAACCTAGGTCTGCAGGTTTTACGTCTTTGAGATAGCTGTATTCACCATGAACATCAACAACTACTACAGAAAGACGGCCTTGTGCCTTTTTCCGTGACAAAAGTTCTTCGAGTAAGACTGAAATAAAATACGATTTTCCAGCTCCACTCATTGCAAGTATGGCCAAATGCTTTGATAACAATCGGTTAATTGAAGGTGTGAACTTGAGATTCTGATAAGCAAGAGTTCCGAGATCTAGACCTTCTTTGTTATCCAGTTTGAGAAATGCAGCCAGAGTATCCTCGTCAATTCTTCTCACGACTGCACCTGGTGATACAGCGAAGTATGGTCGTGCTGTTCGATTCTCAACCCATAATCCCAGTACTCGTACTTTTGCTATAGTGTACTGCCATCTATCGGTAGGAAATATTGTACGTAATGGTTCTCCTCGTGATTGGTATTCTCGAACGGCTTCAGCATGCTGATAATACCGATTTGTACGCAGCAAATCTTGTACGCTAGCAATTACTATTCCATTATCAGTCACAACTGACACAAATTCTCCCCGTCTAGCTATGATTTCCTTCGGGCCACCTTCTAAAACAAAGGAAAACTCCATTACGTTGGGTCCTTTATCAGTGCTGACCACTGTTCCAAGCCTAGCTGGTGATTCGTATTCTGACAAGATTTAACCTCCTCCAAAGGGATTTCGAGACCGTCTCTTCTCAAGTGAAGTATATGTGAGGCCTGAAAGCGCCATTAGTCTATCTACAATGAGTTGCGTTTCATTTATCGATATTTTAGCCCGGGTATCAGCCTCAAGAATGGGTGTTGGAATACCGTATTCTGGGTGTTGCCAAGAGAGAGGAAGTATCGCAGCTAATGCTCTATCAACCTTCCAAATATCTTCTGGATTTCCATCAGTTAGAATTTCTATCCTCAGAGGAAGATCATCCCTTGCCGTCTTCAGGTATGTGACCCATATTGATGATGCCCAGCCTGCAAGATCTTCGGAAATTGCGTTCGCGTTGGACTGCAATTCGGACGAGTATTTGAAGATAAACGAGCGTTCGCCCTCTTCAAGATAGGTATCAAGGATATCACAATCTCTTGATATTTTCAAAAGCCAACGATAATCAATACCTTGCATCAGTTCAAAGACTACAGGTTTTCGGATAATGTGTGGAAGAATATCTCCAAGAAGATTAGTAACTCTACAGGATTTGCTGTCTTTTACAATTCCAACAAGAGTAGTACCTTTCTTTCGAGCCTTATTATACAACTGCTTGTACAACGCAAGGACCTCTTGAAATTTCTCAAAAACAACAGAACCACTTTGAGGGCGGTCTCTTGGGTGATAAAAAAGAGAACCATCAACAAGGATGAGATCTGCATGAAATTCATCGAGAACTGCTAGAGTTACGCGAAGTTCGATTGCCACTCGTTCTAGCGATGCAAGTTGATCTAACTCCGCACCAGCCAGAGTTAGCATCATTGGTCTAATCTGAGGCTCTGGAAAAGGATCCGGAAAGAACTCTACATTAGGACCTTCCTCAGGTCCGAATTGAAAAATTACTGCAATACCTCTTGTTAAAAGAAGATCCATCGACCTGAAACGTCTGCGGACCAAACCTCCATCTATGCCTGCGATTCTTAGACCTGATAGACTGGTAGGTTCAATTTTTTTCGTAAAATCTGGTTCAATTATACTAGATGCAATTCCCGGGAACTTGGTCAGATTAATTGTACCTTTAATTTTTTCCATGACCTTACCAAACTGATTCTTAGTGATCTCGATTCGTTCTATCTCTTCAACGAGTTGTGATAATAGCTTGTCGAGATTTTTGTCCACTAGTTCTTCACTCTCACCTTTTTATATTCCAGAGCGGCTCTTATCAACTCCAAGTAAAGTGGGTGTGGAGCCCCAGGACGTGATTTGAACTCGGGATGATATTGAACGCCTATCCAGAATGGATGATTAGTGAGTTCTATTGCATTGATTATTCGATTAGTGGTATCATATGCAGATATCTTGAGACCTTTATCAGCCATTTTACTGAGATACCTCTCAATCAGATGGAAACGATGCCTGAATCGCTCACGGACTCTGTCATTTCCATATATCTCATGGAGTCGCGTTCCTTTTACAATTATGACTTCATGGCCACCAAGTCGCATGGTGCCACCTTTATCATCTGTGAGCTTCTGTTCATCCATGAGGTCTACAACAGGATAGAGACTATCTGGATCAACTTCGGTGGTATTGGCGCCTTTCCATTCCATTACTTTTCTTGCAAAAGCCACTGTTGATAGCTGCGCTCCAAAACAGATTCCTAGAAGAGGTATCTTTGAATCCAGTAAAACTGAGGCGGCGCAAATCATACCTTCGACGCCACGTTCTCCAAATCCAGGAGTAAGTAGCACACCATCAACATCTAAGAGGTCTTCGCTGAGACATTCTTCTGTGGCGCGTTCTTCGGTTTCAATCCATTTTATCTCAAGCTGAGCACTACATGCTGCTGCTGCATGACTAAGTGCTTCATTGATACTTTTGTAAGAATCACCTAACGTAGTATACTTCCCAGGCATAGCAATTACTACTTTTTCTTTTGGATTCTCGAATGATTGAACAATCTCACGCCACGCATCAGTATCTGGAGTTCTAGATTCTAATGCAAAGTGGTTGACAAGGATTTCACCAAGACCTTCTTCTTCAAAGGATATGGGAAGTTGATAGATTATGGGAATATCAGGGTTTGAAATTACTTGTTCCTTGGGAACATTACAGAAAAGGGCAATTTTCTCCTTTGCAGCACTAGATAGAGGCATTTCGGACCTACAAATCATAATGTCTGGTTGAATACCTAAGCTTTGAAGTGTTCTTGCACTGTGCTGTGTAGGTTTTGTCTTGAATTCACCTACAGATTTCATGTATGGAACCAAAGTAACATGAACCATTGCAACTCGATCTCTTCCAACTTCTCGAACAAGTTGACGTACAGCCTCAAGAAATGGCATAGCTTCTATATCTCCAACTGTGCCACCAATCTCTACAAGCAGTACATCAGGAATTGGATTCTTATTGATAACATCCCAAATTCTCTGTTTAATCCGGTCTGTGACATGTGGTATTATCTGAACGGTTCTTCCAAGAAATCCTCCTTTTCGCTCTTCAAGAATAACTGACATATAGATTTGCCCGGATGTGATATTCTGAGATGGATGAACTTCCATTCCGGTGAAACGTTCATACGTGCCAAAATCAAGGTCGATCTCGGATATCCTGAAGTCAAATCCTTCTACGGGACTAAACGTCCATGTTTGATCTGTGACAAATACTTCTCCATGCTCAATTGGGTTAAGGGTACCAGGATCGATGTTCAAGTATGGATCAATTTTGATTATTCGAACGCTATATCCTCGGAATTGGAAGAGTTTTGCAATTGATGCAGTTGTTACACCTTTTCCAATACCGGAGAGAACTCCTCCTGTAACGAAAACAAACTTTGAACTATTACTTCTTGAAGCCAATTATGGTTCCCTCTTAATCTGATATAGCAAATTCTTGGCACTACATTATCTGCGGCTGCTGACACGGCACATCGTATAAATCGTTCGCTGAATTCTAGTGAGTGACCTCTTTTCGTCAGGTTTATCGGTAAACTAGTACTACCAGATAATGGCGAGTGATGATTGCTATGACCCCGATGAGTCATAATTGACGATGATATGGATCTTGAGTTAGGAACTCGCCAATACTTTCGGCAACCTACCCTCAAAATATACTTTTAATCGTACAGTCCGCAAATGCTTTTAAGGATGCATTAACAAGAATCCTCTTGGACTGCTATGACTCATGATTATATTGAAGATGAACTAAGTAGGCGTAGTGTCTTCAAGTCAGAGCAGTTTTTATCGATAGATTATGTACCAGAAAATCTTCCTCACCGACAGGCGGAGCTTCGGACTCTTGCACAGAACTTCAAGACCCTGATTTCTTCTCCGGGAAGAACTAGCCAAAGATTCATTATAGAAGGCCCGGTGGGTACAGGGAAGACTGCTGCGGCAAAAAGATTTGCTGAACAAATCGTTCAAGCTGCAGAACGAAGAGATATCCGTTTGCATAATATTCACATCAATTGTAGAGTCAATAAAACAACTTATCTTGTCTTCTTGCGTGCACTCAGAGAGTTCAAGCCTGAGTTTCCCCGTAGAGGTCATTCTCCTGAAGAGTTATTGCAGATGTTAGTGGAGGTATTGGATGACGAGGATAGATACCTATTGCTCATACTTGATGAGCTTGATTATTTCATCAAGCAAAGAGGCTCTGATATTCTATACGATTTGACACGACTGACCGACGATCGATTAAATGCGAAACAACGTGTATCCATTATTGGAATAGGTCGGAAAATTCCTCTTGATGGGGAATTGTTAGACTCTAGTACGCGAAGTACACTACAACGAAACATTCTTCGATTTTCCAAATATGATAGAACTGCACTATATGATATTCTCAAACATCGAGTAGAGATGGCATTTGAGAGAAACGCAGTCATGGATGAAACCATCCAAGTAATTTCTGATATTGCATCTGACAGAGGCGATGCAAGGTATGCAATAGAATTACTCTGGCGTTCAGGAAAACAGGCAGATAATGATCAAGCTGCAAATGTAGTACCGGATTATGCACGTCAAGCAAAGGCAGATACGCATCCGGAACTCCGGAAAGAAGTTTTTACTACTCTATCACACATGCATCGAATATTGCTGTTAGCTGTTGCAAGACAACTGAAAGAAACTCGTGGAGCATACGTGACAATGGGTGAGGTTGAAGAGATGTATCGTTCATCTTGTGAAGAGTACAATGAAGAACCAAGATCGCATACACAAATCTGGGAATGGGTACAAGACCTCACATCACATGGGATAATTGATGCAAAACGATCAGGAAGTGGACAGAGAGGGCAGACTACACTCATCGGTCTTTCTGATGTACCTGCAGAAATGCTTGAAGATTATATTGCAAGCCTTCTAGATTCAGAGGAGCTGTGATTTACATTTGAATACTGAAATATCGCAGAAAATCGGCATTGAGGACCTCTTTTCTTCGAGAGGAAGAATCAAGATACTCAAAGAACTTGCTACATCTCAGGAACTGAATATTTCCGAACTCTGTAGAAGGGTGAATCTCAATCACAGTTCAACGAAATCGCATTTGGAAGTTTTACTTCAATCTGGTCTCATTGAAGAGAAAATATTTGGTCGGATTAAGATATATCGCTATAATATTGAAAATCTACGAGCTCGTTCTTTAAAGAGCCTCTTTGATATTTGGGAATCATGAGAGGAGATTCAGACACATGGCAGACTATCTAGCACGTCTGTTCTATCTTGGTGATTATTACTACGGATCACAAGTGCAACCAGGCTTGAAAACTGTTCAAGGAGAGCTCATTAATGCAATGCAGACTTGGAGCAAAGAATCTCATTCTAAACAAACTGTTCAACTCTCAGGACGCACCGATCGAGGAGTTCACAGTTTTGGACAATTAGTATTATTGTCAACGGATAAACAGCTCAATATTGATCAGATTAACAAGCATCTTCCTGAGGATATTATATTATGGGCGAAGACTAGAGCTCCTGATGGATTTAGACCACGCTCTAGTGCATTGATGCGTCATTATCGATACTACCTTGGACCAATATGGAAGAATATTGATCAGAATCAGGTAAAGAAAGGAATTTCCCTACTTATTGGATCAAAAGATTTCAATATGCTCTCAAAACCTGATGGAGGAAGAAATACTATCACCACAGTCCTTAATATAGCACTAGGTCAAGATTTCGGAATTCCATTCCTTGATGTATACGGTACCAGTTTTCTGTGGAAATTTGTAAGAAAGACTGTAACTGTACTGACCGAAATTGGCTTACACCATATGGAACCAGAAGTTATTCTTGAGGTCCTTCAAGGAATAAAGAGAAGAAATCGAGGAGGAATCGAGCCAGCGCCTCCAGAAAACTTGATACTCATGGAAACGATAGCCCCATTTTCACTCATACCAAGTAAATACGGTTTGAAAAGAATACAAAAACTGCTGATTGATCGATTAGATTTTATCAACCGAACAAGTAACACTCTTTCGGGATTTAGCTCCTACCTCTCTTCTTCAATGATGCCATATCAACGCCCAACCAATCAGCGTAGTCCTTGATTTTACTAGGAGCAATTCCTACAATTTCTGTTATGGCGTCAAGATGAGTCCTTGTCGCTCTTCGTTTTGAAACTCCAGCAAGTCGTGATAAAGATGAGAGAACATCTTTCTTCTTGTCCCGTGATTGATTTCCTTGCCATACTAATATTGGCCAATTCGGTTTGGAGTAACTCACCTTTCTATATGGCGTAGCGGTCCGACCACCTGCCACTCCAACAGCAAGAAAATCATACATGTATGCTAAAAGCTTCCAATTCTGGTTTCGCATGATTCTTCCTAATGATAAATCTGCTAATGATAAACTATCGAATCCTCTATCCAATTCATCAGGGGTCAAAAAATGAAGATGGAGATTTTCTTCTAGCCACAGAATCAGTGAATCATGGTCCAATTCAGATTCGGATAGTATTCTCCTTGCTAGTTTTGGATCTGTTGTCATGAATAATCTACGAAGAGTTTCTTCAGTACCACGTCTTACATCTCTGATGACTGTACCAATAGATTGTTGTGTTGTTCCTCGTTTGGCATATGCCTCGAGATCTGAGATTGCTGCTCGGAGGTCTCCAGCACAATTTTCGATAATCTGGTCAATACTATCTTGGGATATTTCAGCTTGGTTCAACTTAGCTATTCTTGTAAGAACCTCACTCATTCCCTCTGCGTCAATTGGTTCAAAATTAAAGACATGACAAATTTTGTACAAGTCTTTTATTCGTGGACTATCAGGATCATTTGCAGTCATCAAAATTGGATGAACTGAACTCTTGATTACTTTGATAATCGCGCCAACACCCCCTCTATCACTAGTACCAGAAAGACCATCTACTTCATCTAGAAGAATAATTCTTGGTCTCCCGTCAAGTGTCTGTTGAGATGCAGCTCTCCAGACAAGTGTTTCAATACTTCCCTTGTTCCTCTTATCACTTGAATTGAATTCTACTATCTCCATATTCAAATCATTTGCTAGGGCTCCAATAGTTGCAGTTTTTCCAGTTCCCGGAGGACCAATCAGCAATATTGCTCTCTTATCAGGAAGGCTTGTCTTCCATGACAGAATCCAAGTCCTCATTGCGTTAATTTGCTCTAAATTACCTATAATTTGATTAGTACTCCTTGGGCGGTGCTTTTCAGGCCAAGGAAGGTCCTCATTATTCACTAACATCACTGCCTAATCCAATGTGTGCTAATAATGCAGCCAGCTGAATCTCACCGTTGGCACCTTCACCAATTCTGAATTCGACCTCAGCTATTTGTTCTAATACAGACATGTGTTGTGTATGAGAGAAGTGCAGAATCTGAATCTCTTTGTGTATTTGCCTCACCAAATCAACAGGGGATACTCCTTCATTATAGATTAGTTTTCTGAGAGATTTTAATGATTCAAGATGGCGCTGTTCTCTTGCATCAGTAAGCATCGTCTTTATTGTTTCCGGACTTGCACTTCCTGAAATCGCATACACAATTTTATCGCTGATTGCTTCACCAGTAGAAGAAGCTGCTTGGAGGAGGTTGATTGCAGCTCTCATGTCCCCTTCTGTAAGATAGAGAATCGCATCGACTCCACTTGATTCAAGGGCGATTTTCTCATTCTTAGCTATATACTTCAATCGTTTGGAGATTCCACCTTCTTCCAAACGAGAGAATCTGAATATTGCACATCGTGATTGTATTGGAGGTATGATTCTACTTGAGTAATTACAAATCAGAATCATTCGACATGATTGCGCGTATGATTCCATTGTACGTCGTAAAGCATGTTGAGCGTCCGAAGTCAAATGGTCAGCTTCATCCAGAACGAGAATCTTGAATGGTGCATCTCCTGAAGGTATTGTTCGAGCAAAATTTTTGATTTGGTTTCGAACTACATCAATACCTCTTTCATCACTTGCATTTAACTCCATGAAATTCCGTTCATAGGTATCACCAAAGAGATCTTTTGCCATAGCCATTGCCGCGGTTGTCTTACTTGTACCTGGAGGACCTGTAAAGAGACAGTGAGGCACTGCCTTGGTTTCTACGAATCTTGTCAAACTCTCAATTATCGACTCTTGACCAATAATACCGCTTAAGGTAGGCGGCCGATATTTTTCAGTCCACAAATCTAAATCCATTATTCGCTACCTTCTATGACCTAAATATCGAGCATAATACAAGTCATTTCGTTGAAGCACCGTTGATTCCTTAAAAGCTTCTCCCGATACTTTACACATGCAAATAATCAATGTCATTAATCATTTTAACTCACATATGTAGAGCAAGGCCTTTATCTCATACCATCTTTAGAAGAATGTGTACTGAAATGAAACTATCCATGGACTCCAAAGAGGTTATGAAACGATTTGAAATGGCTTTTCTCAATGAATATCGAGATTGTATTTTTCAACAGAATGTTCCACAAATCACGATTGCAGGAAAAAAATTCGGTCCTTTCAAAAAAGGAGACCGGTCTAGTTTACCAAATTGGGTGATTGAGAAATTACTCAAGTATGAATACGCTGACATCACTCCTGAAGATGCATATGAATCACTTAGACGTCTTCAAAATCTGTATCGTGAAGAAGAAAAACAACCTCACAAATTACAGACATTCCAACCATTTCTGTATACAGCGATAACTAGGAAGACTCTGCGGCTCGAGAGCGATAAAACATCAATGGATCCGAGAAAATATGATGAGGTTGAAAAATTACGAAAAATGACTCCTTTCCTCGTTGAAACAAGATTATCAAAGATTCTACGTGTTGCAAAATCAGGGGCCTATCAAGAAAAACGTAATCAGATGGCTCATGAAGAGCGATGGTTATGTGAAGAGCTTGTAGAGCTATTGTCTGGATGGCGCCAAAACGTGATGGAATAAACTATGAGTATTAGTGTTCTTAAAATACAAACCTTGAAGAACTAGGAGTCGGAATGAATGCAACTGTCCAACCATGACGAATTAATATTTGAGGAGAATTAACATGTCCAGTTATGATGAATCTCAAGAACGATTTGAAGAGTTTCTTAGAACATACAAGGATGACCAAGGGTCTCTGACCTACTGGACTAGGCTCCAACAAATGTCGATTAATGATGAAACATCAATTTCAATAGATTTCCAAGATTTGATTAGCTTCGATAATGTCTTCATGGCGCTAGCTGCAGAAAATCCATCAAAATTCATAGATACTATAAATAACGCACTCATAGCAGTATTACGAGTTGAAGATCCAGACTATGTGAGTGGTGTTGATATTTCACTACTCAAAGCTCGAATTACTAATTATTCAGAACATGTACCACTACGTGCCATTCGTGCCAAGCATATTGGAAAACTGCTACGTGTTAGTGGAATTATGATGCGGGCTAGTGAGGTGAAACCTCTTCTAGTTCAAGCAATGTTTCAATGTAGAATATGTGATGAGAGAATCCCACAAACTCAAGAAGATGGCAGATACACTGAACCAGTAAGATGCCCGCTGTGTGATAAGAAGACTCCAATGAGACTTCTCGCTCAAGAATCACTATTTCGGGATTGGCAGAAAGTCAGAATCCAAGAATCTCCTGACGAGCTTCCTCCTGGCCAAATGCCCCGGTCTGTTGATATCATTCTAGAAGGTGATATCGTAGATATCTCTCGCCCTGGTGATTTAGTTAAAGTAACTGGCATTCTTGAAACAACACCTGATTTTTCCAGAAGAGGCGGAAGATTGGCTACGTTTAATGTATTCATTGAGGCTAACGGTGTTGAAATTTCTGAAAAAGAACATGAGCAGATTGAAATTTCTGAAGAGGATGAGAAACAAATCAGGCAACTTGCAGAGGATCCTTTTGTCCATCAGAGAATTGTAGCATCTATTGCACCCTCAATTCAAGGTCATGAAACCATAAAGGAGTCTATCGCATTATTGCTTTTTGGTGGTGTCAGTAAAACTCTTGCCGACGGAACAAAATTACGTGGAAAATCAAATATTCTTATGATAGGGGATCCAGGAACAGGAAAAAGCCAGATACTGAAGTTTGTTTCCGGTTTGGCTGTTCGAGCTCTGTACACGTCAGGAAAAGGTAGTAGTGCAGCCGGTCTTACTGCAGCTGTGATACACGACGCCGATTCAGGAGCTATGACCCTTGAAGCTGGTGCACTAGTACTAGCGGACCAAGGTATTGCATGCATTGATGAGTTTGATAAAATGGACCCTACGGATAGAACTGCAATACATGAAGCTATGGAACAGCATACAGTTAGTATTGCAAAAGCAGGAATCGTCGCTACACTCAATGCACGAACATCAATACTTGCTGCCGCTAATCCTACATTAGGTAGATACGAATCTTCACTATCAGTTCAGGACAATATTAGACTTCCATTTACAATATTATCCAGATTTGACTTGATTTGGATTATGGTCGATACTATTGAAGCTACTCGGGATCGGGAACTTGCACAATTCATCCTAAATATGCATCAAATGAAAAGGGCTAAAGATGCACCATCAATTCCTCCAGTGTCACAAGAATTTCTGAAAAAGTACATAGGTTATGCCAATCGCTATGTGATTCCTCAACTAACACCAGAAGCTGCAGAAGTCATTGAGAATTTCTATGTTGACTTGCGAAAAAGTGCAGAAGGTGGAGCTGCAGTTCCAATAACTGCACGGCAGCTGGAATCTCTTGTACGTCTTTCAGAAGCCAGAGCAAAAATGGCACTACAACCTAAGGTGTCTAAAGAGGATGCTCAAGCAGCAGTTCGATTGATGGAAGATTCCTTGCGAATGGTAGCTCTTGATAGAGTCACAGGGAAGATTGACATTGACAAACTTGTTTCAAGGATGAGTGCTTCTCAAAGGAGTTCTTCCGACATCATTATCAAAGCAATTCGAGATATGGAGGCTGAAGGTACTTCCACAGTTAACAAAGACGCATTAGTTCAGAAAGCTGTTTCTATGGGCCTTGCTCGTGAACAGGCTGAGGAGGTAATCGAGAAGCTTCTAGCAGAGGGGATACTCTACAGTCCACGAGATGGAAAGATCCGTCATTCCCAGAATTAATCCTGAATACTGTGAGGAATTTTATGACACGCTTAGAGGAATTGGCAATTAATAAGAAAATAATTAGTCATCTTCAGAGTCTTGGAATAAAAGAACTGTTCCCACCCCAAGAGCAAGCCTTTGAAACTGGAGTTTTGGAAGGATCAAATCTTGTACTTGCAGTCCCCACCAGCTCCGGGAAGACGTTAGTTGCTGAGATCTGCATGCTAAAGGCAATTCTAGACGGTCGTGGAAAAGCATTATATTTGGTTCCTCTGAAATCGCTAGCTCGTGAGAAATATACAGATTTCAAGAAATATGAAACATTAGGCATCACAGTAGCAATGTCGGTTGGAGATTATGATTCATCCGGTACGAAACTTGGAGAAGCGGATATTATTATTCTCACAACTGAGAAAGCAGATTCTTTAGTTAGAAATAAAGTGAACTGGATTAGTGACATCGGTATAGTCGTTGTAGATGAGATTCACCTCATTAATGATAAATCGAGAGGCCCAACACTTGAGATGGTTCTAGCAAAGTTAATGCAAATGATAGAAACTCAAATCGTGGCGTTAAGTGCTACTATATCCAATGCTAGTGATATTGCAGAATGGTTGAATGCATCTCTTGTAAAGAGTATATGGAGACCAGTTCCACTAAGTGAAGGTGTGTATCTTGATGGTACAATAGATTTTGAGAACATTGAAACAAATCAAAGATCAACCAAAAATATTCCACGAATTCGGAAGGAAGAACTAGCTGATGTTGTCTGTGACACATTAGATGAAAATGGTCAAGTTCTTGTTTTTGTATCAAGTCGAAAATCAACGATTTCTATGGCAAAACGATTTGCTCCATTCCTTAGAAAGTATCTCTCAGAAGATACGCTTGAGCACCTAGTGCAAATTGCTAAGAAAATTGGCAACAGAAACTCCGCTCCTGAAATTTCTAAGATATTAGGAAAATTAGTAGCCTCTGGGGTCGCTTTTCATCATGCTGGACTTGATAATCAAGAGCGAGCTCTTGTCGAAGATGCTTTCAAAGCTAACTTGTTGAAAGTTATTGTAGCTACACCCACTCTTGCCGCCGGAGTAAATCTTCCAGCAAGAAGAGTCATCATTCGTGATTATCGGCGTTTTGAACAGAATCGCGGAAATTACCCCATTCCTATACTTGAATACAAACAAATGGCAGGTCGAGCTGGTCGACCCAAGTATGACAAATATGGGGAGGCAGTCCTCATTGCCAGAACTGAAAATGAAAAAGATGCCCTTATTGACCATTATATTCTCTCTGATCCCGAGGAAATATTCTCTAAATTAAAATCTCAATATGCTCTTAGGTTTCATCTTCTAGCTGCAATTGCAACAGAACTAACGAATAATCGTGAAGAAGTGGATGAACTCATTTCAAATACATTCTTTGCTAGTATCAATGAACAACATAAAATCGACCATCACGTTTCATCTGCTATTGAATTCTTAAAAGATGGACAACTAATTGAGGTAACAGCCTCAGACTTGTACACTGCAACCGCTTTGGGTAGACGAGCATCTCGTCTCTACATTGATCCGCAGACTGCAATTATGTTTCGTGAAATATTATCACAATATGAAAATCATACCATTTTTGGTATGCTGCATATGATTTGTCATACACCAGATCAACCAGTGACCTACGTATCTAAATCTGAAATAGAAGATACAGAAGTATTCATTGAAGACCATTTCAAAGAACTCATGATTGAATTACCGGATGAACTAGATACTGGTTACAATGAATTTCTAGGAGAAGTAAAAACAGCTAGGATTCTTCAAGAATGGATATCCGAAACTACGGAGAAGGACATTACAGAACGTTACAATGTTGGTATGGGCGACGTTCATAGATTTGTACAATCCGCAGAATGGTTAGTTTATGCAGCCTCAGAAATTGCGCGAATAACTGAAAATCCTAGCCATATCCCATCTCTACGAGGTCTCCGTTCAAGGTTAAAATATGGTGTACGTTCTGATATTTTAGAACTTGTAAGTTTGAGAGGTATTGGTCGGGTTCGTGGGAGAATGCTCCATAATCAGGGACTGTTTAATCTCACTGAGTTATATCAGGTACCAATTGTAGAGCTAGCAAGAATCCCAACAATTGGCACCACAATTGCAGAATCAATAAAAAAACAACTTGGGGTGGAAGTAAAAACAACTTCGACCCAAATTGAACCAGTGGAAGAAACAGATGATTTTGACTCGATTCAAACATTGCTTGATGACTTCACTTCAGAGTAATAGTGAAGTTTTAGTTACTAATTCAATCAAATCCTCAGTATATCGAGTGCAACTCTCACTTTCTGTATATTCTTCATTGAAATCAGAAACTTGTATACCAATTAGTTCTTCGAGCAAATTCAATGTGCACATCCCCATAACATCGAGATTGTATCCGCCTTCTAAGAAACAAGATAGCCTTCCTGAAGCAACCTTAGAAGCAATCCGATTAAGTTCACTATTCATCATTGCGAATCCTGAAGTAGTAAGACCTAGCGAAGTCAGTGGGTCTTTGTAATGTCCATCGAATCCAGCAGATACCAGTATAAATTCGGGTTTGAATGACTTAGCAAGGGGCTCTATTGCTTCACTAAATGCTATCTCATAGGATTTGTCACCAGCACCTGGATACATTGCTAGGTTTACAGTATATCCTTGACCTTCGCCCTTCCCTATTTCATCAGGAAATCCTGATCCTGGAAAGAGTGTTCTACCATCCTGATGTAGTCCGACGTACAAAACTTGGTTCGAAGAATAGAATGAATTCTGAGTGCCATTTCCATGATGAGCATCATAATCAACTATCATGATACGCTTTAGTCCCTGATTCTGAATAAGATGATTTGCTGCAACGGCAATATTGTTTATGAAACAGAATCCAAATGCACGTGCGAATTCTGCATGATGTCCAGGAGGTCGACATAAGACAAATGCATTCTCAGTGGCTCCAGACATTATTCTGTCAACAGCCTCAACTCCTCCACCCGCAGCTAACAATGCCGCCTCGTAAGTATACTGATTTACAGCTGTATCTAGAGTATAGAAACCTCCTCCTCTCTCTGATTTTTCTTTTATTCCCTCCAAATACTGTTTATCATGGATTGTGTACACTATATCTAAGTTCACAGGTTCGGGTGTGAGTAGATTGAGATTATCGTTTTCGAGGAGCCCTGCTTTCTTTGCATAGCTCATTGCACTTCTTAATCTATCAGGACTTTCAGGGTGTCCCATAGACATTTCATGTTTTACGAATAAATCATGATAAACAAGATCTGTAACCATCTGTAAAGTCTCCAATTTGTAGAATAAAGAGAACTATCTGATAAATCTGAAGGGCCGAGATAATTTTATGGAAATATTGGAACACGTGTTCAAATTATCGGTATTCGAAAACGTTTATCTTGATTTCGCGTAACGGCATCAATAGCATGGGTCGGTAGTCTAGCTTGGTATGATTCTTGCTTGGGGCGACTTAGGACATACGTCTCTAGTCACAGATTGCAAGAGACCGGGAGTTCAAGTCTCCCCCGGCCCACCATTCATGCTTTTCTGTCCAATCCTAAGATATACTCCATAATGTTTCATAGATTGGACCGGAAGGAGTCAATGTGCTCTTTTTCATATTGAATTTTGATACAGACATAGAACCAATTGGCTGATTTGCCAAACCATCAAGATTGTTGGCAAGTTTTTCAGCATCTTTGATATAACGAATTCTTGCTATAGTAGCATGTGGAGTGAATTTCTGCTTCTCTGCTCTGTATCCGAGTTCTTCCAAATGCGAATCTATCTCCATCTTTAGGTTTGTTATACGATCGGCATTTTGAGCTGCACCTATCCATATCACTCGAGGTCTTCGTTTGGTAGGAAAAGCCCCCACTCCGTATACCATTATTTCGAATGGTTCAATTTTGATTTTACTTAGGCATGATTCAATTTCATCAATTCTTGCTAACGAAGTATCTCCCAAGAACCTCAATGTGAAATGGATATTTTCAATTTCAACCAGCTTCACCTTAGCTAAACTAGTATCTAGTTTTCGTTGAGTTTCAGAAATTTGTGGTAAAAGCGCTTGATTTTCAATATCTATACTTAGAAATGCTCTAACAAGTTCACTCACAAGTATCACCACATGTCTAGCTATACAATTTGGCAATATTATCCTGACGATGGATTGGTTCTAAGATAACTCTTAAAGGTCAACTGCTGGACGATGCTTCGGTGACTTCTAAACATTGCCAAAACGTAAAGATTCTAGCATAGAGATTCATACCTCCCCAAAAGAAAGCTCAAAGAAGGCGATAAAAAAGCGAAGTATCGAGGTCCCAAATGCAAAAAGCATCGTTCTACGGGATATGGGATACCCATTCAGAGTAAAAGGTGATCCAAAATCAACTGGTTTAGAAATTGATAGTGAGGAACTCTTTGCAGATTATGCACGTGAACAATGGATTGGAACAATTGTACAAAAAGGGCTCTATCTATTTGATAGATATATCATGCCTGATTATGCGTTCCAAGTATTGGAAGTCGAACCTAAAGAATCAATCATCACAAAGGATACCAAAATTCATCTACAACCTCAGTCTAGCGCTACAGAATCTGTATCAATCCGTTTAGTCACTCTTGATGAAGTTATAGGTCATGAACACATTAAACGTAAGTGCAAACTCATTCTTGAATATCTTCAAAATCCATTAAAATTTGGAGAATGGGCGCCTCGTGCAATTTTATTTTATGGTCCTCCTGGAACTGGAAAAACAATGACTGCACAAGCTGTTGCCAATCAAGCTAATGCCAAGATATTCTTCGCGAAAGCATCTGATTTGATTGGAGTTCATGTTGGCGATGGTGGTAGAAGAATTAGTACACTCTTTGATGATGCTCGAAAGAACTCACCAAGCATCATTTTCATTGACGAACTTGATGCAATTGGATTAACTCGTTCATTCCAATCGATTCGTGGTGATGTATCAGAAGTTGTAACAGCACTCTTGGGAGAATTGGATCAGACTGCAGAGGCATCTGGAGTAGTTGTCATTGGTGCAACAAACGCATTACCACTAATTGACCCTGCAGTTAAAAATCGGTTCGATACCGTCTTTGAATTTGCTTTGCCTAATTTAGATGAACGATTGGGGATACTTCAGTATTACTGCAAACGATTACCGTTAAAAATTGATATTGATATGCAAGAAGTTGCAAGGATGACTGAAGGTTTTTCAGGTAGAGACCTACGAGACCGCATTCTTAAAGAATCACTTCATATTGCAATCTCTGATGAGTCTAGTACTATAACTTCGGAGATAGTTAGAGGAGTATTGAATAGGATAAAACCCAAGAACCGTCCTAATTATACCATTTAGAGAATAAAGTGATTGAGTGGTAGATGATTACTTTGAAAATAATAATTATCACAGGTATGCCGGGAGCCGGAAAAAGCGAAGTGGCAACCGCATTCCAAAATGCTGGTTTTCCATTGATTATCATGGGTGATGTTATTCGGGAAGAAACCAGAAATCGAGGAATAGAAGCAAATCCTGAGAACACCAAGAAAGTTATGTTAGAACTACGAGAATTATATGGTCCGGGTGCAGTTGCAACTCGTTGTCTTGATGGTCTTTGTAATCAAAAATCGAATATTATTGTAATAGAAGGTTGCAGAAGTATCGCAGAGATAGATGTTTTTGATGACTATGCAGAAGAATTAATGATTATCTGTGTGCACGCATCTCCAAAGATACGATTTTCTCGTTTACAGGAAAGAAATCGTAAAGACGCCCCTTCAACCTGGGAAATTTTCAGGGAACGCGACATTAGAGAGATATCAGTAGGTCTAGGCGGAGTAATTGCGTTAAGTGATATCATGTTGATTAATGAGGGAAGCCTTGAAGATATACAAAATGCTTCAAAGGAACTTGTTGAGAAGTTGACTTGAAATGAAATCAACAATCAAGTGTATTATTTATCCTACAGAAGAAATTCAGAGAATTGAAAAGGCAATAGAGAACCTACTTGGACCAATTACATTCTCCACAACAAAATTCGATGAATTTACCGAAATTTATTCGTCTAATGCCAGTAAATCCAGTTTTGCAATACTAAGACAACTAGTTCATGATAAGAGAATACTCGATGTTGTTAGAGTACGTCTTCTAAAGAATCTTGATGAGCTCACTACATTCATGCTTTTTGATAAACAAGCAGCATTTACCGGAAAATTAAGACTCATTGATAACATCCACGAAGATCCTCCTCTAGGTTCGATTGAGATAAGATTTGAGTTCGAATCAGAATCTCAGTTTGAAGAATTTCTTGATTGGTTTAGTCCTCGTACAAAAGATGGACGAGTCATAACCTAAATACTAACAGTAACAATATCTCGAACCAACCCACTATGAACTCGCATACTGTGTTGACGTGCAACAGTAAGACCTACATCCTGTATAATTTGAGATAATTTCATCTCACTATCATAACAAAGACACATACATTCTCCTTTTGATTGAAGGATTGAATCTGCAACTTCCAGCAGTGATTCTACGAGTTTGATGGCTATGTTACCTCTAGTGGAACTTGCTCGTCCATAGGGAGGATCAGTAACGATACGATTTACAGAATTTATAGGAAGGTGTTGAGTGTCTCCTTGAACTAATGAATAATGCGCGCTAATATTGCTGAGATTTATTCTAGCGCCAATCAATAATTTCCAATTCAAATCAACTCCAATGACGGAAGCTCCAATATGCGAAGCTTCACACAATATCCCACCTCCCCCACAGAATGGGTCAAGAACAATATCACCAATTCGTACTCCTGCAAGATTGCACATCACTCTAGCCAATGAACTATTCATCATACTTGGATGAAAGAACTCTTTCTTGCCTGGTTCTCTTCCTCTCAATAACATACGGAGTTTGGAAGTATTTGATTTGCATATTATAATTCCTTCAGACATTATTAGAACCAGAATCTGAACTGACGGATTTCTCAGATTGACATCTGCCCCCGTAGCACGCACAATATGAGCACCAAGGTTTCGTTCTATCTGTAATCTCATATCCAAGTCATTATCTTTGTCTATACACAACGTCTTAACTGCAAAATCATCCTGTTTAGTGATATGAGCCATCCACTCATCATCTGAGAATCCCTGAGTTATATCATCAATTGAATCGAATTCATGCAAAATTGTACCTGCATACTGAATAAGAGCTGCTCTTTCTAAGAGGAAATCTGCAGGATTATATGGCATTATAATTCTGGCTAAGCGCCCAAACCAAGTTAATTCTGGTTCGATGAAGAGTTGATTCAATAATGCCTCTACTTCTGCAATAGCTAGTCCAATATGCTCCCCTGAAACATAAGCAAAATAGGCAGTCAAGCCATCATCACTACTCGTATAGATTGTCCCCGCCAGAAAATACTCTTTGTAATTCTCCATAGAGAATATCAAGACCCGTCATTTCTTTAGCGGAAACAGGTACAGTACCAGTTGTTGTGTCGAGATTACCAAGCATCTCAAGAATAGATTTTGAATATTCTCTACTGAGTCCAGACGCTGATTGCTCTAGAGCTTCCTCAAGGAGGTATGTTTCTTCTCCCCATTGAACAATTCTCTCAACCTCATCTTCAGTAAGAATGTCGGATTTACTGAGTAGAGCTTGTTGTGGTAATCCAAATCTAATATTAATTGACACACCCAGAAGCATTGAAGAGAGATAACCTGTTGGCGTTCTAGCAATACTGGAATCAAGAAGATACAATGATATTGCAGGATCATCACCTCTAAGCCCAGATACCATTAATGGGCCAGAATTACGATATGCAAATAGCTCCATTTGCCCTGGACAGTCTACCAAAACATAGTCTCTCTCAGTTTCAAGGATTTCTTCTCGTAAATCATCAATATGCCCAACAGCCATATCTAATGAAGCAACAAGTGCACCATTAGGCCCAAGCCCGAACTGGTTCATTACTTCACCATAGTCCACATACTCTCTAATATCGACGTCACTCGTATAGGGTGGACTTTCAACTCCGGGATCTATATTAGCAACAGTAACACTCAGGTCTGATCCCACAAGCCACTTTTCTAATGATGCTGTAAGTAAAGACTTCCCGGAACCCGCAGTTCCAACTAAAAATATGAAAAACATTGATAGAACCAAGATTGTGTGACCAACTACCCGCTTTGAGTTCTTCGGTAGGTCAGTCTTTCTAGCCCAAATTTCAATTTGCACAAGTCTTATCTGGAATTCGAGAAATCAATCGTCTTATGCACTCAAGTGAGGCTCTCCAAAGGCTTGCAGAATCTATGGCTGGTGAGATTTGTCTATCTGAGAGCAATCCAGGTGCAATTATGAGAAGGTGGCGTGAACATTTCCACATCTCACAAAAGAGCCTTGCAAAACATCTCAATGTATCACCATCTGTTATTAGTGACTACGAGAGTGGGCGTAGAAAATCTCCGAGAGTTGAAACAATCAGGAGGTTTGTTGAAGGTCTCATAGAGATGGATACAGAAGAAGGAGGAAGAATATCAGTAGCACTTGAAAAACTGATAGCTCCAGAAATTGCATCAGATGCAATTATCGATAGCAGAGAATTTGGATTTCCTGTTCCTTCAAGATTACTAGTAGAACATCTCGATTGCAATGTTCTTACTCATCCTAACCTACTTGATAGAGATATATATGGGTACACCGCTCTTGACAGTATTCGAGCTATAGTAAGCCTGACCCCACAACAGCTTCTGAAACTATACGGGGGTACAACACAACGTGCTGCAATTCTAACAAATGTATCAACTGGAAGGTCGCCAATGGTTGCTATCAAAGCAAGTCAGATTGGTACATCAATAGCTGTAAAACCAGTAGTAGTAATTCTTCATGGAGTCAAAGAGCTCGATCTACTAGCAGTAAAGATTGCAGATAGTATACATCTTTCACTATGTGTGTCCGAAATCGGTTCAACTGAAGATTTAGTGCGAGAAATTAGATCTTTTGATCCACAAATGTAATTTGTAAAAGAAGTGATTGAAATGGAATTTGTGATGGAAATCAATGATCCTATTCACGACTTCATTGGTATCACCAATGTAGAGGCTAAAATAATAAACTCTGAAACATATCAAAGATTGAGACGAATTAAACAATTATCTGGTGCGCATTTTGTATATCCAACTGCTGAACACACTCGTTTTGGTCATTGTATAGGCGTAATGTTTCTGGCTGGTCGTACTGGAAAGAAACTTCTGGGCAAATTAAAACTCGGAAATGATGTACTTCAAGAAGTCAGATTGGCAGGGCTGTTGCATGATTTAGGGCATGGTCCATTTAGTCATGTCTTTGAAGAGTCACTTCTTGAAAAACAAGGAAAAAATCATGAAGATGTCACAGAATGGTTAATACTGAAGAGTGAAGTTGGAGAAATTCTTGAAAATGAAGGAGTTTCAAAGAAACGAATTGCAGACTTAGTTCGAGGACGTAGGACCCGTAAGTATGATGGCGTTGTTAGTGGTATCGTCGCAGGCCAAGTTGATTCCGATAAAATGGATTATCTAATTCGTGATTCATTCTATTGTGGAGTCAATTATGGTCTAGTTGATATTCATAGGCTTATAGACAGTCTTGATGTGTCTAGTGATTATCAACTGCACTTCGATATAGCCGCAAGAGGCGCTTTGGAAGCGTTCCTTGTAGCACGTTATGAAATGTTTCTGAATGTATATTATCACAAAACAGTACGAAGTGTGGAAGTGATGTTAGTCAAACTCATCAATGCCGCAGATAATGTACTACATCTGACAAACTTCAAAACTCCAGACGAATTCCTTCTCCTAGATGATATGTCATTAATGTCAATGGTCAGAGAGATCGATCCATCTGAATCAGAAGATGCAAAAGAAGCAGCACATATGATGAATCTGTTAGACTCGCGAATTCTTTACAAATCCGTGTTTGAGAAAGTACTTCATACTGGAGATAGATTTGTGTCAAAGGTTTTCACAAAGAAAAAAGTACGTGAAAGCATAGAAGAGGAAATAGCTTCAATCGCTGGAATTGAAAACCATGAAGTCATTGTTGATGTTCCCACTTTACCTTCAGTCCCATATAATCCACATCAATTGAATCCAATGGAGATTGCAATCTTTGAAACAATTGATGGCAAGAAAGTTTCTCACAATCTATCAGATTATTCAAATATCGCAGAAATGATGAAAGGCTATCTCGATGTGATTCGCGTTTATACATTTGAAAAGAATAGAGCAAAGGTTGGTAGAGCGGCACGTGAAGTATTTCAAGAGGTTCCAGATACGGCACTTATTCACATGTAGAATTTATTCTGGATAGTTTTCCAAATATCTGACATAGATTTGATGCATTCGAGTCATGTGTTTTATTTCTGTGTGGAGATTATATAGTACGGATTAGAATCTAAATTGAACAACTGAGTTCTCTGGGGCTGAGAGCACTTGAGCGATGAATTGACTGATACCTTACAAAACATCAAAATGATAACTGGCGTTGAAAACGTCGTTCTTATCCAAAAAGACGGCCTTCCTGTTGCAAGCGCGGGAGTTTGGTTTAGTAAGGAAGAGGTCTTTGCTGTAGCTTCTTCAACCTGTGCTATTTTTGGAGTAGGCAAACTAATTCATGGTGATTTCAAATATCTTCTAATGGAATCGGAAACATCCAAAGTGTTTCTTGCATCGCTTCCCAATGACTCTGATTACTTTCTCACTGTGACTACGGCGCCAAGAGTAAATCTTGCAGCTCTATTCATTGAGATGAAGGAAAATCTATCACGATTATCGTATCTACTAAGACAACATGTTGATGGAAGACTTCCACCTCTTAGATCTTATAGTACTGATGAAACGAGCCGGGTACTTGAAGGATTTGCCGTTGCTGAAGGGCGAGATACTACATACGGAATGTCACGGTCGGTAATATCACTTGATAGATCACAGGCTCTAAGCTTGAGAGCACTTCTACGACAAGTACATGATTCTATTCCCAATATCGGTTCTGTGTTTCTGTCATTGAGTGGTGGAGTCAGAGTTTCTCTAGAAGGATTCACAAACGATAGACTTGCTGCAATGTCGTTTGCGTTGCATGATGCCTCCGAAAGGGTTGTAAGAACTCTCAGGAACAGTTCTCTACAAACCGTTTTGTGTGAGACAGAAACGACTCGACACTTTATCTATGCGGTACCAAATGGTGTATTTAGTCTCTGGGTAGATAAAGATAGTCAAAAGCTTGGTCTTATGAGATTGTTATTGAAACATTACATAGATGAGATTCGACGAGTCCTTTCATCTGTTTCAATGGTCAAACCAGCTGTTCCTGATGACCTAAAGGAGCTGCTTCTCGCAGGAAGTTCCGATAAAGGTCTACTCATGACGAGGAGAGACAAATGACATACTCAATACTATGTATGATTGAGCTAATGGGTGATCAATTCCCATTGCTACTTAACTCAATCCTAGAACGAATACCAGTAATTGTCGCAGGTGAGGATATCGAAATTGTGGATGACATCACAGAATGTCTTACAACCCTCTGCCCACACAGACATAAACTAGTCTTTTGGAGAGATTTCACTTCAGAATCAGAGATATTGTCCGTCTGGGAAGAAGAAAAACATAACTATGAAGTTAGTAGAACTGTTGTGTGTGGTCTATCTGGAAATCTAAGGCTAGCCTTAGATAGAATCGCTCGTTTTGCCGGTTGGATTCTAGCTATTCCAATAGGAACTATGGTTCTTGGTGTTCAGGTGAGTGAAAAGACTCTTGAAGATGTCACAGCTCATATTTTGAATAACTCAGGTAACTGTGGAATACTTAGGATCACTTCCCCGTCATCGATTACATTTAGCCTTGTTAACCAAACTAATAGCAGTCTTGATGTGGAAAAGAGGATAGTCAATAAAATATTGATTCGTAAAAAGCAATCTTTGGAGAGAATCCGTCGTCTACTGACAAAGTCACTTCGAGGTGCAAATGTGTCAGAGCATATTGTGAATGCTGTACTAAAACTAGATGATGAATCTGAAAAGCTCACACAAGATGTGTTTGAAGAAGAAATCAATAACTATGTGCATGCTGCGCGGAGAGCTGTAACATTACTCTCCAGAATCCGACTTGCAAGAGAACTCGGTGCATCTACTACTCTAACGGAGAGGAATCTGTATGAAGCAATTGGGTGGGATGGTGGAGAACTGACCGATTTGATTCGCTTCATACGAGCGGAATGGCATGAAGATTTCTCAGACTGTGTGAAGCTTGGTACGTTATCAGGTTTAGGAGCATGGGTCGATAGTATGTGGGGGACATGAACAAGGGGGATTAGTATATGATTATAGACTATGGCAACCGAACTGTTGGTCTCAAAATTGTTTTCTTTGGACCTGCAATGAGTGGAAAAACAACTGCAATTCGATGGTTATTTTCATCGCTTGATTATGCTGATAAATTGACTTCGATTGAAAATACTGTTGGTAGAACGATGTTCTGTGATTTTGGTACCATTCCATTTCCACTCAATGAAAATTGGACTGTAAACGCCCATGTTTGGTCAGCCACAGGTCAAGATTTCTATAGATCTACTCGTGAAGTAGTTCTTGTAGGTGCAGATGGTGTGATTTTCATGGCCGATTCTCAAGCCACCTTACTAGATGAAAATCTTGCAAGTTGGAAAGAGCTTATGTCAATGATTGCAGAGGAAGAACGACCATTACCAGTTGTTTTTTGTCTTAACAAACAAGATCTTCCGGGAGCAGTTCAAGAAAGACATCTTAGAGAACATCTACGACTTCCGTCCTCAGTACCTGTATTCAGAAGCATTGCTAAGGATGGTTATAACATCATGGAATCTTTTCAATTCATATTTCAAGCTGCTATGAGAGCAAGCGTCGCTGCAAAACCTATCTCATGAATAATAAAACAGAATGGTGCGACCGCCGGGATTTGAACCCGGCTTGAAAGCTTGGGAAGCTTCCGTCCTAACCAGGCTAGACAACGATCGCTTTGTAGCTTTTCCACTGCAGATTTGATAAAAGATTATCGGCAAATTGTGATTAATGCGGTCCTAAGAATATGCTTATCTGATGCTTGTAGTGAAATCCAATTGTGAGATGCAATTATGTCTCCCAATACTAAATCAATCAATTTCTGGCAAGGAAATCAAGCCTGTGCAGAAGCTGCTATAGCAGCGGGGTGCAGATTTTTTGCAGGTTATCCAATTACTCCCGCAACTGAGATTGCTGAAATTATGGCTCAACAATTACCCAGAATTGGTGGGACCTATATACAGATGGAAGATGAAATAGCAGCAATTTCAGCTGTAATCGGTGGTGCATGGGGCGGATCTTTGGCAATGACTGCAACTTCAGGTCCCGGTTTTAGTTTAATGCAGGAAAATATTGGATACGCAATAATGACAGAAACTCCATGTGTTATTGTGAATGTACAGAGAGTCGGACCAAGTACTGGTCAGGCAACAAAAGCAGCCCAAGGAGACCTTATGCAAGCAAGATGGGGCACGCATGGCGATCATGAAATGATTGTATTAACACCTAATTCTCCACAAGAGATGTATGAGCTCACATTCAGAGCTTTTAATCTATCAGAGAGACTTCGACATCCAGTCATTCTTCTCTCTGATGAAGTGGTTGGCCATTCAAGAGAGAGAGTTGTAGTGGATTCTAGTAGTGATAATCCGATTCGTAGAAGGTTTGCAAAAGAAGGGGATTTACCCTATGGTGGGATAGATTCTGATGGGCATGCAATAATGCCAAAATTTGGAGATGGGCATAATCTTCTGATTACAGGTTCAACGCACGATGAGCAAGGTTTTAGAAAGACTTCAGATTCTGAAACGCACAATAAGCTGATTAGAAGAATAACAACTAAAATCCGAGATGCTAGCCCAATTTTGGAGGATTTCGTAATTTCCGGCCCTGAAAGTGCTGAGTGGGGAATCATTTCTTTTGGTTCTACTTCGAGATCAGTTGAAGAATTGATGATGACTAAAAACGTAAAGCCAACATTGAGAACAATGAGACTGAAGACCGTTTGGCCCTTCCCTGATCAGGCTGTTCGAGATTTTAGTAAAACAGTTGATAAAATATTGGTTCCTGAATTGAACCTGGGACAAATGATTGGAGAAGTTTCACGTGTCGTGAGAGATACTGTAGAAGTAATCCCATTGAGTAAAATTGGTGGTGGTCGAATGATAGAACCAGATGAATTACTAGCTACAATGAATCGGGGAGAATGAGTGGATCCTTCAATCTGTTGATATATGGAACCTTGATTCGAATCCCAAGACCTGATTTCAATAATAACGATAATACTAGTATTCATCCATACTGTCACATTTTCTTTTAGAACAGATGGTAAGAAATATGGAGCAGTTATCTCAAAACTGAATGTACATTCTCCAGGTTGAATCTGGAGTGGGAGTGGCAATGTAATGACTTGAGTTGGACTAATTTGTAGAATACTTGCAAAAGGAGTGCTTTCATTGTTATAGTAGGCCATTATTGTGACGGGGTCTACTATATTGCTATTGATATCATACACTGAAAGGTTGAGATAAAGATTCTCTCCATAGAAAGCAGATTCTACAACAGCACTGATTATAAGATCTCCAATTACGTTAAATTGGAATTCATGTAGACTTGAGAAATTATAGTAGGCACTTACTGGATTAAAGGTGACTAAATGTGGTCCAATTGTTAGATTGCACCAAGCTGTTAATGTTAAACTACTCAACATATTGGGGGTTACCTCTTTTGAGAGAAACAATTCTCCGAAATTATCAGTGAATTGCAGTATGATTTCTTGGCCCCAATCAAATTCCTCATCAACTGTAAATTCAATAGAGGTAGAATTTCCATGAACAGCTGAAATATTAGTTTGAACCGGATAGAAATGGAGTGTGTTCTTTTTGGCATTAATGGGAATTATTTGAGTATTTGCTTGATATCTAGGATTTGATGTCGTAATATTGATTGTATAGAAACCTGGAGCGGTTTGAAAAGGAATTACAGTGGTGTAAAACCCATTTCCAAGATTTGTCATTACTCCATTATTAAAACCAGCATCCCAAAGGATGGTGCTGTCGGATATCCCACTGTAGTCTGCTGCTTCGTGTCTTACGGTTACGTTCACATTTTCAAAGTGGGAACCATCTGGAGATTGGCACTGGACCGAAGAGGGAGCAGATACAACCGTAAGGTTAGAAGCAGTAGGAACTACTGAAAGTGGTAAAGATTTAGAAAAACCCAGAAAATCTTCATTTCCACTCCCTGATACTATTACATCGTAGATACCTGGTAGTCCCATTGAGTTGTTCCAAGTGAAACTAAATGATCCATCGGAATTAGTTGTTATGTTAGTGTCAAGTATTGTTTCTGCGCTAGGATTATCGATTTGAATATTGATAGATTCGTTGGCATATTCAATACTATTGTCATGGATTGATACAACCTGTGAAATCAGTGTCGCATTACTATCGGATTGTACAATTAGAGGAGTTACTGGAACAACTGTTAGATGTCCTCTTGTGATTGAGATTTCAATATTGTCACCTGCACCTTGGGAAACTGTGTCGAATATCTCAACATTAAACAAAATATGTGCAGTAGTTCCATTTTCACCAGGACTTGTATCGTCTGGTAGGATAGTGTATGATGAATTCAGCATCCGCAGAATTGGTGAAGCTGATATGAAATACTCATCTGCAAATACTGGACCTAAGTCAGTGACTGCTGCGAAGGAGACATAACACCACCCCTCAGGACTGAAATCAGCAATTAATCTTGCAATCATATCAACGGATTCTCCAACTTCGTACACCATCTTATCAGTTTCAAAATACTGAAAATCAAAATAAAATGCAGTTACAGATAGTGTCAAACCTAGAACAATGATTATTGATAGTGATATTATTGCTAATCTCCTTTGTTGCATAGCTAAACACCAAAATGGAGTCTTATTCATACCTAAAAAAGAGCACATGAAACTAGCGACAAGTTTAATTCAACACTCGACCAGCATCAATTCAGGCCCCCAGCGATATGGAGTGATATTTCCATGGTTATAAGACTAAAAGATACTGTGATTGAATCTATAGATGATACTGAAACTAGAAGACTGAAATTGATTAAGATGTCATCAAAGACGGATGGGGCAACAATCACACTTGAACTACCTGAAGCATTAGGTGGAACTATGAGTTCAGGAGAAACTGTCAGTGTCACAATTGATTCTAAAGAGATTGTCACAGGTGAGAGTTCTAAACTCTATGTAGAAGGTACAATTTTCAAAAAATCGGACTCTGATGATTTTGAGATAATAGGATCAGTAGGAGGGTTGCGGCTAGTACTTATGCTGGCAAAAGCGACTCCAAGTCAGAAAAAGACATTCGATTCTGAGAAATTCTACATGGCTATCAAATGAAATAGCACATTTCCTCATCAATTGGAAGAATACTTTCGGTTATCTCTTTCTGACTGGGCTTGTTGAGTTCTAGTAATGTATGACATTGTTCGTTCTGTAGAACTTCCAACCGGTGTAAGTGTATGAATAATGCCTGAAACGCAGTTAGGATGGAATGTTCCCATTCTTCTTGGGTGTGGTCTTTGACTGATGAAGTATGTGAATCTCGTTCAATACCTTCGCGATCCTGTCCTGACTGTGATGGTGTTCTTATTACCAGTCGTGGACATGTAGTATGTGCTGAATGTGGCTTGGTCATCTCTAGGGAGTTTGTTTCGTCAACGTATCAGATGGGAGAACGGAAGCAAGATAATACTCCAGATGCAAGTATGTATGTATCATTAGGAAATAGAATGCATATTGTTGATGGGTTGGGCAGCTATATTGGATTCCATAAGGATAGATATTTTCAAGATGCAAATGGTCAATCCTTATCGGGTCGGTCTCAGAAGAAATTCAAACGTCTCAAAACTATTTACAGTACTAGAATCAGGATTGGAAAAAATGAAGCTAAATATCGAGCTCTCAGAACGCTCAATCATGTATCAAAGTTGTTAATGTTAAATGAACAAGTGCGAGATCGGACGGCATATCTCTACAAGAAAGTCAGTTCTGATTCAGTAGGTAAAGTCAGTAATAACATTCTATTGATAGCAGTATGTCTTCTAATGGCTGTAAGGGAATTCAAGAATGAAGCTCCAATAACACTTGATGAAATTGCTAATGTATTCGAAAAATGTGGTCATCGTGTCAATGTCAGAGCCATTGTAAGAGAAGCTCTTAGACTCAAGTCATTGATAGGATATGCACCAGAAATTCGAAGACCTAAAGATTATGTTCCAAGAGTGCTTTCTATGTTAGTTAATAGTAGTCGAGTGTTGAGTAAAATCAAATCACGCGGATGGGATCCTAAATCCTATGAAAACGAGCTTAGAGAGAAGATTCACATGGTCTTAGGAATGATTCCAGCTTCAAAACGTGGTGGCCGTAATCCATTCATATTCACGGTTTCTGCAGCCTATGCTAGTGACCGTTTAATTGCATCTCAATTTGGAAAACGTCCCGTCCTTACCCAGAGACTCACATCAACTGCAACTGAAGTTGCAGAATATAGTATTCGTGATCACTTTGGTATGATGAAGCCGATTTTAGAAAAATCAGACGTGGTTGAAGTCATTCAGTAATCGTTGGTTTCATGGTAGTGTCATATTAGGAGTTGTGATAATTAGAATTGGGGTTAGTGCTAAATGAAACATCATAGTGTTCAGATTGTACAATGTTCTTCGAACCGATGTGATAGTTGCCCAAAACAATCCGAATTGGAATGTCAAGAACTTATACCTGAAAATCAGGATAAAGAGAGAGCAACTATTCTAGTGGAGAAAAGTCGAGGTCTATTCCATATCCGTTTTTCCGGAAAACCAATTTTAACAAATCCTCCTTGGTCCGAAGATGGATGGGAATCGATATTCGTTGGAAAGGATAGCGATTTGTTCCAAAACATGATTGACATGATTGATATCTATCATGTGGGACCATATGTTTCACTTTTTTTTAGTGAGCAGGATAGTTACCAAATTAGGTATGTTCAACTTCCAGTAGTGAGAACTGCGTTGGAACTTTCGTTACTGAGCGACCTTAGTAAAGGCTCTACGAGTTCGACTAATTCAGTAACAAGATTGAGAGAATCTGTATCAAAACAGCTAGAACGTATCACTATTGAAATAACAGACCAGATTAGAGCACAGATTCCTGAGATTAATGAGAATACAAGAACACGAATAGCAGAGATAGTAGCTCATCGAACTAACATTTTTGGACGTATTATTCCAATCTTAATGGATGAAATGACGGAAGAAGTGTATCTAGATGGCCCTAATACGCTAATTTACTTTGATCATCAGAAAATGGGTCGGTGTATTACTTCAAGTACTTTTGATGAAACTGAAATACCACGAATAGTTACTTTTCTTCGATCTGAGAGCAATTTACACTTAGATCGTAGCAATCCATCATTGAAAATGGAATTGATTTTGCTGGGTTCAGTTTTACGTCTTTCAGCTAGTGTTCCACCATTGAGCGCAGATGGTTTGAGTTTAGAAATTCGACATGCTAGAAACCAACCTTTCACAATTAGAGACCTTATCGATAACAATACAATTACACAAGAGGCTGCTGCAATCCTCCTACTAGCAGTAACCAGTAGATTGAATATTACGATTACTGGAGGACCCGGTACAGGAAAAACCACATTATTAAATGCACTAGACAATATTACTCCACGATGGTGGAGAAAAGTCTACATTGAAGATGCTATTGAGAGTAGAACCTCACTTAATCACCACCAGGTCAGATTACAGGTCGATCCTGTAGATGAACAACACAAGAGAATGAGTAAGAGTGAGGAGATTGTCAAGTGTCTTCATAGATCACCAGATTATTTGATACTGGGAGAGATTCAGACTATTGAGCATAGTAAGGCACTATTTCAAGCGGTAGCAGCTGGTCTTCATTCAATCCAAACTTGTCATAGCGATTCTGCAGCTAGTTTAGTATCGAGATGGATTCTGGGACATAATATCGAAAAATCCAATCTTGGTTTAATGGATTTGATTGTCACATTAGAAAGACCAAAGCCAGGAGAATCAATACGCCAAGTAAAAGAAATAGTAGAAATTCGCAAAGGTGTTCAGAATGGTCTATTGACATTCGTGGGCATCAATATTGTATATGACAATATTTCAAAGAGTATTGGTAGTTTTGCTGAAGATGGAGCGTTCAGAACTCTAGCTAGGAGTTTAGGAATCAAAAATCATGAACAAGCTCTAAATTCATTGATAGCAACATTTCACAACTATAATGTAAATATGGAAGAACTTAGTGAGAGCATGTGGGCATATGGCCATCCAATGAAGTTCATTGCAAAATTATAGAAACTCAAGAAAGGATTACTGATACTAGTTCATAAAAGAAAATACAAAATTTTTAGGACCTTATAAGGCTCAACGAGGATTTGAGCTTAAGGTGTTAATCCAGTGGATGATAATAATCTCATTAAAAATGAGCAGGGTGGCCCTCTTGTGGAAGAAAGTCTCCTTCTAGGTCTTGCTGTTGTAACAGTTTCAATCGTGATTGCAGTCATTCTCCAAGCAACTGGGTGGGCCCAAGATGTTGTTGGTGGACTACTACAGCTTTTGCAAGATAGTTGGAGCAATCTAACTCAATTATTCTCTGCACCTTGAGTTTTGGACGCGTATCTAGAGGGTATATTATTGTTATAGGGGGAAAGCCTTATTTGTATCGAGAAGCGGTTGCCTCTCGCGCTCCGGGCTGGCATACTCAAGCTCCGGTAGTCTACGATAGTGTAATACTGTTGTCGTACCGAATGTAGTCCGGCCCAGCATGGGGGGTTCTCGACCCCCCGACCCGGGTTCGAATCCCGGCCGGAGCACCATCATCTATTTCTATACTAACAGATACTTTTGTCTGATCAATGGTATTGCAC
>Ga0315535_1000282_pt1 | contig 35666 bp, 32 predicted proteins | sample SalMarSW160220MG_2_FD_203092 | JGI IMG/M metagenome (GOLD analysis project Ga0315535, IMG submission 203092) | Salt marsh sediment microbial communities from the Plum Island Ecosystem LTER, Massachusetts, United States - Salt Marsh Sediment SW1602-20 ... | reverse complement strand
GTTATCGCCGCCGTCAAGGTCGTCTTGCCATGATCGATATGGCCGATCGTACCTATGTTTACATGCGGCTTGGTCCTCTCAAACTTTTCCTTCGCCATCTTCTTGTCCTCCCCTGAATTTTTAAAATTATCTTTTTCGTATCAAATTTGACGCATTCACAAAAAGTTTTTTTGCGAGCAATTTTAAGCTGTTGGAAGAAGTTATCCCGTTAGACAGACTCTGCTTGCTAAAAAATAAATAATGGAGCCCACGACCGGAATCGAACCGGTGAACCTCTTCCTTACCAAGGAAGCGCTCTACCGACTGAGCTACGTGGGCGGTTTTTATTAGCCTGTGCGTGTTCTCTCCGAGTCTAAGGACGGCTTGCCGAGGTTAGAGCCGCCAATTTGCGTTCTGGAGCGGGAGACGAGATTCGAACTCGCGACATCCAGCTTGGAAGGCTGAAGCTCTACCAACTGAGCTACTCCCGCACTTGTTACGCTGATAATTGCCCCATAAAAAAACCATTATTAAGAGATATCAATCCCCCTCAAAAAGCGCAGTAAGAGTCATGCAGGAAGCCATGTAGTAATTATCGATCCCGATATATTAATCGAAATCTCCTACATACGACTTACTTTGAGGTTGGTGGTGGGGGGAGGATTTGAACCTCCGAAGGCTTCGCCGACAGATTTACAGTCTGTTCCCTTTGACCACTCGGGAACCCCACCCGAAAGGTATTCTCACACCTGGAGCCAGAGACAGGAGTTGAACCCGCGACATCCTCATTACAAGTGAGGCGCTCTACCAACTGAGCTACTCTGGCAACTCGTCTTCAATCTTTAGTATTTTCCGTAACACGTCAATACGACATAAAAAGCGATCTCTCGATAAATCCCCATTTATACTTAGACCTATAATAAATATCAACCTCTATTTTAGCCTTTTAACAGCAAATATAGAGAAATATAATGATATTTTCTGTGTTTTCTTTAGAATATCGCCTTTTTTTATTGTTTTAAACATTATTTATCCTAATGCAAATAAGAATCCGGGTCGTATTATATATATGTTTTTGACGCGCTTTGTCAAAAACAAACTGAATATTGACAATTCATAGCATAGTAAGCAACACACCTAAAACCAACATTATAATATACCTTGTTGATTTTATGTGATTTATAGCTCATATTTTTTTTTGGCACACGATTTGCAGCATGCAACTATATGACATCCCTTTAGTTCATTGAAACAAATCGATTATAAACTAATGACAGTATTTTTAAAACTAAAAAATACACTAACATATTACAAAACCAATCGAAAGATGTATCGATTGATACCTGTTTAAAGACCTTTTTGGATTTTTGCAATAACATAAACCCTTGACAAGGATGGTTATTTTTGTGTAATCGGAGAGTAGGCCATGAGAAAAGAAAATTGATACATCTCAGGCGTTTTTTCCGTTATCATCAAATGGAATAACTTAAGGAATCTGATATGATAAAATTACGAATTTTTTTTCTGCCGGTTTTTCTGTTGTTTCTCTTATGCGGATGCATACAAAACCTGCACAACATTCCGGCTTCACAAAACGCGGAGTGTTTACCGGCCCGGACCGACTGCGCCGGTTCTAATGACTGTATTGAAACGGCCAACCCTAAAGAGCAAAAACCGTCACCGGTTGACAATCTCGCTGCTGAAAACACTATCCAAACTCAAGCATTAATACATAATAAAAAAGATACAAATAAAATAGCCGAAAATTCTCTCCCCGAAAAAAATATACAATCTATCTTTGATGAAGCCCTGGATTTTTGCGAAGCATCTCAGGATTTCTGGCAGAAAGGAGAGCTTGAAAACGCCCTTGAAGCACTGGATCATGCCTACTCTTTAATCCTTGAAATCGATACCGATGACACCGCCAAGCTTATACAGCAAAAAGAAGATTTGCGGTATTTGATATCGAAACGCATTCTTGAAATCTACGCATCCCGCAATATCGTTGTAAACGGTAATCATAACGCCATTCCCATGGTGATGAACAAACATATTCAGAATGAAATTGACCGCTTTACCAAAAAAGGCGAAAAAAGATTTTTCATTGAAGCATACAAGCGTTCCGGAAAATATCGACCACAAATTGTTCCCGCCCTTAAAGAAGCAGGCCTTCCGGTTGAATTGTCGTGGCTCCCGCTTATTGAAAGCGGATATAAGGTAAATGCGCTTTCAAAGGCCAGGGCGCTTGGTCTTTGGCAGTTTATCCCTTCAACAGGATATAAATTCGGCCTCAACCGTAACCAATACATCGATGGGCGGCTCGATCCGGTAAAATCTACCAAGGCTGCCATTGAATATCTATCTGAATTGCATCACATTTTCGGCGATTGGACAACCGTTCTCGCCGCATACAATTGCGGGGAGGGTCAGGTACTCAGAGTCATAAGAAGTCAGAATATAAATTACCTCGACAATTTCTGGGATCTATACGAACGTCTTCCCTCGGAAACCGCAAGATATGTCCCCAGATTTATGGCGATCCTTCACATCGTCAAAAACTTGGAAAAATACGGACTCGATTCCGTGACCGTGGACAAGCCGTTAGAATATGAAACCATAACCGTATCAAAACAGGTCCATCTTAGAAATATTGCCAAAACCATCGGGGTAAGTGAAGAAACACTCATAAAACTTAATCCCGAACTTCGCTACAGGATACTTCCTCAAGATAAGTATCCGCTCAGGGTACCACCGGATAAAGGCCAAATTGTTTTGGCAAAGCTGGATGAAATACCGGTTTCTCATCCTCCCCAACGCGCTTATGTATATCACCGAATCAGACCCGGCGAAAGCCTTTCCACCATTTCCAGGCGATATCGTTGCAGTGTGAGAAGCATTATGCGCGCAAACAATCTGCGCAGATCAAGTCTTATTGTTGCAGGTAAAAAACTTAAGATACCCCGCAGAGGGACAATTGTATACAGATCCGAGGAATACAGCAAAATCAAATACAAAAACGCATCAAGTCATGTTGTAAAACGTGGGGATTCACTTTGGATTATTGCCAAACGATACGGTACAACAACCAAAAAGATTCAGGAACTCAATAATCTGTCCACAGCGAATCTCCACATTGGGCAGGTTTTAAAGATTCGCGAGGGCAAGAATGATAAACCCTCGGGTGAATACTTAAAAACATATCTGGTTAAACCCGGCGACAGTCCTTTTCAAATCGCTCAGTTACATAAAATGCCCCTTGAACGATTCATGCGAATTAACCGGTTAACGCCCAGAAATAAGATTTATCCGGGACAAAAATTATATGTAGAATAAATTGACAACAAAAGCAATCATAAAACAAATGCCTTTGGGACCATTTCAGGTAATGACCTATCTGGTGGCATGCCCGCACACCCGCGAAGCGGTTATTATTGATCCGGCAGGAGAGGAAGACAAAATTCTGGCCTTGATTCAAACACAAGGCTTTAAGCTCAAATACATCCTGAACACCCATGGCCATGCCGATCATGTTTTGGGAAACCTGAAACTCAAAGAGGTTCATAACGTCCCTGTCTGTATGCATGAAACCGATGACCGTTTTTTTTCGAACCAGGAGGTTCGTGAAAAATCTATAAAAGAATTGGGACTTCCGCCCCCTGATCCCGCGGACATAAGACTCAAAGATGAAGATATCGTTAAAGTCGGAACACTCAACATCAAGGTCATCCATACTCCGGGTCATACCCCGGGCTCTGTTTGCTACCTGGTTGACGGAAACCTTTTTTGCGGTGACACCCTTTTTGTCGGTGCAGTCGGAAGGACCGATTTGACTGGCGGATCTCTTGAAACGCTTCTCGAATCTCTGGAAAAAAGACTTATTGTACTGCCCAAAGAGACCATTGTCTGGCCGGGTCACGACTATGGAGACACCCCCACCTCCACCATCGGTCGGGAAACGGAAGAGAATCCCTATATTACCGATTTTATTCTAACCTAAGAGACCTTTGAAAAATGTTCAATAAAGAGACCGCGTTGCATTTTTAGGGGTTGCCGTTAATATCCCTATAATTTCATTAAGTTATAAAAATAAAACGTTGAGAGGAAAATATGGCGAAGTTGGCGGAGTTGAAAAGCCAAGGAGTGAAACGGTTTGGTGAAGTGGGAGCGTGGGCTTACGATGAATGGAAAATGTTGAATGACACCTTTTTTGATGGAGAAAATAAACCCGGCCCAATTATCTGGGGATCAACACTACAGGGTAACAGTCTGGGATATTATCATGTATCTGAAAATCTAATATATTTACATAAAAATTTAATGCGGCCGATTTATCCTACAACTGATTTTAAATGGGGAATACGCCACTTAAATAAAAGAGTTGCCAGTGATGTCCTCCTGCATGAGATGATTCATCAAAGGGTTAACCAGACCGGTGGATGGGTGGGGGAGACCAGTCATAACAACGAAAGGTTTGTTGAAGAAGTCAATAGAATTGCCGGAGTCCTCGGAATGGATATTACGGCCAGGGTTATAAAACAAACAACCACTCGGAACAAGCCAACATGGAACATTGAACCTGGGTGTCTCACCCTTAAGGAATTGTCCGATTTTCCATATTCATCCAGAACTTGTAACTATTATTACAACCAACGCTGATAAGTTCTACTTTTTACCAATTCATTATGAGTTAATGAACTTCAAAATCCAAATCATCGGGCAAATTTATTATATCTTTCCATTCTTTATTTTCTTCTTTTTTTTCAGTGTTCTCCTCCCGATCACTTTCCGGCGACTCTTGCTTGTTTTCAACGATACCTTTACACATGGTTAAATATCTCTTTGATTTTACTTGGCATTTCCCATAGTAAATCCGTTTCAATGTATAATTTTTCCAAATTGTCTTCAATGGAGGAGCGTTTGTTTTCAAAAGCAGGCCCTTGCAGATTTTTCGGAACGTTTATTTCATCTCCGAACCTGATAATGACACGGGAAAAGGGCTTTGGGACAATAAACCGGTCCCAACTGTTGAATACCCATTTTTTTTCAGCAGAGGTAATGGTTGGGAGAATGGGCATTCCTGAAACTTTTGATATTATAAGCAATCCTGGTTTAACAACACCCCGTGGACCTTTTGGACCATCGACGATATGAGCAATTCTATACCCTTTTTTCGCAAGTGTGTAAACTTCTCTCAAAGCTTTTTTTCCCCCGCGTGAAGAGGAACCCCTCACCGGATGCCATCCAAGTTGGTTAACAATTCTGGAAATAAGTTCTCCGTCCTTGCTCTGGCTTATCATAATTGAAATGGGCTTGCGTTTTGCGAAGAAAATAATGCCCGGGAAGAATCGCTGATGCCACGAAGCATAAATCGGAACCTGTCCCCTTTTAAGAACGTCCATCTCACTCTCGGGGTTAATGACTTCGGTCCTGTATGTCGAAGATATGATCTTTACGATTAAAATCCCTATATAGACAAAAATTTGCCGGCATATTAAACGGTTCACGAGTTGGTTCTCTTCGTACCGCCTGCCATTGCAAGGCACGAGCGGGCAGGTTACGATTGGAATATTGGCACATTGGCCCCGGTGAAATAGAAAAAAAGTTTCACTGGGGCTGCGTCCGAGTTAAAAGTATAAGTATAAGTATAAAAAATAAATCTGTTTTCAATAAATGGAAACTAATTAGCTGTTCCACTTTTCTTAACCTTGATCACAACCTCGTCTTTACCGATCATGCCAAGTTCCTTTCGGGCCAGACTCTTTACATATTCGGGATCAGTCTTTAATCTTTCTATTTCGCGACATAACAAAAGGTTTTGCTGGATCAGTTCAGTATTTTTTTTTAACAGACCGTCTCTTTCCACTTTCAGCCGGTTTAAATCGCCAAGACCATTCTTACCGAATGAAATAAACATTAGCAATAACAACACTACCATTATTGCAGCAGCAAACAGAATGTTTTTCTTTGAAATCACTTTTGATGAACTCGTAAAAAGTCCGATTTAGACGGTTTCGTAAAAAGTTCAAATTCAAGGCGTGCAAATTTTGTAATCATGAGGCGTACTTTTCGTACGTTGAATGATTACGAAATGCAGCACAACGAAGAAGTTGGACTTTTTACGAAACCGTCACTTTTTATCTTTCCCCTTGCCGGCGAATACCAGAACATTTTTTAGTTCCGTGCTCTTAAGCAATAAGGAAAAAGAACCATAGAGAATCAACCCGGTCACGATACTTCCCATGAGCCCGAAGAAAAGGCCGGATGATGTCCCGTCTTCAGGGGGAATAATCAATACCGCAGTGGCCCAGACAACGGCCCCCATAATCCCTGAACAAATGATTGTTTTACAGGCGGACTCGGCAATACTCTTCAATCCCAGCGCACCGAGTTTTGTCCTCAAGGCCCAAACAAGAAGTCCCAGGTTCAACATCGATGCAAGGGACGTTGAGAGCGCGAGCCCACCGTGTCCCATGGGTCCCATAAGTATGACTCCGAGTATGACATTGGCGCAAACCGATACTATAGCCATCCGTACCGGCGTTTTTGTGTCCTGTAACGCATAAAACGTTGCAACCACGATCCGTACCGCTGAGAACGCCCACAGACCTATACTATAATACAAAAGCGCGTATGCAGTCAAACGCGTGGTTTCCGAATCAAATGCTCCCCTTTTAAACAAAAGTGCAACAATGGGTTCCCTTAAAACGATCAGGCCGACCATTGAAGGGATGGCAATAAAAAAAACCATTTTCATGGCGTATGAAAAGGTATCTCTGACCGCCTGCAGATCTTTTCCAGCCGCCTGCCGGGAAAGGGTCGGTAGAACCGCAGTGGCCATGGCTATCGCAAATATTCCCAGCGGAAACTGTACCAGACGATCCGCATAATAAAGATACGAAACACTCCCCTGGGCCAGTAGCGATGCAAGCAGGGTCCCCACCAGAATGTTAATCTGATAAACAGCAGCGCCGAATATGGTGGGGACCATGAGCAGGCCGACTTTTTTTAGACCTGGGTGATAAATATTTGCTTTCTGCCAGAAATAAAACCCTTTTTTTATAAGAAACGGTACCTGGAGTGCGAGTTGCAAAACCCCTCCGATCAGCACACCGATGGCAATTCCGGCCACCGGATCCGCCATGTGAGGTGAAATTAAGAATACCGACCCGATTATGGAGATATTCAATAAAACCGGTGCCAGGGCCGGTGCGGCGAAATGACCGAGAGCATTAAGTATTCCCATGCAAAGCGCAACAAGTCCGATGAAAAAAATATACGGAAACATGATACGGGTTAAAAAGACCGTAAGTGAATATTTTTCCGGTGATGTGACAAACCCGGGCGCAATAACCCGCACGATAAACGGAGACAGCAAAATACCTGCAACAGTGATGGCAACAAGCAACACGGAAAGGAGCCTTATGGCGGACTTTGCCATTTCAAAGGCATGCTTTTTTCCCCGCTGTATAAGGTAATCGGTAAAAACGGGAATAAATGCAACGCTTAAAGAACCTTCGGCAAAAAGCCTTCTTAAAAGGTTGGGAATTCTGAAGGCAACAAAAAAAGCATCCGAAACCAGCCCGGCACCAAAAAACCAGGCAATTACAACATCTCTAATGAAACCGAAAATACGGCTCAATAAAGTTGCTGACCCAACAACACCTGCAGCTTTTGTCACACGGTGGTTTTCAGTGGTTTGCTGATTTGCTGAGAAGCTCATTATTAATTTTGAATTGCTGAATTAAAATAAGACTTGACATATCTTAAGTGAATCTGTATTTAAAATGTTTTTTGTATAATATTACATCAAAAGGAGCTTATAACGTTGGCGAATCATAAATCTGCGATCAAACGTGCATGCCAAAATGAAAAAAGGCGCCTGCGCAACAAATCTACGAAAACAAGAATAAAGAACATCGTCAAGGGTCTACGATTCACTGCTGGCGAAAATTCCAAAGAAGCAGCGCTGGCTGAACTCAATAGTGCAAAATCCATCATCGATAATGCAGCAAAAAAGGGTGTGATCCACAAGAAAACCGCATCTCGAAAAATTTCCCGCCTCTCCAGACTTGTAAATACCATCTCAACCTAACCCGGATTTCTCACAGGTCACGGCACGGGCAAACCGTCAGAAAGCGTATATTTCAAAACAAAAGCGGATTTTGTTATATGGCTGTGAGATGGATTCTTTTAAAAATCGGCGGTTAAATTATTGAAAATAGTTTCCGCAAGCCTTTTGGAAAGGGTTTTTATCGCTTCCCGTTTTCTACGTTCTGTAGACTGTTTTTCGGACATTACCGCATAGGCATCGTCTTCGGAAACGGATTTCCGAGACCATATTACCTCTCCGGATCGATTTGTTAATTTTAAATTGACGTTAACTTCAACCCGTCTTTCATTGGAGGTATACTCCCCTGTGTGCGAAATCGTTCTTTCACTTATGGATTGAACAACACCGGTAAGAATTGCATCGGCCTTGTCACTTCCGGTAACAACCACCTGTTCATGCCGGGAAAATTCATATATGAGATCATTGGTAATGATCGTCTCCACTCCGGTTTCCGCGGTTCGGTTTTGAAACATCTCGATACTAATGGACGTTATCCCGGATGGAAGACTTCCTCCGCCGCTAAATTGGTAGCCGCAAGCCGAAAAAAGCCACCCCACCAAAATGATCGCCCAGGCATATTTCTTTTTAACAAACAACGTTCCTTCTCCTGTTAATTTCATCATTTATACCACGATATTCACAAGTTTATTCTTGACCACAATAATTTTCCTAATGGTTTTATTAGTTATAAATTTTTGAACCCGCTCGTCCGAAATGGCCAATTCTTTGATGGCATTTTCGTCTGCATTCACATCAACATGGAACCTGCTCCTCAGTTTCCCATTTACCTGAATCACGATCAAAAGCTCATCCTTGAGCAAAGCGCCTTCCCTGTATGACGGCCATGATGCCGATAGAACGCTGGACTCAAATCCTAATATCGCCCAAAGCTCCTCGGCAAAATGTGGAACAATCGGCGATAATAGAAGCGTAACGGATTCCATGGCAAATCGCATCACCCCGGTATCTTGAATGTTACTTTTTGCAGGGTTGATTCCGTACATGGTATTCACAAGCTCCATGATTGCACTGATTGCCGTATTAAAATGGAAGCGATCTTCTATATCTTTGGTAACTTTATATATGGTCGCATGGGTTTTTTTGAATATGTCACGGGTCATGCCCTCCAGAACATCGGGGCTCCCGTCAAAAGGCGTTGCATCTTTGATCAAATCGATCCACTTCCAGGCAAGGCGCCAAACACGATTCAGAAAGCGATACCCTCCTTCAACCCCCTGATCGCTCCATTCAAGATCCCTTTCCGGCGGAGCTGCAAAAAGACAAAAAAGTCTTGTTGTATCCGCACCGTACTTTTCAAGAAGAATGTTCGGATCGATAACATTCTTTTTCGACTTGGACATTTTTTCAACCCGGCCAAGGGTAACCGTCTTACCACATTTTTTACAATGCGAGTCTGGCTCACTGTTTTCCACCTCTTCGGGAAGAAGAAAACCGTGTTCCGGACAGGATACCGTCTCTTTACAGACCATCCCCTGTGTCAAAAGCCGGGTAAAAGGTTCCTTGTATTTTACCAGTCCAAAGTCGTTTAACACACGGGTGTAATACCTTGAATAGAGCAGATGTAAAATAGCATGCTCAACGCCGCCGATATATTGATCCACGGGCATCCAGTAATCCACGGCTGTTTTGTCAAACATGCCCGTGTCACAATTCGGGCTGCAGTATCTTTCATAATACCATGAAGATTCCACGAAGGTGTCCATTGTATCGGTCTCTCTTCTGGCCTCAGTGCTGCCGCAAACCGGACAGGTTGCCCTTGCAAAATAATCAAGAGCCCCAAGCGGCGACTTTCCGCCGTCCAGAAGATCGACATCTTCCGGGAGCAGAATGGGAAGGTCCTGCTCCGGAACGGGCACAATACCGCACGTTTTGCAATGAATTATTGGAATCGGCGCACCCCAGTATCGCTGTCTTGAAATACCCCAGTCCCTCAACCGGAAACTTGTGGTCTTTTTGCCCAGTCCTTCCTGCTCCAGAAAAGAAGCGATTTCGTAAAGGGCCGTAACGTTATCCGTTCCATTAAACCGACCGGAATTGACCATCACCCCTTCACCGGTGTATGCTTCGGTCATTGTAGCGGAATCCAGATCGTCATCATGCGGTTTTACGACCACCACGATATCCAGGTTGTATTTTCGAGCAAAATCGAAATCCCGCTGGTCATGAGCCGGAACGGACATAACCGCTCCCGTGCCATACTCCATAAGTGCAAAGTTTGCTGTATAAATCGGCATGCGCAAGCCGCTCAAGGGATTGATGCAATAGGCGCCGGTAAATACGCCCTCTTTCTCATAAGTCTCCACCGCCCTGCTGGATCGGTCCTGCAAGGATATACGCTCGACAAATTCACGAATTTTGTCTTCCTGGAGCGTCCCTTTGGACAAACGGAACACCAGCGAGTGCTCCGGAGCAAGACACATGAATGTTGCCCCATAAACCGTATCCTGCCGGGTGGTAAAAACCGGTATCTGCTCATCTGTATTCTCTATGGGAAACCGAATTTCCGCACCCACACTCTTTCCAATCCAGTTCTTCTGCATGGTGATAACCTTTTCAGGCCACCCGGGAAGCTTGTCGCAATATGCCAGCAGATCTTCCGCATAATCTGTAATACGGAAAAACCATTGCCAGAGTTTTTTCTGCCGAACCGTGGTACCACAGCGCCAGCACATACCGGCTTCCACCTGCTCGTTGGCCAGAACCGTCTGGCAGTGTTCACACCAGTTCAAAAAAGATTCCTTGCGATAGACCATTTCCTTTTCGTACATTTTTAAAAAAAGCCACTGTTCCCACCGGTAATATTCAGGCGTGCAAGTGGCGATTTCCCTGTCCCAGTCGTAGGAAAAACCGATTCGCTTCAACTGAGATCGCATGGTATCAATGTTTTCATAGGTCCATTTGGCGGGATGGATGTTGTTCGCAATTGCAGCGTTTTCCGCCGGCATACCGAATGCGTCCCATCCCATGGGATGAAGAACATTGAATCCTTGCATTCTTTTGTACCTTGCAACCACATCACCGATGGTATAGTTCCTCACATGTCCCATGTGTATATTGCCGGAAGGATAGGGAAACATTTCGAGAAGATAATATTTTTCCTTACCACGGTCCTCTTTGACCTTAAAAAGCCCCGATGTTTCCCAGAAATTTTGCCACTTGGATTCTATGGTTTTAGGATTGTATCTTTCCTCCATTGTATCTATACTACCTCGCTTGTATGCTTTAGGCGCTTATTAAAGCAACATCGACAACATATTGTCGATGTTAAAATATCCAATGATCAAGTGAAAAATCCTTGAAAATTGGATATTGAGAATTCGATATTGGATATTACTGTTTCAAAAGAGCCACATTTTCAAAGCATTTGCTTGGGAAATGCATAATTTCTTATTGCAACAGATTAATTTCACATGCCACAACGCGATATAAATAGCAAGCGATAAGAAATCGTTTGACTTGTATATGACAATTTCATATTCATTAATAAAGCAACTGCTTGAGATAATATATATATCAATTCGTTCGGTTCGGAAACAATCCTTTTATCCCTGAGATAAAAGAATCAATCCCGGTGTAAAAGGACCCATATGTTATGAGCAAAATCCTTATCAATGCCATAGATCCTGAGGAATGCAGGATTGCAAAAGTAAAAGATTTAAAACTCGAAGAATTTCATATCGAAAGTGCCGCAAGGGAAATTATTCACGGCAATATTTACAAAGCCGTTATTTCACGTGTTGAGCCGAGCCTCCAAGCCGTATTCGTAGATTACGGGGCGGATCGCCATGGATTTCTTCAGAAGCATGAAATCCATAGCGAGTATTTTCAGGACAATCTTTCAAAAGACAAATCCATAACAAAAATGGTGAGGCGCGGCCAGGAACTTTTGGTACAGGTCATAAAAGACCCGTTCATGAAAAAAGGGGCCATGCTCACAACCTTCATATCTCTCCCGGGAAGATACCTGGTGCTTATGCCCGGAAGCAACAACCGTGGCATTTCACGAAAAATAGAAGAGGAAGATGAGCGAAGCCGACTTAAAGATATGATCAACAATCTCAAATTGCCTGAAGGATTAGGCATCATCGTCCGAACCGCGGGAATAAACTGTACCAAAATGAGCATGTCCAGGGATTTAAGATATCTGCTGCGGCTCTGGAAAAACATCAAAAAAGATGTGGCCGAAGCAACCCCTCCGGTATTAATTTACAAAGAGCAAAACCTTGTTTTAAGATCCATACGCGACTATTTCACCTCCGATGTGAACGAAATCCTCATAGATGATGTCACAGTATATCACGAAGTTAAAAAGTTTGTTAAAATCATTTCCCCAAAACATACCCAGATTGTCAAACACTATAAAACGGACCGGCCCATATTTACAAAATACCAGTTGGAGGAACAGATTGCATCCATTTATGGAAGCCGTGTCAAATTAAAATCCGGAGGGACTATTATAATAACACAAACAGAAGCGCTGGTTGCCATTGACGTCAATTCGGGAAAGGCCACTCAAAAAAAATCAATTGAGCAGACTGCGCTTCAGACCAATATTGAAGCCGCAGAGGAAATTTCCCGGCAGCTGCGACTCAGAGATTTGGGCGGGCTTATCGTGATTGATTTTATTGACATGAGAGATTCCAAGCATAAATTAGAAGTTTTTAAGGCCGTGAGAAACAATGTAAAATACGACAAGGCCAAAACAAAGATCGGTAAAATTTCAATGTTCGGACTCATGGAAATGTCAAGACAGCGGCTCAGGCCCTCAATTGAATTCAGCAGTTTTGAATCCTGCAGCCATTGCGGAGGCAAAGGGCTTATCCTTTCCACTGAGATGCTGGTCCTCGACTTTCTCCGCAAACTTCGTCTTGAAACCTTAAAAGACAACATCTCAAAAGTAAAAGGAATCGTTCCACCGGTAGCGGCCGACTATCTTTTGAATAAGAAACGCAAGGAGATTCTTGACCTGGAAATAAGGCGCAATCTTTCCATCACCATCCAAGGAGACAATACGTTAGTCCACGGAATGAGTGAGATTATTTGTGAAGAGTAACGCACGAACCTGACCCGAACAAGCCCGCCCTTCTACCGAACGAATTGCGGAGTAAGGCGGCCGGGCCGAAACCCAAAACCATGTGACGCCCGGACACAAAAACACCAAGGATTTCATCAAAGTCATGCCCAAAAAGCCCTCTGAAATATCAAGCAAATCCATTGGAATTCTAGCAAGTTGTATTATCCTTGTCGCAGTTGCCGGTTTATGTCTCTGGTTAATGAAAAATGCAAAGGTACCCTCTCAAAACATGCCTGAAAAAGTTCATACGCCTGCAACAGGAGAGACGGTCATTGATTACAATAACATCGAAAAAGACAAAGCTCTCATGGCCCTTATGCAAAAGCGCAAGGCAGAATATGGAATTGAAAAAGGGATTGATATGATAACAAAATCTGATGAATCCTTTAAAATAGGTGATTCAACGGTCTCCATGCAGGAGATTTTGGATAAAATACGGATTAACCGTGGCGATATTGTTGAAAAAGACCTCAAGTCAAATAAAATGGATCCCATGAAAAATTCAGAATCATTTGGAATACACGTTGTTCAGCCCGGAGACAATATCTGGAATATACATTTTAATTTCCTAAAAGATTATTTTGCTCATAAAGGCATCTCCCTGTCACCACTCGCCGATGAACCTGCAAGAGGGGGGCAGAGTTCGGGGGTTGGCAAACTTCTTAAATTTTCTGAAAGTACGGTTAACATTTATAACATAAAAGAACGTGAAATAGATGTTGAGCTTAACCTGATCTATCCTTTGAGCAAGGTGGTTATTTATAATATGGACCAAATTTTTGCACTTCTGGATCTCATCGATTACGAACACGTAAATCGCATTCAATTTGATGGGGATACGCTTTGGATCCCGCCAAATTAATTTGAACAAAACTCGGACCCAGAGTACCTGATACACCGTCATTCCTGTATTCCAGGCTTCCAGCATCCCGAGGTAATTTTTTACTCAAATCCATTGATGGTTAAGCCGATTCTATGGACCATGTTTTCTGTAATGAAATAAACATTTGACGTATGGAATCAATTGCAGTATATCAGCGCCGTTTTAATAATTTAAACTATGAGGTAACATTTTAGTTTTTTGGAAAAGTATCCATAGGCGCATCATTGAATTTTTATTGAAAAATCGCGCTCAAAGCGGATAAAGCTCGTGGGATATCCATGGGCTTCCAAAAAAAACAAAGCGAATACCATAATAAGGAGGATTTATCTTGATAGATATCGCTTATGCAATGGGCCAGGGCGGAAGTATTACAGGCCAGGGGGCAGGAGGATTTTCATCACTGATCCCGATTATCCTGATGTTCGTTATATTCTATTTTCTGCTTATTCGGCCCCAGCAGAAAAAAACCAAAGAACATCGTGAAATGATAAACCAGCTAAAAAAGGGAGACCGCGTTATTACCAGCGGAGGTCTTCACGGTCGAATTACCGCCGTAAATGATGCCACGATGACGGTTGAAATAGCGGACAAGGTCCGGGTAAAGGTTGCCCGAGGCAATGTCGCCCAGGTAGTCCAGGCTACATCACAACCCCAGGAAACAAAAAAAAAGAAGAACTGATTCAACCAGCTGGTCCTAATATGCAGAAATTGGCTGACTTTTTTTCCTCACGGTCACTTATGCGCAAGCCTTATTGCCCTTCGGCGTGATGGATTCCCGCTTGCGGCGTGGAATAGTGGCCGTGATTTTATTTTAGGTGCAATTTCATGAAAGGAAAAGATCATTGAAGAATCTCTCATGGCGGGCTGTTTCCGTTATTGTAGTTATTATCGTTTCCGTTGTTTACATTCTTCCGACCATAAACCCATCTTTGTGGCCGCACAAAAAAATAAACCTGGGGCTGGATCTTCAAGGCGGCATGCACCTCACACTTGAAGTGGATACGGAAAAAGCCGTGGAAATCACCATAGAACGTATCAGCCAGGAAATGCGAAGTTTTTTAAAGAAGGAACATATCCGGCATATCGGCTTGAATCGTATCGATGGAAGCCGCATTTCCGTGGAGTTGCAAGGCCAGGAAAACATCGACAAATTTAAAAAGCTGCTCGACAAAGAGTTTAAAGATTTGCGTATCCTTTCAAGATCGACCCACAACGAAATCCTTACGATGATACTGGATCTTCCTGACAAAGAGTCCAGTCAAATCAAGAAGCTGGCAACCGAACAGGCCCTTGAAACCATAAGAAACCGAATCGACCAGTTTGGCGTGAGTGAACCGGATATTCGACAACAGGGTGAAAATCGTATACTTATCCAACTCCCCGGAATCAAAGATACAAAAAGGGCCAAAGATCTTATCGGACGGACCGCTCTTTTAGAATTCAAACTGGTGGATGAAACCCATGATTTAAATTCCGCCCTGCAAGGAAATGTGCCTCCGGGCAGTGAGGTTCTTTATGGCATTAAAGAAGATCCGGAAACACGGCGGGTTATAAAAACGCCCTATCTTATAAAAAAACGGACCCTTTTAACCGGCGCCCAGCTAACGGATGCAAAGGTTCAAATAGACTCTCAATATAACGAACCCTATGTTTCCATCAATTTCGACAAAAAAGGGGGAAGGGATTTTGCCCGGATAACCGAAGCGAACGTAAAAAAACGTCTGGCTATTGTTTTGGATAACAAAGTCTATTCCGCACCGGTTATCCAGGAAAAAATTACCGGCGGTCAGGCCCGAATTACCGGACGTTTCACCACTGAAGAAGCGCGTGATCTTGCCATCGCCCTTCGCGCCGGCGCTCTTCCGGCTCCGGTCAACATCCTTGAGGAAAGAACCGTGGGTCCTTCTCTTGGAAGCGATTCCATTAGAAAAGGACTCATCTCAATGTTCGTGGGCGGCATCCTCGTTATTTTGTTCATGATTGTCTATTACAGGGGTTCGGGGCTTATCGCAGACATTGCGATGCTTCTTAATATTATCCTGATCGCCGGAGGGCTGGCCGGCTTTCAGGCCACGTTGACACTACCGGGTATCGCAGGGATAATCCTTACGATCGGCATGGCCGTTGATGCCAATGTGCTTATATTCGAACGGATACGGGAGGAATTGAGCATCGGAAAGACACCGCGAGCGGCGGTGGACTCGGGATTTGACAGGGCTTCTATTACCATACTCGATGCCAACGTAACAACGCTTATTGCAGCCCTTGTCCTGTTCCAGTTCGGCACCGGTCCGGTTAAAGGATTCGCTGTAACCCTGAGTTTGGGTGTACTTTCCAGTCTTTTTACCGCCCTTATTTTGTCCCGGTTAATATTCGATTATTTCTTGATAAAACTAAAGAGTAAAAGTTTAAGCATCTAATGCCTCATAAAGCATAACACCATAATCTTAGGGGACACCATCAATGCAGTTTATAAAACCTGATATTAACATTAATTTTGTGAGCAAGAGAAAAATTGCTTTCTTCATATCCCTGGCTATGATCCTTGTCAGTATTGCATCTCTCTTCATTCATAAAGGACCCAGATACGGAATCGATTTTGCCGGCGGCACATTGATACAGGTAAAGTTTAGCGCCTCTGCAAGCCTGAATAACATAAAATCGGGCCTTGCCACCATAGATTTAGGCAAATCTTCAGTTCAACAGTTCGGAGATCAAAGTGATAATGAATATCTTATCCGAACGGACAGATCCATCATGACATCACAGGGATTTTCCACAAAAGTTCAGGAAGCACTGGAAACCTCAACAGGGAATAAGGTCGACATTCGTCGTGTTGAAATGGTGGGACCTCAGGTGGGCAAAGACTTACGGGGAAAAGCGCTTTTCGCCATGTTTTTCGCCCTGCTTTTTATTACCATATATATATCCGGCCGTTTTGAGTTAAAATGGGTTCTCAGCGGAGTTATGGCCGGAACACTCATGGGTGCGGTATATCTTCTTTCTGTTTTTAATGTGAGCGTCCCGTATCTTATACTCGCCGCATTGATCGTAACCCTTTTGCTTTTCTGGTTTCTCGAGCTGAAATACGCTATGGGGGCTATTGTAGCGCTTATCCATGATGTCACCATAACCGTCGGTATATTTTCTATTTTTGACAAAGAATTTACCCTTCCGATTATCGCGGCGCTTCTCACCATTATCGGATATTCATTAAATGACACCATTATTGTTTTTGACAGAATCCGGGAAAATTCGAGGAAATATCACAAAAATCCCCTGGAATTCATCATTAACAGAAGTGTAAATGAGACGCTCAGCCGAACCATACTGACCTCTTTAACCACCCTTGTTGTGGTTGTTGCCCTGTTTGTGCTGGGAGGCAGTATTATTCATGACTTTGCATTTGCAATGATGATCGGCATTATTGTCGGAACCTACTCCTCGGTTTACGTTGCAAGCCCCATACTCCTTGCATGGCAGGGTCGTGGAAGAAAGAAATAAGTGGAAAACATTCTGCCATGGTTTGCTCTGAAAAATATTCCAGGAATAGGAAATCACCTTTTCAAGCGGTTAATAGAATGTTTCAATTCCCCTGAGAATGTTTTTGAAGCTTCCGGAGAGGATCTTCTTAAGGTAAAAGGCATAACTCCTCGTCTTATCACCACGATAAAGCATCACAAAATTCGTGATCCGGTCAAGAAGGATTTCGACCTTGTGATGAAAAAAGGTTATAAAATTGTTACCATGTCGGATACGGATTATCCGCCGCTTTTACTTCAAATACCGGATCCCCCGCCTTTCTTGTATGTTTTCGGCCGTCTTAACGGTTCCTTTAAAAATATAGCAGTTGTGGGCTCCAGGAATGCAACAGAATACGGTATCTCTACAACCCGTCGTCTGTGCAGGGATTTGGCTTCGCTTAAAATGACGATCGTCAGCGGAATGGCAATCGGCATTGATTCGGCTGCCCACCAAGGAGCGCTGACAGGCAAAGGAAATACCATCGCGGTGTTGGGAAGCGGTTTGGAGATTGTTTACCCGGCGGAAAACCGAAAGCTTTTTCATAGGATCGCTGAACAAGGCGCCGTTATTTCGGAATTTCCTTTGTTGACTGAACCCGAGCCACACAATTTCCCTATACGAAACAGGATAATTAGTGGAATTTCACTTGGAACCGTGGTCGTTGAAGCGACAAAAAGAAGCGGATCGCTTATAACCGCGCGCCTTGCAGCAGAACAGAACCGGGAAGTATTTGCCATCCCGGGAAGTATTCATTCATTTAAAAGCACCGGGACACATACTCTTATAAAACAGGGGGCCAAACTGGTTGAACATGCCCAGGATATTATGGAAGAACTCTCATATATTATTGGAGCCCCGCGTGAAAAGCATAAAACCGGCAATGAAATTATGGAAAGGACCTCGCAGTTATCATCCGAGGAATCCCTTGTGTTTGAAGCCATTGGTGCGTATCCGGTTCACATCGATGAGCTTTCAAGAAAGCTTTCCATGAAATCCGGCAAGCTGTCGAGCATTTTGCTACAACTTGAGCTAAAAGGTATTGTACACCAATCCCCGGGAAAACTCTTTTCCCGGGAAGCGATGGAGTAAAGGGAAGAAAAGATGAACATCGAACATCGAACGTCCAACTCGCCATAGGCGAGCAAGCACTTGTCCGCCTCCGACGGATCGAATGTTGAATAAAAAACAATATTGAACAGCGAATGGTATTTGAGGAAAAAGATGATCATCGAGCATAAAAACGGCTGAAAAAAAGAAATAGTTATTCAAGGTTTAACATCGGATTTTTGAAAACAAATGAGATTAAATTGAGGAGCGAAGCGACATCATTATTCGATGTTCAACGTTGGACGTTCGATGTTCGATGTTCAGTCTATTCGATGTTCAGTCTGTTCGATGTTGGACGTTCATTTTTTAATATGTTCAACGTTTATATTTCAAAACAACTTAACTCTTATGGGGCTTCGCCCCAATTGAAATAATGGAATGAGGTAAGACTGTGACCAAACCGCTTGTTGTCGTAGAATCCCCAACTAAAGTTAGAACCATAAAAAAATATCTCGGTAAGGGTTACAATGTCGCTGCAACCGTGGGTCATATAAAGGACCTTCCGGCAAAAGAGATCGGCATCAATATCGAGGAAGGTTTTAAGCCAAAATATATAAATATACCCGGCAAACAAAAAGTCATCAGATCTTTAAAACAGGCTGCGGGGGACTCAAATGATATTTATCTTGCCCCCGACCCGGACAGAGAGGGCGAAGCCATTGCATGGCATACCGCCGAAATCCTCAAAAAAAAGGGAAGAAAATTTCACAGGGTTCTTTTTCACGAACTTACAAAAAATGCCATTCACAAAGCAATTGAATCGCCCGAAGAACTTAACCGTAGCAAGTATGAAGCCCAGCAGGCGCGCAGGATTCTCGACAGACTTGTGGGATACCAGGTATCTCCCTTATTGTGGCGCAAAGTAAAAGGCGGACTCAGTGCCGGGCGGGTACAATCCGTTACCGTGCGGATCATCTGTGAAAGGGAACGGGCCATCCAGGCTTTTGAATCCCAAGAGTACTGGTCCGTAACGGCTCATCTTGAGGGGAAAACCCCTCCGCCGTTTACGGCGAAGCTGGTTAAACAAAAGGGGGAAAAAATTATAATCCCCGATGAAAAGACATCCAGCACCATCGTAAAAGAGCTGTCCGAAAAAGACTTCATAGTGGAGAAAGTTCAGAAAAAAACCACAAAAAGAAACCCGCTTCCGCCCTTTATTACCAGCAAACTCCAGCAGGAAGCCATACGTAAGTTAAGATTTTCAGCCAAAAAGACCATGACCATAGCCCAGCAGCTTTACGAAGGCATAGATTTCGGCCCCGGCGAACCCGAAGGGCTGATCACTTACATGCGTACCGATTCCACGCGCATTGCAGAGGAAGCCGCTTTCGAGGCTTTAGAACTTATTCGGAAAAGATTCGGAGAAAAATATGCTCCTGACAAGCCGAGGTTTTTTAAAAACCGGAAAAAAGCTCAAGATGCCCATGAAGCCATACGGCCCACATCGGTGTTTAACACCCCTGAGAAAATAACCCCGCATCTTTCCAAAGATCAGCTTGCCTTATACCGGCTTATCTGGGAGCGTTTTGTTGCTTCCCAAATGAAGCAGGCGCTTATCGATCAAACCTCGGTTTCCATTAAAGCCGGCGACTACCGGTTTTCTGCAAGCGGATCAACGGTTAAGTTTCCGGGGTTCATGGCCCTTTACATGTCTGTGGATGAGGAAATAGAAAGCAAAAGCCGTCAGACAAAAGATGATCTTCCCGAGTTGGATGAGGGCATGATTTTGAAACTCAACAAATTAGAGCCCAAACAACATTTTACCCTGCCCCCCCCGAGGTTCTCGGAGGCATCGTTGGTCAAAGAGCTGGAAGAAAACGGAATCGGCCGTCCCAGCACGTATTCAGCTATTCTCACCACTATCAAGGAAAAGGGATACGTGGATACGGTTAAAAGATATTTTAAGCCCAGTGAGCTTGGATTTATCGTAAACGACCTTCTGGTGGAAAGCTTCCCGGAGGTATTTGATGTTGAATTTACCGCCAAGATGGAAGACGACCTGGACCGGGTGGAAACTTCAGAAGTTAATTCCATAGAAATCCTGGCGCGCTTTTACGACGCTTTCAAAAAAGCACTGGAAACCGCTTCAAAAAACATGCTCAGTTTAAAGGCCGTGGGCATGCCCACGGATCTGACCTGTCCCGAATGCAGTTCAACACTAACCATCAGGGTCGGCAAAAACGGACATTTTCTAGGTTGCAGCAACTATCCGGAATGTACGTATACCCGGAACTACACCAGGGATGAAAAAGGGGCGGTACATCCTGTTGAACCGTCGTCCGACGAAACTTCCGACAGGGTCTGCGAAAAATGCGGGAAACCCATGCTCATCAAACAGGGGAAATACGGTACGTTTTATGCTTGCAGCGGTTACCCGGATTGTAAAAACACTCATTCAGTTGTCTCTGAGAACGGCGGGCAGTCAACCGGCGTCCCTTGTCCCGAAAAAGCCTGCGGCGGCACCCTTTTGCAGCGCAAATCCAAACGAGGCAAGATATTTTACGGATGCAGCAATTTTCCCGACTGCACTTTTGCCGTATGGGACAAGCCTGTGGCGAAAGAATGCCCCAAGTGCGGCGCCGGATTCCTGGTTGAAAAAACCACCAAAAAGCAAGGTACCTTTCTCTCCTGTCACACCAAAGAGTGCGGGTATAAACACAAAGCGTAACTCATCGCCTGCTTCTTGTTTTCCTCAGACATCAAATTGACCCTTTTGCCGTGAACAAGCGGTGCAGTTGCCCGGTATGTTTTTGATAGATACTGCGGGTTAAAAAAACTTTTTTTGGAAATGCCCCCCGCTTGGGCACGCTTTTGGGTATCAGTGATGATGAGCGTCTTGGGAATGGCCTCCGGCAATCACATAACATGCGTCTGTTGTTTCTGTGTTTTGAAGATAAACCGTATCTTCACCTGCAACATAAAAAGCGCATCCTTCCCTTAGATGACCGTTGAACCGTCCGGACATTTCAAAATTTCCTTTCACGGCAAGAACCATTTCTTCATGACCTTTTCCGGGGGTTATCACCCGTTTGTTTTGCCCGGGTTTTAAAACCCCATAGATCATATAGCAGGCATGGCTCCCGGTATGTTCCAGACCAAAAACAGATTCACCTGAGTCGGAAGATAAGGCGTGATTTTTCAAATCAAATGTGTTCATCATGATGCTCCCTCTAATAGATTTTTCTTTCCTCAACGATCATTCTTGATTAACGCATCTCGGGTCCGGTCCGTTGAGCGTGTTATAAAAAATATAACTCAGTGCCGGGCATCCCCCATGGCAAGAATGAAATAACGAACAGTCAGTTTTGGGGCAGTTGTTTTTTTTAAATGTTCTAAAATAATTTAATATGGGATGGTCCCAGATATCGTTAAAATCATCCACAAGAATATTCCCGAGTCTAAATTCAGTAAATTGAAAAAATAAATAACACGGGTACATATCTCCGTTTGGCAGAAGAGACAGCTTGGTTGTGCCGGCCGGACATCGAACGCATTTAAGTTCCGGGTAACGGATCAAATCCGGAATGAAGCCGGAACAAAACACCCCGTCAATGTTTCCGATTGTTTTTTTTAATTTCAAAATATCATTGTAAAACCTGTAAAACGGCACGCTGTATTTAATATCATCTTGATTCATTATATCCATAAACAAAAGAAAATATTCAATGCCCGGCATCCCGATATAGGCGTTACAGGACTTGGGCAGGATGGTTTGTTTTGAATAAATACTTTTTAACATGGGTTTGAACGTGATGATGTAAGTATGAAGGTCGTGGGATACCTTTTCAGAATTTAAGGATACTCCGATCCTTACGCTTTTTTTGGGATATGTTTTTGAGATGGCGGTTAACAGGTCAACATGGGTCCCGTTCGTGCTGATGGTTGTTTTAAGCCCGTTATGGTGGATTAAGTCAATGAACTGCAGCAGGTCCGGATGAAGGGACGGCTCACCGCCGAGCATGTCAATATGATCGATCCCAAGATGTTTGAGTATCAACAAGATATTGTGAAACTCATTAATATCAATGTCTTTTAATGCCGGCAGGTTCCGGTTAAAACAAAAAGGGCATGAATAGTTGCAGTTAAGTGTGGGATAGAACTGAATATATGACGGTCCGGCACGTAGTTTATGATTTATATGAAACATACTTTTGATGAGTTATCCCGTGTTTAAATCAAAACTGTTGTTTGCCAAGATTGCCATGGCTATTTGGTTTCAGGTTTCAGGTGTCAGGAAGCATGTTCAGTTTTTTATAGACCTCAAGATCCTCCACGTCCATATAATTGCTATGGGTCACCTCGTTTCCCCCTTGATCCTGAAACCTGAAACCTGAAACCTATCACCTTAATCCTGACACCTGAAACCTGACATCGGAGCCACGGTTTGTCAATAGACATGGATCAGCGTTTACCAACGGTCTTGATTTACAGCCAGTTATACCATATGCTTTACTGGAGAAATTATCTTACCGGGATATACCGTAAAATGCACACATGGCCGGGTCCGGCGCTAAAGGATGCGGCGCCCGAAACCGACATCCGCCCCTGCATTCCTCAAGCGCTGCACAGCCCTTGCATTCCAACTGATCAAGAGGAACGTGGTTCATATTCAGCCAGCAGTGTTTCAGACTTTTTTGCGAATCCCCCAGAGAGCGGTCCACATAGAATCCGCACTTAACCGCCTGCCTGTTCGGCAACACAGTCATTAAATGTCTTCCGCAGGCAAATCCTTCCGATGACCCATGGTACCCGCCTCCAAAACCGTATTTCAAATACCGGGCGGCAGTTTCATAGGGGACCGTCAGGTCCGGGTTTTTCATAAGGGAACCACTCACGCACATCACATCAACGCCCCATTCGATGGCATGAATCTTTTCAATAAAATCGCGAAGTCGCTCAAACTCGTTCAGGTTATATTGATGAATCATGGTTGAGATGGAAACGGGTATTCCCGCAGCAGTTGCCAGATGAATTCCCTGCAGTGTGGGCTCAAATGTTCCCCGGCCCCGGAGATGTTCATGGCCTTTTTTCCAGCCGTCTAAACTGAATTGAATTTCATCCACGTCCAGCCAGGAAATGTTCCCGGAATTAATTAGGGTTCCATTGGTAAACAAAACCCGGCGGATCTTTAACGCTCGGGTCTGTTCAAGATATGTTTTAAGATCTTTATACAGCAGCGGTTCTCCGCCGGAAATGAGCAATCGCAGTCCACCGGTATCAGAAAACTGACGGGTAATGTCAACGGCACTGTCAACCGGCATCTCAATGGGTTGCAGCGGTTCCAGATAGCAGTGCCGGCAGTTAAGGTTACACTTGTGTAAAAGATGAAGTTCCAGATATCTCAGGGAGGGGATAAGCCCATCATCAACGGTAACGGTCGTGGGAACCGGTTGCTCATGTCCCTCGAGAATCCCCTCCTCCAGACAATACTCAACAAAATCCGCATCGGTGGTCAGTTCTTTTCCACGTGATTCGCCGTTACATCGTAACAGAAAATCCTGGGCCCGTTCATCAATTTCATAGAGTTCATCCCGGCCCATATGATACACAAAAGGCTGTTCCAGGTTTTTCAGCGCTGATTTGGGATGAAGACGCAGATATGATGCGTGCCAATTCTTGTTGCTCATTTCTGATTGTCCAGGTCACGGGGTTTGATAACCCGGTTTTCAATCAAACCGGCAAGGACCATATACCCACCGCACGGCTCAAGATCATCAGATGGCGAAGTCGATTGAAAGTCGCAATCTTCTTTCATAAACGGGCATTGCCGGCACACATATCGGGTTAATGTGTCCTTGTGTTTTAGACATAACTGATAATCTTTAATCGATAAATATACCTGCTCTTTGGAAATCAGTCTTTGATTTACCAAGGACTCAACCACAAGTGCTCCCTGACAGGCCATCTCCTCTTTTTGCCCGTCTTTATAAAACATACAAAACAGCCGACAGATATAGTCTTTGAAGTCTTTTTTGGTCATTGTATCAACCCATCAAAGTAAAGAATCCTGGCCCAAAGGACCAGGCTTTGGTTTGCCCCTAAAAGGGGCTGTTTGAGTTGAAACCGCACAAGTTGAAAGTGTCTAAAGTGATCTAAAGTGCCTAAAGTTATGGTGTCGCTTCGCTCCGCTGATTTTATATAATTGACAGAATTCCTTAACTTTAGCTCACTTTAAACTTTAGTTCACTTCAAACTTTTGCAGCAATTCTTCAGGCAGAGCCGGAGAACTCTGACCTAGCCCAAAGGACCAGGTTTTTCAGGGCAAAATAAAATAGTCTGTTTACCATACCACAGGGATATATAAACAGACTATTTTATGAAACATAACAACTGATCAGCAAGAACGTTTACATTTGCAAAGACCCGTTGAACTTTTTTTGACTTTTTTAATCTTCATGATTCCCCCCTTTCTTCTTGAAAGCGATTAAATTAAAGAAATGTTCCCATAAACCAATAGATTCGGAAACGGTTTAAAATGATGTCCGTTTTCATAACGGAATTATTTATATTTTAAGGATAAAGACGGTTTCTGTCAATATGAAAATGAATGACAAGTGATAACACCTTGTTTTTTTTAAGGTAAGTTGAGCATTTTTCAAGAAAGGATGTGGGCTTGAATGACCATGCTTCATTTCCCCGGCACCGGGATCGGAAGTGGTGTATCGGGTATCTTAAAGACGCCGGCTCGATGTCTGTTTTGAGGCCCTGGATGTTCACCTAACAGCATTCGGATGCAGCACCTGCATCGGAAACATCGGTCTCCTGCATCCGTATGCCGTATTTTCTATCATGGTTCAATGTTGGCCGGTCAGAGTTTTTCAATACGCACCGCGCAGGCCTTGTATTCAGCGGTTAGTGTCACCGGATCGAATGCCGCATTGGTCAGCCAGTTTGCGCAATTCTCCCGGAAATGAAAGGCCATCCACACCATTCCCGGTGGCACCTCGGGGGTCACCCTGGCCTTGACGATGACCTTGCCCCGCCTGGATTCCACCCGGATCTTCTCATCCGGTTCAATGCCCATGGACTCGGCATCCTGGACGGAAATGTCGGCGGTTTCCTCGCCCAGAAGATCATTTATCCCCGCACACCGGCCGGTCTGGGTCCGGGTATGGTAATGATAGAGACGCCGACCTGTACTCAACACCAGCGGATATTCCTGATCCGGCACTTCCGCCGGCGGGGTCCAGTCAACCGGCATGAAACGGCCCAGGCCACAGGTGAACTCCCCCTTCTGATGCAGAAAGCAGGTTCCGGGATGTTCCTCGTTGGTACAGGGCCACTGGAGCCCGTTGTTTTCAAGTCGGGCGTATTTGACTCCCCCCAGGCTGGGGGCCAGGACAGACACCTCATTGTCCCAGATTTCCCGGGCGCTGTCCGAAGACCATTCATGCCCCATCCGTTTTGCAAGCTGCTTGAATATCCACCAGTTGGGCCGTGCCTGTCCCGGGGGCTGGCTGGCGGTCCGGACCCGGTTGACCCGGCGTTCACTGTTGGTGAAGGTACCGTCGTTCTCGCTCCAGGCCGCGGCAGGAAACACCACATGGGCAAAACGGGTGGTCTCGGTTTGAAAGATATCCTGGCAAACCAGAAATTCCGCGGAAGCCAATTCGTGCTCGGCTTTTCTGATGTCAGGTTCGGTGTTGGCCGGGTTCTCTCCGAAAATATAGAAGCCCCTGACCTTTTTGCTGATAAGCTTTTCCATCATCTGGGGAATCATCAGTCCGACCTTATCCGGCAGATTGGTCACCCCCCACGCTTTTTCAAATTTCTGGCGATTGCCGTCAACGGTGACCGCCTGGTATCCCGGAAATACATTGGGCAACGCCCCCATGTCGCAGGCCCCCTGGACATTGTTCTGCCCCCGCAAGGGGTTAACACCGCCGCATTCCACGCCCATGTTCCCCAGCAGCATCTGCAAGTTGGCCGTGGACATGACGTTGTTTCTTCCGCACGTATGCTCGGTAATGCCCAGCGTATAACAGAGCATCACCGGCTTTACGGACGCCAGACGGCGGGCCGTGTCCCGGATAACATCCGCAGAGATTCCGCATATATCAGTGACGCGCTCCGGCGGGTATTCCATGACTTTTTCTTTGAGTTCATCAAAGCCGGTGGTGCACGATTCCACAAACTTTTTGTCATAAAGGTCTTCGACAATCAACACCTGCATGAGGGCATTCAACAGGGCGATATCGCTCCCCACCTTCAACGGCAAATGCAGTGTCGCAAAATCGCAAAGCTTATGCGCGCGGGGATCGATAACAATCAGTTGCGCACCGTTTTGAACCGCATTCTTCAAAAATGTGGATGCCACGGGATGGGCTTCCGTCATATTGGACCCGATCACCAGAAACATTTTAGCCTTGGCAAATTCGTTGAACGAATTGGTCATGGCACCTGAACCAAACGTGGCTGCCAGCCCGGCAACCGTTGGCGCATGTCAGGTACGGGCGCAGTGATCGATATTGTTTGTCCCGATCACGGCACGAAACAGCTTCTGCATCTGATAGGAATCTTCATTGATGCTTCGGGCGCAACTCACACCGGCAATGGCATCCGGACCGCTCTCGGCGATGATCTCTTTGAATTTATTCGCCACCAGATCCAAAGACTCGTCCCAAGAGGCTTCCCTGAAGTGTCCGTTTTCTTTGATCAAAGGCGTTTTCAGACGCTCTTCCGAATAAATGAAATCAAACCCGTATCTTCCCTTGACACACAATCGACCCTTGTTGGGTTCGGCATCCTCGACACCGGATACCCTGACGACTCTGCCGTCTTTGACATGAAGCCACTGCTGGCATCCCACCCCGCAGTAAGCACAAGTGGTTCGAATTTTCTTCACCTCCCATGGCCGCCAGCGAAGGGAAGCTTTTTTCTCAACCAGGGCACCCACCGGACATACCTGGATGCACTCGCCGCAGGAAACGCATTTATCCTTGTCAAATGAAATCAGTTTGCCGTTCGGGCCGTCCTCAATGACGTCAAGGGCGCCGATGCATTGGATTTCCTGGCAGGCGGTTACGCAACGCAAGCATAAAATACAGCGCTCAGGCCATGATTTTATAAAGGGGGTCGTGTAGGCCGAAGTGAATTTCGACGTGGGAGGCTGCATGTCAACTTCGGTTATGCCATGTTCATAAACAAGCTCCTGGAGCATGCATTCCCCGGCTTTGTCACAAATCGGGCAGTCCAGCGGATGGTTGACCAGCATTTTCTTCAATGCATCCTGGCGCTCACGGGTCAGACGGTCCGACTGTGTGGTAATGCACATTCCTTCTGAAACAGTTGTCATACAGGAAAGCACGGACGTTGAATTCCCGTCGATTTCAACAACGCACATCCCGCAGGACCCTATGGGTCTCATCCTTTCATGGAAACAGAGCGTTGGAATTCTTATTCCCGAGCTTTTCGCCGCCTCCAGGATCGTGCTGTCTTCCTGTGCGACAATCTCTCTGCCGTCGATGGTTAGCTTAACCGTGCTCATATGGGTTTCTCCTCTGTTTTCGATATTCTTTCTATAAAATAGCGATTTCAAAAAAAATATAACTCACAAGGATCACTCCGTTTCTTTGGCGATTTCCGAACCAGGCACAGAGTTTTCACCGTTCCTGGCGATATTCTATTAAAAGAATATCCATATTTTGTTATTTTTTGCAATCTTTTTTTTTGCATTCAGGTCAAAAAATCAAAAATAACCGGTTTGAGTTCCTTTCTCCGGCGACGCTAGACTGAAAACAGGTATTTCAGTGCGACATAAACGAACAGCAATCCAAATAAAATCTTTAAAACACCCGATGAAAAACGGCCGTTGAGTGTGGCCCCGAATCGAGACCCCAGAAAGGTCCCGAGGCACAGGGGAACAAGAAAGGAGAACCGGACGTATCCCTGGGATAATTTGAACAGGGAGCTGACCAGCGCGTTCAGGCTGAAGCAAGCCAAAGATGACCCGATCGCCACTTTGATCGGAGCGTTCAAGACAATGGCAAAAGCAGGGACCAAAACGGCCCCGGTGCCGATGCCAAACAAACCGGGTAAAACACCGGCAAAGCCCCCGATAAACATTTTCGTGGAAATGGACCCGGGGACGCCCTTACCCGTCTGGAGAGGAACACTTTTTTTCAATGCATCATCAATCCCTTCCCAGAGCATGCGAAGAGCCACCACCGAAAATACAACCCCCATGCCCACATCGAGCCATTTGTCTTTGCCGGAAACGTAGACAAAGACAAGGGAGAAGATAATCGTGGAAATGAATCCGGCAAGCATCACCGGGAGAATAGAACGAATTTCAATGTGCCCGAGTTTGAAATGCTTAACACTCCCTCCAATGGTGGTGAAAAATACGGCCACAATACAAATGCCCGCAGCATATGCGGGCGGAAGATTCATGACAAAGCGCAGCAGCGGCATAATCAGGATTCCGCCGCCGATGCCCAGAAGCCCGCCCATGGTACCGGCGGCCAATCCTCCGACACATAAAACCATAAAAACGGATGTTGTATCTAATGACTGCATGGGCACACACGCTCCCAGTTCATCATGCGGGCGGCCCCGGCAATGGTCGTTCCGTAAAAAATTATGGGTTTGCAATCCAGAAACGCATCGATGGTATCATTAACCAAAGTTGTCCCGGTAACCAAAAGCAACTCGGCCCACGCCACCGCGTCCACGGTGGCCTCCGGCCCTTCAATCTGAACCGTCCCCACGAATTTGCCGATGTTGTCCGGGTCCAGATCCACGATGCGATATTCATGATCCTGCTGGAGGCGGTCTACCAATCGAGGCTGGAACCCGATTTGAGTCAGTCGCACGACGCCATACCGCGCCCGGATGTATCGGGAAACCTCCTCGGCACAAGCGTACGGTTCTTGGTCTCGACAATGGACCGTACCGGCAGCCTCGCCAAAATGGGCAAACACGGCATTGAGGGTGGCAACAAAAACAGCTCTACGATAGTTGTTGGCGAGATCCATATGTACGACCTCTTTCAACCGGCCTTTAAAATCCCCATATTGATCGGTGAATGCCTGCCCCCGGCCCGTTTCGAATTGGGCTTGCATGAGCCGCTCCCGACCTTTCTGGAGGGGAAAGTCGTCGGACTCCGGATGACCGATAGCCTCGTCCGGTTTGAGTGTCCGCGCCGTAACCCGGATTTCTCTCTTAAGCAGGTGGCGTGCTTGACAGAATTGCAAGAACCTCTGCCGCAACTCGTAATCTGTTTGGCCCATGGTCTTTCCCTTATGTTTCTTTATAAACAGATTTATCCTGGTCAGCGCCATGCGGATGAAACGCCTTCAGGGCTTTGTCATGATAAGTCTCTTGGTTCCCTTGATTTGCGGGAACTTTGCGCCCTGACTGATACACCGAAGGGATATGTCTGCGTCAACGACTCTTGTTCCGGCCAGAGCATCCACGTTGTACTCAAAGAAAATCGGAGACAGAGGAACGGTGCCCCCCAGCATGATAATGTAGGCTTTTGGGCTGCACATCTCCAGTAAATGCTCCAGGGTGTGATTGGTCAGCGAGGTTCCCGTAATCGCCACTACGTCTGCCCGGGGAATAAAACGGTGGGCTTCGGTCTCGTTGAAATCACCTTCTCTCTGATTTTTCTCAATAATCCAGAGCGCTTTAACCTTATCCCGAATTTTGGGCAGGAATGGAAAATGCCCAACAACCGCCACCCGTCCGCCTTCACCCTTCTGTAAGATAAGGTCAGCGGCATTAAGCTCCACGCACAAATCAAAGTCCACCTCAAGGAGCGAATTAATCGCAGCCATTCCAATGGCAGCCTCAAGCAGGCTTTCCGAATAGGCCATACGAGCAAGCTCCTTTGGGGTTTTATCCAACAGGAAGCCGGGATTCTTCACCCGCATCGTTTCCTTTTGGAGGGCATCTCCGGACAGAGTTGCGGCCAAACCGCAATGGCGGGTCAGCACACCGGTATGGAAGAACCCCTGGCGTATGTCTCTTACAGGCGCATCGAAATTCAGGGCTGCAAACAAATCATCAAGAATCTTCATAGGGTTATTTTTTCTTTTCCGGGCTATGGATACAGATTTTCTGAATCACCTGCACTCATTTACCAAACGGGCATTTTGGAAAAGTGCAAACCTTGCAATCCAGGCAAAAGGCACCGTTGGCCAGACGGGCCAAATCATGCCGGGTAATTTTTAAGCCCGCCAGCAAGCGGGGCAGCAAAAGATCAAAGCTGGTGCTTTTGAAATATAAAGCACAGGCGGGCACCCCCATGACCTGGACCGGGCCGATCCGGGCGAGCAACGTCATGGCTCCCGGCAGAATGGGAGCGCCGTAAAGAATATCCGTGGCGCCGCCGTCCACCAGTCCCTGTTGGGTAACATCATCGGGATCCACCGAAAGACCAGCGGTGGTTATTAGAAGATCGATATCGCAATTAATAAGTTCTTTCACACCATCAGCAATGGCCTCCCGACTGTCCCGCACAATCAGAGACTTGACCACTTGGCCGCCGAATTTCTCCAATTTGGTGCTAATGATGGGGATAAACTTGTCCTCCACCAGCCCCATGAATACCTCGGTGCCGGTGACCAGAAGCCCGACTTTAGGCTGTCGCAGGGGTAATACCTGAAACAAAGGGCCGTGACTGAGGATGGCCATGGCTTTATGAAAATCAACCTGCGAAAGAAACAGGGGAATGGCACGGGTGCCACCGAAAATCCGCTTCCGGATTAACATAGAGAAATTCTGGCGACAGGCGCACATAACCCCTGGCACCATATTGAACATTTCCAAGCGGGGTTCATCCACTACCAACAGCCCATCTCGTGCGGCCAGCAGGTTTATCTTGCCCTCTCTCGGATGTTCGCTAAAAGTTACGCCTTCTCCGGCCATGTGCCGGGCAAAGGCCGGGGCGGCGTCATCTTCGTGCACCCATTCGGGGCCGATCCGGTTTTTTTCCATCACATATAGGTGTTGGCGACCCATTTGCTGCAAGCGGCAAAGATCTCCCGCTCCGATAACCTTACCTCTTTCAAATGCCGGTCCCTTACTGATTTTAGGAATGATCATGGTCATATCGTGCAAGGTCCGGCATCCCACCGCGTGCTCCACCGGCAACAACTCCAGAAAGGGTGTCTCAAACCCGGCCCCTTCCGGCCGAGCATCGGTCACGTAAGGAGCTTCCCCCTGGCAGGCCCGGCAGAGACCGCCATCTTTAGCCGGATACGCTTCCCGGCAAATGGGACAGATTTCTATTCGGCCTTTGCTGCGCTTTTGGAGAAACCGAGGACGAATCTTTATGGGATGCCATCCCAGAATGTCAGGCCCCGCCGTTTTAATCTGGTCCAGGAGCATTGCGGTATTTTGCTCCTTTTTGGGTTTGAGCTTCAGGTACCAGTTTTGTATCTCCGGCCAGTCGGCCAACTTTGCCGGGTCTAAGAATACCCGCACGCCTTCCCCCTGATATTTATCATAAAGGGCAAGGGCGAAGCGACCCACATTGACCACTTTGAGCCACCCGTTACCTGTTGAGCAGGGGGTAAGAAGCTGCACCGCGTCCGGGAGGCAATTTTTGGTTTCGCACACCGCGTCAAATAGAACCTCCGCCGGAAGATGGCTCCGAGCCATCTCGACCATTACTCCGCCGATGACCACTCCGGGAGCAACACTCCCATGGAAAGATTTGATCATCTGTAAAAACTCATCAAAATCAAAAGAACCGATATTCATGACCTCTCCCGCATGCCAATCTTTATTTTCGGTATTCTTTTAAGAATATATCGGTTTTAAAAAAAATATGGGCTAAAGCGTGTCAGAATTCTTGATCCTGAAGCCATTCCCGGAATCCGTCCGCCAATTTCCAAAATCGGGCAACCGCGTCCTCCCCTGCAGGAGTGAGAGAGGCACGCCCTCCGTGGCGACCCCCCAAGGTCCGGGAAACCAGTTCTTCTCCGGCCAAACGGTTCATTTTCACCACCAGTGTCCATGCATGGCTGTATGCCATTTCCATAGAACGGGCTGCCGCCGCGATGGAGCCGGTCTCTCGAATACGCTCCAGAAGCACCACCCTGCCCCAGCTCAATAAGTTCTCGCCATCTTTCTCAAGCCAGAGGCGGCCTTTAATCCGTACGCCCTTGGATTTTTGACTTTTTGCCAGGCCGGTCCCCCGACCGTGATCTGGTCTCTTACCTTTCATAACGCTATTTTTAACAAAGAATAGCCAACTCAATTTTAAAATGCAAGATCTTTTTTTCAGTAATTCTTTGAAAAAAGACAATCTCCGATTTCTAATGTCAGGGTAAACGCATTTGACTTCGGTATAGCGGAGCGACGGCGTGTTTCTCTTGTAAACCGACTGACTGTTTGAAGGGCTTTAGCACGCGTTAGCCCGAGCCGAATATAATTATGACTAAAAAAATCAATAAGATAATTTAGCGACGAATTGTTCTTAACACCTCCGGCGCGGCGCGGGCTTACGGGTGCTAAAGTTCAAGTTTCAGTCGGTTGGAAAGAGAAACATGCCGTCGTGGAGCGTTCTCCGCCTATTTGGATTTTTGGGATTCAAATGCGTTTGCCCTGTTTCTAATGTGATTGGGTATTGACAAACAAAGCACTTATTATTTATCTATCCAATTCCCTGAAAAAGGGATGATGCAAATGAGGGGGTGTTTTGCTTGAAAAAGCGGCCGGCATTATCCATCCGCCCCCAACCGTTTTGCCGGAGATCCATGAATTTGGCCTTACTACTCAACTGATTCTCATATGCGGTATGAAACCTGCGGTGGGAATCTTAAAGAACCATATGGGGAGTTATTAATGGAAAACCAAAAAACCGAATTAAAAAACAACGGATTGACCCAAATCGGGGGGATAACCGTCAAGCGCGGTCTGGCCCAGATGCTAAAGGGAGGGGTGATCATGGATGTGGTTACTCCTGAACATGCACTTATTGCCGAAGAGGCCGGCGCCGTGGCCGTAATGGCCCTAGAAAGGGTACCGGCAGACATCCGTGTCCACGGGGGTGTGGCGCGCATGTCGGATCCCGGTCTGATCCGGGAGATTATCGCCTCGGTATCGATTCCGGTTATGGCCAAATGCCGCATCGGCCATTTTGTGGAGGCCCAAATTTTAGAAGCCATCGGGGTCGATTTCATCGACGAGAGTGAAGTGCTGACACCGGCCGACGAAGCGCATCATGTGAACAAGCACGATTTCAAGATCCCCTTTGTGTGCGGGTGTCGCAATTTGGGTGAAGCCCTTCGCCGGATCGGCGAAGGGGCCGCTATGATCCGCACCAAGGGTGAGGCCGGTACCGGCGATGTGGTAGAAGCGGTGCGCCATGCGCGCAGCGTTTTGGGCGATATAAAACGGCTCCAAGTGATGCCAAACGAAGAGCTGATGACATATGCCAAAAATTGCGGGGCCCCCTATGAACTGGTGAAAGAGATCAAAGAACTGGGGTCGCTTCCGGTGGTGAATTTCGCGGCAGGCGGTATCGCCACCCCCGCCGATGCCGCCTTGATGATGCAGCTCGGAGTGGACGGCGTCTTTGTGGGGTCCGGTATTTTTAAAAGCGGCAACCCCGCAGTACGTGCCAAGGCAATCGTTGAAGCGACCACCCATTTTAATGATCCCCAAATTCTCGCCAAAGTGAGCGAAAATCTGGGAGAACCCATGGTGGGCATCAGCGCCAATTCGCTTCCCGAGTCAGAACAACTGGCAACCCGAGGCTGGTAAAGGATTGACGGTTAAGACGTTACGAATCGGTGTTCTGGCCCTTCAGGGGGCGTTCCGCGAGCACATTCAAATACTGCGCCGGCTTGAAGCGGAAGCCACGGAAGTGCGCCTGCACGAACAGTTGAACGGGTTGACCGGACTCATTATTCCGGGCGGCGAAAGCACCACCATGGGCAAGCTGGCGGTTACCTGTGGACTGATGGATCCGCTCCGGAAATTTGCTGCAGCCCATCCGGTATGGGGAACTTGTGCCGGGCTGATCTTTTTGGCCAAACAGACCGACGGCCCACAGCCGCTTTTGGGGGTGATGGACATCTTTGCCAAACGGAATGCCTTCGGCCGCCAAGTGGACAGCTTCGAAACCGATCTCTTTGTGCCGGTACTTGAAAAGGGCGCAGCAGAACCGTTTCATGCCGTTTTCATACGGGCACCGTATATTGCCGCTGTAAGGGGGAACGCCGCCGTTATTGCCAAATTAAACGACGGCACCGCTGTAGCGGTTCGGGAAGGGAAATGGCTGGCCACGGCCTTCCATCCCGAGCTGACATCCGATCTCCGGTTCCACCGTTATTTTCTTCAGATGTGTAGAGACATTTAATTGTTCCGCAAATACAGGATAAAGACAGGGTAAAGTTTTTTCTCGAACCGGTTTGAAATGTTGGGATTTTGAGCATAGGAAGCCTTTAAACCTTCTCAATCCTGACAGCACAAATCTTTAATTCCGGCACATTGGCAAGAGGATCTAAAACATCATTTGTCAAAAAAATCAAAGGTTGACTTTTAGTTACGGAATGTTCAATAATAATTAAAAAAGTCTGATCATTGAGCAATGATTAGATCTGATCTTTCATCACTTCATCAGTCCAAATCTCCATGGCGCTATCAAAACATTAAGAACTTAACCTCCCCCTGGGAGTAACCCAAAGCCGGGCTGTTTGGGCTTGATTATTTAATAGAGAGGACGCTATGCAAAGACAGGAATTTATCCGGCAGATAAAGGTAAACAACAGGGAGTATGATATTGCAGACATCCGCCTGCTTCAGGAAAAAGGCATTTCTGATATAAATACCCTGCCCTTTTCCATCAGAATTCTCGTTGAAAATCTGTTAAGGAAACTGGATGGCCGTGTTGTCACAAAAGAGGATGTGCTCAAGATTGCCGGGTGGAAAAAACGATATGACGAACCCGTGGAAATACCATATCATCCGGCACGGGTTTTGATGCAGGATTTTACCGGTGTTCCCGCAGT
>Ga0315535_1000281_pt1 | contig 35690 bp, 35 predicted proteins | sample SalMarSW160220MG_2_FD_203092 | JGI IMG/M metagenome (GOLD analysis project Ga0315535, IMG submission 203092) | Salt marsh sediment microbial communities from the Plum Island Ecosystem LTER, Massachusetts, United States - Salt Marsh Sediment SW1602-20 ... | reverse complement strand
CGTATCATAATTTGCCTTTCATTTTTTTTCCTTTGAAGCGGTGATATTTTCAAAAAGCTAAAATGTTACGAATTTTTAATTTTGTAATAATTGAAAAAAGATTATGATACGAAGCAATGAATGTCAATAAAAAATACAGAATATAGATCTGATAGTTTGAATTGTAGGCTATATTGTGGTAGAAGAACCGATTTCTTTTTTAACTTGAATTTTTTTTATATCGATTATATTCATAGTTGTGGTTGTGCTAGGCGGGGAGCTAGCGGTGCCCTTTTCCCGAAATCCGCTTCATGCGGGGCTGAATCCCCTCTAAAGGGTTTTAACCTGGGAACCTATGAGCCAATCTGATCGGCCGCCGCGCAACAGACGGTTACGAACCTCGTCAGGTCCGGAAGGAAGCAGCGATAAGTAATGCAGTCTGTGTCGTGGATCGATCCCGGTCAAGCCTTTGGCTTGTTACATTTCAGAAAAAATTCGATAGAGGGTGCACAACCATTTCTATCGCTTACTATTGATGATTGACCGCACCTGCCCCCCCATTCTCGACGACCATACTTAAAATCAATAAAATTCAACCACTAAATCCGGAACTTAGAATCTAAAATTCCTTTTTCTTCCTTGACAATATCATAGATCGTCTTATTTTTTTAATGTTTTGGTATTAGCCCGTATTTTATGAAAAATCGGGTTACTCTATATTCAAGAAAAATCAGGAGAAAACAACGACTGATGGCAAAAAAAAGTAAAATCAAAATTCATACGAATGCTGATGAAACCGCCGGTGAAGATAAGGTCAGTGAAGGTAAGAAAGGTGAGAAAAACGATTCAAACAAAAAAGACGTCACTGAGACCATGGATCCCCTAAAAGAGATTGAGGAAAAGGCAGAATCTCTCAAGAATGAGGCTGCGGAGACTCATGACCGGCTGTTAAGGTTGGCGGCGGAGTTTGAAAATTACAAAAAGCGTTCCGCACGTGAAATGAATGATTTTAGAAAATTTGCCAATGAAAGTTTTGTGAAAGCAATGCTTCCTGTGGTTGACAACCTGGACCGTGCCATCGAATCTTCAAGTAATGACAAACATGCAAACAGTTCGGTGGTGGAAGGTGTCAATATGACCCTCAGGGAAATACTAAAAGTTTTTAAACAGTATGGTATAAAACCGTTTGAGTCTTTGGGAAAGACCTTTGATCCCAGTTTGCATCAGGCGGTGATGCAGGAAGATGATGAGGCGTATCCTGAGAACACGGTTTCAAAAGAGCTGCAAAAAGGATATATGATTCACGACAGGCTTCTCAGACCTGCCATGGTTGTGGTATCCAAAAAAAAAACAGCACCTGAGAATCAAGAAAACTCGACTCAGAAAAAAAAAGAATGAACAAGGTACCTATATTATTTTAAATTAGGAGGATAGCAAATGGGTAAAGTCATTGGAATCGATTTGGGCACCACAAATTCCTGTGTGGCGGTCATGGAAGGGAGCGAAGCAAAAGTCATAACAAATCCCGAAGGAGGTCGTACGACACCTTCCGTCGTTGCCGTTTCAGACAACGGGGAAAGATTGGTTGGCCAAATCGCAAAACGGCAGGCCATTACCAATCCTGAGAACACGGTTTTTGCCGTAAAAAGACTTATCGGTCGTAAATATTCATCCAAAGAGGTACAGGACGATATTAAAATACTTCCCTATAAGATCGAACAGGCAGAGAATGGCGATGTCAGAATAAATATGCGGGGCAAGTTAAATAGTCCGGCGGAGATATCATCTTTTATTTTGGCAAACATCAAACACACGGCAGAAGAATATCTCGGAGAAAAAGTTACCGATGCGGTGGTAACCGTGCCTGCCTATTTTGATGACAATCAGCGACAGGCAACCAAAGATGCCGGAAGAATCGCCGGTCTTAATGTGTTACGGATCATTAATGAACCTACTGCCGCATCACTTGCATATGGCCTTGACAAGAAAAAGGAAGAAAAAATTATTGTCTTTGACTTGGGTGGCGGTACATTTGATGTCTCCATACTGGAAATCGGCGAAGGGGTTTTCGAAGTTAAAGCTACGAACGGTGACACCCATCTCGGCGGCGAAGATTTCGATCTTCGGCTTATCGATTACCTGGCAGATGAGTTCAAAAAAGACCAGGGGATTGATATAAGAAACGATAAAATGGCCTTACAGCGACTGAAGGAAGCTGCTGAAAAAGCAAAAATGGAACTGTCCACTTCCATGGAAACGGATGTTAATCTTCCATTTATTACCGCTGATGCTGCCGGTCCAAAGCACCTTAACATAAAAATAACCCGGGCCAAACTTGAAGGACTTATCAGCAACCTGCTGGACAAACTTGAAAACCCCTGTCGAACTGCGCTTAAGGATTCAGGGCTGTCCACCAATGATATTAATGAAGTGATTCTTGTGGGTGGTATGACGAGAATGCCTGCGGTTCAGGACCGCGTCAAGAAAATTTTTGGAAAGGACCCCCACAAGGGGGTTAACCCGGATGAAGTTGTTGCCGTCGGCGCCGCCATTCAAGGAGGTGTGTTAAAAGGGGACGTTAAGGATGTTCTTCTTCTCGATGTTACTCCTCTTTCCCTGGGTATAGAGACTCTGGGAAGTGTAATGACACGGCTGATCGAAAAGAATACGACCATTCCCACTAAAAAGAGCCAGACTTTTTCAACAGCTGCTGATAACCAGCCTGCAGTCTCTATTCATGTGCTGCAGGGAGAGCGGGAGATGGCCGCCGGCAATAAGACTTTGGGACGCTTCGAACTTGTGGGGATACCCCCTGCGCCAAGAGGTGTGCCGCAAATTGAGGTGGCGTTTGACATCGATGCCAACGGAATTGTGAACGTTTCGGCAAAAGATATGGCAACGGGCAAGGAGCAATCCATACAAATAACGGCTTCCAGCGGCTTGTCCAAGGAAGAAATCGACACATTGATAAAGGATGCCGAGCTTCATGCCGAAGAGGATAAAAAGAAAAAGGAGCTGGTTGAGGCTCGAAACTCAGCCGATGCGTTGATCTATTCAACGGAAAAATCGATAAAAGATCTCGGCGATAAGGTAGATGCTGAAACAAAGGGCAAGGTTGAAGCTGCCATTGAACCTCTTAAGAAAGCTATGGAAGGGGATGATGTTTCAGAGATCAAACGCCTGAGCGAAGAGTTGATGCAGGCTTCCCATAAATTGGCCGAGGCCATGTATCAGAAGGCTTCCCAGGCAGATCAGCAGCAGGCCGGAGCCGATGATTCAGCAGGAGGACCGGAGAAGCCGGGACCTTCAGGGTCTGACGAGGATGTTGTGGATGCTGATTTCGAAGAGGTAAAAGACGACGACAAAAAATAACCGTAACTGGCATTTTGTAATAAAAATCCCGCGTGCACTTTTGTGCCGCGGGATTTTTTATTATATAGAAATTTGATAAATTTTATTCCATAATTTTAAATATTTTGTTACAAATACTTTAACTTTCGTAATCGTTGAACCCTGAACCTCTAAACTTTGAACCCGTGAACGGTTACCAAAATAGTAATAAGGAGGATAAGATGCGAGTCGGCGTTTTAAAAGAGATAAAAACCAAAGAAAACCGAGTTGCCTTGACACCAGCAGGTGTTGAACAAATGCGGTTACATGGGCACGAAGTTTTGGTTGAAACCCACTCGGGTGATGGTTCAGCCTTCTCTGATGGAGAATATATAAAGGCTGGTGCGGTAATTTGCAGCACTCCGAAAGAAATTTACCAGAAATGCCAATTGATAATCAAGGTCAAAGAGCCACTTCCTGTTGAATATCCAATGATACGAAATGAACAGATTCTGTTTACATTTTTTCATTTTGCGGCATCACTGGAACTTACCCGGGCGATTATGGATTCGGGATCTATAGCTGTGGCTTACGAAACAGTGGAGCGGGAGAACGGTTCTTTACCGCTTCTTACGCCCATGAGTGAAGTCGCCGGCAAAATGGCTATTCAGGAGGGGGCCAAATACCTTGAAAAGACTTTTGGCGGTAAAGGAATTCTTCTCGGTGGTGTGCCGGGGGTAGATTCCGGCACTGTCTTGATTATCGGCGCCGGCACCGTTGGAACCAATGCTGCCAAAATAGCTTGTGGCCTTGGCGCAAAGGTCTATCTTCTCGATAATAATCTTGAACGTCTTCGTTATCTCAGCGATGTAATGCCCAAGAATTGCTTTCCGATCATGTCCAGTCCGGCGACTATTCGAAGAATTTTGAAAGAGGCCGATCTTGTTGTGGGTGCGGTTCTTATACCCGGTGCGGTGGCACCCAAATTGCTTACACGCGACATGTTACCGTTAATGAAAAAAGGTTCAGTGATTGTAGATGTAGCAATTGATCAGGGAGGATGTGTGGAAACGGCAAAACCCACAACCCATGACCAACCCATATTTGAAGTCGATGGGATCATACATTACTGTGTGGCGAATATGCCGGGAGCTGTTTCATATACATCAACAAAAGCACTTACAAATGCAACACTACCCTATGCACTGGAACTTGCTGACAAAGGGTATAAAAAAGCGGCAAGGGAAAATCAGGACATAGCCAAAGGTATTAATATTATAAAAGGAAAAGTAACACATAACGGCGTGGCTAAAGCTTTTGGCCTGGAATATGACCCTCTGGATTCATTACTGTAATTTTCAATTAAGCCAGTCGATAGGTTATTTCAACAGAGCACGAACAGGAGTTTTGCTATTTTTTCTGAGCCAAGAAAAAATGGTAATCTTTATATCTCGAGGGTTAGATGGTCAGTTCACCGTGACTCCCTTTATCGTTTACTTCTTCCAAAACAGATCTTCCAGATCATTTATATCTTCATCCATAAATTGATTGATCTCATTGTCACAAACAAAATCAGGATCGTTTTCATTTTCAAAGTCAAAGAACTCTGAGTCAGGATCCAAGGCCAATTTAGAAAGGTAAATTTTGTCTGAATTCCACATGGTTGCTCCTCCTTAATCTTCAAATTTGGACCGATTAAATTTTCTTTTCCGGTTATGTGTTATTTCTTGAAAATCTACTCCTCTTAACTTTTTTTTTCTGCAATCCGGACATCTCCTGGGTTCATCAAAATTCATTTTCTCGTAACGTAATTGGTCATTGACTGTAAACTCAAAATCTCTTTCACATTGAATGCAGGTAATTATTTTATTTTCCATTGTCATCTCATTATTGTTTTCACTATCGAACATCCTTAAAACCCAATTGGAAATATCCCCTTGAAATTATTGTAAACATCCTAACGGTCGTTTTCGCTCCGAATTTAACTATGTTGTCCTGACTCGCCCTTTAATGGATCAAAGGGCATAAGGCAAACAACTCGGGCGGACCAAAGCGAGTTAGATTCTCTTGATCTAATGCTTTTAAAATTTCCAGTTACTATTAGGTTCAAAAATTAAATGCAACTGACATGCCAATTATATAATCTATTAAATTATTGTTAGATATTTATTTACAGGAATGAAATAAAGGTAAGTGTTAGTCAAGTGAAAACAGAAAAACAACATTTCAATTTGTTAAGAAACTGTTGAGGGAGAACCTCCTAATCGTGCGGGGAGCTTGATATATGATATTACCCCAATAGATTATACCGTCTCCATATGATGCCGTCATCCAAAACAGGAACTTTATATTCCGATTTCACGTAAATTTAGGAACTGCCTATTCCGATTCCGAATGAAAAATCGATAATGTTTGAAGGTTGTTAATTGTATTTAGTGTATTATCAAACAAATAGAACTTTCAACCCTTAACCGGAAGCACTTAATATTCTTCGTTATACGCGAGTTAAATTTTATAAAAACATAATGTGATGAAATGGCAAGTATTTTGCAATCTATTCCAACACTGCTTAAGATATCCGACTTAACCCATTTTAATTATAATACGTATCGGAGCACGGCGGATGAAAAAGCAAGACCTGGATTATTTTAAGATGGTTCTGAATGATCAACTGGCGGCCTTGATCGATTATGCGGATCATACGGTTCAGGGTCTGCTGGATGTAACCGATAATATGCCGGACCCATTAGACCGTGCATCTTTTGAATCGGATCGTAGTACCTTGCTGCGGATAAGGGATCGGGAAAGTTATCTGATCCGAAAAATTAAGAGGGCCTTAGACCGTTTGGAAGACGGGACTTTTGGAATCTGTGAGTTTTGCGGTAAAGAAATTAGTATTGAACGCCTTAAAGTTCGACCGGTGACGCTGCATTGCATCAAATGTAAAACCAAAATGGAGAAAATGGAAAAGGTTTCCGGGTACTAATCTGAAAAAAAACTTTAACTGCATCTTTTTGCTTAAGGACAGAAACTGGCATCCACCATGGTGTTAAACATCAATAATAAGAGAAAACAAAAAAGGTGTAACTATCAGTACAAAAGCCTAAAAACCCTGCGAAAGAATAAAAAAAAAACAGGAAGAATATGTCGAATCTGTGGGAAAGACCCCTATCCAAACTATTTTTTTTGCCCGTCTTGCCACCACAAGGTAACAACACTTGAGGATTTATAGATAAGATGTCGGTAAAGTTAATGCCATAGATTTTTGGGCCAGGCTATCATTATTCTACCTTCTTTTTTCTTCCATCATATCAAAGACGTTATTCCATCTCATTTTATCATCAAATATTCTTTTGTTTTTATTTTAATCTATGCGATAAATGAATTGCCATTTTTATTATTTTTCTATACATGGGGGCGAACTTTACGGTTATATCGTACGTGATAAAAGCGATTCAGCTGAAGGTGAGCCCATGCGATCGATACTGATTATCTCAGATAAACATGATGTGGTTGAACCGATTCAGTCGGCATTTACAAAAGAGCATCGCCTCGGGAAGGTTTCCAGCAAAGACAAGGCGTTCGAGGCGTTACGGAAAGAACGGTATGATCTTATCTTTATTGATCTTCATGTTCTTTTAGAATCCATTCAGACGCAAGACTACACTGAGGCCTTGGCACCATTTAAAGAACATTATCCAACCATTGAAATTGTTATCATGGCATCACAGGATATGATCCGGCAGGTGGTGACATTAGTAAAAGCCGGGGCCAGTGATTATCTTACCTATCCCATAGTTTCCGATGAGGTGCGGCTTGTAACCGAATCGATCAACCAGACCATTCTCCAGCGATCGGAAATCGATTATTTTCGTGATCAGTTCTGGCGGGCGGATTCTTTAACTGTGGTGAAAACGAAAAATGCTGCCATGCAACTGGTTTTCAATAAGATTCGTTCCGTTGCACCGACCAAGTCAACGGTAATGCTGGTTGGCGAAACCGGAACAGGCAAAGGTATTTTAGCCAATCTTATACATCAGCACAGCCGTAGGGCTGGTGCGCAGTTTATTAGTGTTCACTGCGGAGCCATTCCTGACACACTTCTGGAGAGCGAATTGTTCGGGCATGAGAAAGGTGCTTTCACCGGAGCAATTCGGCGAAAATTGGGTAAATTTGAAATTGCCAAAGGAGGCACTATTTTTTTGGACGAAGTCGGTACCATCACCCCTTTGGCTCAAATTAAGCTGTTGCAGGTTCTCCATGATGGAACATTCAACCGTGTAGGCGGCGATGAAGCTCTATCAACTGATGCAAGAATTATAACGGCAACCAATTCGGATCTTATGAAAATGAGCGATGAGGGTCAGTTCAGAAGAGACCTCTATTATCGTTTGAACGTGTTCCCCATCGAAATTCCTCCGTTGAGACAAAGAATCGAAGACCTTATTCTGTTTATCGACGTGATTTTAAAAAAGCTGAACCGGTCCCACCAAAAAAACATCCATAAGGTTCATCCTTCGGTATTTGAAGCATTAAAAGCATATTCCTGGCCTGGTAATATCAGAGAGCTGGAAAATCTTATCGAACGGGCTTATATTCTGGAAAGTTCTTCAGTCCTAACCCCGGAGAGTTTTCCGGGCGAACTGTTTGGAGATGAAATCCCGGCGGCAGTTTTTTCCAGGGATTTTTCTTTGACGCTAACAAAAGCAAGGCAGAAGGCTGTCGAAGATTTTGAAAGGCAGTATTTAAAGGACTTGATTTCCCGGAACAAGGGTAAAATCAAGAAATCCGCCGAGGACGCCGGCATCACCACCAGACAACTTCATAAACTCATGTCCAAGTATGGCATCCGAAAAGAAGAGTACAAGGGTTAGGCGGTTTTTGTTGCTAATATTCAATTGTTGTTACGTTGTTTCAATTTCTGCTGTTAACATTTTTCATACATAACGTTCTTTTTTTAATCCTCAAATTAAAATTCAAAAGATTCGCATTTTAAAATTCGAATTGGCAAACTATCCATTTTCTGATCTCGAAACATTCCGTTCCTAATTAATATTTTTCGATAGAAAATAATAAATTAATTTATTCTCTTATAATCTTGGCACGTTCTTTGCTGCTTTGTTATATTAATAACTGAGCATTGAATGATAGAATGAACGTTCAAATTGAGAAACGTTTATGTCAAAAAATAAGCACAGCATATCAAAAAAATCCATCAGTGATATAGAGGGTATTATTGTTCCTGTTCGATGGGATGAAGATGGTAATCCTGTTGCTGTTGCCCTGGCAACCTCTCAGGAGGAGGAACTTCTGATAAATATGAAGAGCGCTAAGGCAAGAGATCTCCTTAAGTTGCTTCAAAAAAAAGTGAGAATTGCCGGTTCGATTACGAAATTAGATAACGATCAGAAAATGATAACGATTCGAAGATACCTGCAGATTGCTTACGACCAGTTTGTACCTCACACCTCTGAAGCAAAAATCTCTTTATAATGCCTTTATAAGCAACCCTTACGTACGAAATTAAGCGATATTTTTCTTTATCTACACCGAGTTATTGCACATCTCTTCGCAAAAAAAATTGCTCAACTTAGTACACATAAAAATTCGGAACTGCCGGTTCATTCATAAATCTACTATAAAGTCAACAGGCTATAGATATTATCCCGCTATTTTATCCAGTCATGGATCTAAATCGCGTCTAAATCAGAACTTTTCGTTCTTCTATACCCATACTGTAATATTATTATATTATCATTCCGCACTGGCAAACTAAAACAGACTTCCCCGAGGTCTGTCCGGCCATTCCATCATTTTTTGTTGTACAGCGGATTCAAGCTTAAATCCCAGCATCTTATAAATAAGTTTTGCAACGGCAAAAGCTGAATTCCGATCGTTTGAGTCTCCAGAGAGTTCTACCACGTCGAAGCCCGCAACATTTTTTTGAATAAAGATTTTTTGCAATAAGTGTAACGCTTCATCCCACAAAAAACCGCCCGGTTCAGGGGTTCCGGTACTTCGGATGACGCTCCAGTCGAAAACATCGACATCCACAGTTACGTATACCGGGTCCGGCAGGCGGGAAATTTCGGCGTCGATATCAAAATTACCCCTGCGATAATCGTCCATGGTACACACAGCAAGATTTTCCCGTTCGATTCGTCGAGCTTCATCCAATGACATGCTCCGGATACCGATTTGCAACGTATGGGGGGTTACTTCCCGTATCCGGGACATTATACATGCATGGCTGAATGGGTTGCCTCTATATCTATCTCTCAAATCTGCATGGGCGTCGAGCTGAATGACGGAAAGCAGGGGGTGTTTTTCCTGTAAGGCTTGAAAATAACCCATGCTGATGGAATGATCTCCCCCCAGCAACACCACGAATTTGTCTTCCTTAATCACAGCTTTTGAATACCGGTATATGGCTTCATGCAAGCCTTGGAGATCCGAAGGAAATTTCAACGGCATTAAGGTTGTGATGCCCATTCGGAAGGGCTCGGCCTTCAGCATCTCATCATATAGTTCTAAATGTTGTGAAGCGTTAATTACGGCATCCGGCCCCCGGGCGGTGCCTGCGCCATAGGTTACCCCTCCTTCGTAGGGAACCGGCAGGATCGCCACTGCCGCAGTTTTAAATTCGGCAAACTCGGCGCTCAGATCAAGAAATTGTTTAGAATTCAATTGCAATGTTCTTTTTCCAATTTTTTTATGAATGCCGGCATTTGGGATATCATATTTTGGGATGGTCGCGTTTTGCAATTATCCAGAGCGTAAGCTGCCAAAAGCGGAAAAATTACACTGTATTCACCCCAGATCTGTACTAATTTTTCATCATTTGCTTCGCGGTATTTACCCCACGTTACAGATTCGCTGAACGTGCATCCGGACAAGCTTCCCTCTTTTTCAATGGCGGTGCCAATTTGCAGTCCCCGACCTGCTCCTTCAAATTTAATTTTTAAGATTTGATCGATCGTGGGTCCGGTTTGCTGAATAAAATTCTTAGGTCCACCGCCGCCAAGTTGGATAAAGCCGGTTTGTCCGGATGAAAAAGCAATAGCCGCTGAATCAAATATGTCTTTTTGCGCAGACAAATTCACAGGAAATCCTTTCCTATCCGTTAGGACTAAATTCATCGCAATGGAATGATTGGCCAATGAATCCCAGAAAATCGGGACTTCCATCTCGGCTGCCTTGACCACAAAGCTTCGCTGGGGGTATGTACTATTTTCTAGAACCCAGTTTCCTAAAGCAAAATTAAATTCCCAACTCGAAAGGCCCCTTCCTGAAAGATGTTCTTTATAACAGTCCTTGACGAATGCACGAATGATCTCATCCTGCGCGTCAAGGGTTTCTTTATTGCGAATACCGATATCATAAATTCGGGTGTCGCCGTGGCGTCTGAGGACATTATCGTCGCAGTTGGGAGAAATCGCTTTGACGGGTAGGTCGAAGGCAAAATGCAAATCATGATACACCTGCGCTCCGGTTGAGCAAATTACATCGATAAATCCGGCTTCCAGCAGCGAGATCACCATCCCCCCCATACCACCGGCGATACCTGCTCCGGCAATACCGAGCCAGATTACATCGCCGTGATCGATCATTCTTTTAAAGAGCGTGGCCCCCCGGTAAACGTTTCTGGCTTCAAAGCATGTCCGCCCGAGATTATTGACAATGTCGGTAATCGTCATGCCCCTGGAAAGAGGCGGCGGAATAATATCCGGCGAGTCTTTAAACATGGAATGTGAACGTGGCATAGATTTCCTCTTTCAATGGATTGAATAAATTTTTATTCCGGGATTAGCGTAACCGGTTTCTTGAAAGCGGATCAGTCCAACAACATGACGACACAGGAGATCACAGTTGTCCAAAGGCCGGATTTATGCCCTCTTGCCGATTGGGCAATGCTGCGAGAAACAAACAGCTTCTTGCCAACTTTGTAAACCTGTTTGCGTTCATCCCATGCCACATTCGGGTCCAATTCAATACCCAAAGTTGAGGCAAGCATGGTTGCGGCGAGGTCTTCAGCAAAATCGGCTGATTTTTTCATGATTTGGCCAAAGGCGTGGTGCTCGCTGATGTACCCATACTGTTTATTATCTTTGGGTTGGGCCAACCCAATAGCCGCGGAAACCAATCGATTGGGTTCATTGGTACTTTCCTTGGCAAGCACGACAAATGTAATCTGTCCGGCCTCCAATTCCTTAATCCCGTCCTCTCTTGCAATGACTTTGCAATCCGGCGGAAAGATACTTGAAACATAGACAAGATTGCACTTTTCGATGCCGGCATTCCTTAAAGCCAATTCAAAACTTTGCAGCTTATTGCGATGATAGCCCACACCTTTGGTAAAAAACATACGCTTTGGAATTAATTTGTTCAACTTGAGAACCCCTTATAAAAAATAGTTATCTTCACCGTGTTACTGATGATCTGTAAAAATTGCACGGCATCTGTTTTTAGGTGTGCCTCCGTATTACAGGACGGTTTGCAAAAAACTTTTGGAGAATATAATCCGGAACAACTCCCAATTGGATATACTGAGCTTTAATTTCGGATGCTAACTCTACAAAATTTTTTATTTTATGTCTACAATTTCTTGATAAACAGCCACAGTCCATTTCCCACCGGGAGTTGTCCATGGTGGTGTTTATGGCTTGTATCGTAAAGACCCCTTTTCCATGTTTGCAATTTCTTAGAACGAGTCTCTTCATAGTATACTTTCAACCCCATAATTTAGATTATAGGAGTAACTATCAAAAAAAGAAGGGGGAAATCCCCCTTTTTTTTAAAGAAAAATATACAAACTATCAAATATAATGCAATCGTTATGCCAACTATATATCTGTCTGAAATCAAAAGATGATTGGATTTAAACCCATTTGACATGAGAACTATAGGTTCCGAAGCTTTTCATAAAATTTTTATTCTCTTATTTTTCTTGACAGGCTTTTTGAAATTATTTAAAAGAATTACAAAGGTGCCAATAACCATGGCTTAATAGGGAATTCCGTGAGAATCGGGAGCGGTCCCGCCGCTGTGACCGGCGACGAAATCTGCAATATGCCACTGTCTGGTTTTAACTGTATGGGAAGGCGCAGAGATTAGGATGAACCGGGAGTCAGAAGACCTGCCTTGGAGATAACTGTGGCTCTGCGGTGTTACAGAGCGTTATAGTTACATAAAAAAGGGGTCAAGTAAGCTGGGTGCAGCCCTTCAATCTTTTTAAAGATTGAAGGGCTTTTTTATTTTGGCGTGCTTACGCATCCTGGGCGGGGCTAAAAATGTTATGAAAGGAGGTGAAAATATGAAATCAGGACTAATTATTTATGTTGTGGGCAAAGAACCGTCGAATTGGGATGCAGATTCCGAAGGAAAAACAATAAAACAAAAAATTCAGGCAGATCTTGTCGAGATAATTACAACTCAAACCGGTCATTTTGACGTGCTCGATGCCTGGTGTTCCTTAATGATCAGAGGTATGAAACAAATTACCTGTATGATCGGAGAGTTTACACCAAACGGCATGTTGGCGCTTACCGGGCGTGAACTTCGCCTGTGCGGATAACGGTAGGGGATGCTCGGGGATAATCATGATTTTTGAATCTATCCCCGACGTCCCGTTTTCGAGCATGATAAGGTCATTGCTGTAGGCTTTGCTCCGAACGCTATGGGGTGTAATAAAGCTCAGGTCTTCTGTTCGGGATAAAGTATCGCATCCTGTGACTTCGCACCCGGATCAGGTCTTCGGCCTTCAGGGTTGCTAATAATACCCCTTCCTTTCCGCTTATATCCTTTTGAATAACTTCGCCGGATGGTCCGATGATCACGGCGATACCCGGAAATCCGAGCCCTTTTTCATTTTCACCTGTCTGATTGCATGCGACAATAAACAGGCTGTTATCAAAGGCCCTTGCAGGCAGATGACGCATCCATGATCGGTATTTTTCTTCAGGAACTCCTCTCGGAGATGCATGAGGGATGAAGATAAGGTCAGCCCCTTTTAGGGCCATCCGGGTGGAAAGCTCGGGGAAGTGGGCATCGTAACAAAGCTGGATGCCAAAATTCACCCCCTCTGCATGGAACACAGGGATGTTGTTTCCGGGTGTTAAAACCGTACGTTCCGGCGGAGAAATGTGCAGCTTTCGGTAGACGCCTATAAACCCATCAGGTTTTATTACCAGATGACTTGCAAATAACCGGTTCTTTTCATCCCTTTCAACCATGCCTGCCAGGATGACAATCTTTTCACATTGAGCCAGATTTAAAAGATACCGACTTGCCGGTCCGGGAATGGGTTCTGCTGCCAAATTTATATCCTGATGATTACTATACCCCGAGATATTCATCTCAGGGAAACAAACAATAGCGGCGCCTTGATTTTTCGACGCCTTGATCCATTTGACCATCCCCTCGAGATTGTCACTGATTTTGTTTACCGGTGAATTAGAGACAACCACTGCAATGCGAACATCTTTCATTTCTTTAGCTTTTCATATTAAGGTTATTATCCTGAAAAGTTAAAAGTTGGTGAACTTGTAAAAGGTCAAAATTGAGCCGGCAAAATAAGAAGTTCAAGTTCCCCCGAACAAATCTATCGGGATAAAAAGGCGTCGCGAATTTTGTGGAATGAGGCGTACTTATGTACGCCGCAGTGAACACGAAATGAAGCACAACACGAGAATTGGACTTTTTACGAAGCCGTCAAAGGTTAAAATGCGCCCTTATCTTAAATACTTTTGTGGCCGGCAGGTTGATAATTTTCTTAATCCCTGTTTGTCGGGAGATATTTTCAAGGTTTTCCTCTATTTCCTTCATGGAAGGAGCAATAAAGGTAAACCAGACGTTATATTTATTATCCCGCTGATAATTATGAGTGACTCCCGGATAGCGGTTTACCGCTTTGGCAAAGCTTTGGATTTTGTCTTCCGGAACCCTTGCCGCGCATAACGTACTGATAAATCCTAGCTTTTCGGGAACAAAATTCCCGCCTATTCGGCGTATAATGCCCTTTTTTTTTAGCCGATCCAGTCGTTTTATAACATCATTTTCTGAAAAACCGAGACGTTGGGCAATTGCAAGATAAGGGCGGGGGGTTATGGGAAAATCGGATTGAATCAGGTTGAGGATTGCCCTGTCCATATCATCTATTGGTGGCATGGGTTACTCCTGAAACTTTTCTTTAATAATACGAACCTGTACCTTTCTGGTTCGGGGGCCGTCAAATTCACAGAAAAATATTCCCTGCCACGTGCCGAGCACCAGTCGATTATTATCTATGGCAATAAGCTCTGAAGTTCCGACAATTGTCGATTTTATATGAGCCGGTGAATTTCCTTCAAGATGGCGATATCCGGCTTCCCACGGTATTATCTTGTTTATAATCATCAGAATATCATCTTTAACGCTCGGATCGGCACTTTCATTAATGGTGATGGCTGCGGTTGTGTGCGGCACATAAAGCATGCAAAGTCCCTGGTCGATGCCCGCGGACATGACCATATCCTGAATCTTTGAAGTAATGTCTATCAATTCTGTTCGGGTTTTTGATTTAACGGAACAGATCATACATCCCCTCCACAAAACAAAAAAGTCCTGCATTAATTGCAGGACTTTTTTGTTACAAACTGATGAAATTAATTATAGTGTTTTTGATTAGACACATCCGGTCGGTTTCGGAAGACCAGCCATCTTACAGGCTCCCTTACCGGGTCCTGACGGAAACAGCTCATAAATATGTTTCAGTTTGAAACCGGTAACTTTTGATAAAATACGGACCATAGGGGCAATTCCGTTTTTCTCATAGTATTCCTGAAGAACTGTGACGACTTTTTCGTGTTCTTCAGTCAATTCTTCGATTCCTTCTTGACTTTTTACCCATTGCACCCACTCTGGACAAAAATTAGTATAGTCATCGATAAAGCCATCTTCATCTACGGTAAAATTCTTTCCCATAAACTCAACTGTTGCCATTGAACAAACCTCCTTTATATTTAAATTATTCTTATTACCTTGCCGCCTTCTTCTGTTTATAATCTAAAAATCTCTATATGATTAATTTGTTAATGTCAATATGAAAAATATAAATATTTTTTGAAAATAATTTGATCCTAAATATACTCTAATGTATCCTGAATTTTATTGATATAAAATTTATAATGCGGCAAAGGCCGTTAGATCGTCGCCGGACGGAAATAAAAACCCGGAAGCAACTGGCAAATTGAATCATGTGTGCTGACAATGTGAAACCGAAAATCATAATTATCTGCGGACCAACGGCTTTGGGCAAAACTTCTGTGGCAATTAATGTTGCCGGGGCTTTTAACGGCGAGATTATCGGTGCCGATTCAATGCAAATTTACAGGTATATGGATATCGGCACTGCCAAGCCGACCACGGATGAGCAGTCGCGCGTCGCTCATCATATGATCGATTTAATCGACCCGGACGAGCATTTTGATGCCAGACAGTTCGCGGAAATGGCCAATGAAAAAATCATAAAGCTTTATGCCGGCGGCGTTACCCCCTTTGTGGTCGGCGGTACGGGACTTTACATAAAAGCACTTGTGCACGGCTTGTTTAAGGCCGGGCGGGCGGATATCCGTGCGCGTGAGCGTTTGCAAGAACAATCCCGGATTTACGGCGCCGATTTTCTTTACCAAAGGTTGCGCCGGCATGATCCTGATACGGCAGAAAGAATACATCCCAATGATTCTTACAGGATTATAAGGGCCCTTGAAGTATATGAATTGACAGGAAAGCCCATTACTGCATTTCAACGGGAGCACGGGTTTAAAGATCATCGGTTCAGAGCATTAAAAATAGGCCTGCACATAAACCGGGAGGTGCTCTATGATCGTATTAACCACAGGGTAGATGCAATGATCGACTCCGGATTTCTTGACGAGGTTAAAGGACTTCTGGAAATGGGGTATTCGGACGACCTGAAATCGATGCAGTCAATCGGTTATCGTCACCTGATCGATTTTATTAAAGGACGATGTTCATGGGATGAGACCCTGCGGACATTGAAACGGGATACAAGAAGATATGCAAAACGTCAGTTGACCTGGTTCAAGGCCGACCCGGAGATTATATGGAGAGAACCCGGACAGCTAAGAGAAATTCAAAGGCTTATAAAAAAATTCTTGCAAGCCGAGTAAATATATAACAATAAATAGATAGGATAGGTGTTTCCTTTTTTGGACACAGATAAACACAGATTGTCAAGATTTTAAATTAAAAAATAATAATGTTATCTGTGTATATCTGTGTCCTATTTATCTTGACTACCATGAAAATAGCGATTGCACAAATTAATCCCATTATCGGCGACTTTAATTATAATTTTGAAAAAATAAAATGTTTTGCTGATAAGGCCATTGAACTTAACTGTGATATGGTTGTTTTTTCAGAACTCGTAATTTCCGGATATCCACCCCGCGATCTTCTTGAAAAGAACGATTTTGTCAATGCCAATCTTGCCTGTTTAAACAGGCTCCTGTCTTCAATACGAGGTATCGGTGTGATATGCGGATTTGTGGATAAAAATTCTGACAATAAAGGAAAACCCCTTTTCAATTCGGCGGTTCATTTTGAAGACGGCAACATATTGCACAAAGTTCATAAAAGGCTTCTGCCCACATACGACATATTCGATGAAAGCCGGTATTTTGAACCCGGCCGGGAAAGTGTACCATACCCTTACAAGGGGCACAGGATAGGACTTACCGTTTGTGAAGATGCCTGGAACGATGAGGATATCTTCAAAAGAAGACTATATGCCACGGATCCTGTGGCACTGGTTGTAAAATCCGGCGCTGATCTGGTTATCAATGTCTCCGCATCTCCTTTTTATGTGGGAACCAGAGAATTCAGATGGAATATGTTTGGTTCCATGGCGCGAAAATACGGCGTTCCTTTAATATTTGCCAACCAGGTCGGTGGAAATGACAGTGTTCTTTTCGATGGAATAAGCACTGTTTTTGACAAAAACGGAAATGTTGTGGCCAGAGCATGTGATTTTAATGAAGATCTTATAGTTTTTGATTCAGAAGCACCTGAGTCATCCAAAGGCGACCTTCATCCGATTTCAAATTCGGATACAGAATCTATCTTGAAAGCTCTTGTCATGGGAACACGAGACTACGTTACAAAGTGTGGTTTTTCAAGGGTTGTCATTGGGTTAAGCGGAGGCATAGATTCGGCGCTGACAGCATGTATTGCAGTTAAAGCCTTAGGGCAGGATAATGTTTCGGTTGTATTTATGCCGTCTCAGTATACCTCGAAAGAAAATTTCGAAGATACTCAGAAACTTGCCAAAAACCTGGGCATAGTGCTTACCCGGGTTCCCATAGACAGCATCTTTAAAGAATTTTTAAGATTCCTCTCACCGTCTTTCAAAGACAATGAACCTGGCATTACGGAACAGAATATACAGGCCAGAATCAGGGGTACAATGCTTATGGGCCTGTCCAACAAACAGGGCTCCCTTGTACTTTCTACGGGTAATAAGTCCGAGTTGGCCGTGGGCTACTGTACGCTTTATGGTGATATGACCGGAGGGCTGGCAGTAATTTCAGATGTTCCAAAAACCACCGTTTATGACCTGGCTCGCTTTATAAATCGAGAAAAAGAATATATCCCAACACGGATTATCACCAAAGCACCTTCCGCTGAACTCAAACCCGATCAAAGCGATCAGGACGACCTGCCGCCTTATGAAGTCCTTGATTCTATCTTAAAAGCATATATTGAAGACTTCAAAGGGGCCGATGAGCTGGTTCAAATGGGGTTTGATAAAGATATTGTAGAGGAGATTGTCTTTAAAGTCGACAGAAACGAATACAAGCGACATCAGGCGGCTCCCGGCCTTAAGGTAACGTCAAAGGCGTTCGGTTATGGCAGAAATTATCCGATTGTACAAAGATATACAAAAACAGCCGGATCGTTATCATAAGCATTAATTCCTTTATACGGTTCTAAAAATCCTCTTTCCCTCTCCGAAATTTTAATAGAAAATTATGTAAAAGTTTACATATTTTATTTTTTTGAAATCCATAGCTTTCCCTGCCACGAATCCCTTTTTTCCAGAGTTTTTTTTATCAGGGCCATATTCTCTGTTTTTTTGAGGGCCCACATGGGGGCAACAAGTTCTTCAGGGTGTGGATCTCCGGTGAGTCGCTGAATAACCATATTTTTCGGAATATGTTCCAGAAAATCACAGACAAGGTCTGTATATTCCTGTTGCTCAAGGCATCTATATTCGCCCGCAGCGTAAAGCTTATCAAGCGCTGTGCCCCTGACAACATAGAGAAGATGAATCTTTATGCCGTCTATTTCCATGTCTGAAACCGCCCTGGCGGTTTCAAGCACGTGGGTTTTTTTTTCATTGGGAAGACCGAGAATAACATGGGCGCATATGTTGATCCCTCTGTTTTTCGTGGCGAGAACCGCTTGCTTAAAGCACATAACGTCATGCCCCCGATTGATAAAGGCAAGTGTGGAATCATTGGCCGATTGCAGGCCGTATTCGATCCAGACAAGGTAATTTTCCGCATACCCTTGTAACAGCTCTAGAATCGGTTCATTCACACAATCCGGCCTTGTGCCGATGGACAACCCCACCACATCTTCTATGGCAAGGGCCTGCGCATAAAGATTTTTAAGCCTGTCAAAAGGACCATAAGTATTTGAAAATGATTGAAAATAGGCAATAAATTTCTTTGCCTTGTACCGCCTGGAAAGCGCTTTTTTACCTTGAATGATCTGATCGGTCACAGAAAGCCCTTTTGCATGGGCACCGGTTCCGGATCCCCGGACGTTGCAGTATATACATCCTCCTGTTGAGATCTTACCGTCTCTGTTTGGGCAGGAAAGACCCGCATCAATGGTTATTTTTTGAACTCTGCAACCAAAGATACTTCTTAGATACGTGTTAAAATCATTATATCTTTTATGCATATGATTGGTTTCTTAAGTAGTGCCTGAACGAAAACTGTCTTTTTCGCCAATATCTGCGTCAGACTCAAATTTTAATCCTCGAAATACTAACAGTATTCCTGTGGTTAAAATTTTCGTCTTCCTTGATCTTAACGAAAAATCCTAGTTTTCGTTCGGGCACTAAGTGTGAATTTTGTGGTTATGGTTAAGAAAATTTTCCGGTGAAATTACTTCTGGCTAATTAATAATTATTTTTATAATATATACTTGTTTGAAGAAAGATTGTAAAATAATTTAACGGAAACATCGTTGCTTATGGTTTTCTACCGAAAAAAATACGACATTATTGTTGTGGGCGCCGGTCATGCCGGATGTGAGGCTGCACTTGCAGCCGCAAGAATGGGATGCTGCGTTCTTCTTATGGCCATAGATCTGGACAAGCTGGCCGCAATGCCCTGTAGCCCTTCTATCGGGGGTATGGCAAAGGGACAGCTTGTAAAAGAGATAGATGCCCTGGGCGGTGAAATGGCAAAGATCACGGATAAAACCGCCATTCAATATCGAACACTGAATACAAAAAAAGGGCCTGCCGTCCAATCCTCTCGCACGCAAAACGATAAGATCCGTTATCATATGGCCATGAAGGCCGTCATTGAAAAACAGCCCAACCTGGACCTCAAACAGGCCATGGTTGAGCGACTTGTCGTTGAAAACAACAGGATCGCCGGTGTGGAAGATCAAACCGGTTTTGGATATCGGGCCCATGCCGTTGTGCTGGCTACAGGAACCTTTTTAAGCGGTCTGGTCCACATCGGGTTCAATTCATTCCAGTCCGGAAGGGCCGGCGAATTTGCATCCTATGGTCTCCCGGCGCACCTGAGAGAGCTGGGATTTGAGCTTGGAAGAATGAAGACAGGCACGCCGCCCAGATTGAAGAAAGCAAGTATCGATTTTAGCGAATTCACAGAGCATGGATCGGAAGAAGAGCCAAAACCTTTTTCATTCTTTACCGAAAAGATTAACATTCCCCAGCTTCCAAGCTATATCGGGCATACCAACCAGAAAAGTCACCAGATTGTGCAAAAAAACCTTAAACGCTCAGCCCTGTATGGCGGCATGATAACAGGAGTTTCGGCCCGCTACTGCCCCTCGTTTGAAGATAAGATCGTCAGGTTTCCTGATAAGGAAAGGCACCAGGTAATCCTTGAGCCCGAAGGCCTTGATACGGATGAGGTTTATGCCAGCGGCCTGGGGAACAGCCTTCCCATGGAAATTCAGATTCAGTTTGTAAGATCCGTCAAAGGGTTGGAAGCTGCCGAGATCATGCGGCCTGCGTATGCCATAGAATACGACTACATCAATCCTGTCCAGCTTAAGCCCACCCTTGAAACAAAGCGGGTTTCAGGACTTTACATGGCCGGTCAGATTAACGGAACATCGGGGTATGAAGAAGCCGCTGCCCAGGGCATATGGTCAGGAATCAATGCTGCTTGCAAGATTCAGGGAAGGCCGCCGTTCATTCTCGACAGGTCACAGGCGTACATGGCTGTTATGATAGATGATCTTGTTATAAGGGGCACTCGCGAACCGTATCGCATGTTTACGTCACGGGCCGAATACAGGCTGATGCTTCGGGAGGATAATGCGGATTTGAGATTAATGGAAACCGGTCATGAATTGGGCTTAATCGATCATGATACATTAAAAGATGTAAATGAACGAAAAAAGCAGATTGCCAGAGAGATTAAAAGAATAAAAAAAACCGTGATAAAGCCTGATAAAAAGATAAACGATTATTTGCTCAGTCATGGGACAAGACCGTTAAAAAGCGGCATCTATCTGGATCAGCTTCTAAAAAGGGCCGAGCTTGATTACCGTTCCGCACAAGAACTGTCCGAAAGTCCTTACAACCTTAGTGAATCTGTTACCCGGCAGGTGGAAATAGAAATCAAATACGAAGGATATATCAAGCGGCAGCTCAAGGAAATCGAAAAATTCAAGAATCTGGAACGGATGAAAATACCGGAAGATTTTGATTTTAAAACGGTGCACGGACTTTCAAACGAACTCAAAGAAAAACTTTCTGCCACAAGGCCTTCTTCACTTGGCCAGGCTTCCCGTATAGATGGAATCACCCCGGCTGCGCTTTCTGTAATTATGATTTCCATCAAATCTGCTGAGAAATATCCATCCCAAACCGGAAATCAAAAAATCGAATGATCCTTGACACCTAATGATTTTCAACTTATTTTGAAATCTCATAAAAGTATGCTATAAAATTGAGGTAATTTTAACATGTCTGAAACAGATTATTATAAAATACTGGGAGTCAATAAAAACGCTTCCAAAGAAGATATTAAGAAGTCTTATCGGAAGCTTGCGATGAAGTATCATCCCGACCATACAAAAGGAAATAAAAGCGCTGAAGAAAAATTTAAAAAAATAAGTGAAGCGTATGCGGTTCTGAGCGACAAGGAGAAACGCAAACAGTATGATACGTTTGGCGCCGCAGGATTCCAGCAGCGGTTTTCACAGGAAGATATCTTTAAGGGGTCCGATTTTGACAGTATACTCAGTGAGTTGTTTGGAAAAGGTCGGGGGGGTTCAGGCCGCGGTAACGGCATGCGATTTTCCTTTGGAGGGGGAACTCCGTTTGACGGTTATCAGAGGCAACAGAAAGCCCGGTCAAAAGGAACAGACCTGGTGTATGAGCTGCCGCTAACATTAGAGGAGGTGGCAACAGGAACAAGTAAAACCGTATCATACCAACATCAGGGGCGTAGTGAAAAGATTACGGTAAAGATTCCAAAAGGAATGATATCCGGGAAGAAACTCCGTGTTGCGGGCAAGGGTGAACCGGACCCATATGGCGGGCCCCCCGGAGATCTGTACATACAGTCCAAAGTGCTGCGTAATGCGGTTTATGATTCTAAAGGGTATGATCTTTATATGTATAGAGAAATAAACCTGAGTGAGGCACTCCTGGGATCGAGTATTTCCGTTCCCACACTTGGCAAAAAAGAATTGAGCTTGAAAATACCTCCCGGAACAAAACACAAAACCAAGATGCGTCTTGCAGGACACGGACTTCCCCATATGAACGGCAAAGACACGGGGGATCTTTATGTGTATATCCAGGTAAACATGCCGGCAAAGCTTACCAAAAAGCAAAAAAAACTGATTGAACAACTGGCAGAGGTCGGCCTGTAAGGAATTAAATTTATTGACAAGAGTGACTAAAAAGCCTAAAATCCAAGAAAAATTAACCGGCTGACGGAAAAAGGTTGAGCGGCGAAACAGCAAGGAAACACCTTGGCGGCTTAAGCAAGTCCTGAATATTCATAATTTTTGATTATGCCTGAACTTATTCCTGTTTTGAATAAAAATGATATCGACAAAATAGTCGCCCGGGTTGCGCGCAAGATTTCATCTGACTATCAGGATCAGGAACTTATTCTCATCGGGATCTTAAACGGGGCGTTCGTCTTTTTATCTGATCTTGTGCGGCATCTCACTATCCCGGTTAAACTTGATTTTATACGGGTCTGCAGCTACGGCTCCAGCGATTCATCATCAGGGAACATCCGTTTGACAAAAGAAATTGAGATTGATGTGAATAATAAAGATGTACTGCTTGTAGAAGACATTGTGGATACAGGCTTGACTTTATCTTATCTCATTGATTATTTAAAAACCTTTAATCCGAAAACTGTTAAAATTTGTGCCCTGCTTGACAAACACGAACGCCGTAATGCAAATATTAAAGTCCACTATGCCTGCCATGAAGTGGCTGAAGGATTCCTTGTGGGTTATGGCCTCGATTATAATGAAGACTATAGATATTTAGCGGGGATTTATCACCTTAAATTATAAGCGGTGGGGTATACTATGATTATTACCTGTAAGGTATGTAACGCCAGTTTCAATTTAAATGAAAGTCTTCTAAAACCGGAGGGCTCTAAAGTTCGATGCTCAAAATGTAAAGAAGTTTTTATGGCCTATCCACCTGCACCCCCGGAAGAGGTTAAAAAACCGGATGAAATGTTATCGGGCCTTGACCTTGAATTGGAACAAGAGACCAAAGACTCTGAAACCGGCCAGTTGGATGACTCAGAGTTCGGTGAACTTGATTTGCCGGACCTGGAAAAATTGTTTGCAGAGGAAGACGTTCCGGAAGGACAAGGTGATACGGATGAAGGCATTGAAGATCTTGATCTGGATATGGATTTCGAGCCCGAATCTGAAAAGGCGCCTGAGCATGTTGAGGCCGAAGCCAAGCCCGGGGAACCGGACGAATTCGATATGTCGGATATGGAAGATCTGCTGGATATAGCGCAAGTTACTGAAAAAAAAGGTGATGCGGATGAGGCCATTGAAGATTTCGAACTAGATCTTGAACTGGATATGGATTTAGAGTCTGAATCTGAAAAAGCGCCTGAGCCTGTCGAGGCTCAAGCAAAGATCGAAGAACCGGATATACTCGATCTGTCCGATATAGAGGAGTTGCTCGATTTGGAAGAACCGGCAACCGAGGAAATAGACGGGATGAAGCCGGAAGAACTTGAACTTGAATTGGATACGGATACGGAACCCGAGATTGAAAAGGTTTCCGAGGATGATGGGGCGAGTGTCGAACCTGAAGCGTTGGAAGAGATTGATTTATCAGATATTGAGATGATGTTTGATACAGAAGAAGAGGAGACTGAAGAAGAGGCGGAACCCGTGGATTCTCATTTGCTGGAAGAGACATCAGGAACTGAACTTGATGAGATTGAAGCGGTTGCAGATAAACTTGAAACCGCCGAATTTTCTGAAACAGAAGAGATGGATCAAAAATTTGCAATTGAAGATACCGATCAGGATGATCTATCAGAAGAGGAAATTGTTGATGAGCAACCAGTGGTGGCAATCGCAAAACCTAAAGTGAAAAAACGGATCAGCAAGCCGTTAATTGTCTTGTTGATCTTAGTGCTTTTGGGAGGCGGTGGTTACGGCATTTATGTTTTGCTTGATTCTATGAATATTGAGATTCCTTTTGTCAGCAATTACTTTAAACCCCAAATTTCGGATCCGGCCGGCAATTTCAAAATAGACACGTTAGATGTTGAGAGTGCATTTGTAAAAAATACCAAAGCAGGAAAGCTTTTTGCCATAACCGGTAAAATTAAAAATGGATATTCAGATGCCCGCAGTTATATCAGGGTAACCGGGAAACTGTATACAAAAGGGAAAATTCTTGTTCAGGAAGAGACCGTTTTTTGTGGAAATGTTCTGTCGGATATTGAACTTTCTAATATAGAGCTTTCAGCGATTAAAAAGCGATTGTCAAATCGCATTGGCGATAATAACTCCAATATAGGGGTTAAACCCGGCCAAAAGTTGCCGTTTATGATTATATTCAGCAATCTGCCGGGCAATCTGGAAGAATTTGCTGTTGAGGCGGAGGGATCCGTTCCCGGATAATCCATATCTTAAATTTGAGTTAACTTGCGAAGCAATTTTATAACTTGACTAAATAAAAGTAAGCTGTTAGAAAAGCCGATCCAAAAATTTGAAGGTCTGTTGTATAAATATGTTGAAAAAATTTTATGCAACACAATTGGCCATTGATTTTGTGTTTAAAAACTTTTGAGAGTTATCCCGGCGATGTAGCTCAGACGGTCAGAGCATGCGGCTCATATCCGCAGTGTCCGGGGTTCGATTCCCTGCATCGCCACCAGTTTTGATTGAAATTAGGCCTCTTATTATTTTAGGGGCCTTTTTTGTTTATTACTGTTTTATGGCTTGAAAAGATAGTGGGTTGTATTATATTGTTTTTGCTGTAACGCACTTTTTTATTTGGAAAAAGAAAAAAATTGACTATGCTTTGCGGTTTTGAAAAAATTGTTGAAGAACGGATTTTAAAGGCACAGAAAATGGGCGAATTTGAAAACCTGCCCGGCTCCGGAAAACCCTTGGTGTTTGAGGATAACCGTTTTATTTCCGAAGAACTGCGCCTGGCTTATAAAATATTAAAGAATGCAGATTGTCTCCCGGTTGAGATTGAATTGAAAAAGGAGATTAAACAAACCGAAGATCTACTGGCGGGAATGCAGGAAACTTCTGAAAAATACCGGATAGTAAAAAAATTGAACTTTTTAATCCTGAAGTTAAACTCAATGCGGGACACATCAATCGCTCATGAAATGCCCCAGGCATATACGGGGAAATTGATTGAACGATTTGGAAATTCTAAAACGTTCTGAAATCAAAATATCGACGTGACCCTTTACTAAACTGTCAAATTCATGTATTGTAGTATTAAACTTATGATCAAAAGCCCTTTTATTTTTTCCGCTTATAGCAGGATATAAATTTCGAGATATTTTATGGCGTTAAATAAAAAAGAAAAAGAGGAAAGCCATTTTAAAAGTGTTTTGATGGCCTATTTTATTCTGGTTCTCCATGTAGTTTTGATTACAGGATTGGTTCTGCTTGTCATTTTTTTCCGTGGTATTATAAATTACATGATATGGATCTTTCTTGGCGGTACTGCTGCCATCCTTGCTTCAGCTTATCATTTTTATAAGCGTATGAAAATGGAGGGTAAGACCCTTCGGGAGATTCTTAACTCTCATCGGTTTAACGGTAGAACCGTTGAAGTCAATCTATTAGGAGGACTTGCATCTTTAAAAATCAGCGGGTCAAATAACCCTCCCGCTTTGGGTACGGCGTCATCCGGACAATTTAAACAACTGGAAGACCCGGATATCATTCACAAAAGGGAGTTTTCCGAATTGGTCCGTCTGCTTGAAAACAATCTCATAACCCTTGATGAATATAACAAATTTAAAGAACAGATGTTCAAGTCATAGAAATGTGATGAATTCATTACCACTCGAATGCATCACGTTTTAGGTTTTAGTTCCTAAACTACGATTTATTTAACAGGGCAGGCAATGGTCTTTAGATCTTATTTGAGATTTGATGCTTGTGATTTGTTATTTTCGGTTTATCCGGGTTAGGGTTCACTCAAAGATAATTTCACATTGAACGCCGATGCATCCCGCCGGGTTGCGTTACGAAAATTCGAAATCTTATTGATATTCCTTAAGTTTTTGTGCCGTTCCATTGGGGCGTCTCAAGTCCCAAAATGGTAAACTTGTTTTTTCTTAAACCCTTAGCATTTAACAAAATGAAAGGAAATTCGGTGAAAAAACTGACCCTTGCACTTCTTTCCGGCGGTATATCTTCCGAACGCGACGTATCCATTGCAAGCGGAGACCAGGTCTTTGAAGCCCTTGATAGTGAAAAATACGATATCATCCGATATGACCCAAAAACAGACATTTCACGACTGGTAGCGGATGCACATCACATTGATGCCGCACTTGTAATTCTTCACGGACCCATGGGTGAGGACGGTACGATTCAGGGCCTGCTGGATCTTCTTGAAATCCCCTATCAGGGGTCGGGGGTTCTCGGAAGTGCCATAGGAATGAATAAGCTGGTTTCCAAGCAACTTTATGAAAAATCCGGTCTCCGGGTTCCTCCTTACATGGTTATAAAACGTGATGACGTCTTAAATCCGGAACAGTGTGCGGAGCAGCTGGGTCTTCCCCTGGTTGTAAAGCCCATTGGCAGTGGTTCAAGTGTGGGGATTTCCATTGTCAAATCCATAGATCGATTAAACCATGCGGTTAACCAAGCATTTGCTCATGATGATGCTGTGTTAATAGAGGCATATATTGACGGTATTGAGCTCACCGGCGGCGTTATTGGTAATGACAAAATAGAAGCGTTGCCTATTATAGAAATCATTCCGGATAAATCCTATGATTTTTTTGACTATACCGCCAAGTATACTGCCGGTGCCACACAGGAAATATGCCCGGCTCGTATTGATGATGCGTTGACCCAAAAGGCACAGGCAATAGCTAAAACAGCGCATAGCGCCCTTTGCTGTAAAGGATACAGTCGAACCGACATGATTCTCAAAGATCAAGATTTCTTTGTCCTTGAGACAAACACCATACCCGGCATGACGGCAACGAGCCTGTTGCCTATTGCTGCCGATGCTGCGGGCATTCCTTTTAGCAGGCTTCTTGACCGGTTGATCGAATTAAGTATTGAGGCGCACAAAACCAACAGGTGATTCAATGATCATCAGGAGCAGCAAGGAACTCAAGGAGCGATATCATAATCTTGACTCCGGGGATATTTTCCTGGGCGTGCTGACCTTCAAGCATCTAAAACAGTCCGTACTGATCGATCTTCTTGAACGAGGCGTTTTATGCTTTCCATCCGCTCTGTCACAAACATTAAACCATTCCAAGGCCGCACAGGTTATTGTCTTAGAAAAATGGATGTTGCCCCATACATTCGTTATCACGAGACGCGTGGATCTAATAGATATTATCAATAAATATAACAGGCTTGGTATCGCTTCTGTCGTAACCAAGGAGGACCGCCTGCATTGCGGTTACGGCATACGCAAGTGGGATACGATTGAAACCGTGTACAGTTTCATGGCCCTTTCTGAATCATCCTATCCCTTTGTTATTCAGCCTTTTTTGGAAAAATTTACTGATGTACGCGTTATCATTGCAGGAGATTACGTGGAAGCTTATGTCAGACATAATCCCAATAACTTCAGGATGAATGTATCAATGGGCGGTAAAAACTACCCTTATGAAGTGGACAAGGATATGGAGGAGTTTTGTCGTGTCGTCATGGAGCAGGGCAAATTTCCCTATGCCCACATGGATCTTCTGATTACGGATAATGGGGAATATTACCTTTCGGAAATTGCGTTAAACGGTGGAATAAAAGGCGCCCGTATCAGTCGAAAGGAACTGGATAAGAAAAAACATGAGGTTATAGAAAACCTCGCAGCCATATCCTTGATGGTTTCGTAAAAAGCCCAACTTCTTCGTTGTGCTGCATTTCGCAATCATTCAACGTACGACAAGTACTTCTTATGATTACAAAATTTGCACGCCTTGAATTTGAACTTTTTACGAAACCGTCGTCCTTGAGAGAAGAAAAAATATACCCCCGGAGGATGGGTTCTTCAAAGATTTAAAAAGGAGGCGTGTTTGAAAACAAAAAACAAGACGTTAAAAGAACTTAACCGATCCCCGGAAGTTGGCATTGTAATGGGAAGTGATTCCGACTTTGAAATTATGGAGGAAACCGCTTCGGTTTTAAAAAAATTCGGGGTGCCCTACGAAATGACGGTGGCATCGGCCCACCGGAATCCCAAAAGGACAGCTGAATTTGCATGTTCCGCCCATGAGCGGGGCATAAAAGTTATTGTTGCCGGGGCCGGGCATGCAGCCCATTTGGCAGGGACCCTGGCGGCTTTTACTTGGCTTCCGGTCATCGGCGTTCCCATAGATTCTTCTTGTCTTCAGGGATTGGATTCTCTTCTTTCCACGGTTCAGATGCCCCCGGGGGTTCCTGTGGCCACGGTAGCCATCGGAAAACCGGGTGCACGCAATGCAGGGATCCTGGCCGTACAGATACTCGCGTTGTCAAATCAAAAACTTACAAAAAAGCTTAAAGCATTTAAAGAGGAACTTGCAAAACAGGTTGATCAAAAAGCAAAGCAGCTTAAAGATGCTTCGGATAGACCCGTTACATCCCGCACATGATTTAATCAACGAGGCAGCCCTTGTAATTAAAAACGGCGGGGTGATTGCTTTTCCCACACGGCATCTCTACGGGCTGGGGGCGGATGCATTTAATGCGGATGCCGTAAATAGCGTTTTTGAAATAAAACGGCGGCCTCATGATAAACCGCTTCTCGTGCTCATAGATAAACACTATGATCTTACCCGGCTGGTGCAACAGGTTCCTAATTCGGCAACCCGCATTATGAAACGGTTCTGGCCGGGAGCTGTCACCATTGTTTTTAGGGCAAAACATATCCTGCCGATAAATCTTACGGCAGGTACGGAAAAAATCGGGGTGCGAATGCCGGAACATCCGGTGGCTTTAGCGCTGACAACCGCTGTTCAAGGCCCTATAACCGCCACGAGTGCCAACATTACCGGCAATTCCGGATGTTCGCTGGTCTCGGAAATGGACCCTTTGATTACGGATAAACTTGATCTCATCATTGACGTGGGGGCGCTCAAAGGAGGTATGGGCTCGACCGTGGTGGATGTTACCGGAAATTCCCCAAAAATTTTAAGACAAGGAGCGGTCTCTGAAAAAGATATTTTTGCCGCTGTTTCTCAAAAAAGACGAAATTTAAGATAGTATCCATCCATAAGTCGGGTGTAAATCAAGTCCGTTGGTATACGCTGCTCCTTGTCTATTGACAAACCGTGAGTCCGAAGCTTTTTTTTAGGTTTCAGGTGTCAGGGTTGCGAAACTTGAAGATCTGAAACCTGAACACTGACACCTGAAACCTAATACCCAAGGCAATCTTAGCAAACAGCGGCCTTGATTTAGACACCAATGAAGCGCTAGTGTGCTTCAGCCCAATTGCCGCCGGAGGTTATGTTGACCTTCAGGGGCACCTTGAGGTCCCAGATCCCTTCCATTATCTCTTTGATAAGCTTTTTTACGGTGTCAAGCTCTTTTGGCGGAACTTCAAAAACGATTTCATCATGCACCGAAAGAAGCATGGCGGCCTTAAGGTTTTTTTCACTGAAGGCGGCATCCACATGGATCATGGCAAGCTTTATGAGGTCTGCGGCCGTTCCCTGGATAGGCGTGTTGATGGCGGTACGCTCTGCAAACTCTCGTACGGTTTTATTGGTACTGTTGATATCCGGTAAATGCCGGATTCGGCCCAATAAGGTGCTTGTCTTTTTGGTCTCTCTGGCAACAGCGATCGTCTGATCAACAAACCTTTTAACACCACTATACCTGGCGAAGTAATTGTCAATATAAGTCTTGGCCATCTTGCGGCTGATGTTGAGTGCTTTGGAAAGGCCGTAAGGGCTCATACCATATATGATACCGAAATTGATGGCCTTGGCCTGCCGTCTGAGTTCCGGAGTAATAAATGATGGGAAAACCTGAAACACTTCGGTTGCGGTGCGGGTGTGAATATCCTCGTCATCTTTGAAGGCCTTTATCAGGATTTGATCATCGGCGTAATGGGCCAGGATTCTAAGTTCTATCTGGGAATAATCGGCGGATACCATGGTCCAACCCTGCCTGGGAATAAATGCTCTTCGAATTTCCATACCTTGGTCGGTCCGGATGGGAATATTCTGAAGATTGGGATCAGAGCTGCTGAGACGGCCGGTGGCCGTGACCGTTTGATTGTAGGACGTGTGGATCCGTCCGGTTTCGGGATGAACAAGATCAAGCAGGGCGTCGGTATAGGTGGATTTCAATTTGGAAAGGGTCCGGTGTCTTAAAATAAGTTCAGGAAGTTCATGCTGGTCCGCAAGGGCCGTCAAGACATTAACATCCGTGGAATATCCGGTCTTTTTTACCGTTTTCTTTTGAACCGGCAGCTTGAGTTTCTCAAAAAGTATATATCCGAGCTGCTGGGACGACCGTATGTTGAATTTTTCTCCTGCAATTGAATATATGCTGATTTCAAGCTGTTCAAGCTGGTGCTCAAAGGATTTTGAAAGATTGCGAAGCTTATCCTCGTTCACGCATATTCCGGTCATTTCCATTTTCATCAAAACCGGCACAAGGGGCATCTCGACTTTTTCCATAAGTTCCATAAGATCGGATTTTTCCAGCATGGGCTTCAGAACATGGTACGCCATCAGGGTAATATCCGCATCTTCGCAAGAATAAGGCCCGGCTTTTTCCAGAGGAACCTCGGCAAAACTTATATTTTTTTTACCTTTGCCGGCAACATCTTCGTAGGTAATGGTTTTATGATCCAGAAAATCCAGAGCAATCTGGTCCAGGTTGTGGGCGCGTTTTGAAGGGTTGATCAGGTAGGACGCCAGCATGGTATCAAAAACAACACCGCCCAGATGGATATGGTAGTGCTTAAGAACGATCCAGTCGTATTTTATGTTCTGGCCGATCTTTTTGATGCCGGGGTTTTCCAGCACGGGTTTCAGCAAATTCAATACGGTTTTAAGCTCAAGCTGATCGGGCACATCGGGATACTCATGGGCAAGGGGGATGTAAAAGGCTTCATCAGATTTCATTGAAAAAGAAAGACCCACAAGTTCGGCTTTCATGGGATCTTTGGAGGTGGTTTCGGTATCCACGGCAAACGAATCAGATGTGTTAAGACGCGTAACCAGATCAGAAAGAGACTCCGTATCCAACACGGTAGCATATTGTTTTTTTGAAAGATCAGCCTTTTTGGGAAAGTCCTTTTGCAACTGCCTGAATTCGAGCGTTTTAAAAACAGAGGAGAGACAGACATTATCCGGTTCCTCGAGCTTAAAGTTTTGGGGGGTAAACGCTATGGGCACGTGGGTGTTTATTTTTACCAGATCTCTGCTTAAAAAGGCCTGTGCCTTGTATTGAACAAGATTTTGATGCTGCTTTTTCTGTGTAATCTTATCCAGCTGTTCATACAGGCGGTCCATGCTTCCGAAAGTCTTTATCAGTGCCAGGGCGGTTTTTGGCCCGATACCGGGTACACCGGGAATATTATCCGACGTATCGCCGGAAAGACCCATGACGTCAATCATCTGGCCGGGTTCAACACCAAAAGATTCCCTGACAGTCTGTATATCTATGGTTTTGTCTTTCATGGGGTCCCAGATAATGGCCGTGTCTGTTACCAGCTGAAGGAAATCCTTATCCCCGGTAACCATAACCACAGAAAACCCGGCTTGTTCAGCCCTGAGTCGAAACGTGCCGATAAGATCATCAGCCTCAAACCCCTGCATTTCAATAACCGGTATATTGAATCCTTGGGTTATCTTTTTTATATGCGGGATCTGAACCGACAAATCTTCCGGCATGGGAGGACGATTGGCTTTGTAGTCTTTATAGATTTCGTGCCTGAACGTCGGTCCCTTGGCATCAAAAAACATGACCACATATTCCGGAGACCGGTCTTCAATAAGCTTTATTAGGATGCGGGTAAATCCGAAAGCCGCATTTGTAGGGAGTCCCTTTGAATTGGTCAGCCCCCGGATGGCATGATAGGCACGATAAATGTATGCGGTTCCGTCTATCAGATATAGTGTTTTGTTTTTTTTCATAAGTTCGATGGCGTATGAGGGATCGGTAATGGTTGACATGAATAATTGACTGCATTAAATGTTATAATTTTATCATATGCAGTTTGCTTCTATCATCAATTAATTAAAACAGCAAGAATACTTCACTCAAGGAATTATGGCATGAAAACCGGCCGGATAATTACCCAGGATGATAACATCAGGGATATACTTAATTCCGCGAAGACCATCGCTATCCTCGGTTTGAGCCCCAAGCCTGAAAGAGATTCCAATAGGGTCGCCGGATATCTAAAGGATCATGGGTACAGGATCATTCCGATCCGGCCTGCTCAAAAACAAATCCTTGGAGAAAAAGCGTATAGATCCCTTGATGATATTAAAGAGCCCGTGGATATTGTCAACGTATTCAGAAATCCTGCACAGATCATTCCCCATGCACACGAGGCCATCCGGCTTAAACCAAAGGTTTTCTGGATGCAGCTTAATATAGAAAACCGGGAAGCGTCAGCCCTGTTGACGTCAGCGGGGATTGATGTGGTCATGGACAGATGTATAAAGGTTGAACATGAAAGGCTCTGTAACAAGAACAGCTTATAGAGAAAAGCGCCGCAAAGCCAAGCAGAGCAACTGTTATTGTTGCAAAAAAAAATTTCTTTTTTGCTGGAGATGCCGCTGCGGCTTTACCATTTGCCAGGAATGCATGTTGGAAAATTTCTGGGGAATGTCGTGCAACGGTATAACCTGGCAGTGCCCGGACTGCGGGGAGCAGAATGGTTTAGGGAATCAATAGGTGTGGTTTCCTCTATGGAACAGGATCGGGTGTATGGGTGATGGAAAAATTATCTGACTGAAATCGAGTAAATGTTTGTTTTTCTGTCATAGGTCTGATCGATAATGTAATCATCAGAATGTGTGAGGTCCAAAATAATGCGAAGTTTTTCAGTGTTAGGGTGTAGGTAGGTTCGTATCTTTTTGATCAAGTTCCCGTTAACCGGGATGTTGTCCTGTCCGCTCCATGAAGAAACCCTATTAATATTGACAATAATTCGTGGGTTGGCCCCTTCTATGGAACGGACTTCCGGAATAGAAAAAGTATTCAGAGCAATAAAAACCTCGTCATGGTCCTTTGCGGTGTTGAGTTTAATGCTTTTAACAATGGTTTTATTGGGTGGTCCCGCGTCAATCTTACTTCTCCAGATAACCGTCTCGGATGGTCGATGATCGGCATTATATTTTTGCCGGTTTAAAGAAATCGCCTGTTTTTTGGTCCTTGGGGCAGGCATTGACAGCGGCGTCCACTGTTCAGAGACAATCCCCCATTGATCTTTAGAATAAACCAGTACCAGTGTTTTTTCTCCCATATCCGATAGGGTTGGGCTCTGATACCGTTGAATAAATCTGGCGGTGGCGTTTTTGTCTTCGATAAAGACCCACAGGTCGGATATTTCCACACGAATATGGCCGGGCCGTTGAAAAGACTCGGTTTTTTTTTGTAACCAGCCATTAAAATCGAGTCCTTTTGACCGGAATTCCGGGCTATAGAAAGACACGTAGCGCTGGATATTGCGATTTTGCCAGGCATCAGCCCAGGCGTATACCACAGATCGGATATCATCGATATTTCCGGCAGATTCGACCTTCACCGGACACAGTAAGACCATGAAAAGAATCAAATGGGCTGCAGCCGTCTTCATTTATATCCCAAGAATCTCTGCGATTTGTTTCAGGCTTTGGATATGAAAGTCGGCGGAAAGGGACCGGTTTTTATAAGCCGCAAAGGGCACCCCCGCCGCTTTTGCCGCAATTTCGTCCAGGTCCGAATCCCCAACATAAAGGGAATCACATGGCGCTATCCCGAAATGCTCTAGAATCTTGACCAGTTGATCAGGATGTGGTTTGGGATGATCCACGTCACCGGCACAAACAATAAGATCAAAATACCCGTCCAGACCGTGTTCGCTGATAACCCGGTCCATTGTGTCTGACCGGTTTGTGGCAATGGCGGTTTTGTATCTGGGCCGGAGTTTTTGGATTAACGGCTTTAGATACGGTTCCATTTCCATATATTTTAAAAACGGAAGATAACTCATTTGGTTGCGATAGGCTTGTGCCGCTCTGAACCCCTTTTCATCGGGAAACAGATTCGCAATTGCCTGGTCTGCGGTATGACTGTGACAGTATGCAAATTGCTCGGCAGTAAGGGCAGGCCGGCCGAAATGGTCTAAAATTTGGTTATAGTAAGCGGTGTTTGATTCTGTTGTATCAAACATGACGCCGTCGCAGTCAAAAGCAACAATTTTAATATGTTTCATGGCTATTTTTTGCCGCCGGGCGACCGGTCAAGAATATTACCGTACACACGGATGCTAATCTCCGGTCTTATTTTGCTGTCTGTTTTTAATCTTATTGTTTCAACGTAGCGTCCCTTTTGTTTTTTCAGATTGGCCACTGTCAGAACATACCCTGGCTTTTCTGATCGCTTGGCCTCCTCCAGTTCATAGCGAATGTATTTTTTGCTCACGGTCCGGTCTCCAACCATTTTGAAAGGATACTTTTCTTCAGGAATTATTTTTACCGTTCTCTCTATGGGATCTCCGGTAAAACCATTCAAAATGATTCTATTGGGGATGATGCGAACAAAATTATTGATATTGCCAATAACCGTCAAATTTAACAAGGGTGTTACCGGGGAATCGGTATTCACCGTTATTCTTTTTGTTAACGTTCTGCCGCCATATCCGTTGGTATTGACTTTAATGGTAATTTTTCCCTCACCGCCGGGAGGAATTTGCCTCGTATAAGAGACAGCAGCACACCCTCACCCGGCCCTGACTTTTTCAATCTTCAACGGAGCGGTTCCCTTGTTTTGTACGATAAAATCATGTTTTATTTCAGTACCTTCTAAAACAGGGCTAAACTTATAAAGGCTTTCCGGAACAAGGACGGGCGGCACGTTAAGGGTGTTGTTTTCGGTTCCGAAAGAATCGGTTTGGGAAAAAAGAATGCAACAGGTCAGCACAACTAAAACCAGCGCAAATAAAAAAATAGTTTTCTTTTTCATATATACAATCCTAATAAAAATTAATCTTCGGTGCGTTTTCAGCGACCGGGTCCATGGTAATTCTAACCGTCAACCTATCGGAACATAACTATTGTCCATCCATAAATGGTCTTTTTGCTTGCCCAGTTAAATCCGTATTTAATATTTAACCGGGGCCCAATCTCTGCGTTATGCTCAAAAAATAATCCTCGGAATATCAACTATATGCCTGCGGTTATTTTTTTCGCATGCCTTGATCTTGAACAAAAATCCTCATTTAT
>Ga0315535_1000280_pt1 | contig 35721 bp, 28 predicted proteins | sample SalMarSW160220MG_2_FD_203092 | JGI IMG/M metagenome (GOLD analysis project Ga0315535, IMG submission 203092) | Salt marsh sediment microbial communities from the Plum Island Ecosystem LTER, Massachusetts, United States - Salt Marsh Sediment SW1602-20 ... | reverse complement strand
CCTGGCTTTTCCTGTCGATACCTCCGTCCCTGTCTTTTCCTGTCTTTTCGTTGGCGGGAGTGTCAAACAGCGACCAACTGCATTACTTGCCCCGGATGCCGTTTTTGTGGGATCTTCCGGGTTCATGAATCGTCACTATCGTTGAGGAGGGACCGACCATGTCGGAGACCAGGACTTTTTTCCAAGTTGCTCGTCGAACGACTTTCACGACATTCGCCTGCCTGGCGGTGCTTTCAGGCCTTTGCGGACAGGCGGCGGCCCAACCGGCGGCCATGAGAGAAAGGGGCAACTTCGGCAGTTTGATGATAGCGACCCCGGACGGCCACAGCCAGGCTTGCGAACTGCGCTCACTGCACGTGCGCGTGGCAATAGCCGGCGACATGGCTCGCACAGAGGTCGAACAGGTTTTTGCAAACCCGCTCGACCGTGACATGGAAGGAACATTCGACTTCCAGCTGCCCCCGGGCGCCGCGGTCAACCGCCTGGCACTGGAGATCAACGGCAAGCTGGTCGACGGCGAACTCGTCGAGCGCCAGCGTGCGCGACTGGTCTACGAAAAGATCGTCCGTTCCATGCGCGATCCCGCCCTGATGGAGTGGCAAAGCGGTGACCGTTTCAAAACCCAGATCTACCCGGTACCCGCCCATGGAACCAAGCGGGTTGTCTTGGCCTACCTGACACACCTGACCAGCCGCGCAGGGAAGATGGAATATCGCTACAGCCTGCCGGCCATGGCCGAAGGCCAGTCTCCCATCGGCGATTTCAGCTTCTCGGCCAGACTAAGCGGCCAAGCAAAGGCAAGCATCACGCCCTACGATGCGGCGGTTAACAACGACCAGGCAAGCTTCACAAAAAAACTATTCAGGCCGCGCGGCGATCTGATCCTCAGCATCGAGCAGCCGGCCCCGGGCTCGAAACCGGTCGTCCAGGTGGTCAAGGCCGGAAGGCGTATGCTCTTCTCTCTTCAGCTTGCGCCAAACTGGAAGGTCGCTTCGCGCAAGCAGCCCCGTGACTTCGTCATTCTGGCAGACAGCTCGGGGAGCGTCCGCGGCAAGGGATTCGACGAAATTAAAAGCTCTCTCGATCAGATTCTGTCCGCGCTCGGCCCCAAGGATCGCGTGCGCTTGATCGCAGGTGACCTCGAGATCCACAAGTTCGGCGGTTTTCTGCCTGCCGGCAGCAGCAAGAAGATCACGAAATTCATGCGCTCGATAAAACCCGGCGGCGGCACGAACCTCGAGAAGCTGTTGCTGGCCGGAGCCATACGCCCGCCCGCCGGACGCCGCACGCTGGCTATCTACCTGGGCGACGGGCAGGCCTCGCTCGGGGAACTCGACGGCGACTTGCTGACAGAACGAGTTGTCAAGGCCTATCGCAAGGCAAGAGCCGAACTGAACGCGGTTGCTGTGGGCAACGGGCCCGCCGTCGACTTCCTTGGCAAACTCAGCCGGGCCTGTATGGGCGGCACTCTGGCCAAGGAGCCCGGCAGGGCACTCGACCTCAAGCCGTTTATGCGCTCGCTCGATCAGCCTCTGCTGGCCGAGTTGAAGCTCTCATCCCGGGGCGATTGCGCCCGGAACGTTCTGCCAGGCCCTTTACCGAACCTGGCTAGAGCTGAGCGGATCGAGATCATGGGACAACTCGAGGGAAAGCGGGCCTGCAAAGTCAAACTGACGGGCAAGGTAGCCGGCAAGCCTTTCGCGCTGTCAGCCACGCTCGATCCGGCCAGGGCCGTGTCTTCGATGCTGCTGCCGGTCTTCTGGGCCAGCAAGCGCATCGCCCACCTCGAACGCATCGCCGGCGACCGGCGCGAGATCGTCTCGCTAAGCAAGGAGTTCGGCATCATGTGCCGTTACACTTCCTGGCTGGTGCTGGAGAACGACCAGGCCTACAAGCAACATCGCATCAAGCGCACTCAGCATGAGCAACAGGCCACGACCGAAGCAGCGGCTAAGAACGTTCCTTTGAAGAAAGCCAAGCTGGCAAAGGGCCAGTCGGTATCCGATTTCCTGCAGAACTTCAAAGACGACAAGCCGGCGGCCGAACCCGCTATGACGGGCGCTGCTTCAGGCGGCGAGGAGGATGAGGCCGAGAAGAAGGAGATTGCACCGCGCATGGAAAGGAAACGCTCGCGGCGGGCGCCTTCGCCGGCGATGAAGGTGGCCGACATGGAAGCGCCCGCCGGACCGAGCTCGCCGAAGCCCATGACCAAATCCAGGTCGAAGACGAAAAAACCTGCAGCGCGACCGCGCCCGGTTCCCTTCGAACAGCTTCTGGCCCAGGCCGAGCGCGACGTCGCCGCCGTGCCCGACGAGCCCTACCGGCGCGAGAACCTCGTCTCGCTGGCGGTCGGCCACGGCAAGATCGACGTGGCCCGCAAGCACATCGAGGTTTGGACCAAAAAGTTTTCGAGCGACCCGGACAAGCTGGTGCGACTGGTGCTGCCCGCGCTCGATCGCCTGCCCCAGGACGACTGGAGCCTGCGCCGGCGTCTCGAGATCTACCGCCTGGCTCTCGATGCCCGGCCTTCCGACGGACAGCTCCTCTCCGGAATGGTCGACGCGCTCGTGAGATCGGGAAAGAAACGGGAAGCCTTCGATCTCCTCGAAAAGAGGCGTAAGATCGCCAGGAAAGATCAAGATATGCTGCTTGCCTTGATTCCCGCATACGGCAAGCTGTCATCCATGCCGCAGGCTCGAAAAGCGTTGCTGAAAATCAGCGGGGCGCTGATCGACAGCCGTCCGCTCGATATCGAACTCAGGCGAACCTACGTCGACCAGCTCAAGGCGGCCGGGATGAAGGACGCGGCTCTAGCCGCGATCGCCGACTGGCGCCGCTATGCCCCGGACTTTCCCAGCCTGATAATCGAGCAGGTCGAGCTGCTGCGCAAAAGCCTCAAGCTTGCGCAGGCCGAACGGGTTCTGTCCGAGCTGGTCGAGTTCAGCCCTCACTCCTACGAGGCCAGGACCGCCTACGCCGCCAAACTGGCCGAGCAGCGTGCCTTCGCCAGGGCCGGTCAGCCCGAGCAGGCCTGCGCCCAGTACACCCGCGCCGTGCAGCTCAATCCGTCCAAGCGCGAGACTTTCAGAACCATGATGGCCCTGCGCAGAAGCCATCCCAAAGCGGCTAAAAAAATAGGGCGTTGCATAGTCGACGGTGTAAGCCGGCTGCCGGTGATCCGGGACGTCAGTATCGTCATGCTCTGGGATGATCCCTCGGCCGACATTGACATGCACGTGGTCGAGCCCGGCGGCGAGGAGGTCTGGTACCAGCACCTTGAAAGCAAACAGGGCGGGCATCTTTACTACGACGTGACCGACGGCTTCGGCCCCGAGATCTACGTGCTTGGCTCCGGCAAGAGAGGCACCTACCGCCTCTCGGTTGTCTACTACTCCGGCTCGGCCAAGATTGTGCGCGGAAAATTCATTGTCATGCGCCATGCCGGCGGCCCGGAGGAAACCCGCAAGGTTTATCCCTTCAAGCTCGAAGGCGCGAACAGCAGCAAGAAAATCCCGGTCGGCGTTTTCAAGATCTCAGGCTGATTTTCTGCGGGCCAGCAGCGCGGCGCCCAGGGCCCCAAGCAGCTGCGGGTCGAAGTCGAGGCGGGCCACCTTGAGCTTGAGGCGTTGCTCGATCAGCTTCATCAATCCGCGATTCTTGGCGCAGCCGCCCGAGATGGTGAAGGCCGGCCTGATGCCCACCCGGCGGGCCATCGAGATCACCCGCCGCACCACCGCCAGCTGGGCGCCGGCGGCGATGTCGGCCGGCGCCTGCTTCTTGGCCACCAGGCTGACCACCTCTGATTCGGCGAAGACCGAGCACTGGGCGGTGATCGAGACCGGCCTGGTCGAGGTCAACGACAGATCTGAAAACTGCTCCAGCGAGAGCTGGAAAGTTCTGGCCATCGACTCGAAGAAGCGCCCGGTGCCCGCGGCGCACTTGTCGTTCATGGCGAACTCCATCACCGTGCCGTCGTCGTTCAGGGCTATGGCCTTGAGGTCCTGGCCGCCGATGTCGACCAGCGTGCGGATCTCCGGATCGAGGTGATGGGCGCCAAGCGCGTGGCAGGTAATCTCCGAAATGTTCTCGTCGGCGAAAGGAATCTGCAGGCGGCCGTAACCGGTGCCGACCAGGCGCTCGAACTCTTCGTCGCCGGCCGGGCCTTCGATGGCGGCCCTGGCATCTCCCAGCGCCTTCTTGGCGGTTATCTCCGGATCGAGCGTACTCTCCACAATGACGCCTGCCAGCACCCCGGATTCGTCCAGGATGACCGCCTTGCCCGTCGTCGATCCAACGTCGCAACCTGCCCACAACGGCATTGTCGACCTCCCAGCCCGTCAGCGCATGACGGTGTCCATGAACATGCGTACCTGTTCCTTGATCCCCTCAGCCGTAACGACCCGCGAGTCTCCCAGGTCGTAGTCGATGGTCAGCAGCGGAATTTGTCTCTGCCTGCACTTCTCGCGCATCATACCCAGAAGTGCCTGGGTGTTCTTGCAGCCGACGTGCCCGGCCATCCAGATCATGTCGGTCGAGTAGTGCTCGTGGATGAAGAACAGATCGTCGAAGAAGTATTCGACCGGGCCGCGCGTGTGCTGCGACATCGGACCCTGCATCATGATCCGGGCCAGGTCGCGCAGCATGTTCCGGCGGGAACTCGTGTCGATCAACGGATGCCGGTTGAAGGTCAACATCTCCATGATCATGGTCGCCCCGAACTCGCTCTCCGCCCATGAGAAAATCTCCGGGAAAATCAGCGTGGCCGGATTCCACAGAAGCACCCTGTACTTCTCATCGGGAATGCCTCCGCCTTCTCGTAGTGATTGCTTGGCGTAATCAATCAGGCCGGTATACAGGCGCGTGGCCTGCGGCTTTCCCGGGAACAAGCCGAAGAAGAGCATGTGAGCCAAAAAGACGACATCCGAGCCGAGCGGCGCGGGCCTGTGCCTGAGCATGTCCCACAGCGTAAGCTCCAGTTCCATGGCCCTGTTGCGCTCGTTGCATATCTCACGCAGGTGTTCTTCGTCCAGCCTGCCGGGAGTGCGTTCTTCCAAAAACGCAATCATCTTCTCGAGCTCGTTTGTATAGTAGTCGACGGCCTGGTCGTCCTTGAAACGATATGGCAGGTCGAGCCGGAAGGTGGGAGCGCCCGAGAGCTTCTGCATGAAGGCGTAGGATGACATGCCCCCGTCGCAAGGAGAATTCGAACTGACTATCGCAAGCGGAGGCGGAAAGTGATCTCTGAGCGCCAGGCCGAGCGACATGCGCGGCAAGGTGCAGGTGTCCGCCGGCAGGCCGGCGTTCTCGGCCTCGTCCAGGTATGACTCGCCGAGCGCACAATCCACCATCGGCAGGACTATCCCGAGCATCTCCACCATGAAGGGCATCAGACCCATGGCGTGCAGGATCTCGGGCGGAACCAGATCCTCGTGCCAGATCAGCCTGTCCCGGCGCCGGTGAATGTCCCTGACTATGATGGCCAGCGCGTCGATCAGCCGGTTGATTACGAAGCCGGTTGCCTGGCGATAAGCCCCGCGCCTTTCTCCCATCAGGCGCGCCATCAACTTGTTTACCTTCAGAAATCCAGACACCCACGGGTAGCGCTTGCGAATCTTGAGCAAGCGCGCCGGCCCGGGGTTGACCCCCAGGCGCAAAATACGCAGCCAGTTCCTGGCCGCCCAGTGAAGATATACCGAGTCCTTGCTGATCGCGGCGCCGCTCATTTTCCAATGCTCTCCAGAAAAGCCTGCACCCTGGTGGCTACCTGGCCTTCCCCTGAAAAGAAATATTCCCTTTCCAGGCGCAGGACGGGTATGCCTGCCTGCCTGAGTTCTCGCAGCAGCAAGGTGCTTTCCCAGGCCCAGGTGTCGCAGAATTTCAAAGCCGCGATGATCACCCCGTCCGCGCGCCGCTGATCGCGCATGGCCGTGATCCGATCGAGCAGCCGTGAATGTTCTTCCATCATCCGCGGGCAGGGCAGCTTCGCAAGGTAGCGCGCGGCCAGCGCCCGGAAAGGCTCGGCCCGCTCGTCCACCTCGCCTTCGAACGAACTGGCCGCGCTGCAGCCGATCTCGCCGACCAACAGACCGCCTCCGGACTCGATTGCCTCTATATAGCGAACGTCATCCAGCTGGCTGGCGACCAGTAGCAGCCGGGCCCGGGCCCGGGAGTTGCCCGACTCTGCGCGCGCCGCGGAAAGCAGCCCGGACAGGTCGCGCAAGTTGGCCTCGATCGGCCGCGCGCCGAAGCCGGCCGAAAGCGCGATCATCTCTGCGCCCGAGAGCGGCGGCGCATCCGCCAGCCTGAGCCGGTCGATCTCGACCATCAGCCGGCGCGCCCGGTTCCACTTTACGATCGCCTCGCGCAAGGCGGCTTCGTTGAAATCGAGACCGAAAGCCTCGGCCAGATCATCCGCCAGCCGCCTGAGTTCCCCGGCATACCAGTCGACGGCCTCCTCGGAGATCTTGTGCGGTACGTCCAGTAGTCTCAGAAAACCGGGCTTGTGCAGGTACGCCAGGTTGTCATGCAGCCTGCGCATGTGATCGCAGCCGGTGGTCATGACGAACCCGTCTAAAGCATCGTAACGCTGCTCCTCGAAGGCTTCGAGGATGCAGCGCGTATACGAGCAGGTCACCCGGCCCATGTAGGTGTCGGCCAGGTCCGTGCCAATGCAGTGCGGGGCACGCATGCAGTATGGAGTAACGCCCTGCACACCCAGAAGTTCACCCGGCACGTAGCTGCACAGATAGCCGATGCGCTTACAGTCGCCGTCATCTGCCGCTCGCGGATAGCCGGCCAGCGCCTCCGAGAAGCTATCGATGATTTGCTTCACCGGCCGCCCCCGGAAAAAAGTTTTTCGACGATCCCGCGCACCGCGCCGAGAGCCCGGCTGTCCGGCGCAATCTCCAGCAAGGAATCGCCGCGTCCGTCGGCCCGCCCGATGAGCTCGTCATCGGGTACCGAGCCGACGAGCTCCAGCCCGGCCGGAACCGCGCCCGGCAGGTTGCCGGCCCGGTTGATAACCAGAAAACCTCGCCTGGCCGCTTTATGATGTATGAACAGGTCGGCCACAATAGCGGCCGCCTTCAAACCGCGCAGCGAGCCATCGGTCACAACCAGCGGAATGTCGATTCCGCGTATGACCTGGCGGCTGATCTGCTCTATCCCGGCCTCGGCATCTATCAATACCACCGCAAAGCCCGAGGCCAGTTTTTCTATCGCGGCCCGAAGCAGCGTGTTCAACGGACAGAAGCAGCCCTTGCTGTCGGTCCTGCCCATCGACAACAACGAATAGCCGCAGCACTCCTGCAACGCCTGCAGCATCGACCAGTCGACTTGCTGCGCCATCCGTTCGGCGTCCATATCAGGCGAAGCGGCTTGCTCGATCATCCGCTCGCGCACCCGGCCTATGGTTCGCTGCATTCCGGCGCCCACCGCCCAGGCCAGCCCGCCGGTCGGGTCGGCGTCCACCAGCAGCAACGGGCCGATTTGCATATCGATGAGAGACCGGGCGGCCAGCGCGGCAAACACGGTCTTTCCCGCACCGCCCTTGCCGAGCACGGCCATGACAATCGTTTTATTCGGCGCCGTCGCCATCAACGACTCGCTTTTTTGCGCGCGGGCTGCCATCTTCAAGCCCGCGAGACAGGCCGCCAAGCACGTCAAAAAGATCTACCGGCAGCCCGAATTTGTAGTTGATCAAAGAAAAGATCCTGCCGCCTGTAAACATCGCCGCCCTGATAATGGCCAGCCAACAACGACGCGGCCATGATGCGCGCGGCGCGGCAAGCGGATTGTCGTCTTCCGCTCCGGGCGCGGCTTGCCTTGGCGCTGTTGCCAGCGTTGAATACCGGGCAGCGCCTCGAGACATCGCAGCCAGCGCCTGGTTCAGCTCCCGGGTGGGCCGCCTGCGCAACACTCGCCCCAGCATGAAGGCGAACAAGCGCAAGAACAGGCCGAAAAACGCACCCAGGCTGCTGCGCAGCTTGCCCGGCTTTCTTTCAGGCGCTCTCTCATTGAGCAACAAGTTTTCCGCGTACGGCACCGGGGCCAGGTCGAACAGCGGGAAAAAGGCCACCAGGTGGCACATGCCGCCCTTGAGCAGCAGGCGGCGCTGGCTGATGCCGTCGATCACCGGCAGCTTGCCCAGCAGAACGGCGTGCAGATCCTGGCTGCTGCCGGCCATGGACACCGTCCCCTCCAGACCGCTGCCCCCCAGTTCCACCCGGCCGTTTTCGGGATCCAGCAGCAGGCGCTTGCCGCTCTCGCGAAACTCCAGCACTGCCGGAAGGTAGCCCCCGGTCACCGACGTCAGCAAGCCCGGAAGCTTTCCGATGCGCCTGAAGAAATCGATGATGCCGCGCTGGATGTTGTCGCTGTCCGGGTTCAATTCGCGTTCCTTTTTCGATAACGAATGCTGACATCCTTCAGGGCGTCGCACACCTCACGCTCGTCACAGTTGTCGCAGTCGAGATCGTCGCACTCGTAGACTCCGCTTTCCCGGAGCCGAAGTTTGCGTTGCCGGCCCGAGAGCACCTTGACCTCGGCGGCGATCGAATCGAGCACCGGCGTCAGTGCCTCTTCGCCGCAAACCAGGATCACCTCGGCGGCCTCGATCTCCTCGAAATCCATACGGTAGGCTGCAAGCAGGCAGCAGCCCAGTTCGAATAGCCCGAAGCCGCGGGCTATCAGCTTCTTGCTGAAGCGCACCCACAGCCTGCCCGGCAGCGTGCGGGCCATGTAGCCTGCGACCCGGTTGGCCAGGTACTGGTTCGATTCCAACTCGAACAGATCGAGATCGGCCGCACGCGGATGCGAAAGAAGCACGATCTGCGCAAACGCCAGGCTCTGGCCCGGCCGGGCATCGGCGACATCGAAGCCGAGACAGTGAACCCAGCCGTCGTCTATCAGTTCTCTTTTTACGGTCGGCAACACCAGCGCATGTGAATTGGCTTGTGAGCCGGCTCCCGGCCGGCCCAGTTCGGCTCCAACATCGTCACCGACGACGACCGAGGGTTGACCCGCACCGCGCGCCGCCAGATCGATCCGTCGCGCGAAAGCCCGGTAGTCATCCAGCCTGCGCGAGCGCACCCGCCCGCCGGAACTTTCGATCATCCCGCGCAGCCTGCCGATCTGGGTGGCGTAATCCACCCCTTGTAATTCGTCGCTCACCGAGCCCCGTTCCTTTGCTCGACCAGATGCCGGGCCAGGCGCTTGCTCATGGACACCACGGTCGCCACAACCGGGGTGCCGAGCGCCTCGGGAAAAACCGAGGCATCGGAAACGTACAAGCCGTCAATCTCTGTCTTGAGGTTAGTATCGACCACGCTGCCGATCGGGCAGGAGCCTCCCGGGTGAGCGCCGCGGATCGGTCCGCGCACAATGCTTCGCGGATTGCAGCCGGCCTCGATCAGGATCTCTCTCGATATCTCGGCGCCCCGGTCGAGCTTGCGCCGGTCGGCGTCCGTCAGCGGTTTGGAAAAAGCCTCGTTCAGAAAGATCTCGCCGGCGCGATCATCCTTGACCTTGGTCATGATCGACATCCAGTTCGGGTAATGCAATACGCCGAAGGCACCGCTCGCGGACACCTGGCCCTGCTGCATGATGAACATCATCCAGGGATCTATGAGAGGCGCCAGCATGAAACCCTCGGACTCGTAAAACTCCCACGAGCCGACCGTCATCGGCGGGTTGTATTTCGTGCCGGCCAGTGAAGCCGAACCCCGGTAGACGCCGCCGACCAGCACCAGCGGATCGAGAAAGATCCCTCGGCCCGCGCTCCAGATTCCGCTGCGATTGAGGATCGGGGCCGAGGCCATCCCGCCGGCGGCCAGAATCACCAGCGGGGCGTGAAAAGTCACGAGTTCCCTGCCCCGCCATGCCTGCACCCCGCTGGCTCGGCCGTTTTCGTGGAGCACGCTGTCGACGGTCAAGGGCTGCATCAAAGTAGCGCCGTTGTCCAGCGCCTGTTGCACGAAGTTCCGGGCAGTCCACTTGGCGCCGTAGCGGCAGCCGAGCATGCAGTTCGAGCATTCCTCCCGGCACAAGTCGGGATTGATGAACTTTTCGAACACTTCCCAGCTGTAGCCGCGCCGGGCGGCGGCCTCCATCAGCATCACGCTCGAGCCGGCGATGAACCGCTCGGGCATCTTGCCCACGCCCAGATCGCGCCGGGTCTCCTCGACGTACTCGTCCAGATCGATCCCCATTTGCCCGATGAAGGCAGCCGGCGCGCGATAGGTGCCGCAGGTGAACATGGTCGAGCCGCCGGTGGTAATGCCCCGCACGCACCCGACTCCTTCGAGGGAGGTGCGCATGCCCATCTGGTCGGACATCAGGGCCGCCCCGGCGTGGGTCCCGAGCAGGCGCCGGTGATTCCGGCCCTTTTCGATCATCAAGACATCGAACCCTTTTCGCGAAAGCTCGCGGGCGATGGTCGCCCCGCCGGCTCCGCTGCCGACAACGATCACGTCGGCTTCTCTTTTCGGCTTTCTCTTGCTCATGATCACTCTCCCGCCCGGGAGCATAGCTCGGCGGCGCTGACTGCCGCTCCCAGCGCTCCGATGATCTGCGGATCGATGCCCGCCGGCGGCGCCAGCGTCTTGATGCCGATCTTGGACGCCAATGCACTGAGCACCCCGCGGCTCTTGGCCACCCCGCCGGTCAGCATGATCTCTTTTTCGAGACCTACCCGGCGCGCCAGCGCGGCCACGCGCCCGGCCATGGCGTCGTAGAGCCCTCTTACGATCTGCCCAATCTCCACGCCGTCGTTGATCAGGTTTATCACCTCAGACTCGGCGAACACGCTGCACATACTGGTTATCTGCGCGGCCCGGGAGGCCTGCTCGGAATGCCGGTCCATCTGCTGGTGATCCAGATCCAGCGTGCGCGCCATGGCATCCAGAAAGCGCCCGGTGCCGGCCGCGCACTTGTCGTTCATGGCATAGTCGACCAGAAAGCCGGCATCGTCTATGCGAATCGCCTTGGTGTCCTGGCCGCCTATGTCCAGCACCGTCCTGACGGCGCCGTTTACAAACGAAGCCCCGCGCCCGTGACAGGTCAGCTCCGATATGTTCTCGTCGGCGAACTCCACCCGGGCCCGGCCGTAGCCGGTGCCGACGACGCAGTCGGCCCGCCCGCCTTCGAGTCCGGCTTGCGCAAGCGCTCGAGCGAATATTTCTTCGGCCGTCTTGCCCGGGTTGGTGGAAGACGGGCCGACGGCCGACCCGGCAATCTTGCCGTCGACTAGAACGACCGCCTTGCAGGCCGTCGAACCGATATCTATCCCGGCCGCAATCATCGCATCTCTTTTCGCAGCTTGCGCTGCTTTGCCGGCCAGACGACTTCCTCGACGAAGCGTCTCAACTCGGTCTGGACGGCCTCGCGCGAGGTCACCCGGGCGTCGAACATGTCGAACTCGAAAACCAGCAACGGGATGTCCGCCCGCCGGCAGGCCTCGCGAAACAGGCCGATTCCGCCCCAGGCGTGCTTGCAGGCCACGTGCCCGGCGAAGATGCCGCAGTCGGCCTTGAAAGCCTGGTGCATGTGCATGAAGTCGGCGATGTAGGTCTCGATGTTTCCCCTGAACTGGCGCGACATGGGCTGGCACTTGCAAAGCTTGCGCGCAAGCCCTGAAAGCATCGACTCTGGAGTCGAGGTGTCGATCAGTCCCTCGTGAGCGTAGAAGCCGAAGACGTCGATCGGCACGCTCAGGCCCAGTTCGCGCTCCATCCAGTCGTAGATCTGCATGTCGGTCCAGACCGGGTCCTGGTACCAGACCGCGCGCAGGCGCTCTTCATAGAAACGCTCGCCGCGCTGGTGCCGCTCGCGCGCCTCGCGGGCCAGGGCCTCGGCGATGCGCACCCCGCGCGGGCTGCCGCAAAAGAGAATCTGGTGCGCCAGGGTGAAGGCCACCAGCTTGCTCGATTGAGCCAGAGGCACCATGCGCCGCCAGTCGAGCCATTCCCAGATCAGTTCGATAGCCTGGTTCGAAAGGGCGCACACTTCGCGCAGCCTGTCCCAGTCGAGCCGCCGATGGGTGTGTCGCTCGAGAAAAGGCAGCAGTTCACCAAGTTGACGGGCGACGTGGCTGACCGTGCGCTCGTCGTCGTAGTAGGGAACGTCGACGATGAAGAACGGCTTGCCGCTCAGTTCGGCCATGGCCTGGGTGGATAGTACCTGCGAGTCGCAGGGCGTGTTGATGCCCACCACACAGGCCGGCTCGGGGTAAAGACCGCGCATGATCGCCCCGATCGCGGCCTTGTCGGCCGAACAGCAATCCGCCGGGACGCCTGCGGACTCGGCCGCGTCGATGAACTCGTGGCACAGGGCCGGATCTCCGAGGGTGTTCTGCATCACCGCCTGCGACTCGATGCAGATGTTTCCTACGCCGTCCAGGGCCAGGACCAACTCGGGGTTGAAGCCCAGGTTGTACCAGACGAACGGATCTCCGCGCGCGTACCTGTCGTGGACTTCGCCCAGGTAGTCCCAGGTTTCGGACACCAGCTGCAAGATCCCGTGGCCGCGCTGGTCGGCTCTGAGCAGGCGTATCAGATCGGGCAGAGTGTCTGAAAAGACGCGCCACTCGCGCGCGTTGAACAGGTCAGCCGGCATGGCTGCGCACCTCGTCGGCACCGCCCGCCGAACGGCCGGCCCGGGATTCGATCATCTCCAGAAAAGCCTGGACGCGGGTCTTGAGCTGGCCGGTGTTGAGCATGCCGTACTCGCGCTCGAGCACCAGAATCGGGATGCCCTCTTGCCTGGCGCGCAGGCGCAGGTTGTGGCCGTCGCCGCCCCAGGGATCGCAGAACTTCAGCCGCTGAAAGATTATCCCGTCGGCCCGGCGCTCGCGCAGCGCTCGCATCAAGGACTCGTACCTGTCGGAAAAGTTGCCGATCATCCGCGCGCACGAGACCTGAAAGAAGTAGCGCCGGCACAGGGCCTCGAGCGGGTCCGAGCCGTCCTCATCCACCAGGCTCTGGTGCGCGCGCATGCCGGTGCAAAGGCTGTCGCCCACCACCCGGGCGCCAAGGCTCTCGACGGCCGCGACCCAGCCGGGCTCGTCCAGCTCTCCGCCTGCCAGGATCAACCTGGCCCGCGGCGCCGGCAACCCGTCTTCGGGCCGGATCTTCAGTAGCCAGTCTTCCGAGAGGCTCAGAAAATCCTCGGGCGCCATGACCAACGCGGCAACGGTTGCCGCCAGCAGATCCGCGCCGCCCATCGGCCCATCGTCCGCCGCGCGCAGCGAATCGAGTTGGGCGAGCCTCTTGCGAACCCGGTTGTGCAGGACTATGGCCCTCGACAACGCCTGCCGGTCGATCTCGACTCCAAAATGCTTCTCCAAGGCCCCCCGCAGGTTTTCGATCTCCTGCCTGTAGTAGGCATACAACGACTCGCGGGCGTTGCGCGGCACCGAGACGAACCCCAGGAATTTCAGCCCGGACTTGTGCCTGAACAGATCGAAGGCGCGCCTGACATGATCGCAGGTGTTCAGGCACACCGCGCCGGACAGAAAATCGTATTTTCCCTGCAGCACCAGGCTGAGCGCATGGCGCACGTATGTGCAGGTGCGGCTGGACATGAACACGTCGGCCGGGCCCGAATCGAGGCTGCCCGCCCCGCGCAACCGGACAGGCACCAGCCCGGCCGCCGTGATCAGCTCGACCGGCAGGTAAGAGCAGAAGTAGCCGATAATGCCTCGGCCGGAACTCTGGGCACGCTCGATCGATTCGTTACACGGGCAGGCTAACAGGCCGGCCGCCGCGTCGAAAATAGCGGCCGTCAAGACGCCGTCCTTTCCGCCGCCGTCTGGCGCATGCCGGCGTACATTATCCAGACCGCCTTGGCCACCAGCTCTTCGCGGTTGTGGCGGGTGAAGACGGTCTGGCTGCCGCCCAGCGAAAGCAGGATGATGCCGGTCACCACGCCCCAGAAAGAAGCCGCCACCTCCCAGGGATCGATCCCGCGGATCATGCCCGAAGACAGCGCCTTCTCGGCCACGCTGACTACCACCCCCAGGCAGGCCCGCTCGTGTCGCTCGAGCCTCTGCCTGAGATCGGAAGAGATATTGGCGATCATTCCCGCGCTGGCTTCCTGGAATATTATTCTGAAATAGTCCGGGTGTTCCCTGGCGAAGGCCAGGTACTCGTCGAGGATCATGCCGATGCTCTCTTCGACGCTGGCGGCAGCGGTGTCGATCTTTCCCAGTCTTTCCTCGAGCAGCACAAGCCCTTCCTCGCAGACGCTCAGGAAAAGCTCGTCCTTGTTCAAAAAATAGATATAGACCGTGCGCTTCGAAAATCCCGCCCGGCGGGCCACCTGTTCCATGGTGGCTCCCTGGTAGCCCTTGCCGAAGAAAGCCTGCCTGGCAGCAGAAAGAAGTGCCGGCCGCCGGTTGCCCCTGTATGACTTCTGATTCGCAGGTTTCATGGTCCGTCCATAAGTAACCATTGGTTACTTTGCAGGTCAAAACACCTTTTGTCAAGCCCGACTACGATCTGATTGAAAGTGTCCATCTTGGGTGATATATTCGGCCCCATCTTCGAAGAAAGGGACTTGCATGCGCTTTGATCGAATTTTTCTTTTCGCGGTCTTGGCCGTTTTCGGCCTGGCCGCCTGCGGCGGCGAGACGTCGCCGGACGCCAAGAACGAACTGGCCGCCCCGGGCGGCAAGGCGGACGACGTCTACGGCGAGTGCCCGGTCAGGGAGATGCTGGCCTGGGTCAACGATCCGGAGACCTCGTACCAGGTTCTGCGTGATGCCGGCGTGCACTCGCGCGCCGCGCGCAACATCATCAAGCACCGCGACGGCCCCGACGGGCTTGCGGGCACCGAAGACGACGACTATTTCGACGACGCCGAGGAAGTCGACGACGTCTACTACGTCGGTCCCAGGGCCTTCGAGCAGCTGACCGATGCGGTCAGCCAGCGTTGCGAGTACGACACCGTGGTCGACGTGATCTTCTCGCCCCAGCTGTACAACTCGAGCCACCTGGCGCGCATGGCCGGCTTGATTGACGGCGCCCAGAAATCGATCGACATAGCCATGTACTCGTTCAGTGACTACAGCATGCTCGATTCGCTGGAGCGCGCGGTAAACCGGGGGGTCTCGGTGCGTTTCATCTTCAATACGGCCAACGCGGACCACAAAGATCCCCAGGGCACGATGTCGGCAAGCCTCGAAGACCTGGGCATCGACGTGCGCTACGTGAACAAGATCATGCACCACAAATTCGCCATCGTCGACGGGCCGCGCAGTTCCACCATGGACGCGCTGACCGGCGTCTTGGCCACCGGCTCGGGCAACTGGTCTTATTCGGCCGGCACCAAGTACGACGAGAATACCGTCTTCATTAAGGGCAACGACGAGATGCTGCTGCGCTACCAGAAAGAGTTCAACTACCTGTGGGCCAATTCGCGCGATCTGGTCTGGAACTCGAGCCTGGCCTGGCTGGGCTCGAAGGAAATCACCGACTACATGATCCCGGACACCTCCGTCGCGGACGCCGTCTTTACCTCCTCGAACTTCAAGACCTCGGTAACATCCTACGGGCCGACCTTTTCGGTTGTAAGCGGCCGCAACAGCGTGTCCGACAGGCTGGTCGAGCTGATCCATGGCGCGCGTAAATCCATCCACATCGCCTCGGGTCACTTGCGCTCGCGGCCGGTGGCCGAGGCGCTGATGGCCCGCTGGGCCGAGGATCCCTCGCTGGACATCCGCGTCTATCTCGACGACCAGGAGTACATCTCGGAATGGTACCAGGGCGAGCAGCAGAATGACTTCGAAAACTGCCTGGCCGCGGCCGGCGACAGCGTAAGCAAAATACAAAAGTGCACCGACAGCGGCTATTACTTCAGCTATGTGGTCCAGGATATGGGAATCCCGCTGCGATTCAAGTTCTATTGCTACCGCTGGGACTACCACTACGCCGAGCAGATGCATCACAAGTACTTCATCATCGACGGGCGGGTACTGGCCTCCGGCAGCTACAACCTCTCGGACAACGCCGAGCACAACACCGTCGAGAACATCGCCATCTATGACCGGGCGGCCTTCCCCGACCTTGTGGACGCCTTCGAAGACAACTTCGAACACATCTGGCAGACGGGCCTGTCCGAGGGATATTACGAGAATCTGGTCGATCTGATCGAGAACAGCGGCGATCCCATACCGATCGTATTCGACTCCATGGCTCTCGACTGGAGCCAGGTAACCAACCTCAAGCAACTAATACGCGACAACTGTACGGAGATCAACTCACAGGATTTCCGCGACAACCCTCAAAATCACCTGGTTTGCGAGCGCTGACGCGCGAGCGGAGAAGAGCTTGTCAAACAAGGCCGAAGAAGGTACACAGCACCCAAAACCGCGAGTGCTGGTCATCGACGACGACCCCAACCTGCAGCGTTTTCTGCAGACGGCTTTGACCCGCATGGGATTCGAGGTGCTTGCGGCCGAAAGCGGCGCCGGGGCCATCACTATTGCCGCAAAGAACGGGCTCGACGCCTGTATCTGCGACCTCAAGCTGCCGGGCATGTCAGGCGAGGAGATCATCGCCGCGCTCTTGAAGATCGATCCGGACCTCGACATCATCGTCATGACCGGTTACGCGACCATCGACTCGGCCATCGCCTGCATGAAGGCCGGCGCCTATGACTACCTGCAAAAGCCTGTGGATATGAACAGGCTCGAGGTCATTCTCAGGCGGGCGGCAGAGAAGAGAATACTGGAACGAAGGCTCGCAGAACTGGTGAATACCCGCGAGCGCCTGGTACGCAGCGAGAAGCTCTCGCTGGCCGGAAAGTTCGCGGGCGCCATCTTGCACGAGATGAACAACCCTCTTTCAATAATCATCTCCAACATGAAGATGGTCAAAGAGAGCATCGGGCAACTATCCGGTCAGGCCAAGATTTTGACCGAGATCAACGGCGCAATAGGCGACAGCATCGAGGGCGCAGAGCGTATCTCCGAATTGCTTTCAGGCCTTTCGCTGGTTTCGATGCAGCCGCAAGGTGAAGAAAGAACACTCGTCGACCTGCGCAGCTTCGTGGTCAAGTGGCATCAGGGTATCGTGGCCAGGGGTTTTCCCGGAGCAGGAGATGTTCGTCTGGTTACCGGCCATGAACTGCGGCGGGTGCTCGTCTCACCTTCGAACATGATGACCGCGCTGGATAATATCCTGACTTTTTTGCAAAGAGCCCATGCCCGGAAGGCCGGCGATGTCGAACCGCGTTTCGATGTCTTGGTGGCCCTTGGCGAAGGACCGGTCTCGATCGAGATCAGAGACGATTCTCTGATCCTTTCCGAGGGGCAAAGGCTGGCTATCTTCGACCCGCGAATCGACCTGGACACCGAGAGCGGAAAGACCCTGCGCATGGACATCGGCTTGGCGATAGCCAGTCAGATCGCTGCCAGCCAGCAGGTCGAGTTGATCTTCGAATCCGGCGAGAAAGGAACCTCTTTTATCCTGGTTTTCCAGCCGCCCTCAGCCTGAAGAGCGGCTGAAAAGTCTTTTCAAAAAAGAAACGAAGCCGTGAAACTTGCCGGTCTTGGGAGGCAGCGAGACTTGATCCGCCGCCGGGGCCTGGCATTCATCGGCCTGTCTTTTCGGCCTGGCCGACATGGGAGGCGGCGTCGGGAAAATTGATTCCAGACCGGGGCTTGAATCGGTAGACCAGACGTCCTCCCCACCCGACGGGCATGCGTCAGGCACGGATGCGCTGGCCGCTGGCGGCACCGCAACTTCGGGCTGCGTAATATCCGTATCTTGCCCGGAGTCGGAAGGCGGCGCGCCGTCGAACTGCATGTCGGGCTCATCGAGATCGTGCACGCCCGAATCTCCCAGGCCGAGCTTCTTTCTGAGTGAATCCGGCGTATCCTGGGTGGTCATGATCACCTCGGCCAGTTCGCCCGCCTGGCGGTCGGAAGCCGTAACTGTCAGCAGGCACTCCGAACTGAGCCTGAAGGTGACGTCGATCGTCCGGCTGCCCGGAGGTCCCGGGGGAATGCCGCGCACATGAACCGTGCCGAGGTATTCATTTTCGTCAACCTTGAGACTTTCGCCCTGGTAAACCGGCAGGTGAATCTCGGTCTGGTTTTCGGCGAATGTGCGCATCTCGAAGGTGCGCGCGATGGGAACACGGGTGCCGGCCTCGATCAGATTGGTGAAGCTTCCTCCGGGCACGCCCACCCCTATGGTCATGGGCAAAACATCCACCAGCACCAGCGCGTCGATAGAGTCCATCGAATCGGCCATCAAAGCGGCCCCGACCGCGACCGACTCGTCGGGATGGACGCCCTTGATCGGCTGTTTGCCGAAATGCTCTTCAATCATCGACCAGATCATCGGCATGCGCGTCTGCCCGCCAACCAGGAGAATGGCGTCGATCTCTTTTCTGGCGAGCCCGGCCTTGATCAACACCTCGTCGCAGACATCCAGCGTACGCTTGACCATCGGCTTGACGAGATTTTCGAATTGTTCGCGGGTTACCTTTACCTGCAGATCGACCGGCTTGCCTTCTACTGTCCCGATAAACGGCAAGCGCACCTCGTACTCGGAGCGTGCGCTCAGCGCGCACTTGGCAAACTCTGCGCCCTGAAGTGCCCTGAGTAGCGCTATACGCTCCATCTGGGGAAGCTTGCCCAACTGGAGTTGGAATTCGATCACTATGTGATCCATCAACTGCGTGTCGAAATCCACGCCGCCCAGGAAAGTATCGCCGCCGGTAGCCAGAACCTCGTAGACGTTGCCCTGAACGTGCAGCACCGAGACATCGAAGGTTCCACCGCCCAGGTCGTAGACCAGCAGGCGCTGCTCTCCCTTGTGTCTGACTCCGTAGGCCAGCGCCGCAGCCGTCGGCTCGTTGAGGATTCTCTCTACGTGCAGCCCGGCCAACTGACCGGCGGCCCTGACTGCCGAGCGCTGGTTCTCGTTGTAGTAAGCGGGAACGGTGATCACCGCCCGCATGATCACTTTTCCCAGGTACTCCTGGGCCACGTCGCGGATCTCGTTCAGAATGAGCGAGGAAACCTTCTCAAGGCTCAGTATCTGGCTCTCGATGTTGACCGCCGCATGACCGTCACGACCCGGCACGATTTCGTAGTGGAACCTGTCGCGAACCTGCTGCACGATCGGCGATTCATAGGGCCTGCCCACCAGGCGTTTGCTGCCGTAAACCGTGTTCTTGGGATTGATCTCCATCTGGGCCTTGGCCGCGCTGCCCACGACCGTTTGTCCCATGGGATCGATGGCCACAACCGATGGAATCGTCTGATGTCCCCTGCGCGAGGGGATGATGAACGGTTTGCCGTCCTTGACGATGGCGCAGCAGGTGTTGGTGGTGCCCAGATCGATTCCCAGGACTATCCCCTTGGGGGTCCCGACCTGGGACGGCGCCTCGCATGTCTCGTCGGTATCCTCGGACACCAGTTCAATATTGCGAAGCATCTGGACGATGCTCTGGCGGTCGACGGACACCGAACTGAGTGGCTGATCATGCGTCTGGGATCTCTCGAGCATGCGCCTGAACAACCCGCGCGAAACAGGGTCCATGGCCGTAACTCGCAGCACCGTCCCCGTTCTCCCCGGACTCGGTTCGGCTATTTCCCCGGTCGCCTTGAAAACCGGCTTGTTATCCTTCAGCCGCACTTCCAGGCACACGCTGGTTCCCACGGGGTACATGTTTGGCCTGGGCAACACGAAGACTTCCTGATCGACACAGCTGGCGTAACGCTCGATAAAATCGGAGACAGCTGTGCACGGAGAGCGCAGCAGGATGTTCTTGCCGGTCTCGAGCTTGCGGATCGTCTTCGATTCTTCGTCCTTCACGCTTCGGGTTCCCCTCTGATTAAACGATGTTCGCCTAGCCCCTATATAATCAGAAATGGAAAGTCAACCGAGAACATTCCGTCAAAGCACCAGGATATGCTACCACCAACGCCCGCGTTGCTGGAAGGTCTGAATGAAACGCTCTATCGAACGATCATAGCTGCGCTCGACATCGTCCGGAAACATGCAGGCCGGCAACTCTCCCGCTCGCCAGTGATAGCTCAGACAGTCACAGCAAACTCCCTTGCGACTGCAGGGCTCGTAGCTGCAGTTGCAGCGCTTGAGGTTTTTCTCCTGGGTGCACTCTCGCTTTGCCATTTGCATCCACCGTCACTTGGGGTTGGACTGAAAACCGGAAATAACCATTCCCCCGCCGCACTTGCCGAGTTGGACGCGACCGGTTTGCGTCTTGCCGGCAAGTTGCACGCTCATGGCGGCGCTTTTCTTATCCTTGGAGATCTCGAGCTTCCAACCCTCCCCGCCGAATACGCCCTTAGCCAGCATCTCGGGCAGGGCGTCATTATATGCCACCAGGCTGAACGAGAAAGCCCGGGTCAACTCCTCGTAGATCCCGACAGCCTCGCTATCCTTGCCGGCCGCCAAGGCTTCCGTGAATTTCTTGCCGTGCTCGCCTATGAAGTCGGCAAGCATCTCCTCGCCGACGCCGCAGGGACGCACAACCTGCTGCTTGTCGGCGCCGCCCAGAGCGGCGGTCAGCCTGGCGGGCCCGTCCGAGTCCGACATCTTCATATTGCCGCTCGCAAGATTCCACTTGCCGTCCTTCTTTTCGAAAACAAAGGCCACGATGTCGTCGTCTACTATTTTCCCGCCCTTTAGGGCCGGCCAGACAATGGCCGCGCGTTTGCCTTCTCTTTTCACCTCCGCGATCATTCCAAAAGCCACGCCGCTGCTTGCAAGCTGTTCGGCGACGGCCGCGCGCAGTTGATAAACGACATTCCGGCCGGCCTGTTCCCCTCCGGGCGCGGCTTTCTTGGGAGCAGGCTTGGGTGGATTGAGTTTTAGTAGGCCTGCCCGGGCGGCCTCGCGCACGTCGGGATCCATGTCGCGCAGCCTTTTTTTGAATTCCTGCGGAACACCCTCGGCCTTTGGATCGATGTTCGCAAGTGCTTTAAGGATTTCGGCCCTGATAACGGCCACCTTTTCGACCTTCATCCTTTTCAGCAATTCGGGAACCAGTTTCAGAGCAGGCTTACCCATCTTGCCCAAGGTCGCAACGGCTCCCCGGCGCAGGGCCGGATCGGGCGCCGGAAGATTGCGCCGCAGGTATGGCAGCGCCGGTTCGCCCAGACGCGCAACGGCGTCAATGGCCTGGGCCTGCACCGCCCAATCCTCGTGCCTGAACAAGGCAATCCAGTCGCTGACCTTCTTACCGTCGATCTCCGGCGTGTTGCTGCAACCAGCGCCCGACAGACAAACAAACGCCGCGAAAAACACCGCTATAGCCCGTCTCATATCCGACCTCCTAGTCCGGGCCCAAGTGTATGGACTGCTCTGGATAAGATCAACCCAGAAAAATAATCGGGACTTCTTGTCTTTTCCTCACCAGACTCAAGCCAATATGCATATACTATCGATGTATATGGAAATTCTGCCTGACAACCGCCTTCTGTTGGACGCCTTCAGGCGGGCCGAGCCCGAGGCGCTCGAGATCGTCTACCGCGCCTACGTCGAACGCGTCGCCGCCATGCTGCGGCGGGGGTTCGAGTTCTCTTCGCGTGGACAACAGATGAGATTCTCGGGCTATCGCGATCCCGACGACCTGCAGGATGCCTTGCAGGAGACATTCATGGGTGCCTTCTCCACAGGCGCGCGCAAGGGCTACAACGGGCTGGATCCTTTTTCCAGCTATCTGATGGCCATAGCCCGTAACGTGGTGCTGCAGCGCTTTCGCAAGGATCTTTCCCGCCTGCGCTGCTTCATGTCGTTGCAGGCCGCCGAGCCCGAGCTAAGCGACCAGGGCTCGCTGGCGGGCGCCGCGGCACCTGCCCCCGACGTGGCCGCCGGGCTCGGCGAGTTGCGCCGCCTGGTAAAGGCTTTCGTGGCCTCGCTCACGGAAGAGCAGCGGCGTATCGTGCGCCTCTATTTCATCGAACGACTCAGCCAGGAAGCCACCGCCGAGAGCCTGGCTCTCAACCGTAACCGGGTCCGCAAACAGATCCGCACCATCCGCAAGAAGCTCTTCAGGCGTATACAGAGAGAGGGCCTGGACGCCGCGCTGCCCTTCTCGCTGGACGCCATTGAGGTCAAACCATGACATCCAAGGGATGCCCGGCCGGGTGCAAAGACAGGCGCTTCGGCCGCGCCCTGCAAGATCTCTTCGAGGGTCGCAGCCGTACCCCTATGCCGCTTCCGTATAGCCTTGCCGATCATCTCAAGAGCTGCCCGGCCTGCCGGATTCTGGCAAGGACATTGGCTTCGGCCGATCGGATGCTGGGCGAGCAGTGCGGCGCGCCGGCCGGCGTCTCGCCGTTCGAGATCGACCTGGCCTGGCAGGCCGTGGCCACGAGGTTGAAGATCTCCGGAAAAAGCTCCCGGCGGTGGTTTATACCGTCCTCGTTTCTCAGGGGACGGAGGTTCGCGAGACTCTTGCCGGTGGCTGTCGGCCTGGCGCTGGTACTGGTCGTCGGTATGTTCATCGCCACCCGCCGGACCGGCGGTTTCGCTGCCCGCGGAGCCGCGGCGGCGCCCGATCTGCAACTTGTCTGCATACCTCCCGGCGACAAGGCGGCTCCCCGGCCTGCCCGCACCGACGACGGTCCGGCCGCCTGCCGGATCGACGAGACGCTCGGCTTCGCCTATCTGAACCCCACGGGGCGCTTCGGCGGCCTTGCGCTCTACGCCGTGGACGGCGAGGACAACGTCTTGTGGTATGCGCCCAATCCGGCCGAGCCCGGCGGCCTGACTCTCGAGACGGCCACGCGGCCGCGAGCGCTGGACAGGACGGTGCGACTGGCCGTCAATCACCACCCCGGCCGCTACACGCTGGTGGCAGCCTTCACCCGCCGGCCGATCGAGTTGGACAAGCTCGACAAGCTGGCGGTCGATCTGGCTCGTAACCGGCGAAACCTTTCGGACGCGCGGGTAATTCGGCGTGAGATGATTATCAACGGGGGGGGGAAACCGTGAAGATCCTGGTTGTGCTCCTGGCTGCCGGTCTGGCACTGCCGGTCTCCGCCCGTACCGCCCGGCACGTGCTGATAGTAGCCAACAACGCCGATCCCTCGGGCAAATTGACGGCACTTCGTTACGCGGACGATGACGGCGCGCGCTACAGCGAGCTGTTCTCCGCGACCGGCGCCCGGGTCGAGCTTCTTACAACCTTCGACGCCGATAGCCAGCGCCTGTTTCCCGAGTTGGTAGGCCAAACCCGCCCGCCGACCATGGCGCGCCTGCGTTCGGCGCTGTCCCGCATTTTCGACGCCATCCGCCAGGACAAGGCCGAGGGCATGCAAACCGAGTTCATCTTCGTCTTCACCGGTCACGGGCGAATCAGCGGGGGCACGGGCCAGTTGCTTTTGGCAGACGGCCCGCTTTCGCGCGGAGATTTCCTGGCCGAAGTGATCGACAGTTCGCCTGCCGACTTCAACCACGTCATCATCGACGCCTGTCACGCCTACTACCTGGTCATGGCGCGCGGAGAGTGGCAAGATGATCGCGGCGGGGCCGCAGCCACCGACGCCCTTCGGGCCTACCTTCGTTCGCCCGGCGATTTCAGGCGCCCGACCACCGGGGTGATCTTGTCCACAGCCGGCGCGGCCGAGGTTCACGAGTGGGAGCGCTATCGCTCGGGCGTCTTCAGCCATGAGCTGCGTTCGGCGCTGCTCGGCCCGGCCGACCTCAACGGCGACGGCGGCATCAGCTACGCAGAGCTCGAATCCTTCTTGGCGGCGGCCAACGTGGGTGTGACCAACCCCAAGGCCCGCATCCAGGTCTTCGTCCGGGCGCCCGAGCAAAACCTGGCGCATCCCTTGATCGAGTTGGGCCCCGGCCTCGATCACGTTCTCAGGTTTCCCGAATCGGCAGCCGGTCACTTCGTGGTCGAGGACGCCCGCGGCTTGGCCTACGCCGAATGGAACAAAGCCCAAGACCACCGGGCCTACCTGGCGCTGCTCTACCCGCCGGTCAAGGCCAGCCCGACCTATTTCGTAAGAAGGCGCGACAGCGAGCTGAAAGTCAGTCTAGCTCCACCGGCAGAGGGGCGGCAGGAAATAGCCTTCGACGAAAGCAGCTTGACCCCGGCGGGCTCCCGGGCCCGCGGCAGCGTGGCCGAAGCTTTCCGCACCCAGCTCTTCAGCGTACCGTTCGGTTCGGCCTTCGCACGCGGCTTTATGGCCCGGCGCGAGGGCGAACGCATCGCGGAAGTCCAGCGCGCAGCCTATCCGCAAGCGAGCAGCAGCCATTTCATCTCGGCGGCTTACCTGATCTCCGATGCCCTGATAGATAGCGACGACATCGCCCAGGGGGCATTGCTTTCATATCGCTTCTCGCCCTGGAACCACTTTCACCTGACCGCCCACATAGACTACCGGCACACCTCCGGAGGAAAGGAAGGCAACGCCCACACTCTCGATGACATCGGGCTGCTTTTGGGAGGCGGCGCGCACTGGCAGATCATAAACAGGCTATGCATCTTCGTAGACGGCCTTGCTGGAAACCACTTCATCGCTTATACAAAGAAGTCACCGAGCGCGGCCGACAAGGACAAGACGAGCTGGGATGAGTTGGCCCCGGCGATAGGATTCAAAGCCGGCCTGAGGGTAGATCTCATCGGTCCGGTTTACATGCAGGCCACGGGCGGGTTGGAGTTCGTTTTCTCGTCGGTGGAAGGCAAGGAAAAAACCTACATGGTTCCCGAGGGGACCTTCGAGATAGGCGCAGCATTCTGAAATCAACCATTACGGAGAGAAGCTTATGATCACCAAAACGCTTTACAGGAAGATGACGATTTTTCTCGGCCTGCTGTCCATGTTCTGGCTCATGAGTGGCCTTACGGCCTGCGGTTCGAGCAGCTCCGGGCCCGACAGCGACGGTGACGGAATCCGCGACTCGGTCGACAACTGTCCGGCGGTGGCCAACCCCGACCAGGCCGACAGCGATTCCGACGGCATCGGCGACGCCTGCGACGACGACGCCGACTTCGACGGCGACGGGGTGCTGAACGCAGACGATAATTGCCCGGCCGTGGCCAACGCCGACCAGGCGGACGCCGACGGAGACGACGTCGGTGACGTGTGCGACAACTGTCCCGCCAAGGCCAACGCCGATCAGCTCGATTCCGACGGCAACGGCACCGGCGACGCCTGCGAGCCCGGCCTGGACTCGGACAACGACGGAGTGCCCAACGACCAGGACAACTGCCCCGAGGTTTCCAACTCCGACCAGCTCGACGGCGACACGGACGGTGTCGGCGATGCCTGCGACAACTGCCTGGACACGGCCAACGCGGCCCAGGCCAACTCGGACGGTGACGCCCTCGGCGACGACTGCGACAACTGTCCCTCGACCGACAACGCCGACCAGGCGGACGCCGATTTAGACGGCGTCGGCGACGCCTGCGACAACTGTCCCGACAAGGTCAATCCCGATCAGCTCGATACGGACGGCAACGGCACCGGCGACGCCTGCGAGTCCGGCCTGGATTCCGACAACGACGGGATTCCCAACGACCAGGACAACTGTCCCGAGGTTTCCAACGCCGACCAGCTCGACGGCGACCAGGACGGCCTGGGCAACGCCTGCGACAACTGCCCGGACGTGGCCAATCCCGACCAGGCGGACTCGGATTCCGACGGCACCGGCGACGCCTGCGAGATCTACATCTTAATAAGCGACTTCTTTCCACCGGCCGGCTACCGCGAGCAGGACGTGAACTTCACTATTTCCGGCCTCGGCTTCGACAACGACGCCACGGTCTCGTTTACAAACAGCGACGACTCCCAAATCACTTTCACTCCCACGGCAGTGACAATCGATTCCACAACCAGCATCAGCGGAACCATCCCGGCAGACCCGGCCCGGGTGCTCGGGCTTTACGACGTCACCGTCACCAACGTCGCCGCCGCAAGAAGCGCTACGCTCGAGAAGGCCTTCCTGGTCACGCCCAATCCGCCGCCGGTGGTGGACGACGTGGTGCCGCCTTACGCCTACAACGGAGATCCCAACGACGGGATTCTTTCCGACCGGGCCATCGCAGTCAGGGGCTCGAACTTCCTCTCGACCCCCGGCGTGCGCTGGGTGCTCAAGTCCGACCCATCGCAGATCTTCGAGGCCCGCTCGGTGGCCTTCACCGACTCCACGGCCGTGACCGCAATCATTCCCTCCGAGTCGGCCCACATGCCGGCCGGGCTTTATACCGTCCAGTTGACCAACCCCGACCTGCAGGGAGCCGAGTGGTCCGGCGACTTCGAGGTCACCGCCACCCCGCCGCCGCACATCTTAGCCATCGATCCGCTGCGCTCGGCCGGGAACGACTTCAACAGCGGCGCGGTCGCGCTGACGGTGCGCGGCGAGCACTTCGTGGCCGGTGCATCAGGCAGCCAGGTCGCGCTGCTCGACCCGACCGGCGCGGAGATCGCACTCGTCACCGACGCCCAGGACGAAAACACGTTGGTGGCCTCGGCCGGCGTCATCAACGTCGGCAACGGTTCATACCCGGTCAAGGTGACCAATCCCGACGGGCAGTGGGACGCCTACTATCTTTTCTCTGTCACATCCAGCGCCGACGGCAAACTGCAAGACACCGACAGCTGGGTGGACTACCCCCAGACCACGCTGCAGACTTCCCGCTGGCGCCACGCCGGCACCTACGGGTTCGATATTTTCGGATCGGGATACATATACATCATGGGCGGCTCCGACGCGGCCGGCAACCCGCTCGCCGGGTGTGAGTACGACCAGGTCAGCGTCTTCGGCGAGCCCGGCGTGTTTCGCACACTTTTGCAGTTCGACGGCAGCGACCACGTCCCCAACGTGCTGGGTTCGGCGCGAACGGGCCTGGCCGTGGCCCGCCTGGGCCCGTACATCTACGCGCTGGGCGGCTCGGCCGACGGGCTGAACGCGCTCGACACCACCGAGATGGCCCGCATCCTGGGCACGCGCACAATCCCCTATCTGAACCGTCACCCGAAGGCGGCCCCGGGCGGTTCGCTTCCGCTCGGCTCCTGGTACTACATGGTCTCGGCGGTCACGGCCGACGGCGAGGGGCTGACCGGCCAGGAGGCCATCGCCCGCAACGCCGGCGGCAGCCTGACCATTCGCTGGGCGCCGGTCGACGGGGCCAGCAGCTACAACATCTACCGTTCACCTGCCTCCGACGGACGCAGCCAGACCGAGCGTCTGCTGGCGGTCGACGTGCAGGAGACCTTCTTCGAAGACGACGGCAGCGGCGCGCTGACCCCCGCCCCCGGCAACCTGCGCGGGCACGGGGCCGAGCTCGGCGGCGCGCTGGCGGCCGGATCGTGGACCTACCGCGTCTCCGCCAATTCCGGCGCGGGCGAGACGCTGGCCGGTTATCCTCTGGCCAGCGAGGTATCGGCCGTGGCCGGTGAGAACGCTATCGTGATTACCTTCGACGAGGTGCCGGGAGCCGACTCCTACAACATCTACCGCAGCCAGGCGGTGGATGACACCAGCGGCCGAACCTACCTGCTGGCAGCCGACGTTGCCGGCACCCAGTTCAGCGACGACGGCAGCGCAGCAGTCGATGCCAACACACCAGCGCCCGACGGCACGCGCCCCTTGCCTCCCGGCAGCCTGACTCGCTGGCGCGTTTTGACGGACGACCAGGGCGCGCCGATCGAGATGGCCTTCGCCCGCGAGGGCCTGCGAGCGGTCACCGCCAGCCTGCCGTTCGACGACGACGACGATCCGCTCACCCCGCCGGTGCAGCGCGCCTTCCTGTATGCCGTCGGCGGACGGGTAGACGCCACGGCCGACACTCTCTATCTCGACAACGCCGAGCGAACCGAGATCGACCTGCTGACCGGCAACATCGTTCCCTGGACCAGCGAGCCCGAGACGATGACCACGCCGCGCGCCTTCTACGCCTTGATGTCCAGCCAGGGACGCATGGAAAATCCCGCTCCCGGCGATCAGCCGCCCCAACTGTGCGACGACGTCGACGGCGACGGCTACGAGGACATCGAATGCGGCGGCACGGATTGTGACGATCTCGATCCGGAGATTCACCCGGGCGCCGACGAGATTTGCGGCGACGGCATCGACCAGGACTGCGACGGCCAGGACGACCCCTGCGGCTGCACCACCGACGCCGACGGCGACGGCTTCGTCTCGACAGCCGATTGCGGCGGGACCGACTGCTGCGATGACGGCAGCGAGTCGAGCCTGGGCTGCACGGCCGACACGGCGGCCGACATCCACCCCGGAGCCGCGGACACCTGCGAGGACGGGATCGACTCGGATTGCGACGGAATCGACCCGGCCTGCGATTGCTGGGACAACGACTCGGACGGCTACGACGATCAAGCCTGCGGCGGCACCGACTGCAACGACAGCGACGCCGACATAAATCCCGGGGCGACCGAGATCTGCGGCGACGGCATCGACCAGAACTGCGACGGGATCGATCCCGACTGCGGCTGCCAGGACGCCGACGGGGACGGCTATGAGGACGAGGCCTGCGGCGGCACCGACTGCAACGACAACGATCCCACGATCCATCCGGGGGCCTATGACGCCTGCGACGACGGCATCGACCAGAACTGCGACGGCTTCTATCCGACCTGCTTCTGGAATCCCAAGAAGGGCGGCCGCGGCCCCGATGAAGACATCTTCTTGATCGCCACCAAGGGAGACAACCTGTTGACCACGCCAAACAACGCCTTGGGTCTCGACAGCTTCGAGGTATGCACGATTAACGAAGATCCCCTGGCGGCGCCGCTGGGCCAGCTCTCGGCCTGGGTCAGACAGGCCGAGGTGAGCAACCACGTCACCTGGGGTCACGAGGGGCTGTTGTACATCGACTATGCCTTCAACTTCGGCGGAGCCACTTCCGAAAACACGAGTTCGGTCACCGCCGATGTTCACGTCTGGGGCAGCCCCTTCGACCCGACGGCCAATTCCGATATGGTCGTGACAAGGGACGGCTCGGCCGCCGGGCACATGAGGCTGAATCGCGCCTATTTCGTAATCGTGCGTATCTTCTCGCGGCTGATCGCCATCGGCGGGATCGACGGCAACGCCATGGTCGACACCGCCAGCGTGATCAGACAATAAAGAGAAAGGTATCGAGACCGCGGAAGATCTCAAGGGAGTTTTCTGGTACGATTCCAACCCGTGAGAGGGCGGCGATCTTGGGCTCGGTACTTCCGGTCCGTAACCAATATTCTCCCGCTCGGTAAAATAACTTGACAAAAGACTATTATTAGGTATCTTTCTACCGTACGGGTAAATATAGGCCAGCAATGAAAAAAGATGAAGAAATTATACCTTACGGTAAAATATCAAACTCGGACGACCTGGGTCGGCTGATCCGTAAGAAACGCAAGGAATCCGGCGCCAAACAAGCAAAGGTGGCGGGCCTGGCCGGCGTGGGCGTACGTTTCCTCTCCGAATTGGAGAGAGGCAAGCCGACGGCGGAACTGGAAAAGACGTTGCGGGTGCTCGAAAGGCTCGGGCTAGCGGTCTGGATCCTGCCGCGGGGCTTCGAGCCCGAAAAAGGGGCCGGAAGTTGAAAGGAGAGAAGGAACGGCTGGCCGTCATGCACGCGACCGGACTGGTCGGCTTTCTGGACAAGAAAAACGACGGCCGCCTGGCATTCGAGTATTCGGACAGTTGGCTGGATTCAAATAATGCTTTTGCAATCTCGCTCAGCCTGCCGCTCAAGGGTGGACGGTTCGAAGACGAGCGGCCCGGCAGGTTCTTTGCCAACCTGCTGCCGGAGGGAAGGCTCCGGTCACTGGTTGCCCGGCGACTCGGTCTTTCCGAGGAGAACCTCTTCGCCCTGCTAAAGGCCGTCGGCGGCGAGTGCGCCGGAGCGCTGTCCGTGCTGCCAGAGAACCAGGCCGAAAGTTACCGGAACTCGGCCGACTATTCGCCGCTTTCGGTAAAGGAGCTTTCCAAGATGGCGGCCGCCGGGGATGTTCTTCCTTTCGTGACCGCTGAAAGGCGAACCAGGTTGTCCCTGGCCGGGGCGCAGGACAAGCTGCCGGTGCTGGTCGACGACGGAAAATTCTACCTGCCGGAGGGCAACTCGCCCAGTTCCCATATCCTCAAGTTTCCCAGTCGCGACTTTCGCCACTTGCCCGCCAACGAGGTGCTGACCAACAGCCTGGCAAGGGCCGCGGGACTGAACGCTGCCGAGGTGCAACCGCTGGCGCTGGGAGACGAGTTGGCTTGTCTGGTTACCCGCTACGATCGGCGCCGGGACGCCGACGGAAACCTGATTCGACTTCACCAGGAAGACTTCTGCCAGGCGCTCGGTTTGGACCATTCGACGAAATACGAGCAGGAAGGCGGTCCGTCGTTCGCCGATTGCTTCGATCTGGCCGGCCGGGCGTGCACCGAGCCGCTTTTGGACGGCGAACAACTGCTGAGATGGCTGGCCTTCAACGCGACCGTCGGCAATGCCGACGGACACGCCAAGAATATTTCCCTTCTTCTAAAAACCGATCGTTCCATCCATCTGGCTCCCTTCTACGATCTGGTCTGCACCCGGGCATACCGCGGCCTGGATCGCAACCTGGCCATGCTCGTCGGAGGCGTCGCCGATCCCGGACAGATCCGGGGCAGCGACTGGGCCCGCCTGGCCGCCGAGGTCGGCGTAGGGAGAAGGTTCCTGCTCGAGTTGATCGAGGAGGTCGCAGGAGAGGTGCAAAAGGCGCTCTGCGAGGCCGAGAAGAACTTCCGATCCCTGTGCGGAGAATCGCCGGCAATCCAGATGGTGTTTCAATCCGTCAGCAAGCAGGCCCGCAGGATCATGCGGCAACTTGCGCCGGAGCTCGTTGAAAAATGACAGAACAGTCACTTCGGCACCGCCTCGATCTTCTGCTTTCGAACGACGAAATCGTCATGATCGAGCGCCGACGACTGATCGATCTGATGTGCCTGTTCGCCGAACTTCCCTGCCCGCCCGATCCGATCGGCCTGTTTCCGCGTTACAAAGAGTTGAAATCGAGTTTCATAAAGACCGCCGGCGGTGGCGACCCGGAGGCCGTGCACCAGTCTTTTCTGGAGTTGTACGCCCACCTGCACGGCTACAAGGCGCCCTACACTCCCGAGGAGAGAAAACGGGTGGACGAAACCGGCGGCTACTGGTGCCACGCGGGAGGATTGTCGCCGATCCTGAAAGCAGGCGATCATATAGGTCCTGTGACAATCTCGGCCGATTTCGGGGCAGGCAACGGGCTCCAGGGCCTTTTGTTCCAGAAGCTCTACCCGCACAAAAAGACCATTCAGATCGAGATCTCAAGCAAAATGATCGAGGCCGGGCGGGAGTTGCAGCGCTGGCTTGGAATTCCCGCCGAAAAGATCGAGTGGCTATGCGGGGACGTGATGGACCATTCTCCGGCCGGAATAGACTTCATCTATATCTACCGTCCGGTCAAGCCCGACGGCCCCGGCCAAATATTCTACGAGCGTTTCGCAGCCGAGTTGGAAAGAGAACCGAGACCCCAGGTGATCTTCTCGATCGCGGACTGCCTCGGCGATTTCCTGCCGGCTTCATTCGAAGTATTCTACAGCGACGGGCAGCTGACCTGTTTCGAACGAAAATGAACAGAAAGGATGAAATCATGAGCCCGATCATTCATCCCCCGAGGGAGCTGAAGCCCTTGTCGCGCAAGCTGTCGCCGCTTTGGCTGGTTTTAGCCGCCTGGCTGGCCGGCTGCGGCTCTGGAACGAGCCTGCCCGACTGCGACTCGGTTCGCCAGGTGGTGGTGACCGACATCGACGAGACTTTAACGACTTCGGACGCCGAGTTCGTCCAGCAGCTCGTCGACCCGGAGCACGATCCGGCCATGCGCGCCGGCGGACCGGAGCTGATGCAAGGCTACGCCGAGCGCGGCTTCGTCATCCACTACCTGACCGCCCGTTCCAAGACCCTCGAGCTCACCGACGGCACCACCTGCGAGCAGGCCACCATCGGCTGGCTCGAGCAGCACGGCTTCCCCTGGAACCAGGACCAAACCTGGCTGGATCTGGCCGACGCGGTGCTTGGCAGCGATGACACCGTGACCTACAAGAGCGCGGCCATCGAGACCCGCAAGTCCGAGGGCTACAGCTACGAGTACGCCTACGGCAACGCCACGACCGACATCGACGCCTACGAAGCGGCCGGCATCGACAAGACCGAAACCTTCATAATCGGCACCCACGCCGGCGAGCAAGGCACCCGGGCCATAGATGGCGAGGATTTCGTCCAGCACGCCGCCGAGCAGCTGCCCCAGGTGCCGGCCGTGTGCGCATTTCACTGAGGAAAATGGGTCAGCGGTCGGGTTCCTCCGGCAACTGCGCTCCATGCCATACCGCCACTATCCAGACCGTCTTGCCGGCCACGCGGTAGAAGAACCTGTACGGCCTGATTATTATCTCGCGCTGCGGCAGATCGGGAAATTCCGGGATCGAACGTCCGGATTCTGGAAATTTCTCCAGGCGGTGCAGGAGTTCTTCGGCCTTTTTCCTGAAGCGCTTGGCGGCGGGCGGGTTGTCTTGCCTGATATACTCCAGGGCACTGAGAAACTGGACGCGGGCCGACGGGGTGAAGCGCACCTTCACGACTTGCCGTCTCCCAGAATAGCGTCGGCTTCTTTCATGACGCTGTCCAAGGAATGCCCCTTTCCGGCCGCTATCTCTTTTTCGCCCAAAGCCAAAAGCCGTAACAGTTCGCGCTCGCGCTCCGATTGCTGGTAGGCGTCTATGTCCTGCAGGACGGCGATGGCGCGGCCGCGCTGGGTCACCACCAGCGGATCTTGCGACTTTCGTAGTCGCTTGATTACGGCGGCGGCATCCTGGCGCAGGTCGGTGACCGGAATCATATCGGGGATCTTCATTTAGATGTACCTCCTACGATACGTTCATATATACATCCATCAGTACTGTCAGGCAACACTTTTTTCGCTGCAGCCCACCGGAGGCTTGAACAGACATAAGTAAATAAATGACTTAATCACCTGGCAAGTCGGCTTACCAGAAGCCGATCTCTCCTGCCTTGCTGATAACAGGCCGAACTTGCGGCATAATCTCATTTGACGCTCCGGTCGGCCGCCGCCGCCGCATGCGACAATCTGGCGCATTTTCTGGCAAAACCGTTTGGTTGCTGATGCAACCAGTTGAATTGCAATCTATTTTTCGCAAGCGGTAACACGCATAGTGGCATGAATCTTGCGGAAACAGCCAGCCGGGAGCGTAACAATTTGTCACTAAAGGCAAAAATCATAGTTTTGGTCGCTTTTTTGCTTTCCGGCCTGATGGTAGGCGTGCTGATGCTGAAAGACGGTCTGAGCCTCGAAGCAGAGTCGAAAGAAGCCAGCTTGCAACTTGAGAAAAATGAAGGCGACCAGCCTGAAAGGTCTCGCGCAGATAATTCCCGAAGGGCCGTGAGCCAGGCCGACGCAAGTCGGGAAAAGAAAGAGACCAAGGGCATGCAAGTCGTCAAGCGCTTCGAGTGGGGCGACAAACCAGGCCAGCTTGGCCACAAGCTTGCGGACGAGGGCGCGCCCGAGGGGCCGATGAGCTTTGTCGTAGACGACTCGGGACGCGTTGTGATTCTGGATCAAGTCAACTCGCGGCTACAGGTTTTCGACCCCGACATGAAGCCTGCGACGATCGACTTGCCGGCCGACAGCTACCAGGACATTGCCGCCGACGCCGACGGCAACCCGGTGCTGCTCGATCGCCTGGCCAGGCGTTCGGTCGAGATCTACTCACCCGACGGAAAACTGATACAGAAAATCGCCCTCGAGGGCAAGGGAGTGCCGGAAGGCGGAGGCGTTACCGGTCTGTTTTATCGAACCGACGGGATCTGGGTCGAAGTGGAGCACACGCGGCTGGTGCGCGTTGCCGATGCGGACGGACGGCCCGACAGCCGGCGCCCGGTGATGCCGGGCCGCTTCTCAAAAGACGGCAATCGTATCTTGAGCGCCTCCCGCTCCGGACGCCAAAGCGCCGAACTGATGTCGTGGCCTGCGGCCGACCCGAACTCGGCGCCGGTTCTGCTGGCTCGGCTGCAATTCGATTTTCACCTGGCCGCCATCAACGCTCTCGAATCGGATGCATCCGGCCGCATCTTTCTGGGAGCGCTGCTGATAAACGAGCGCCCAGCGCCGCCACACGATATTACGGCCGCCGGCGAAGAGATCGTCCTGCTGGCCCCGGACGGATCGATCGGCAAGCGCATCCGGCTGCCGGTCAACAGCGGCCCCGAAGAACAGTTCCGCCCCATTCGCCTGGGCGCTGACGGCAAGCTGTATCGCCTGCGCTGCACGAGTGACGGAGCAATACTGGAAAGGTGGACACCATGAGGAAGATACTGATCATCATCGCCGGCCTGTGTATGGCAACGACGGTCCTGGCATCTCCTGCGCCCATGAGCCGTGACGAGATCATTAACATGGCCAAGAGCGGCGTGAGTTACTCATACTACTGGGGCCACGGATCCTGGCGCACAGACGGCACCCAGCACGGCTCGTGCTCGGGCTCTTGTCCCGACTGCACCCATTCGGGCTCATACGGCGCCGACTGCTCGGGCTTCGTGGCCAAGGTCTGGCAGGTGCCCAGCCCGTCGCCGGTAAGCACCAACTCCCATCCCTATTCGACCTACAACTTCCGTTACGAGAGCCAGCACTGGTCGCAGGTCTCTCGATCCGACGCCGTGCGCGGCGACGCCATGGTCTACCGCAATTCCGGCAACACCGGCGGTCACGTGATGATCTACGAGAGCGGCGACCCCTGGGGACAGGCCTGGACCTACGAGGCCCGCGGCTGTTCCTACGGCATCGTCCACAACCTGCGCAGCATCGGTTCGACCTATGTGGCAATCCGGCGCGATAACATTTCCGAGGCAGCGGCCAAGGGCACGCTGATCGGCTCGGTCTACGTCGATATCGGCGGCGGCGACATGTCCCAGCGCATTCCGGGAGCAACGGTCAGCACAGCCGGTGCCAACGTCACCGCAAGAGACGGTGACGCCATCTGGTCGTTCGAACTTCAACCCGGAGACTATACGATTACGGCCAGCGCCCCGGGCTTCGACAGCAACACGCGCACCTGCAGCGTCAGTGCCGGGGCGGAAAGCTGGTGTTCGGTCGGGCTACGCGAGAGCTGCCTGCCCGACTGCAACGGCCGTAACTGCGGCGCGGACGGTTGCGGAGGATCCTGCGGCGCATGCGCCGGCACCGAAACTTGTTCGGCCGCGGGCCTGTGCGTCTGTCAACCGGATTGCGGCGGGCTGCAATGCGGCTCCGATCCCGTCTGTGGAACGAGTTGCGGCCAGTGCGCGGGCGGCATGGAATGCGTCTCGGGTCAGTGTCAAGAACCCGTCTGCCAGCCGAACTGCGCGGGACGGCAATGCGGCCCCGATCCTGTCTGTGGAACCAGCTGCGGCCAGTGCCCGGGCGATATGGAGTGCGTCTCGGGGCAGTGCCGGGAGCCCGCCTGCCAGCCGGATTGCAGCGGCCTGCAATGCGGGCCCGATCCGGTCTGTGGTGAAAGTTGCGGCCAGTGCCCTGCAGGCCAGACATGCGAGGCCGGCGGAGTCTGCTCAGGTTCCGGCTGCCAGCCCGATTGCAGCGGACGCAGCTGCGGCCCGGACACTCTTTGCGGGCTGAGTTGCGGCGTCTGCCAGGTCGATCTTCTTTGCGATGATTCCGGCGGCTGCGGGGCGATCGATCCGGCCCAAGGCAAGCTGTTCGGCGTAGTT
>Ga0315535_1000279_pt1 | contig 35734 bp, 32 predicted proteins | sample SalMarSW160220MG_2_FD_203092 | JGI IMG/M metagenome (GOLD analysis project Ga0315535, IMG submission 203092) | Salt marsh sediment microbial communities from the Plum Island Ecosystem LTER, Massachusetts, United States - Salt Marsh Sediment SW1602-20 ... | reverse complement strand
TGAAGAACATGTTCCATTTTATGTCGCATCCCAATTATTGAAATATAATCCCGATACTAATTTTGGAATCTTGGAAAAGATTGAAATGAGAGAACCTAAAGAAATTTGGGACTATGAACAAAAAAATTTGACAATTTTAAATCCTGCGTTTGAAACCATAAGTAGGAGATATATTGATGGCTTAATAACTGAAGCAGGTATATTTGCAAGTAGTCATGTACATTATTATTTTGCAAAACTGTATCCTGATTTAGTCGTTTAAAAAGATCATATTTTCCATTTATTTAATGCTCTTTTTATCTCATTGTGTGTTTTTGCATACTCAATTAGACTAATCCCTTCGAGTGTTGCTTCAACAGCTTGTCTTATGGCTTTCGCTCCAGATAATGTTCCATCGGGGTGACCGTGACAACCGCCACCAAATTGAAATACCATATCTTTCCCTAGAAACTCAATTAGATCTGGAATGTTTAAAGGACTTAATCCTCCAGACGCTACGGGTAGTACAGGTTTAATTGATCCCCAATTTTGAGTTAACAACGTAATATCATTCCCTTTAACCTCTTTTTTGGTGATTGCCTCATTAATCTCTTGGACTTCACGTTTACCACCTTCCATTTTACCTACAATAGTCCCGGTATGAAGTTGATCCATCCCGATTAAGCGCATAATTTTTGCTAAAAAGAGCATTGTCATCCCGTGTTTTTTATTCCTGGTAAGTGCTGCGTGCATTGCTCTATGAGCATGAATTACTACATTTTTATCATCAAGGTAGCTTCTTATTTCTTGTAGAGCTGAAAATCCTACAGTTAATATATCTAGCATAATGTATTCTCCCCCATTTTCTATAACATGATCGGCACGTTGCTTCATAATGTCCATCTTAGCTGTGATATTTGGCATGTAAATCTTCTTTTCGTTAGTCTCATTCTCAATTTTATCCCGGACTTTTAAAGTTTCAACAATTCTTTTTTGAAATGTGTTAAATTTCATGTTGGTCAAATTTTCATCATCTTTTACCAGGTCTAAACCCCCCATCCACGCATCCCTACAAACTCTGGCGTGTTCGATCTCATTTAAACCGACTTTTGGTTTTACAATGGTTCCTAATAAAGGGCGATTTTCTATACCAAGGATTTTTCTTATTCCCTTAATACCATATTTAGGACCATAATGAACATCCAAAATGCTTTTTGGAAATATTACATCAATTAACCTTAAATTTTCTATTACTTTCATTCCGAAAATATTACCTGCAATAGCGCTCATAATTTGAGGAATATTATTCAATTCAAATAATTCTTCTGGATATGCTATTTTGATTATTCCGTTATCCTCATTTATATAAAAGACTGAAGGTTTCAAGCGATTAGCTATGTCAGATGATAAAGCAGCTATTTCAGTCCACGTTCCAATGGAACTTTCTTTTGCAATTTCTTCTGATGCGCTTTCTAAACTTTTGCACTCATCAGATTTTTCAACGTAATACATTACCACAAGGTCCTTTTCATTTGGTTCGTAATGTAAATTAATATAATCAACCATACTATTCAATACCTTTAATTTCGCGTCTATATTAATGAATTAAAAATATTTTCATTTAAATGTTTTACCCTTACTTATAATAAAATGAAAATCAAAAAAATTTTATAGAATCATAAATTTTCTATATTGATCTTTTATGAGTGAAACAAAAACTGTTACTATTAATATAAAAGCTAGCGGAACAACCAGCAAATGGAAGGATGAATATACAAATGATTTAATGAGATCTCTATCTGAAATGCTTCCCCAAATAGACGTAAATCGTAAAGGAAACGAGCTAGAACTGACCACACCCTTAAATCTATCCAATCGGGCCATCAAACTCAGAATAAAAAAATTCTTGCATCAAAAAGGATTAAAAGATAAATTTAGATCAATTTCATACCGTATTGATGATAAAATAGGATACATGGTGCTGGAGAAAAAAATAATTGAGTTATCTTATTACTAATTATTTAAACTTTAATTAATATAATTTCTATATTTTACATGTGAATTCTAGATTAATTTCTGTTAAATCATTAGATGACATATTGAGATGTATAAATATAGCTAGTTTACTAGAACTTTCTGGATGGCCCAAACCGGGTAATGTTCATAGATCAAAGGATTTCGAATCTACAAGATTTGAGCATTTTTTAGCGGGGATTTCCGCAATTCAACCTAATTTCAGATTATTCTGTGAGAGAATTTATGAAGATCTAGACAAGGATGAGACCGATTATAGATGCATCAAATTAGGGCAATTTTTTGAATCTTCATCTTATCAAATGATGCAATGGCAACAAGGTGGTAATGTATTGTTAGGACATATCCTTATTTTAGCACCATTAGTAGCAACAAGCATCATTTGCTTCAAGCAAAAATTACTTAATCTTGTAAAATTTAAAGAAATATTAAAAAAAATTATAGACGATACTACTATAAACGACACGATTTCGCTTTATAAAGCAATTGATATTTGTAATCCAGGTGGTTTAGGTAAAATAGATAAATATGATTTACATGACGATAATTCGATCAATGAAATAAAAAAGGACGAAATTACTTTAAAAAAAATTTTTGAACTTTCAAAGAATTATGATTTGATTAGTAGGGAATATTCAACTAACTTTTCTATTATTTTAAATGAAGGATTACCGTATTATTTAAACACATATGAGACATATAAAGATATAAATATCGCTACTGTGCATACATTTTTAAAAGTTCTATCTAATCACACTGATACATTAATTATGCGAAAGTCGGGTTTAATAAATGCAATAATGGTATCCAAAGCTGCAGACCGCGTTTTAAAATTAGGAGGAATTGCAACAAAGAATGGAATGAAATCTGTTTTGAAATTGGATAAAAAGTTGCGTATTAAAAATGGTCTAATGAATCCAGGGACAACTGCTGATATTATAGCAGGAATCATATTTTGTGCTTTACTATTTGGTTTAAGATTTTAATTCAAAAACGATAAATTTTTTTCGGGTTATACCCATAAATTTGATATAAAAAGATGAAGGTGCATGAACTTGGAATTTTGTGATGAATGTGGAGGAATAATGTTTCCATCGTCTATAAATGGTCAAAAAATATTTAAATGTAAATGTGGTTTTACTAAACCTTTTTTGGAAGAAAAATCAGAGTCATATAAAATAACTACCAGAATCAAGCATCCCATTAGGGATGAGGTGACTAATCTTACAGAAGTAATGGATTGGAAGGAAGAAAACTTACGGAGTTCTATCAAAAATTTTAAATGTCCAAGATGTGGTTACGATAAAGCACATCTTGAGACACGTCAAACAAGAAGTGCTGATGAAGGAATGACGCATTTTATCACATGCTTAAAATGTGGGAAAATGAAAAAAATTGGTAGTTAACCATCCCACTTAGTTAAATAATAGCATATTTAAAATTTCATCTTTTTGATGGCTTTTATCAAAAGTAACTTTTATTTTTTTATTCGGGTTTTTCTTTCCTGAAATAATTTGGAGTTGTTGAATACTCACCTTTAATTTTTTTTTTATCAAATTTAGCAATTCGATATTGGCCTTATTTTGTCTAGCTTCTGAACGAATAGAAATTAGGATTTGATCATCATTCTTACTAGGTTCTGTAATGATTTGTTTATTACTATTAGGTTTTATTTGTATGTTTATGATAAATACAAATTCCGATCTCATTTCAATGAAATTCATTATTCAGAAGATTATCTACATTTTCTTTTAGTTTATTATAGGAAGGAATTGATAATCTTAAACCTCCCGCTAATTTATGTCCTCCCCCCATTCCTCCAAAATTATCCTTTATTTTTGAAATGACGGAATTAACTCCATATCCTTCATTAGATTCTAAAAAATTCCTTGAACAGCGAATACTTAGCTTCATCATCTGTGTCTTCTTTTCGAGACCTCCTAAAAATAACATTTTATTAGGGTTTAATAATTCATTAACTGTACTGAAACTTGCTGTATCTGACCAATTACTTGGAGGAATCTTTCCATTTCCTGCATCAATAAATATCGCTTTTTTCGTTTCAATATGAGGAAGCTCATTTGATAATATTTTCAAATTCGAAGAAAGAGTAGTAATATATTCTAAATAAATTTCTTGTGCATATCGAGTTATTGACTTCTGTTGAATAATTGAAAGAGCAGCACTTATATTTTTAAATGAAAGGATATTGAGCAATAAAGCATGTTCAAAAGCATGTTGCAATAAGCCTTGTTTTTGAGGAATTATTGCATAATTTCCCTTGGATATATGAGTTTTCATTAGAATTGAGTTAATTTCTGTAGGGTTTAAATCGACTATCTTCTTATTTGGATCTATTTCCAATTCACTGAGTAATGATTTGATCTTATTATCATTCTCTCCTCCATAATCCTTTACAAAGGGTAGAATGCTATTCTTTAATCCATTTTTTATATTATCATTCATAGCGCCAAATAAAATCAATCCTTCCTTGTCTTGGATAATTTCTTCATTAACAATCGCTTCATACACATCCTTATTAAAGGATTTTAATTTATCCATAGATCTAAGCGAATCTCCAGCAATTCCAATAACGGTTAACCATCCATGCTTAATTATGGTTGGATTAATCCGTTTTGCAAACATATATGCTAGCGTGGCTCCTGCGATATGATCAAGTCCATCATATCCGTATATCGTAGGATTAACAAAAAATAAATTCTCCGGTAAATCTTCAAGATCAACCTTATCATCAACTTCATGATGATCAAGAATGTAAAAATCTTCTTTTCTTGAAGATATTATGGGTATTAATTCTGTTAATGAAGATCCAACATCGGTAAAGATGAAGGCATTTTTACGTTCATGACTTTTGGGTAGAATTCCTTTAAGATATGTAGCCCAAGATGATGATCTATTATATATAAAATAATCTTGTTCTAATTTCATTCTATGAAGAAGGTTTTGAATAATTTTCAAGGAACTTATTCCGTCAGCATCATTATGAGTGATTGCGATGATATTATTATAAAAACTATTTGAATTATCAATAAAAGTATCTACTGCATTGTCAAGATCCGCCAAGAATTTCTTTTGATTTGGTTTAATACTCATTCACATCTGTCATAATAAAAATTCAAAAACCTAAAATATAGATTTGGTAGTTTTAATTGTTAAGCTATACATGTAGACATATAATAATTATGATCTTAATTGATTTTATCTTATTCAATCTCGAAAAGAGGTTTTAAATAAAATAAAGATAGATTCTATAAATATAAACATTGCTATAATATCTATTTTTGATTAAAAATTGATGTTAAAGTTAAAATCTTTGGAAAAATTATTTAATTTGATTTAATTTTTACTTTTCAATACTGTATCTTTAGAGAATTATGATGCTTTTACGATACAAGAAATATCAGACGATCTTGATTTTATTCATTTTATTATTAATCCCAATTCTAACAAGTCAGATCTTCGAGGATAATAAAACTTGTGGGAATTATAATACCATAAAAGAATTACCGAATTCAACTACCTTTACATTAGAAGATTATAAGCCAATTTTAGAAGATGAAAGCCAGAATCTTGGTAACATCACTATAACAAATATTTTATTTGATGAAGCGGGTTTTTATAATAATAGTGCGAAATATCCCGATTTACAAGATGATTTTAGTACGGGAGCTCTAAAAATGGCTTATCAAAATACTTCTTATCTCTATACATCATTATCAGCTCGCTACGATAATTTAGATCAATCATCCTATAACAATAAAATTACCGTGGTATTGAATGAATCTATTAGCGTTGAATATAATTATTCAAAGTCGGGTGCGGAAGGTTATTTAATATATGGTTTTCGTTTAACTCCAATTTTAGTAAAAGAAGTATTTATCAATAATCAATCAACAGAACCTATAAATAAACTGAATGAAAATCAATATTCGATTGATTCTTCAAACTTTTTAATATTTAACTATTATGATTATTTCCAAATTAATGAAATTGACGAAAATTATGAAAATAATTTTACCATATATATCAAATATGAATATGATCTCACAATCAATAATTGGGAACTCACCCAAACTAGTAAAAATCTCGTGATAAGAACTCAAGAGGAGTCATTCTCTCCAAGGTTTGTCTATAATTTCACGTTTTGGGGTCTTAAATGGAATGAAACATCGACTCATATAAATATACCCGCTTATAATCTCAAAGCTTTTCTCGAGGTAAATCTACCAGATAAAGAAGTTTTATATAATTATACCATGTTAGTTTCTAAATTAGAAATTTCAAATTATTTGGGTAGTAATAATCTCATAAATGTGACAACTTACGCTGATTATATTACGATTGACATTCAATTTTCAGCAAATTTTACATTAAGATTTCAGAATCCAGTTGACTTTTCATGGGCAATAGATAGATTGGTAGAAAAAAGGGATATTAGGGAAAGAATTTATTTTCCTTCTCTTATCTCTGGTCCAGATCGAATAATCCTTAGTCATATCGCATTATTTGAAAGTACAATTACTTTAGATCAAATGATGAGTAATAGATCAATATTTGGAAGATCTGTATCATATTTTGATGCAAATGTTACTACGATTCAAGATAAATTGGATCATAGCCTAATATTTACCAAAAACTCAGTAAAGAAAAAGGGATTAAAAATCTTTCTACCATACTTAGTTAAGGGTGAAACTGATCCCTTTATCTTAACATATAAGGCGACTAAAGATTTAAGAGTTATCATCACTGATAATATCAATATGCCATTAAGTAGCGTAAAATTGGAACTTTATTATTTTGATAAGCCCTATGGCACCTATATTTCAAATGATTTGGATCAACCCATGGCTCCTGCTTTTACAAATGAAAATGGTGAATTAATACTCTCAAATGTGCCAAATGGAAACTATAAAGCGAAGATTTATTTAGATAATCAACTGTTAATGGAAGCAGATGTTACTCCTTTTCAAGATGTAAATTATATTGTTACAGAGATTATTCATTTCCCTTCAGTTATCCTTACATTTAGTTCCCTTTTCGGAATCATCATCTTTATTGGATACATCCTTCATTTAAAAAATAGAAAACGTTAAACTTGATAGTAATTTTCGTAGATAAAATAGAAAATTTCCTTCAATTTATTGAAAAGCGAGTCATGAATGAAATTTTCTATGAGTTCAATGAAATTAAATCCCAAGCGGACTTGTTAAGTAAGAATAATATTGAAATGATTCTTCATTTTCTTGCAAAGATTGAGAATAACTTAATCCTATATGAAACAAAGCAAATAATAGTTAAAACGAAAGACTCTGGTATGGATACTGAAAAACGTGTAATTGCTTTGCAGAAATTGATAAGTCAAGTAGATCAATCATTGGTTTTAGTAAAAGGTAAAATTCGAGAAATTTTTCTCTCTTATTCCTCATAATATTAATTATGATTAATAGATTTACCATAACCTATAAGTCGATATCGCCTATTTATTATTCTTGAAACAGCAAAAATAAAATTTTCGGGTATGCAAATTGGAGGATTAAGAGTTAGGACATAAGAGTTCTTCAATATTTTCACAACCGTTCCTGCAGTTTTTTCAGTTCCTACAACCAATAGTAATTTCTCATTATGTCTAAGATCATGTACTTTAATTTGATCTTCTGTACCTATTACTCGTTCCAATAAATTAACTTCTAATTCGACTTCAGAAATTACTTCGGGTAAAGAGTCCAATTCTCCAACTAATTGTCCAATTAAGGAATCACCTTTCGTTATTGATGGATCTAATTTAGTACCTAGGCCTATTAAACCACCAGGTCTTGCTGCATCTAACCTATTATCCCCTTGACTTATACTAACAACAGTGGAGATAATGGGAGCATAATTATTTTCTATATGTAACCCTGGACGAATTTCTATTTTCGAGCCAACTTCAATTCTTCCTTTCAAAACAGAACCCCCTATAACGCCCCCATTTAGTTTTTCAATTGAAGTTCCAGGACGATTAATATCGAAGGAACGTGCAATGAGGAATTGAAATTTGTCATTTTCATTCATTATTGGAGATGGTATAATTTCTTGAAATGCTCTGACTACTAAATCAATATTTGCTCCAAAAACAGCCGAAATTGGGATTATTGGAGCATTTTCAGCTACAGTACCTTTAATAAATTCTTTGATTTCTTGATAATTTTCAAGCGTTTGCTCTTTGGATACTGCATCGATCTTATTTTGAATGATTATTATCTTTGTTATACCAGCTATATTTAAAGCGGCTAAATGTTCGCGAGTTTGAGGCTGGGGACATTTTTCATCAGCAGCGATTAAAAGACAAGCGCCATTCATTAATGACGCACCACTCAACATTGTTGCCATTAATATTTCATGCCCAGGAGCATCTACGAAAGAGATATTTCTTTTAAATTCTAAAGGACCTCCACATTTTGCGCAAGTATATTTTGGTTTTCCCTTTTCTCTTGCCAATTCAGCCATATAAGTAGTGAGATATTGATCACAAGTTGGACAATAAAGAATTGTGGCATTTGAATATCCTAACTTTATTGAGATACCCCTTTCTTGTTCTTCTGAATGTCTATCAGTCCAATCACCCGTAAGTGCTTTTACCAAGGTTGTTTTTCCATGATCTACGTGACCTACCAATCCAATATTACACTCTGCTTGCTTTTTTATTAGATTCTTTAGTTCAGAAATCGCCAATGCATCTTGTTTTATTTTTGGCTTTTCTTTTTTAGATACTGATTCCGATTGTTTTGGTTTACTTGAGTTATCAGATTTGTTCTCATTAAATATACCTTTAGCGCTATTAATATATTTTAATGCTGCGGAATCCCCAATCCCTTTAATTCTCAGTTCGATTAAATCTTTCACTTCAATAGTAGCCAACTTTTCGACTGTTTCGATTCCAGCAGCTCTTAATCTATCTGCAGTTGCCTTTCCTATTCCCGGTACATCTTCTAATTCTCTTGCCATTATATTCAATGAAAATTTGAGTTTTATGAATTTGAGATAACTACGATTTTTTAAGTTTCTCTACGTAAAGTAAAGAATCCTTTTTTTAATAAATTAATTGTCAAATATAAGATTTTATCTTAGCCTGTGGTCTCTAAGGTTTTTATTCCACCGGGTTTCTTTTCAAGTTCTTTATAGGAAACCCTCAAGAGACTATCGACATAAAAAGTAGATAGTTTACCACAAGATTTGTCTTTATGAATGATGTAGACTGGTGCAGGATATTGCGAAGGATCAATATCTTCATTTTCTATTTTAAACACAATTCTTTGTTGGCAATGAGGACACGTATTGAATCGAAGAGGCATGATTAATAGAATTTTTATTTATTATTAATTTAGAACTTATTTTTAATTGGTTATAATATTTATACATATATTTTATTCTCTACCAATTATTTTATATCAAGGAAATTTATAATGAATTAGATGGAAAATGGATAGAATTGAAATTAATCGTGTAATTCAAGTTCTTTTTCTCATATTTATTTTTTTACCAGTTCTCACTTCAATCATGCATACAACAGAAATACCTATTTCATCTAGTAGAATAGATCTGGATGATGATTCACTTAGTATTGATATAGCATCAATACCATCCTCGAATTTTGAAGCGCTTTATAATGAGTGGTATAACGCTAAATTAGAAATGATAATTATTGCTCCCAATAACGCTAGTTTTATCAATGAGTTGATCCCATTGATGGAATGGAAAAATCAGAAAGGGGTAAAAACTATTATATTGAGCAATTTCACTGAATATACAGGATCTGATAACGCAGAGAAGATCAGAAACATGATAAAAGATTATTACGAAAATGAAAATATCCAATGGGTCTTACTTGCTGGTGATGCTGAAGAAGACTTAATTCCAATCAGATACACCTATAATCCAGATACTGTAGTGGTTGGAGACTCGGAATATTCAAACTGGAATGAGTATTACAAGCCAACCGATTTTTATTATAGTGCACTTGCTGGTACTTGGGATGATGATGGTGATGGGAAGTGGGGAGAAAACTCAGAAAACAATGGGAATGGTATTGATGAAATTATTTGGAGCCCAGATGTTTATGTAGGAAGATTACCAGCCAGTAACGCTCATGAACTTCAAATAATGGTTAACAAAACTATAAAATACGAGAATAATCCTGAAATAGGGACATGGATGAATCAGATGTTATTAGCAGGAGGGGTTTCTTCTTATGCCTCTTATCTAGACCCTGATGAAGATGAAGCACGCTTAACAGAATACATTTGGCAAAATTATGTTCTAAATAACATGAATTTCACGCATCTGGTCAAGACCACCACAAGTTTTACAGCTTCCATTCCCCCAGAACCAAATATTTTAGATGATTTAAATGGCACTTCCTTTATTACTGGTGTAGATAACGGATATTCAACAATTATTATTGCTGGTCATGCTGATCCTACTGTAATAACCGATGATAGTGGTGTCACGTATTACTCTAATACTGATGCCCTTTCAAGTTCTAATATTAACATGCCTTCATTAATATATGCTGACGCGTGCACTACTTCTTCTTATGATCAGGGAGATTTTAGTATTGGAGAAAGATCGATCAAACGATTAGATGCGGGTGCAATAGGTTATATTGGTGGACTTCGAGTTACATGGTATTTAGATAACGACACTTATTTAGAAAAATTAAATCGAGGGAATGCAAAATTATTTTGGAAACAATTTTTTGAGGAAATGGATTTTCAACAAGGAAAAGCATTATACAACTCCAAAGTTGCATATTTAAATAGTGATTACTTTCAAAGGGGAGAAACATCAATTGACTTAGAATGGCAAAGAAAAAATATCTTAACGTATGATTTATTGGGAGATCCAGAAGTAGATATATATACAGATATTCCTGTTTCCGTACCCAATTACTTTAGCTCACCCATTTATGAGGGACAACTTGTTTCTTTCTCTGTCATCGATAATAAAGGACAAATTGTACCAAATGCTAGAGTACACCTTACTTCATTGGATGGTAAATATTTCACTACTTATGCTAATAAAGAGGGATTAGTAAAATTCCGTTTACCTGCTCAAGCAAATGAAAAATACAATGTGACAATTACGGGTCATAATTTAATTCCTTCTCATTTTAACTTCAACACAACCGAAGATTCCTATCTTCCTGAATTGAGAAATATTGAATGCTATCCTACTGATCCCACAATTAATGATCAAATTCAATTTAATTTTGAAGGATATGATAACCAATCGGGAGTAGAAAGCATCACTCTTCTTCTTAGTCAAAATAATTTCAAGAGCTTTGAATCTTTTCAAGTTTCAAATGGAATTCTTGAAAATGCTCAAAACTTAACTCTTACCTTAAATAAATTGGACCCAGGAGAATATGATTACGCCGTTGTTATTAGAGATTTTAACAACAAGACACGATTATATTACGATAATGCATTTAATTTTAGCATAGCTGCACCTCTGACTGAATATGTTTTAATTTTTACTCTAATCATGATAATTGGTCTTGCTGGACTCTTAAGTTTATCAAATTTCATCAGTATAAAAAAAAAGGATTTTAGGGAATGAATTTTATCAATGGAGAATATGTCTAATGCGTGGTTCATTATTCCTTTTAAACTTAACCTTTCATGATGATAAACTTTAATTACTAGCTCTTATTATTTCTCCATACTCATAACCAAATAAGTAAAGCATTTAATCATAAAATAGCCAAGCTTAATAAATGGTTAGAGGTGGTAATTTTAACCACAAAATTTCCACGCGCTTCGCATGGCGCCGGAACCATCCGAACCCGGAAGTTAAACTTGTTGACGTTGAAAATAGTACTTCAATTTCAATTTGTGGGAACTTTCAAACTGTAAGCTCGCTTACGGTCATGGTCTCCAAGGAAAATACCCGGTCTCGCTACGATCTGGACTTTTTTGTGGTTAAAGTGCTAATAATTTTTCTAACTTTAAATTTCTCTATTTTAGTAATAATTTTTTTAAGGTATCAATAATAACTATTCAACATACAGAAACATTCTTTATTTTACCAGATGAATCATGCTAGAAAAGTTTAAATTAGCCTTTTTATCTTTAAGAAAGTATTGGATTTTAATCGTAGCATTCATAATTTTCATTATCTCTTTTTATAACCTCATAACTGCCATTTGGATAACCGTGATAGTGATTATTATATATTTAATCACAGATGTACCTTCTTTAATTTTTTCAATGAAGTTTAAGAAATTCATTAAAGGGCATAAATCAATTGATGATAAAACCATATCAAAACTTTTAAAAAAGCCTCTGAAAAAGATTCAAGAAGAAATGTTTTTAATGAGTATTAAACAAAAAAAGAAAGGAGGGTTGATAATTTTTCTTAATAAACAATATATTTATTTCAATGACAAAACAATCGAAGCTTTTACTAAATTATATAATGCTGGTTTAGGAGAGAAAGAAATTTTAGAAAAATTAATAAATTTCAAAGTATCTACAAGAGCTGAAGTAAAATTAATTGAAGAAACCCTTATTAAAAACAATAGATTAAGCGAAAGACAGATTTCAGTAAAAGAATATAGAGAAAAACAAAGATTTAATTCATAATAAACTCATGTTTCAATTTTTATAGCAGTGCCTTCGATTTCTTTTGGATTGCCATCTTTATCTCTAATTAAATGAGAGTTTAATTGTATCCGAATTTTTTCACCTGAAGGTATGAGAATCTCTGCAATAAAATTATGAATGCTTCCATTGGTTAGTAATTTTTTATAATATTCATCACGAGTATTTGGATCCGAAAAAAATTGAATTGTTGAAGTACCTATTAAAGATTTTGTAGGCTCAATACCTAAGATTTTATTAAACGTTTGGTTATGCATGAGCAATTTTCCCTTGAATTCTCCCTTATAAAATGCAACATCCAAATCATTTAACATCTTTTTATATTTTTCTTCTGATAACTTTAGTTCCCTTGTTCTTTCCTCGACTTCTTGAAGGAGATGATCATTGAGAGCCTTTAATTTTTTTTGAGATGCTTCAAGATTAAGTTCTATTTCCTTTCTTTTCGTGACATCTCTAAAAATAAGTACGACTATTTCTGGTCTACCATCTAAATCTAAGGCAGCGGAATTCGATGTAGTCCACCAATACTGTTTAGAGTTATCAATATTAATTACATGAAACTCATTTTCATGTATCAAGCCATCCGAAAAGGTTTTTAGACCTATACAATTTTCACAGGGGTCATTTTGATTTAATAAAACCTCATGACATTTTTTCCCAGAGAAATCCTTACCCAGAATATTTTTTGCGGCATTATTTACCCAAATTAAATTTAAATCTCTATCGACCAAGCATATCATTTCTGTTAGTGAAGATATGATACCACCTAAAAGTTGATGACTACCCTTTAATGTTTCCTTAGCCCATTTTCGATCCAGAGCATTTACAATTATTTCGGCACAAGTTTGTAGTGAACTTGAATCGTTGGGATCCCATTTTAAATTCTCTTTAACGTTATCAAATACGATGAACCCAATATTTTCATCTTTTATGTTTAAAGGATAGGCTAAAAGAGATTTAATTTTCAGCATAATTAGTTGACCTTTGGTTTGATCAGCAATTTCGGGGAGATTTTTTGTGTTTTCTATAAAAATATATCCAAATTCTTCAAACTGTTTTCTAATCCATGGAAATTTTGAAGGATCTATGTATTTTAAATCAATTTCCGCGACTTTTTCTGAGTCATCACATTGAACTTGAGCAAAGAAATCCAAAATAGATACATCATTGTAAATAAGAATATAAGCTCGAGTTGCATTATATAATGACCCCATATCTTTTAAAGAAGAAAAGATTGCTGAATCTAGCTCAGTGTCACTTACAAATCGAGAGGAGATGGTCGAAATTGTTTTTTCCGTTCTAATTCTTTCTCTTAACAAGGATTCAATTTTTTTTCGGTCTGAGATGTCCAATATTATTACATAATACATGGAAGAATTACCAGTTTTAATGAGGGATATGAAAGACATTACCCAAGCAATACTTCGATCCTTTTTATAAATCTGAAACTCTTCCAGTTTTAAAGGAATTCCGTCTCCTGCATTCTTTAATCTTTCCACTAAAAGAGATAACACTTTGGTATGATTAACTGAATACTCTAAGAAAGATGTACCGATTAATTCTTCTTTTGTATAACCATATATTTTTTCTGTAGAAGCATTAACTTGAATGATCTTACCATTAAGATCAAACATAACTATGGAAAATGGAGCATCCTCAAAAAAATCATTGAATTCTATTTGAAAATTATTCATGAAAAACACAATTTTATCTTAAGCATAAATAATTTTGATCTCTTCATATATATAGATAAGCTTTTATAAAGTAGAAAAAAAAGAGAAATTAGTCAATTATATATCCAAATCGCCAAAATTATAATACTTCCTTATTGGTTTCTTTACATTCCAAACACATTTCAATCCTTTTGGAAATTGAACGAGATCTCCTTTTTTAAACTCTAATTTTTCTCCAGTTTCAGAATCAGTTACTTCAACTTCGCCATCCAGAATGAAACAGGTTTCAGTTTCATCATAAGACCAATCGAAAATGCTTTTTTCCTTTTCCCATATTCCCCATGATTTCACTTTTAGATTTTTTAATTCTCCTTCAGATGGTATTTTTTTTTTCATAAATATCACTTATTTTAACTCTAATTCGCAATGTTTCATTATATTTATAAGAATCCTCATAATATATACTTGTTAATTATTTAAATTTGGCATTAAAAAGGATTCTAATTTAAATTTTATCAAATGTAAAGAGTAAATAATATAGAATTTTATCGTAATTATATGATGATTTAATTTTTAATAGTTGAATCGTATTATTCAATGAAAATATCTGAAAAATACAATAAAATATAAAGATCAAATTATATTAGAAATTTAATTATTTAATACTCATGCAACACTTCTATAATGTTCTACGATCAAAATAAAGAGGAGTATCGTAAAAAAGAATTCCAAGAATAATGATTGATATGAAACTGATGCTTATAACAGGGTGAACAACGATTCCTAAAAAATTTATATTGAAAATTCTGACAGCTGGCGAAGGTGGAGTTGGAAAAACAACTTTACTTCACCGTCTTGTAGAAGGCAAGTTCTCAGCTTCAACTAAGATGACGATTGGTGTAGAATTTTATCTAAAAGAAACGATAATTGATGAACAGCAATGCACGCTTCAATTATGGGATTTTGGAGGGCAACAGAGATTCAGATTTTTACTAGAGAGCTATGTATTGGGAGCTAAGGGAGCTCTTTTAATGTTTGATTTGACGCGCCCGATGACCTTGGATAATTTGGAACAATGGATAAATATTGTTCGCAAGAGTGATCCTAACCTCCCAGTGATTTTTATAGGTACAAAAAATGATTTAGCTGAAGAGGTTATGGTTGATGATGAATATGCTGAATCTTTTAAGAACCATTATAATTTATTTGAATATTTGCGAATTTCAAGCAAAACGGGTGAAAACGTACAAAAAGCATTTGACTTGTTAACAAGAATGATTTTAAAAAGACAAAATTTCTAATATCTAAAATGTAAAAAGAAATAAGCGCTACAAGCAATAATAAATTCCTATCGAAGGTTTTTCAATAAAATCTTTAATCTATATTAGCATTATCGTTAATAGATTTAATAACTTTTTCAGCTATGAGTTTGAACGCTTCATCCACATTTTTCCCAGTTTTGCTTGATATTTTTATGAAATCAAATAAATTATATTTTTGTTGCATATTTTGAACAAAATCCTCATCAAAAGAGATAGATTCTTCTAAATCTGCCTTGGAACCAATCAGTAATATTGGAACCGTGGGATCTTCCGATCTACAAATATCTATCCAATCATCAATATCTACCAATGAAAGAGGTCTAGTTAAATCAAATAAGTAAAGAGCGCCTTTTGTGCCTTTTGCATAATTTCTTAATAGAAAACGGAATCTTTCTTGCCCTCCAAAATCCCAAATCTGCAATAGAATTTTATTATTATCAAAATCCAACTCTTTTATAAAAAATTCAACTCCTATTGTCATGTACGTGTTTATCAGGAATCTACCTTCTATATACCTATGAAGTAAGGTGGTCTTGCCCACCCCACCATTTCCAGTTATAATAATTTTTAAAACTTTGACTGTCGACATTTTTTTCATACATTAAAATTTCATTATTGAATCAAAGCGAGATCTTCTCATAGGTCATCACAAATTTAAAAGAATATAGTTATATTGAAATAATTCTATTAAAAAAAACCTTTGTTTTGACGTTAACTTATAACTAAATATTTTTTTTGTCGTAAGCAAACACTAGCGATGTTAGCTTTACTTGCTTCACTACGTAATTGCGAATCATTAGTTGCTAAAAAGATATTAGGAAGGCTTTTTTTCAATCGCAAGCACTCCCTCAGTAAAAATTGATCTGTAGTCTCAGACATTTGTTTAATCTTGTCAATCGATATAAGATTGTATTTATTTTTATTTGCTTGAAGATAGACTCTAGCGAATTTTAACTCTCTACTAAATTTTGAGATTTCATGTAATCGTTTTCTTTTTGATTCTAACTCATCAAAAATTTGTTTATAGATGAGGAAATAGGTTTTTCCCACTAAAAGATCGTTTATTTCACGAAAATAATCAATCTTAAACTGGATTGGGAGAAAAATGAAGTTTGCATCGATAACTACTACATTACAGCGCATTTTTCATTACTAAAACATTTAGATTTTTAATTATAGCCGATTTTTTAGAATTTCTATCAAATCCTTTTTATTAAGACTCACGGGATTATTCTTTAAAGCCGTATTGTCAACAATATAAGTAATATCTTCATTAGAAATCCCATAATTACTTAATTTATCTAACTTTAAAAGATCAGTCCAATTTTCAAGAGTTTCAATGAGAATTAAGAGATATTGAGATATCTCCTCCCCCTTATTTAATGGTTCATTGGAAAGCATAGCTCCAATATGAGCGTATTTTTCCAAGCTCACCTCACCTTCAGAACCCCTTTCTTTTAATACCTTTATATTCATTTTAGTGGCTTCAGCAAGAAGGGTTCCACAAACTACACCATGAGGAATTTTAAAATACGCACCAATTGGGGACGCGAATCCATGTATAACACCCAACCCCGCATTTGCAAGAGTTATTCCAGAAATTAGAGAGCCATAAGCCATAGAGCTCCTAACATTGATATCTGAAGATCCATGAGAACACGCTGGAATTAATGCATCTTTCATGTATTTCATTCCGCTAAATGCTAAAGCATCTGTGATTGGATTTGCATTAGAAGACACATAAGATTCAACTAATTGAGTGAATGCATCCATCCCGCATGCCGCAGTGATTGATGCAGGGCAAGATTTCATCAATTCTGGATCAATAATAGCAACGTCAGGAATTAGATTATCGTGTCGAAGTGATTTCTTAAACCCATCATGTCCAATTTCACTTATAACCGCATTTTTTGTTGCTTCACTTCCTGTCCCTGATGTTGTTGGAATTGCAATGTAGGGGATTTTCTTGCCATTATGGCTCTTAATGCCTATTCCCTCTAGGTAATTTTTAACCGAATCTTCTTTAGGAATCATGGCTGAAATTGCTTTACCTGCATCCGTAACACTTCCTCCACCAATCCCTATTACTAAATCTATCCTTTTATTTCGATACATTTTGGTTGCCTTATCTACCATGTTAGGTGATGGTTCTCCCTTTATTTCATACACGTGATAATCTATTAACTTTTCTTCGAGAGCTATCTTAATCTCATCCAATTTACCAGATTTCTCGAGAGAACCAGCTCCTACCACTAAAAGAACAGATTTTCCATATTGAGGGATAAGAGAATAAAGATTTACTAATTTACCGGGACCAAAAATAATATGAGGTATTCGAGCAAAATTAAATGAAGGGATCATGTTTATTATCACTATTATTGCATAACTCTATAGATGATCTAAACATATGATTCATATTATAATTTAATCATGAAATTCATCATAAAATCAAAAAAAGATGGAAACTAATTATAATAACATTTAAAATAGAAAATTGATAATTTCTTTTTAACAGCGCATTATAAAAAGGTGATCAGAAATAAAACAAGTTAACGAGAATGATTTTGAATATAGAAAGGGAGATTCAGGAGTTAAATATTTAATGAGAGGACCTAGTATTGATTGGGGCATTATCCTGTTAAATTCCGGCGAATCAATGGCAGACGTGGATCATGGCCATCGTGAAGTGGATGAGACTTTTTATTTCATTGAAGGTAGCGGTATCATGATTGTTAATGGAACACGACATGCAGCTCCTCAAGGAAGTGTGTTTTTAATAGAACCGAATGAAACACACAATATTCATAATAATTCAAAGGATCAATTAAAAGTAATATTTATCAAAGGAGCGTATAAACCAGAAGATAAATATGAGTGCTAATTATTCTGGAACTTCAATCAAACAGAAAGGGGATGTTCCCATTGCTACTTAATTATTTAAAACAAACAAGATGGGATATAAAAGCAAAATTTTATAATTTAGAAATAACTTTGAATCTTAAGCTTTTTTTTAAGAATTTTAAAAATTTGTAAATTCAAATAAGGTAAGTGAGGAAGAATGGGAGAACATGTAGATGAGGAAAATGATGATTATTTAACACCAGTCGAGATAGATGATAAAGAGGAGTTAACGACCTTATTCGCCGTTCGAACGACAATCAATCAAGAGAGTAATATCTTGAAACAGATTTTCTATCGTTTCAAAATCCTCGAAGTAGTCCCCGATATTAGAGCCATACTTATTTCCCCCCTACTTCCGGGCTATATCTTCTTTGAGGCACCCCAGAAGCGTGATGTGCAAATTGGCGTGCAAGGAATCCCCCACATCAAAGGTAGAATTGTTCAAAACATAAATTTGACAGAATTAAAACACGTTCTTCTTCCAAGAAGTGTCACTGAATATTTAGAGGAAGGAGATACCGTAGAAATAATCAGTGGTGTTTTTGAAGGCTCTCGAGCAATAGTAATGAGGATGCCTCACGACACATCGAGCAGCGAGGAAGTGGTGGTTAGATTATTGCAGGAAGAAACTCCAATCACTATCAAAATTCATGGTGATTATTTAAAACTAGTTGAAAAGAAGACGCCTAAAGAGGAACCCATTCCTGAGATTCAAGTTACTGCTGAAGATATCATAACTGACTTGGAAAAAGCCATTTCTTTTGATGAGGATGAAGAATATTATGAGGAAGAGTCCATTGAACGGGAAGTTGACGAAAAAGCACCCACAACTTATGAAGATGACGAAGAGTTTGAAGATGATGATGAATGGGCGAAGTTTGATGGATTTTAACCTTTCTGGTTAATATAATTTGCCTTTCATATCCCTGCTTTTTAATACTTCTACCACGCAGTATCAAAAAATCGATTTAATGAGAAGCGTTTACGTTAAAAGAGGATTTTTATAAGTGTATTTTTATTAAGAATGTAAAAACCAAGCATTTTCTTTATAGTTTAATCATGATCAAAAATATCTTTATAATGAAATCTTCTGGAGAATTGATTTTCTACAAGACTTATGAAGATATATTTAACATCAAGCTGACTAGTAGCTTTCTAAGTGCCATATTCTCTTTTGTAAAGGCAACTTTGAAAACAAAGGAACTTTCTGAAATCGAAGTGGGACCTTTCCGGTTCATTTTTGAAATTGAAAAAGCTAATTCCAGCGAGTTGATGTTTGCATTATTTAGTGATAGAACTGATAACTTAGTAGAATTGAGAAATCAATTAAGAGAAATTAAAAGCCAATTTCTAGATAAATTTGATCTCAATCTCCTCACAGAAAATTTTAATGGAGACATCTCTATTTATCAAGAATTCAAGCATGATATCGATGAAATAATGGAAAAAAACAAAAAACTGGTATCCGAAGAAATTCAAAAAGAACTCATAGATGTATTCGAAGAATTACATACATTTTCTTCCTTTGTCATATCTTCCGCTTTATTAACTCAAACAGGAAGAGTAATCATATCTTACTTGAGTTCAAACGTGCTCTCGGAAATCATACGACTTTTAGAAAGCAGATTCATAATAGGGAATTCCCAAATCCATGAATTGATCTCTCTCGAAGAATATGGCATACTTGCACTTGTTGGCATTGATAATTTCATTTCCGTCATTCAATTCAAGAAAAAAAGCCCATTTGAAACTGTGATGATAATTTCAAAAAAATTTTCCGCGCGTTTGAGAAAATTAATCACTTAAAATGGTGCTGAATTAAGAGAAAGTTTTTTTCAAAAACACGAGTTATGATAAAATTAAAAAGATAATTCATACTCTCTTTAATATTATTAATACTATTTCTCATATCTTTTATGGAAATTAAAACAAATTTGAGTGGTAAATATGGAAGAAGAAAAAAAAACAAGATATATAACTCAGGCAATTAACGATGAGATTCTTGAAAAATTAAGCCTCAAAAATCGCTATGCGTTTCTCAATACCAACTTGATGACGGTACTTGAACCTAAACATTTTAATTTTTTAAAATCGGTTCAAAAATTTTGTACTCGATTTGAGAAGAAAAATAACATTACTCACGGTCCAGATGAAGATGTCTATAAATGGATCCCAGCCTTTGGAGCAGAGGGCTATTTAACCCGAGCTCATCCCTTTGAAATGATTGACATCAATTATCCTGAATATGGCGCAACCATTGAATTCATGAGAAACTTGGCAGTAAATTTCTTTGACCCCCAATTTAGTTTAGCAGGGGGTGCAACTGTATTAGCGGTCAATCCACTTCATGAGCACCACGAAAACGTTCCCATCAGATTAGAAGTCATGAAGAAATTCGTCATGGGAGAAACACCCGGAGCGATTCTCATCACCGAACCGGAACGAGGATCAGATGCGGTTCACATGCTAACAACTTGTAAGGAACAACCTGATGGAAGCTTTATACTAAATGGAGACAAGATTTTTAATACCAACGCACCTAAAGCAAGATACGTGGTTGCGTATGCCACCGCGGAACAAAATAATGGAAATACGATGGCTCAATTTCTCATAGATACGACATGGGAAGGTTGGCATTGCGATAGAGTCTTCATACCTTACGTCCCCAAGGTTTGGTTAGGCAAAGAGAAATTCGTCAATCTTAAAGTTCCAAAAGAGTACGTTCTTGGAGGAGTAGGCAAGGGTCGTGAGCACTTGTTTGAGGGATTGGTTCCAGAGAGAATAGGTATCGCAATCGATTGCCTATCCTCAAGTTGGAACGCGGTTTCACATGCCTCGATATACGTGAATAACAGGAAACAATTTAACCAAGAGATCCTCAAGTTTCAGGGCGTTGGCTTCCTGTTAACCGATCTCTGGGCTAGATTAACGAATGTTTCGCTTGGATTACTGATGTTTTGCAAGAGCTATGACGAGAAAGTTGAAAAATTTGGAGGTACACTTCCTCAAAACATTTCTCAGGCAATGGTAGCCTCTGCAAGTCAATTCAAGTATCATTGCGCTAAACTCGCTTCTGAAATTGGGTATGAATGTGCGAACCTCATGGGAGGGGCAGGTCTGTGCGACAACACCTTGATGCAAGACTTATTAAACATGTCCAGAATTGCTGAAATAGTTGGTGGCAGTCGCCAGATTCAAACCTATATCCTTTCTATGGCCATGAGACAACTTTACAAGATGACGGGAATTTAAATATAACTTTAATATCTTTTTATTTTTTATTTTTTTTGAGGAAAGATTTAAACTTCTTAATATCTTAATTTTTCGTCAAAATGCATACATTTTTAAGAATTTAAATATAAAGTAAATATCGGGATTGAATCTATTATCAATTTAACTTTCTTTATTCCTTTTCTAAATTCAAAAAAAAATTCGAATTTTTTCTTTATATCAATATTATGCTAAAAAGTAAATAAAAAAATAAAAAAACTGCTCTAGATGCCCAATTTCTATATTCCGCTCATTTTATAAAGCGTACGCATTGCCATTGATAATATATATAATTGAATTTGTCTGCTTCCACCTACAATCTCTTGGATGCGTGAGATATTTACTAGGTCATGCATTAATGTATTATCTGACAATCCAGCTCCACCCATTAAGTTCGCACACTCGTAGCACACTTCTTTAGAAAGTGCCGTGGTATGATACTTAAATTGAGATGCTGCGGCAACCATTGCCTGACCGATATTTTTTGGTATTTCTCCGCCGTATTTCTCTTCTGTTAGATCATATTTTTCACAGAATCTTAAAAGTCCTTGCGTAACATTCATAACTCTAGCCCACATATCGGTTAAGGTAAATCCAACCCCTTGGAATTTCAAGATTTCTTGGTCAAATTGCTTTCTCAAGTTAGAATATATTGAACAGTGAGCAAGTGCATTCCATGATTGAGAAAGAGCATCAAGAGCTATGCCAATTCGTTCTGGTACCAATCCCTCAAACATGTGTTCTCGACCCTTGCCTATTGGTCCTAAAATGTATTCTTTAGGAACCCTTAGATTCGTAAGGTGTTCATGACCTATGTGCACTTTCGGGACCCAAGGTATGAAGACTCTATCGCAATGCCAGCCATCCCATTTAGTATCGATTAAAACTTGTGCCATCATATTTCCGTTATTTTTTTCAGCAGTGGCATACGCAACCACGTATCCTGCTTTGGGAGCGTTCGTGTTATAAATTTTTTCACCGTTGATGATATAACTTCCATCGGTTTGTGGTTCAAGCGTAGTTAATTGATGAACTGCATCTGACCCGCGTTCCGGTTCGGTGATGAGAATCGCTCCGGGTGTTTCTCCCGTGACGAATTTTTTCAATATTTCCAATCTTATTGGAACGTTTTCGTGATGATAAAAGACAGGATTAATTGCGAGGATGGTAGCTCCTCCGGCCATTCCAAATTGGGGGTCAAAAAAGCTTAGAGCCAAACATCTCATCAACTCAATGGCGAGTCCGTGATCCTCGAAATTCAAGTCGATTTCTTCATAGGCATGTGCCCGAGAGATCAAACCTTCTTTGCCAAAATCGGGTATCCAATGATAAAATTCTTCATCTGAGGCGTGAGTCACGTTATTTTTCTTCTCAAATCGAGTACAAAATTTTTCAGCCGATTTTAAAAAATTAAAATGTTTAGGTTCAAGTACCGTCATCAAGTTGGTATTGAGAAAGGCATATCGATTCTTCAAGCTCAATTTTTCGAGGATTTCATCGTTAATTGCTTGGTCCATAAATTTAGTCTTTTTTTCTTCCATTATCTTATCCCTAATTTAATTTAGTGTGTTTTTATACTAATTGGTATATTTGGAAAAAGATTGTTAGACTTTTTAATTTTGTTATGGTTTATTAATGAATTTGGATCAATTGCATGCAAGTAATATGATATTTCATGTATTTCTTTTAATCACTTAGTAAATGATTTTTTGAAAAATAAGTGGATTTTTTATCTTCCCATCAACTTGCAAATTCTTAAAAAAAAAGATGTTGTTTTTAGCAATAATCATGTTAAAAATAAAGATAAAGAAAAAAAAATCTTGAAATAATTTATCATAAATTAGTTTACAGACATCTTGAAAAGTGTTCTAAGAGAAAGGGACATGATATACTGTTGTATTTGTCTTGATCCGCCAACAATTTCTTGGATTCGAGAAATATTAAGATAATCATGCATCAAGGTGTTGTCGCACAGACCTGCCCCTCCCATGAGGTTCGCACATTCATAACATACCTTCTTAGACATTTTAGCGGCGTGATATTTTAATTGACTTGCAGAGGCAACCATAGCTTGAGATATATTATTGGGAATCTCTCCACCAAATTTTTCATATTTCTCATCATAAGATTCGCAGAATTTGAGGAGTCCGAGCGTTAAATTGGTAGTTCTTGCCCATAGATCCGATAGCAAGAAGCCAACGCCCTGAAACTTGAGGATCTCTTGATCAAACTGCTTTCTGAGGTTAGAATATAGGACTGCATACGCAAGTGCTCCCCAGCATTCGCTAACACCCATTATAGCGATTGAAATTCGTTCAGGTACTAATCCTTCAAATAAGTGTTCCCTTCCCTTTCCAACGGGACCGAGGATGTAATCCTTCGGAACACGTACATTAGTGAACGTCTCTTTACCTAAAAATAACTTTGGGACCCAAGGTATGTTCACGCGCTCCACTTTAAGGCCATCCCACCTTGAATTAACTAAAAATTGTGCCATCGTGTTACCGTTGTTTTGTTCTGCGGTAGCATAAGTCACTAACCATTTAGCTCTTGGAGCGTTAGTATTAAAGATTTTTTGACCAGTCAAGAGAAAACTACCATCTGGTTGCTCCTTGCAGGTTGTTAGTTGGTGGACGGCATCAGAACCGCGTTCTGGTTCGGTGATGAGGATCGCTCCGGGGCTTTTTCCAGTAACCAAGTCCTTTAAGGCTTCTAATCTCACTGGGACGTTTTCATGATGTTCATAAATGGGATTTATAGCCAATACAGTTGCTCCACCTCCCATTGCAAATTGGGGATCGAATATGTCTAGCGCAATATTTCTCATGAAATCAGCGGCAAGTCCCCATTCATCATATTGAACGTCACACGCATCAAATGAATGCTGACGGGTTATGTATCCCTTCTCTCCAAATTCAGGAACCCAATCGTAGATATCTTCATTGGGTCCATGAGTGATTTCGTTTTTCTTTTCAAAGCGTAAACAAAATCTTTGAACCTCTCTCAAGAAATTAAATTCTTTCTGAGATAATACTGCTGTTAGATTATTATTCAAGAAGGCATATCGATTCTTGAGGCTGAATTTTTCAAGAATCTCATCATTTATAGCTTGTACTTCAAATTTTTTACCAGGCATTCTTTTTTCGCACTTCTTTTTAATAGTATTTTAAAAAGTTAAATATCGTATAAAATGGAAAATGTGAAGTCATATTTGAATTTTTTTTGCAGAATTTAATGTACTTGTATCTATTTAGAGATTTTGACCAGAAGGATTGCCAAGAAAAGCAGTATTTTCCGGAAGTGACTTTGAGATTTATAATGAAAGGGATAATTATCTTAAATGAAATTATCGCTAGTAGATCTAAGAGTTAATATTTGAACTCTCGTAAAAAATTAAGAAATAAAGATATAAATAAAAAAAAATACAATTCTACAAGTTTATTCTTCTTCTTCGTCTCCCATTAAGCTCTCGATTTTATCTTCCAAGGCCTCTATTTTGTCATCGATTTCCGCAATTTTGTTATAAATCTTGCAAGTATCACATCCATCGTCTTCTTGACATTGGGGTAATGTATCGCAAGTTTCCTCTAACTTATCTCTTTCATCTAATAGTTTTTCAACTTGTTCTTCTAATTCATCAATGCTCATGATTTTCACCATTCAAAAACATGTAAATTGGTAATTCGTAATACAATTTTCATATTTATTGGGCTTATGTATAACATGAAATTGGGCTTTAAGAATTTTACTTAACCTTCATAATAAATATATAATAATAAAACCAAAAAAAAATCAAATTTGTAAATTGTTTATTCTTTCCTCAATATCTTTATTTAAAGTAGTAATTTCCTTATCAAGTTTATTGAGATCTCCAGATATTGATTCGAATCGATTTTCTTGATCGCTGAGTTTTTTCACGTACCGTTCTTTTAAAGAGACTGATTGAGTATCCTGTCCTAACACTGCAATATTTTCCCTTAATCTGGCTTGTTCATCATTCATGGTATCTCGTTCATTATATAATTTATCCCTGCGAGTTTTGAGGTCATTTGATTTTTGGATGAGGTCTGCGATTTCTTTTAATTGAATTTCAAGCTTATTATCAATGAATTTATGCTGAATATAGAATCCGACCCGTTCCAAGATTTTTTCCTTCGACCAATTCCATAAATAGTTGGATGTATAATTTTCACTACGTTCCTTGAGCGTGAACACGATGGCATCCTTCGGTTTAAGCGTGATCTTGAATCGCCAATAATTCGGTGTCTCTTCGGGTTTGATTGGTGGTTCGATAAAATTAAACCCCGATCTTTTTGGATGATCAAGGTATAATTCCTTCACTTCACTGGTTTTGTTTTTGATTTTATAGAATGTTTGTGAATCCGTGAAGTAATATTCGTATGAATATCCGCTTCCGAATTTCACCTTATGAACGCTTAAATTTTCAGTTTTTTGCTCGTGGACGATTAAAACGGCTTGTTCAACTGCATAGTTAAGTAATCTCGTGTCATCTTTATTTAAGAAAGGGACTATTGCCTCTCCAGCCAAATTATCATCATAAATTATGGTTGCGGGTCCCCTTTCAAGGGTTAACGCGGTATTATTGGTTATCTCAAGGCATGCATTAGGGTTCTTATCGTGTTCATTAATGTTATATAGGAGTATCCGCCTTGCTTTTATGGCTTCACTTAGAATGGGTACTAAAGCGGAATGTTTTCTTTTAATGGTCACGGGATTGGATATATTATACTCGAATAGCTCTCCTAAATCTTTTGTTTGGGTTTTGGTTTGAGATTTAACCTTTTCCATTAAGGTTTCATCATCCAAGGAGGCACCTATTACTCCCAAATATCGTTCTGATGCTGCTCCTGCAGCCATAGCAGGTGCCGGAGGTAATGCCCCTCTCATTACTTTACTCCTCTTCATTGCAGGTCTTGCTTCTTCTGCCATAACATAATCCTTGAATTTTTCAAGTTCTAGACCTTCCTCAATATTGGTTGGTTTAGCACTTAAAACTGTTGGAGGCTTAATGATAGGACGTTGTATGAAGATGGGTTTATAAAAATCATACCGGAACGATACGGGCATTCCAGCTACTAAAGTTAATTCTATATTTTCCCAATCCTGATTAGTGGTATTTTCCACCATGCACCATCCTGAAAGTAAGCATTGTTGTTTTTGTTCCAACGCCTTGCTTATTATTAATCTGTATGAGGTCTTCCAAATAGGGCTTTCTAAGATGTAGCTAACGAAAATTTCACGTTCAATCGCATCATCTCCTCCCGATTCACAGTTAATTAGTATATTTTTTGCATCCTTCTTTTTTCCAGCGATAACGGTATCTAAGAAGAATTTTAGATCTTTCTTTATATCATCATTCAGAATTTCGAATGATTTAATATCAGAAAAGGGGATTTTAGAGATTGTATCGTCATCTTGAAGCAAGATCAATATTTTCTCAGTAGATATTAATTCTTTAACAACTTTCTCACTCGTTTCTATTCCCATTATTATGCCTTTAACACTTTTTCCTCCCCCTATTAGCAAGCTAACAGGCGCTCCTTTAATTTGAGTTATCAATGATGAAAAGGAATCCATGTCGGGAATATTTAGCATGATTGATTTTAATAATTCACTTGTCTCCAGAGCCGTGTCATACGAAATAGAGCTTATGTATCCTTTTTCACTAGTATCAATCACAAAAAGAGATTTTAAAACATCATCCATTTCACTAATTTTAAATGCTAATTCATATTTTCCAGATCCTTTAATTGATGCTTGGAGAATGTAATATGAGATCCCATGTTTATAACTGATAACTTTTTTAACTTTTAATTTGGACATAGATTTATTATGGAGATTTATTAATATAAATCTTGACGCTTTGCTTTTGGGCGAACAATAAGAAAAAGAGATAAAAAATACAATCAGAGACTTTTTTCTAAAATTTCGAGCATGTCCTCTTCAATAGTTTCTTTTGGATGTTCCTTTATAATACCGATCAATTCTTTATGTTTATTGAAAAAATAGAATGTTGGAATGGCTTTCAATTCAAATCGTGGATCAATGGCTTCGGGTGGAGAGCGTTTTTTATGCCAAATGATTTCTCCTGGCTTATGGAGCGCATTGACCATTATTCCATACAAAATTCGGAATTCGATATGTTTATTTTTCATTATTTTTATTATTTTAATCATTCTTGGAACATTTTTAATGCAATCTGGGCACCAATCGGCTCCTAAAGCCACAATCTTAAGCTTTTCTTTATTTAGCTTAAGGAAATTCTCGATTTTTTCCAAAACCTCAGTTTTTGGGTCATAAGTCTTGCAATAATATTCCCCTTTTTCTCCAAATTGTTCTAAATAATCATCTGGACTCATGGTGGGTGATACAACATCATCCCATTTTAAATCTGAAAGTGAAGTCATAATTATAAAAAAATATCAATTGATTATAAAAATTATTTTGATTAATAAAAAAATTAGAAAAAATAGGTTTCACTAATAGAATTAAAAGGTAAGAATATTATATGAAAAGTGAATTTTTACAACCAATAATCATATAAAATTAATACTTGGTTGAACTATGTTAAAGGCATTTCGAGGAAAATTGCTCCACGTGGACCTGTCGAATCACGTAATTTCCACAGAAAAATTGGATGAAACAATTGCTAAAGACTTTTTGGGAGGGGCGGGATATGCATGTCGCTACTTGTATGAACGAATAAGTAAGGAGACAGATGCACTTTCCCCTGATAATATAGTAATGATAATGACTGGTCCATTAAATGGGACTTTCGCACCTAATACGGGAAGGTGGGTTGTTTGCTCAAAATCTCCCTACACGGGTATATGGGGAGAGTCAAATTGTGGAAGCTGGTTTGGAGCTGAAGTGAAAAAAGCAGGGTATGATGGTATTGTAATTAAAGGAGCTTCAAAAACCCCTGTTTATTTAGAAATAAAGGATGATCAAGTTGAATTAAAAAACGCTAGCTTTTTATGGGGAAAGGGCGCAATAGCTACTACTAAAATATTAAAAGAACTATTTGATGATCAAAAATCGATGGTAGCTTGCATAGGACCAGCTGGAGAAAATTTAGTAAAGTATGCTAACATCGTATCGGAAGAGAGAGCGGCAGGTAGGACTGGAATGGGTGCAATTTTAGGCTCAAAAAAATTAAAAGCTATAATTGTAAAAGGTAGTAATACCAATCTCGATGTCCATGATAAAGAAAAATTAAGGAAGGCAATAGATAACGCGAGAAATTACGTCAAAGCTTCTTTTGGAACCCAAGTTTTAGGCGAGTTAGGAACTTCTGGAGCACTAGATATGTATAACGCAACGGGAGAATTATGCATTAAGTATTTTTCCAAACCCCAATGGGAGCAAGCTTATAAAATTTCGGGTGCTACCATGGCAGAAACTATCTTAGTTAATAGAAGATTCTGTCATTCATGTGTTATTGGTTGTGGTCGAAGGGTCAAAATAAAGGACGGCAAGTATCAAACAGAAGAAGTCGAAGGACCTGAATACGAAACAATCGTGAGTTTTGGTAGTTTAATTTTAAATGACAATCTTGAAGCAATTACTCATTTAAACACCAAATGTTTTGACTATGGAATAGATACTATAAGTTGTGGAGGGTCAATTGCGTGTTTAATTCACCATTATGAGAAGGGATATATTGATGCAGATGATATTGATGGGATGGCACCAAAATGGGGAGACATTTCTTTTGTAGAAGAGATTTTAGAAAAAATTGTTTACAGGAAAGGAATTGGAAATATCCTTGCTGATGGTTCAAATGCACTTGCTGATAAGTTTAAGATCTCAAGAGAAGAAATAGCAACTGTTGTAGGTCTAGAAGTCACCTATCATGATCTTCGCTCAAATTATGGCATGGCAATAGCTTATGGAATGGGAGGTGCATATAGAGGACCGTCTCATAATGCATGTGATCCATATTATACCCTATTAGGTGTTGCTCTAGAAGAGATAGGTATGGATCTTGTTGATAAATATAATGATGGGGAGGATATGGCTAAATATTGTAGCCTTGATATGGATTATCGAGCGTTATATAGTTCAATGATTATGTGTTCTTTTTGCAACCCTTTACCGTCTCATAATGCTGAGCTGCTAAAACATGCTATAGGAATCAAATTCGATATTGAGGAAGTTAAGTTATTTGGGGAAAGAATTTTAACCATGAAACGACTTTTTAATATTAAAATGGGTTTAACCCCAAAAGATGATCGATTACCTGAAATTTTAACCAGATCTTTTTCTATTGGAGGTTCTGCAGGAAGAAGTCCTGATTTTGGTAAATTAAAAGAATATTTTTATAAATATCGCGATTGGGAGAAAAAAACTGGAAAACCCAGTAAAGCTAAGCTTAAATTGTTGGGATTAGATAACTTGTAGCGACTGTTAAATTAGATTGCATTAATGGGTTCTTCCGAAAGTAGTATTCTTAGAAGAAACAATGCCCCTTCTTTATCCAAAGGATCTATATGTTTGAAATGATATTGTAATTTTCTCCAGAGTTTTTTTATTTAAATATAAAGAATTTATAATGAAATTAAAAAAGAAGTGTGGAACAGAAAATGGATTTTAATTTTGAGAGTCCTTATATAGAATATGACTCAGATGATATACCTTATAACTTTTATGAAACACATGGATTAAATAAGATTAAGGAGCTTTCACGACAACTCCAAACTTTTCTCAATTATAAAGCTGCTACGATTCAATATAGATTTAGACCTAAAAGAACTCCTTGTTTTGATAGAGTAGATATAAAATATAAAGAGATTGAAGTGAATTTTAAACATTTAGCTTCGAAATTCATTAAATTACTATCCCAAATTAGAGGAAATGGTATTTCATATGAAGTTGAACTTGAAAGAATTATGAATAACTTCAATCTAGATGATAAACACAAAGAGCTCCTTAGAGATATAAAGTGTTTGACAAATAATCTGTTTACTTCTATTCATATACTATCAGAGCAAGAAATTCATTTGCACCCAAAACTTATGAAGTTCATCGTAAATCTTACTCGAGAAGCTTGCACAGTGTGTAAAATACTTAACCATTGGTCTTCAAGGTTCTATGATGAATTGAGAATTAATTATATGCAATTAAATGATGAACTTACTAAATTAATTCCAGAACTACAACCGGAAAAGAAGATTGTTAAAAAAGATCGAATCTTGGAGAAGGCGTTAAAGGGATGGTAGAACATACTACAGTGAGTCGGAAATCTATAAATGAGGACAGGATTGCTATTTGTCCTCAATTTGGATGTGAAACAATAAAAAGAGTAAAACCCCTAAAACTTGGATTTTTAGGATTTGGTAAATATCCAAAATGCAAACAACATCATCTTCCTTTAGTATATGTTGATGAAAGAATTGGAGAAATAATTGATGCTTCAATAGCATGTCTATTTGATAAAAGTGGACTACCCCCTGAAAATTTAATTTCGATTATTAAAGATAAGTTCCCTGATGAATTAAACACTTTTATTAATAGTTGGATATATAGTGTTACGATAGGAAGAGGTGCTAAAATCATCTCAGGTTATATGAATACACTTACGACCTCTTATTTAAAACAAATTACCAAGAAACAATTAAAGGCTATTAAGAACGATATAAATAGCACGTTTGAAACAATAAAGGAAGGTATGGATGAAATTACACTACAGTTTGAGAGATTATTAAAACATCTTCGGATTCATTATGAAGTGTTTGTTAATACAGAAGAAATCAAGACCTTCTCTACAAGTTTAAGAAATGAATTAAAAACATGGTTAGATAATTCTACACAAGAAAAAATGAATTTAATGAAAATAGAAGATAAACAAAATCTATCATTAATTCAAGTCAAGGATTATTATGATAAGATATTAAATCTAGGTACTTGTAGGTGCTTACTTGGACTCCAACCAATTGAACCCAGTAAGAAAAAAGAGAATATTTCTGCATTTGACAGGTTCTCAGCATATTTTGAATTTTGGGTAGAAAAAATTACTGAAAAGTTTAAGAAATCTGATATAATGGCTTTACTTGATACTACTAATATAAATGAAATCTCTTCAATCTCTTTTACTGAGGAAGAAGTAGAGTTTTTAGAAAAAAGAGGAATAGACGTTTCGAAATTAAAAACTCGATGGGCATGGGTAAATGATAAACAGTTAGCAATAGATTTTTACAAGGAAGTGGTTATACCCAAATTTGACAATACACCAAAAGCACATGACCTTGATAAAATTGGATATAGAGGATTTAGAAGCTCGATTAAGAAGTTGGGAATAGGCGTTAATAATCTTACTAAAGCAGCGGGTTTAGAGCCCTATTTCGAAGAAAAATATGCAGGTATGAGTTATGATATGCTTATCGAGTTTTATCATAAAGAAATTATACCGCATTATGAATTAAATTATCCTGTAGATCGGAGGTCTTACCTGAAACAAGGTTTAGTAAGTCGAGATTATCGGGGATTTATTGACAGGCTATATAAATTAGCGAGTAATGAAGGATCTACCGACAATATATGGGCAAATTTTTTAAAGAAAAATGGTTTTGAACCACTAAAAGAATTTCACTACAAGTCTAAAAGTTTCTTGGAATTAATAGATATATTTGTCAAAATTATATATCCTGATTTAAAGAAGAAATACAATTTAAGTGATAAACAAGCTCCTCTAAAAGAGCAAGTAGCTAAGGATTATAGCGGATTCCGTACCGCGATAAGGAGATTGGGTTATAAATTATCTGATATTTACATAACACTCAATTTTAAACAAAAATTTTGGCAGCTATACGACAAGAAATCTTATAAAGAACTTCTAATTTTTTTTAAAGATATAATACAACCTACATTGCTTGATATTTATGATTTTTCTGAAAATGAAGCTCCTTCTTATGAGGAGGTTGAAATCAATTATCGTGGCTTTATTGAGGCACTAAATCGTCACGGAAAGAAGCTTTCAGATGTTATTAACGATGCAGGATATATTCCAAGAAAATTTTCAAATTTAGGAGTTATTACTCATTCTTTGATGAATATATTATTATCTTATTGTATAAATAATTGCAATTTTCCATCTACTTATTATTCCGAAGTAGAGTTGTTTTCTTCTTCTAAACACAGGATTGATGGGTTCTTATTTGTATCGATATCGCTTATTTCATTTTTCAAGGAGCAAGTAAAGAATTTATATCCAAATATTAAAAATAAACAGGAGAGCGAAGAAATTTTATTGTTATTAAGAAAATTAGAAGGGAAACAACATTTATTATTTGATTTCTCAAATGCTTTTTTTAAGAGAAATAAAACAAATTCAGAAGTTATTGCTCGTAAGATAAAGAAGTATCTAGACTATCCTAGCTCATTTTTAGTTTTAATTGGAACAAATTGGAGCCATTTGAGATTGATAAAAAGGTTACCTGTCTCAGTAAAATATAAGGAGACGTACTATAATACTACTAATGTAGTTTTAATTAGTCCAGAATTATTGGGAATTCTATTGGGAATTAAAGGTAAATACAAAGAGTATCTAAATGAAATTATTTTAAACAATAAAAATGAAGATATTGATGAATTAAAGGATTTGTATAATTCTCTTGAAAAAACTCTTAAAATTAATTTATATAGCACAGATAAATTTAATAAAATAAAAGAAAAGAATACATTACTTAGGTGGCTTTAAGACCTATATACCTATTAATTTTTCAAGAAGGAATTGTGCTCCTTTTTTATCTAGGGGATCATTTAGATTTCCACAACGACTTGACATAATACAACCAGGACAACCATCTGGTTGTTTACACGTGCAAGTATTTATTAATGTATAAGCCATTTTAAGTAATTCGTGTAAATTGAAGTATAATAACTCTGATATGCCAATTCCTCCCCGATATGCATCATATATATAGATTACTGGTTGCTGTTTTACGGGATCAAAATCGATGGAAACGCCTCCAAGATCCCAACGAGATATCTGAGCTAAAGCGGGTGCCATAGCAATCATGGCGTGTTCAATTGCATGAATTGTTCCTCCCAAATCGTAACCGTTGAGCTCTAATTCTTTTTGATAATCAAATGGAACATTGAACCATAATGAATACGATTCAAAATTAACAATCGGTATATCTTCAAGAGGATGACGTGAGCGAATTTCTTGAGTATACGTATCTAAGACTTTATACCCATAATAATCATGTTGAACCTTGACTTTTCCATAAAAGCTCTCGATATTGTTCATTTTACCAATATTTTTATTATATACTACTTCTAAGGGAGTGATTTCAGTATGTTTTAAAGATTGGGTATAATAATCCACATCAGATTTCTTAATAAAGACTAGTTTTTCTTGAATATCAAGTTCTTGAACGGTATATGTCTCGGTTTCAAAGAGATAGACTGCTCCAGGATGTAAATCTCGAAATACAAAGCTTTGATCCTCGATCATTTGATAAATCATTCAATGTATAACGTTCATTTGGGAAAAAAACTCCTTTCCAATAATATTGGGACCCTCTCTTCATGAGAAGTGAATCCTCTAATAATTCGCTTATTATTTCTTCAAATAGTTTCTGATCCTCGATTCCAAATTTTAAATTTTCGTCAATTTTTAGTGGTATTTCTTTAGAAGCACAACAAAGGTGATTTTTAAGGATATACTTATTTTGCAAGGTGATTAATACTTCTTCTTTTATTGGTCCAAATAACTTGTCTGGATTATGAATATAAAACAAATCAAGAGGATTAGGCATTGGAATGTAAGTTGATATTGAGAGATCAGTTCCTCGTCCGGATCTGCCAATTTGTTGTTTAAAGCTAGCAATAGTACCGGGAAATCCCGAACTAATTGTGGCATCTAAAGAACCGATATCAATGCCTAATTCTAAAGCGTTAGTGGAAGATATCCCAATTAATTTTCTTTGCTTGAACTTCTGTTCAATTTCGCGTCGTTTTGATTTAGAGATCCCCGCTCGATAACTCTGAATCTTATTTTTTATCACTGGTAATGACTTTCTTGTCCATATTGCTTGTAATTCAGCCATTTTTCGAGAAAGTGTGAATAATAAAGTTTGAATTCCGTTTTTATATGTTAAATGACTGATAAAAAGATTTTTCGTTTCTTGATGAGCAGATCGATATTTTCCACTCGTCTCATCATAAGGTAAATCCCATAAAATTACTTTCTTTGCTCCTGAGGGAGAATCGTCTTTATCTACAATCACAAATTCTTCTCCAATCAATTTCTCGCAAAATGTTTTTGGATTGTGTATTGTAGCACTAGATAAAATCCATATTGGTTTAACTCCATACGTATCAAGAATTCGCTTTAACCTTCTTATCAGGAGAGCAAAATTGGATCCAAAGATTCCTCGGTAAATATGAATTTCATCTAAAACAATATATTTTAGATGGGAGCAAAATCTCCTCCACTTTTGCGTGAACCAAGGTAAATAAAAATGTAGACCATATGGATTAGAAACAATTATGTTTGCATTTGCTAAGATCAGTCGCTTTTCATTTGCTTCAACATCCCCGTCATACACTCCAATTCTATCCTGTTTGATATGTGTTTCATCAAATAATTTCGACAAAATTGCATGTTGATCCCTTGCTAATGCTTTTGTGGGAAATAAATATAATGCGGTCGTTTCTGGATCTTTAAAAAGAGAATCTATGACTGACAAATTGTAAATGAGAGATTTACCCGAAGATGTAGAAGTCACTGTTACTGTGTTTTTACCATTGCGAATATTATTTATGGCTTCTGCTTGGTGACGCCATAGTTTGATGTCATTGTCATCTAACCATCTTTGAAGTCTCTTACGTAAAGGTTTTTCCAAATCATCATATCGCGCTCTTA